>Ga0326597_10010224_pt1 | contig 12524 bp, 12 predicted proteins | sample RVTome_12_FD_203789 | JGI IMG/M metagenome (GOLD analysis project Ga0326597, IMG submission 203789) | Soil microbial communities from uranium-contaminated site in the Upper Colorado River Basin, Wyoming, United States - RVT100D185 | ecosystem: Environmental > Terrestrial > Soil > Contaminated >... | reverse complement strand
CGCGTGGGCGCGTGGGCGCGTGGGCGCGTGGGCGCGTGGGCGCGTGGGCGCGTGGGCGCGTGGGCGCGTGGGCGCGTGGGCGCGTGGGCGCGTGGGCGCGTGGGCGCGTGGGCGCGTGGGCGCGTGGCGTCGCTTCGCCATGAAGGCGAAGCGTAGGGGTTCACTTCGTGAAAGTTGCGAAGTGCCCCGCCGTCATTTTGAAGCGGTCAGTTCGGGCGCTCGATTTTAGATTTTTGGGTTAACCCAGTTGGTCAACATGTGTATGCGCGCAAGCATCGATGGCCGCGCAATCACATGAGCATTCACGCGTGCTCAGTTTATCTAGAATTTCATGTCATACCATGTGTATTTCTCTCGCGCAATAATATGAGTTAGCAGAGCGCAGCGAATGCCGCGCAATCACATTCGTATGCGCGCATTCATGACCATTCGGTGATATCATTCGCCATCCGTAACAAAACGTCACCATGGCATTTTTTGGGCTTACACCAACACGATAAATCTCTTCCACGTAATTCCGACACATCCAGCGTTTTCGCGTATTCGGCGAACGCTGCAATCGCATCTGCTCTGGTTTCACATTTATACGTTGCTGCCGTTCCATCTCGGTGTGACCACGGATTGCCCCACTTAGACGGTCTGCCGATGTATACTGCGTCTATTGGTGCATTTCGGACGTGATATACGGATGGCATGTTTGAGCGTTATTCCTGTAAAGTATACTCTTCGGTTATCAAATTCAATGTTAAAACGCTACCTACTTCTAACTGATGTTTTAACTCAAATTGTTTAATTGTTTCAGCGATAAAGTCGCTAATCGAAGCTCTGTCGCGCATTTATTGCCACCAGGAGAATCGCGAGCCGAGCCGCGAAGCGGCGCGAGCCGTTAGGCTCGCCAGCAACGCGAGGCTTGTGATGCGACTTTGGGCGGTCACGCCCACCACTTCCACCGAGTACCAACCGCGAAGCGGGTGGTTCGGGTCCATCGAAACGTTCGACACGTCATCATTGCCACCACCGCCACGGGTCTTGATAAAACGAGCCGTGTTCGCCGCATACGCACAGCCAACTGATGTGCCCGTACCTGACGGTATCGTGTAAATCTACAAGCTCGAATGTTGATACTCGGTGCTTGGTCCATTCGCGCCAATTTTTCATGTTGGGGCATGTTTTGCTGCTCCAGTGTCCCTTGGCCAGCTTGATGTTTATCTGGTTCGAACATTTTGGGCAATCTACGATGTCGTAATCGGCATCTGCTGATGCTCGTATCAACGTTTGCCGTTGGCGCGTTTTCTGGCGACCTCGACCTCGGCCACAAATCGTCTTGAACCATCGCGGCGGAATCGCGTGTCCGACTCCGTGTTCATCGATTAGCAACGCGTGTTGCGGGTGATACATCAATTACTCGTACACTGTGCATGTATTTATAGATTTCGGTTGCGTAATTGTGTAATTGTGCAATCGCGCAATCACCACTCGACCGTCACTCGTTTTAAATACTTACCCGAATGCGCGTTCACCATAGCATTCGTGCCAATCTCTGTTAAATCTAATGCGCGAAAAATCTTACCGTGGGTTTCGCGGTAATACATTTCCGAGGTAATCTCGCCGTTGTCGTCTGTGTATTCAATATTAATCATCACGTCGTTGCCTCTTTGAGTCGCATTGCTTCGCAATTCTCCTTCCACAATGCTTTCGCTTTGTTACTTAAGTATTGTATCGCCAGTTGTTTGCTTATAAGCCTTTCGCCCATTCGCCAATGTGCGCCATCAAACGTCAAATCGTCGTTTGTCGAAGCATCAGTTGTTGGAGCATCGTTTCGATGCGACACGCGGGGCACAGCCACGCGTCAGCCGACCCGATTGTAAAACTTGTCAAACTTGAACAGCGACACTGTGTTGATTTTGTGAACGTAATCTAACATACTGTCCGCCTTCAATTTTCCGTTGACGTACAACGACACCCAGAACATTTCAACAGACGTTTCTTGGTTACCGTAAAACGGGTCGTTGGTAAAAATAGCACAATATTCGCCAGCACTATTAACATGTCCAGTTTTAATGAACACTCCGCCGCTACACTCGATTACGGCTTGGATATTATTTACCAACATACGCCCATCGTGTGTCTGTCGTGTATTCGGTGATTTCCCAGCCTGGGAACGGGACGACGTAATAGCTGTATCCATCTGGGCCATGGTATGTACAATGAACCTGGGTCGGTGTTACTATATAAACGTTACCCATGCACGCCAATAATTCGGACGCATCGTCCAGGTCATATAATCCAATTTGACACAATAATCCGTATAACTCGGCAATTGTCGTCGGTTGCTCTGGTGTGCAGACTTTCCGAACTAGCGATTGTAACTTATCTAAATACGCTTCGTGCGCATCTAGCGTTTTAGCGTGCAGCAGTAAATAATCTGTGTTATGATTAATCTCATATGCCACGACATCGTGTGTCTTCTTGTTGTGCTCTTTTAGTCGAGCCAGCGCGCTCTCAGTCGCGAAAAACGAGACAGGGCCATCTGAATGCAACAGATACTCGGTATATGCGTGTAACGCTTTATACGTTAATAATAACCCATTCAGCACAGTCGCCGCTGCTAATAAATCAACACGCTGCTTCATACGAACCTATCTCGCTGAAACCTCGCTACACTCGGTGCCGCTCGGGTCGGTATCACACCTGTCATTGTGGCCGTGCCCCACAATTATACGCATGGGCGACGAAACTGATAAAGCCGCAAAGAAGATTGTGCTGGCGTTATCCGAAATACAATCCTGTGCAGACTGGGAATCGGCAACTGTCGATGTCGAAGCCGAAATCCGCAAAGTGGGGGCCGTCAATACCAACACGGGACGGGACATTTTGGTGATTCGAGTACCGTATACGCGCAATCGCCGATTCTTGGAACGGCAATTGTCGATAGCCGCCGCGAACCTGGAGGCGCTGACTTCAATGATGGCACTGGCGCGCACTGAAATCGATGAAATCAATTGTGAGTTAGCGAAGAATTCACAGAATGAACCTGATGCACATGTCTAATCCTGTGTTGACTTCTACGCAGTGTAATGAATATCTTCCTGTTGAAGCATGCGCATGGCTTGCACACAGCGTATTACGCTATTACAGTATGCGCGTCGGCCAGGAACACCGAGCCGCAGGCGAGGTCTGAGCGAAGCGAAGAGTTCACCGTGTCCCGAATCAATAACCACCATTATCCACCTGACGCCCATGCGGGCGATACCTTCATTGACCCTCGGACGTTTGTGTTGTGGTGTAGATATGAGACGCGAGAGCCGTACCGCTGGGGCGGCGGGCTGGTTTACACGTCGCGCTATTCGCGTGTTTTAGCGTGGGACGAGTTATTGCGGCTGTTATCGGCACCCGCGTGCCCGTATGCTTGTGTCGCCACGGGCGAAAAATCTATAGTACCGTCGATGAGCGTGCCCAAACTGGTCATGTTGCCCATCGAGCATCGTCTGTGGGCTGATACACAGTTATATTTCGACTATCTGGATGACCACATGACCGAAGAATCAACACCGAGCCGAAGGCGAGGTTCGAGCGAAGCGAGTAGTGACGCGTCGCCAACCGAACGCCGATTGCGCGCCAACGACACGGCAATCTCCGCATTACAAATGAAGAAAGCAGCCGATTTAGCAAAGCTGACTGAGTCGCAAGTGACTCGCATTCGCACTGGACTGGATGAATCCATGCGCATGACGTATGTCGAAATCAAGTCCGAGTTGTTGCGCCTGGTTGCTGATAATAAACTCGAAGATTTGACCCCATTGGAACTAGAGCGGCTGGTGTTAATGAGGATGGCAGAGCTAGAGGGGCTGTTGCGTATGGTCAATAGCCCCGAAGACTTCTTGACCAGCAGGGAGGCGGCAGCATACGGGAACTTGATGCGCCAGATTGGCGACGCTGCCCAGAAGCAGACGGATTCGCACAAAGTTTCGCGCACACAAAAGAAGTCCGCGTTCGACGCGCTGCAAGACTTGGCACAACGTGGATTTAAAGTCACCGTTGAAGGAGCAGACGTTCCCGAGATTATTGACGCTGAATTCACATCTGATTACTCAGACTTGTTAGATTAACGGTATATTTATATACTAGCACGTAGATATTAAATGAAGATGGATTAGGAGCACATTTATGTGCGACTCAAGTCAACAATACGGAATCATGTCATGGACTACGAATCGCGTTTAACGGCGCTGCAAGATGGAGTAAACGCCGCCAAGACGCCCAAGCGTAAAGTTTGGTGTCAAACGATTCTTAATAACATTGTCAAATACATTCAAGCGTCGGCTGGGGACGACGAAAAGTTCCGAGCGGCGCTGTGGGGCGATTACTTGGCGTGGTGTGCCTGGTATTTCACGGGCGAGAAGTTACCAATCTTCTTGACTCGCAAGCAGTACCAGATGTATGTGAACTTGTTCAAATATAGTTCCAACATTTGGATGTATCAGCGCAGAGCAGGCAAATGTGGAAAATTTGACACCAAGGTTCAAATGCTAACGGGCGAAACTAAAGAGTTACAGCATGTAAATGTTGGAGACAAGGTTATCAGCATAGACGAACATGGCAACGCTGTGCCCGACATCGTAACAGATAAATGGGACACGGGCACTAAAGAGTGCTTTAATATGACCCTGGATGGTAACTTTCACATTGAGTCCACGGCAGAGCATAAATACATGACGCATCGCGGGTGGCTACCACTGAGCGAAATCACGACAGATGACTATGTAGCAGTTCCGACAAAATTACCAACACAAACGAATGGCACACTACAACCAGACGAAGCCAGGATAATTGCAGCATGGATTGCAGAGGGGACTAAAAAGGCAGAATCTTACAGATGGACAAACGGAAACCCTGAAATCGTACAGACAATTAGCGACAGCGCCAAAGCGCTAGGTTGGAAACAAACGACAAGCGTGTCAAAATATCTCTACGGAATCATTAGAGATGACAACAGACAGTCGCCCATCAATTGGCTACACGAAAAAGGGCTAAAAGATTGTACCACTTGGGGTGCATATGTCCCAGATTGTGTATTCCAGAGCAGCAACGAATCTGTCGCCGCGTTTTTAAATATATACGCAGGGTGCGATGGATACGTTGACGAATCTAGAGGTATGGCGGGCTTCTGTAGTAGAAGTTTACGTCTTTGCGAAGACATACGGTCGCTGCTACTAAGATTTGGTATTAACAGCAGTATTCGTTATCACAACATTACATATAAAGGAGAAGTCAATCCTACTTACGAAACCCAAGTTTACGGTGCAGAAAATTTTGTCAGATTCGCACAACAAATCGGCGCTGCTGGTAAAATGGATAAAGTTAACGCGGCACTCGCGCTAATTCAAGACAGAACGTACCAACAAACTCGCTTTTCTAAGATACCAACAGAAACTTGGAGCAGCGAAATCAATTACGCCGATTTAAATAAAGCTGGAGCAAACGGTAAGTCTACTGCGGCATACTATCTAATGTCGGCCAAGAAATACAGCACCACTCAAAAAAATAAAGCACAACATATTAACAAGTTTGCTAAAAATGAGAAACTAAAACATCTACTCGGAAAGGACGTGGCGTGGATGAAAGTGAAGTCAATCGCGCCGTCGGGCGAACACCAAACCTATGACATCGAAGTCGGAAAAAATCACAACTTTATTGCGAATAACATCGTAACGCATAATTCGTTGGGAACCGCAGTCTTGACGCTTTATTACGCCATGACGCACCCAAATTCTAAGATTTTATGTTTCGCCCCCACAGAAGACCAGTTGGTGTTGATGCAAGAAGCGCGCCGAGTATTCGCTGATGAATCTGCATCAGAACTATACACACAATTTCTCGGCGAGCGCGTCATTAAAGGTAGCGGCGAAGTGGACGACGAATCGCTGAACAAATTGGGTTCCAAATTCAACCAGCGCGAGATACGTTTCTTAAACGGGTCACAAATTCAAGCTGTTACGCTTAACGTATTGCGTGGCGGAGCATCCAGACGTGGATTTTCTGCAAACATTATCATCGTTGACGAGTTTCAAGACGTTGAACGATTCATTCGCGAAGAAATCATCGAACCAATCATCATGGATGCTTTCAGCGACGAAAAACGATTAGTGTATATCGGTACGCCACACACCAAGGTGGACAAGAAGTTGGATTTGTTCTGGGACGAATCTGTTAAATCGCCATCAGAAGGTACGCTACACTCTCAATGCTGGGAAGCCGTCGAAGAAGGTATCCGTTTACCAGAATCCATGTCAAAGCGCTTCCGTAAACTCAGCATTCCGTGCAAATGGGTACTCGAACACGGCGTGTGCCCCGTGTACCTGCCTGACATGTTCGAATCGGTATCTGGGAAAACGGTCGAACGCGACGAAAAAGGTCGCGGTGTTGTCGCGTGCGGTGAAATCTGCATGACGAACCCCACTTTTGTGCAAGAAGATATGGCGATGTTTCCGCGCGATTACGGGCTGGGTATTCCGCCAGACTGGATTACGGCGGCTGGACACTCTTACGTGTTTTACACGGAAGCGGACCTGCCGTTACCACCAGGGACACACGTTGTGATGTCGATTGACTGGGGTGACGTTCGTGCTGATACGCAGATTTGTATTTGGTTGGTTGAAAACTATGACAACGGGCCATTGAAGCAGACGCGCTTACGGTTGATACATGAAGTCGTGGTGAACGACCCGCAAGAAGTTGGTATCAAGAACCCCAGCGCAGAAATCGTGAAGCGGCTGTGTGCTAAGTGGCGCCCCGAGAAGATTTACGTTGACGTGACTGGTAAGAAAGAACAGATTACAGAACTAATCAGCGGGAATGCGCCGATTGGTCGCCATTTGTTTTACACAAATGACGGCGCGGCCAAAAATAACGTCGTGGGTATGTGGTTCAGTGGTCCGACTAAAGCCTCAATGTTCGACAATATGAAAGAACAGCTACGATTGAATCGAATTATTGTCCCAGACAGCGATATCGTGTTTTGGGATAAGTTTTTCAACGAGTTAATCAACTTAAAGCCAAAAGAAGCGACCCAGACTCGACCATATGTGCTGTGGGGCGAAACGATGCACTTGACGGACGCAGTGGCGATGGCAGCATTACATCTACAAGAAGCCGTTAACGACCCAGCGTCGATGTCAATTGCCATGACTGCATTCGAGAATGTTGGCAGGTATCGCGACGATGACGACGAAGACGGCGACAGTTTGATTTGGATGAATTGATGCGCCGATTTGAATAAATTGGCATATATTTATATACTAGTGAAGCAAACACTTAAATGTCACATGACACTGGATGTATATAACGGCAAATCCGCGAACTGGGATTCTCGCGCAATTCAAATCATTGAATACTTGTTGACAAAGCAAGGCGGCGACTATACTTACGCGGAAATCGCGAAATCTCTCAAGATTCCCACCGTCGAAGTATCCAGGTACTTACGCAAACAATCGTTCGAGCGCCGCGACGACAAATGGCTGCTGGATATGCGTAAGTATAAACCAAAGGCATATGAGCACTATTTGATGAATCATCACATTCGAATCGTGGACGGCTTACCCGTGAGATTCGTGAACTTCAGCAAACATGACATTCTCTTGATGAACTGTCGCTTAAAGAATGTCGATGTGGTTTACCAGCGGCTACCAAACGGGCGCCAAATCGTCCATTTATTTCAGAAATCAGAAGACCAGCGAATTAATGCGCAATATCTCGTGCCCACTGCATCGTGGAATGAGTTATATGGCGACGAGTATGACACCCTGCCAAACGAGTACGACGCGCTGGACTTAATGGGTGACGAGTTCGCGGCATTCGGTGCCACAATTAACGGTGATATTGATGGTTGACGACATTTCGCGCCTGACTGATGTTGTCGCTCGCGCGTCTCCAGGCGCCGTTGACGCTGATACGTGTTTCGATATCAACACGATGTTCTCTAGTTACGCTTACGACGGAACCAAGGGTTTAGATTTATATGCGACAGCAAAGAAGTTGTCTGATGCTGACGAAGACACGCTGTTCTTGGATTATTTAAACGAGTTTCTAGATAATGACTTGGCGCAATTCTTAGTGCTGAATCTGGCGTCTATTCTCATGGACTTCAGGTTCGAGTCCCAAGACCTGACCAAGCAAGAAGAAATTGAGAACTGGTTTTATGCCAACGATACCCGTGAGCAATTATTCCAGATACTGACTCAGTCGTTTGTATTTGGAACTGGCGTTGGTCAGCGCTGGGAAATCGCGGGCGAACTGGTGAATGCGACGCGCATCGACGTAACATCACTCGACATGGAAAAGGCGGGCACAACGCCACGCGGTAAAATCAAATTCAAGTACACACAGTCCCAGGGCGAGGGCGACCCTGACGACCCGAACAAGCAAGTCAGCAACAAGACACTGAACGCAAAACGCATCTTCACGTTCAAGCCTGTTGAAATCCCATCTAGCGCGTGGGGCATCTCCCCAATGCGCTCTAGCTTGTTACCGTTGCAAGCCATTCGGCAACTGAATATGGACATTCCTGCTGGTATCAAGCGACTGGCCTATGAGACGCTGGTTTTGTCGCTGGACCTGAGCGGTATTCCCGAGGCAAAGCAAAAAGATGCGATTCATAAGTCGCTGAAATCCTTTGCTAAGTACGATTCTGCTACGAATACTGTGCTGGCGTTCGATAGCCGCCACCGACTGGCGTATGTCGGAACTGACGGCGGTGGCGGGAAAACTATTCAAGCTATCCTGCCGCTCATTGAGCCGCTGCTTATGTTCTTGCTCAACAAGTGGTTCGTCCCGCTTGGCGACGTGTTGCAAGAGAAGTCTAATCGCGCGCTGGCAGAGACTCAAACCTCTAGCGCGAAAGCAAGGCTTGGTGCATTGAAGCAAAAGTTTGCCAGGTTTGTTGAAAAAGAAATCATCTCACACATTCTCAAAGAGGTAGATTTAGAAACTGGCGAAACGTTGGCGCGGCCAACTGTTCATGTCACGCACAACACAAACGCGGTCGAGATTTCCTCGGAGATAGAATCCTTGATTGCGCTGTGGAACGCGAATCTGGTTACACGCGAATTAGTTCAATCAAAATTACCATATTCTGTCACAGAAGGTACGTATTTGGCAGACTTGACTGAAACCACGGAAACCACAACTACAGGTGAACAGGATGAATCAACCGAAGCTGACGAAGTCCCAGATGAAGGCGCTGCCGAAGTTTGAGCAAAAGCTTGAATCTCAGTCACACATTATCCAAGGGCTGCACGTCGAATCAAACGGCGGCAATCGAATTCGTTTGGTCGCCAGTGTACCTGGCGCGGTCGGCTTCAGCCCAGACGGCTCGGTAGTTTTCGAGTACACAGCGGCCAGTCACTTTACACATGAACCGAACGACTTCATGCACGTAGATTTGAATCATCACGAGGATGAACAAATCGGCGCAATCGTGTCCAGCGAAGCGGACATCGATGGCAATCTAGTGGTCGAATACGAAGTGTTTCCGGCGTATTCGTATCTGGTGCCTATCATTCTTTCTGAATTGAATGATGGACATTCCATCGAAGCAATCATTCTAGAAGGTCGGATGGTTACCGACACGCGAGTGCTTGTTGAAAAGTATTTACTGACGGGAATCGCAGTTCTCTTTGCGAAACCGCCAGCGTGCGACAAGGATATTTGTCGCGTATTAAGCTCCAACGTAGGCGAGGAAACAGATGTCTATGTAACGCAAATAGTTGAAACGGTGAAAAATATGAACAAGGATGAACTGCAAAAGAGCTACACGAACGTCGTCGCAGAATTGAAGCGACGCGAACAATCAATGGTGTTCGATACTACATATTTAAATTCAACGATTACAAACATTACATATTCAGGCACCACGTCTGGTACTTATTCCACAGTATAACTTGATTCTCGTGTGTGAAGCAGACACAGCCTGCACAGAATGCGCTACTGGTCAATGCAACCAGACAATTTTATCTAAGTTGTCCGTGCCAGAACTGCAACTCGTCAGGGATTATATGTTGTCCACCGCCTCTGAGAATCATATCGAATTAATTGGTGAACCAATGACACAAGAAATTGAAACGCCCGTGGCGCCTGAAACTGTTGAGACGCCAGACGCGCCCGAGACTGTCGATGTGCCCGAGGTCGCACCCGAGACTATCGAGACGCCCGAGGCGCCAATCGAGACGCTAGAGACGCCCGTCGATGCCCCTGAGACTGTCGATGTCCCCGAGACTGTCGAGACGCCAGCCGAGGTTCCCGAGGCCGAGGCGCTAGAACCCGAAGTGGTCGTCGCGCCTGAACCTGTTGTTACCGAGTCCCCTGAATATCTAACTCTGCTTCAAGAGAAACAGACGCTAGAAGCAGAAGTTGCGGCGTTCAGCGAGAAGATGGACAAGGTCCGCGACCTGTTGTTTAAACTCGTTCCACAGAATACCTTAGATAAGCAGACATTAAATGCTGCATCAGCGATTGTTGATGGGTTCAACCCAGAAACGGCGCTCGCAGCCCAAGATGTTCTGACTGTCGCAAAAGTGTTGGCTTTTAGTCGAACCATCGCTTCTGCCGCCGAATCCGCTAACGCGGGGGCAGTAGAAACGGATGCCGACAAACCAAAGACGGCCAAAAAGACATGGGAGCCGAAATTCGGCAGTCTCAGCGTCCCAGAAGCCTACCGCAAGCAAATCTAGCATTCAAACAATCAATAAAACAAATCACGGTGAATTATTATGGCAGACGAAGTTGTTGTAAAGATGGGCGTTACGAGTTTCCCAGCCAGCGGTGCATTATCCCAGGGCGCGGTCGTTACCGTTGACTCTAGCGGCGAATGGGCTGCGGCTGTTGCTGGAGACACGGTATGGTTCTCTCTAGAAAACGATGCGGCTACTGGCGAACTCGTCAGCGGTCGCTACGAACTAATCATGAAAGTCCTAGTAGATGGTTCCGACGACATGGGCGGCTCTGCCGTTGCTGTCGGCGACGACCTGTACGTGGATGCCGGCGAACTGACCAAGGATGCTACGGGCGGCTCTGCCGTTGCCAAGGCTCTTGAAGCGGTTTCGTCTGGTGCAACTGCACTTATCAAAGTGCTGGTGCAGAAGTAAACAATATCAATTAAACTTAAAGGTGAATTATTATGGCTGACGGAATTGGAACAACTGGCGGTGTCGGTGCAGAAACTGCCCCAGACCGCATTCTAACTATTTTCGCTGAAACAATCGAGCGCTTCCCTCTGGAACAAATCGATATTTTCGGTTACACGCAAATCTTCCGGCGCATCGGTGCCCCTGGTAACACGCAAGAAGTCGTGTATGCCAACTTCGGCAACGGTCTAGCGCAAGAAGTCGCTGAGACGGAAGACCCCACTATGTCTCACGCGGACCTGAGCCGCAAGCTCATTACTGTCAAAAAGTACGCCGAGCGCCCCGCCATCACTGAAGAGATGATGGAAGACGGTCGCTACGACGAGATGCAGCTTGCACTAGAACACGCTGGCCAGAAGATGGTCAACCGTTACGTGGAGCGTTTCTTCGACCAACTAAAAACTGGTCCCTACAGTTCGACGGACATCCCTGAGCCATTCGGCCAGAAGACATGGGCTGCTGCGGCTAACCACTTGTACAGCGCAGACCATGACGGTAACGGTCTGGTTGCGCAGTCTGCGGCAGGTCACATTTACGACACGGGAGACACGGTGCTTTATCCTGGCGACATTAGCCTGGCTATTCGTCACATTGAAGAACACGGGTATGTCCCTGACGTGTTGCTTCTTGGACCCGCGCTTCTTCAGCAAATCCGAGATATCGCTGGGTTTACCAAAGATATAGTTACAACGGATTTACCCAACGAGTTGCAACGACTAGGTCGCCCTGCTGGACGACTCATGGGTCTGGATGTCGTAGTTGTCAGCGGCGGCTGGCTTGAAGACGACGAGTTTATCGTCGCCGCTAAGAACGCTCGCCCAGTCGGCTATCTCACCAAGCGTGACCTGCGCTTAGACCAACACGGTGCCGATGAAGCGATTGCTGGCTGGGACGTTCGCGCTGTTACACTTAGTGCGCGCTACGGCTTTTCTCTCTTACTTAAGGGAGCCGTCGTAGTTGCAAGCGTTACAACCTAATAAGGTAACTTAAAACCTCCTTCTCCCTAGATTAAGCCGCTGTGATGTTCGCATCACGGTGGCTTTTTTTATCGAGAAATTTTGAATGCGTAATCTTTATATACTAGTCGGCACAAATCTTCTTATATGACCGCCGAAACTACTTTCATTTATGGGTTAGTTTGTCCGACCAGCGGAGAAATTAGATACGTTGGTAAAGCAGATAACCCCAATAGGCGTCTAGTTTACCACATAAGTGCAGCTAAACGACAAACCGAAGACAACTATAAAGCGCGATGGCTGCGTAAACTGTTACATCAAGAACTGCGCCCCGAGTTGACAATCCTAGAAGAATGCCCGACGGCAGATTGGCCTGAGCGCGAGATTT
>Ga0326597_10010222_pt1 | contig 12526 bp, 8 predicted proteins | sample RVTome_12_FD_203789 | JGI IMG/M metagenome (GOLD analysis project Ga0326597, IMG submission 203789) | Soil microbial communities from uranium-contaminated site in the Upper Colorado River Basin, Wyoming, United States - RVT100D185 | ecosystem: Environmental > Terrestrial > Soil > Contaminated >... | reverse complement strand
AGGCCGATTACGGGCTGGAGGCCGTGGTCGCGGAGATCAACCACGAGGGAGCCCGGATCGCTCGCGTGGCTGCCGACGCCGCCGAGGCCGCCGACCCCGCGCGGCCAAGGTACGTGATGGGCTCGCTCGGGCCGACCAATAGGACGGCATCCATCTCGCCGGACGTGACCGACCCGGGCGCCCGCAACGTCACCTTCGACGAGCTGGCGGAGGCGTACGCCGAATCGGCCCGCGGCCTGATCGAGGGCGGCGCGGACCTGCTCGTCATCGAGACCGTCTTCGACACGCTCAATGCAAAGGCCGCCATCTTCGGGGTGGAAGCGGCCTTCGACGCGACCGGTGATCGGATCCCGCTGGTCATCTCGGGCACGATCACCGATGCCTCCGGCCGGACGCTGTCGGGGCAGACCGTGGAGGCCTTCTACACCTCGATCGCGCATGCGCGACCGCTGGCGGTGGGGCTCAACTGCGCCCTGGGTGCCCGCCAGCTGCGCGGCCACATCGCCGACCTGTCGCGCATCACCGAGCTCCCCGTCATCGCCTACCCGAATGCCGGGCTGCCGAACGAGTTCGGGGGCTACGACGAGACGCCCGAGACCACCGCCGGGCTGCTCAAGACCTATGCACGCGACGGGATCATCAACATCGCCGGTGGCTGCTGCGGCACCACGCCATCGCACGTCCAGGCGGTCGCCGCCGCCGTCGCGGGCGTCGCGCCGCGCGTCGCCCCGACCGTCGAGCGCAAGACGCGGCTGTCCGGTCTCCAGGCACTCGCCATTCCGCAGCCCGGTGGTGTCTTCGTCAACGTCGGCGAGCGGACCAACGTCACCGGCTCACGCAGATTCGCCAAGCTGATCCTCGAGGATCGCTTCGAGGAGGGTGTCGAGGTCGCCCGCCAGCAGGTCGAGGCCGGCGCCCAGCTCATCGACGTCAACATGGACGAGGCGATGCTCGACTCGGTCGAGGCGATGACGCGGTTCCTGCGGCTGATCGCCGCCGAACCCGACATCAGCGCCGTCCCGGTCATGATCGATTCATCGCGCTGGGATGTGATCGAGGCCGGGCTCAAGTGCGTCCAGGGCAAGTCGGTCGTGAACTCGATCTCGCTCAAGGAAGGTGAGGGGCCGTTCCTCGAGCGTGCCCGGCTCTGCCGCCGCTACGGCGCGGCGGTCGTGGTCATGGGATTCGACGAGGAGGGCCAGGCCGACACGGCCGATCGCAAGGTCGCCATCGCGACGCGCGCCTACCGGCTCCTCACCGAGCAGGCCGGCTTCGACCCCGAGGACGTCATCCTCGACCCGAACATCTTCGCCATCGGCACCGGGATCGAGGAGCACGCCGGCTACGCGGTCGCCTACATCGAGGCGACGCGTCGGATCAAGGCGACGCTGCCCGGCGCCCGCGTCTCGGGCGGCGTCTCGAACGTCTCGTTCGCCTTCCGCGGAAACGACCCGATCCGCGAGGCGATCCACTCGGACTTCCTGTACCACGCGATCGCGGCCGGGATGGACATGGGGATCGTCAACGCTGGGTCGCTGGCGATCTACGACGAGATCGAGCCCGAGCTGCGCGCCCTGGTCGAGGACGTCGTGCTGGACCGCAGGCCGGACGCCACGGAACGGCTCCTGGCGGTCGCGGACCGCTACGCCGGCGAGCGGGCCAACGCCACCAAGCCCGGCGGCGACGCGTTGGCGTGGCGCTCGTTACCGGTCGGCGAGCGCCTGACCCACGCGCTGGTCGAGGGGATCGACACGTTCATCGTCGACGACACCGAGGAGGCGCGTCAGGCCGCCGCCCGCCCGATCGAGGTGATCGAAGGTCCGCTCATGGACGGCATGAACGTGGTCGGCGACCTCTTCGGGGCCGGCAAGATGTTCCTGCCACAGGTGGTCAAGAGCGCCCGTGTGATGAAGAAGGCGGTCGCCCACCTCGTGCCGTACATCGAGGCGCAACGCGAACCCGGCACCTCGCGCTCCAACGGCCGGATCGTCATGGCGACCGTCAAGGGCGACGTCCACGACATCGGCAAGAACATCGTCGGGGTCGTCCTCGCCTGCAACAACTACGACGTGATCGACCTCGGCGTGATGGTGCCCGCCGGGCGAATCCTCGAGACCGCGCGCGAGACCGAGGCCGACCTGATCGGCCTCTCGGGTCTCATCACGCCGTCGCTCGAGGAGATGCGCCACCTGGCCGGCGAGATGGAGCGGGAGGGTTTCGAGCTGCCACTGCTGATCGGCGGGGCGACGACCTCGCGGACCCACACGGCGGTCAAGATCGAGCCGGAATACCACGGCCCGGTCATCCATGTCGCCGACGCCTCGCGCGCGGTGGGCGTGGCCGGCGCCCTCATGGACAGGACCCGGCGGGCCGCGTACGCGGCCGGAGTCCGCGAGGAGTACGAGACGGTCCGGCGCGAACGCGGGGCTCGCCAGGAGAAGATCGCGCGCCACACGATCGGCGAGGCGCGGCGCCACCGGTTGGCCATCGACTGGTCGGATGGCTCGCCGCCACGGCCGTCCTTCCTTGGCGTCCGCGCGATCGAGGAACAGCCCCTCGCCGAGCTGGTCGAGCGGATCGACTGGACGCCGTTCTTCGCGACATGGGAGCTCAACGGCCTCTATCCGGCGATCCTGTCCGACCCGGTGACCGGGGAGGCGGCACGCTCGCTCCACGACGACGCGCTGGCATTGCTCGATCGGATCGTCTCGGAGCGGCTGCTGGAGGCGCGGGCTGCCGTCGGATTCTGGCCAGCGAACAGCGTCGGCGACGACATCGAGCTGTACACCGACGAGCGACGGCGGGGCTCGGTCGGAACGATCCACACCCTCCGCCAGCAGATGGTCAAGCCACCCGGGCGGCCCAATCTGGCCCTTGCCGATTTCACCGCGCCGCGCGACACCGGGCTGGTCGACTACGTGGGGGCATTCGCGGTGACCGCCGGACACCGCCTGGATACGCTGGTCGCCGCCTTCGAGGCCGGCCACGACGACTACTCCGCGATCATGGCCCGCGCCCTCGCCGACCGCCTGGCCGAGGCCTTCGCCGAACGCCTCCACGAGGTCGTCCGCCGTGAGCTGTGGGGCTACGCAACGGACGAGGCCAACCTCTCCAACGAGGACCTCATCGCGGAGCGCTACCAGGGGATCCGACCCGCCCCCGGCTATCCGGCCTGCCCGGACCACACCGAGAAGGGGCCGTTGTTCGAGCTCCTCGACGCCACCCGGCAGGCCGGCATCCAATTGACCGAGTCGTTCGCGATGCTCCCCGCGGCGTCCGTGAGCGGCTACTACTTCTGGCACCCACAGGCGGCGTATTTCGGCCTCGGCCGGATCGGCAGCGACCAGCTCGCCGACTACGCCCACCGCAAGGGCATGCCGGTCGAGGTCATGGCGCGCTGGCTGGCGCCAAACCTGGCGGACGACTGAGCGCGACGCCCGGAGGCCTCGAGAATTCGGAATCGAGAACCGGTCTTGTCAGGTCGTCGTATCTTGGGTCGATGCTGATCGAGCGGACGTTCCGCCGCCCCCAGGCCGCCCGCCGCCTGGCGCACCTCGGCCTCGCGTGCCTGCTGCTGCTCGGCGTCTCCGTCGCGCCTGCCAATGCGGCCCTGAAGGCGTTCGAGCTCGATCTCGGGGCCCGATCCGACTTCGTGGCGCAGGACAATTTCGTCCAATGCGTCGGCGCCAGCATGCAGATGATGCTGAACATGATGGAGCCGGGCGCGGATCGCACGGCGGCGACCCAACTCAAGCTGCAGAGGCTGGCGCGTCAATTGAGCGGGCAGCGGCCCGATGGCATGGAGCGCCAGGGGGCCAGCGTCCGCGGCTGGGCGGCCGGGCTCAACCTGCTCGGCGCCGGGCCCTACCGGCTCGTTGGCGCGACGACGCTCGAGGAAGCGCTTCTCACGGCGGCACGGGCAATGCGGCGGACCGGCAAGCCCGTCGGCCTGCTGGTGTGGCGCGGCCGGCACGCGTGGGTCATGAGCGGGTTCCGCGCGACCGGCGACCCCAACGTTGCGGGCACTCGGATCACGGCGGCGATCGTCGAGGATCCCCTCTACCCGCACGGCTCGAGCGTCTGGGGACCGAGCCCGGCGCCCGGGGCGGCGTTGACGCCCGAAGAGCTCGGTCGCCAATTCGTGCCGCGTCGGTCCTCGAGCCGCTGGGGCATGCGCATGTTGAGCGGCAAGTACGTGCTGGTGCTCCCCTACGAGCTCAACGTGCGGGCAAGGCGTCCAACCTGACGACATCGGCCGGTCGATCGTCGGGACGGGGCTGTCCGCGCGGCACGACCGTTCGACGTCATACATCACCCACGGAGCTGCCGATGTCGATGCCGCACTTAAGCAAGTCCCCGCCCGAGCTCGTCGAGCGGTTCACGGCGGTCACGGCGCAACTGCCCGACGTCGAGCGCCGCCAGATGTTCGGCTACCCGTGCCTGTTCGTGGGCGGGAACATGGTGACCGGACTCCACGGGGCAGCCTGGTTCGTCCGACCGTCCGACGCCGACCGGGCGGTGTTGCTGCGCCTGCCGGGCGCCGGTCCGTTCGAGCCAATGCCCGGACGGCCGATGGGCCGGTATGTCGTCCTGCCGCCCTCGATTGTCGCCGGCGACGATCGAACCCTGCGGGGCTGGGTGGATCGAGCGGTCGAGTTCGGCCGGAACCTTCCACCGAAAGCGTCGAAAGCCAGAAAGGCGCGGTGATGAAGGTGTCCAGCACCGGGCAGTTCGGCGCGTCGATCCTGTCCGGCACGGAGTGAGCGGCGGCTAGAGCCGACGTCGGAACCGCGGCTCGGCGGCCGGGTGATCGCTTTCAACGATGACGACCTCCAGGACTCGCGGGCCATGCACGCCCTCGACACGCTGGAGCTCGATGTCGCTCGTCGCCGATGGGCCGCTGATCCATGTCAACGGGCGACGCGGATCGAGGCGCCCGAGCGCCTCGGGGACGCCGCCGACGATCTGGTCGGCCCCGACGACGCAGAGGAGATAGTCAGGCAGCAGCGAGAGGGCCCGCCGTCCCTGGTCCGGGCCGGCATCGAGAACGATCGTGCCGGTCTCGGCGATGGCTACCGCGCAAGCAGTGATGACACCATCGAGACGGTCAAGCTCGTCGTGGCTCAGTGTTGCGTCCGAGACTGCTTCAAAGCCCGCCTCCGCGAGCCAGGCGCGGTCGATGCCGGCCGGCACGGCGACCCGTCGGGCGTCGCGGGCGGCGAGCGCCGCACCGATCGTTGCCGCCAGTGCCGCGGATCGGCACCGCTTCACCGTGGCGCGGTAGTCCGCCACGCGCTCGGCGAACAGTGCGACCAGGTCCACCTCGGCGGGTGTCGAGGTCCGATACGCGCGCGGCACGGCAATCGCCGGCGTCCCCTCCCCCAGCGCCACGCCGATCCGGGCGAGGATGTCGTCCCGGGCGGTCATCGCCGCGTCCTCCCCTGCCCCGACCACCAGCGCCTAAACGACGTCCGCGCAGGTGCCCGCAGGTCGCGTCCGCGGAACCAGGCCCCGAGCAAGCCGGGCAGCGGCAGCCGCCCGATCCGTCCGCGATGCCCGAACAGACGGCCGCCAAGGCCGGCCAAGCGCTCGGCGGCGCCCAGCCGGTGCGAGCTCCCGAACGCGACCCCAAGCGCGCCCATCATCGCCGCCTCCTGGGTCAGGGTGCGTGCGCGCCAGCCGTGCTGCCGGACCACCTGGGCCCGCAGGTGGACGAGGACCTCGGGGATGTCGATCCGGACCGGGCAGACCTCGAAGCAGGCACCGCACAGCGACGAGGCGTACGGGAGCGAGGCCGTCTGCTCGTCGACGGGGTGCCGCGCGATCCCTCGCAATTGCGGCGTGAGGATCGCACCGATGGGTCCCGGGTAGGGCGACCCGTACGCGTGGCCGCCGACCCGCACGTACACCGGGCAGACGTTGAGGCAGGCCGAGCACTTGATGCAGCGCAGCGCCTGCCGCCCGACCGGGTCCGACAGGGTGTCGACGCGGCCATTGTCGAGGAGCACGAGGTGGAACGCCTGCGGCCCGTCGCCGGGCGTCACGCCCGTCCACATCGAGGTATACGGGTTCATCCGCTCCGCCGTGGATGAGCGCGGCAGCAGCTGGAGGAAGACCTCGAGATCGCGCCACGTCGGGATCAGCTTCTCGATGCCCATGACCGTGATCAGGGTGTCCGGCAGGGTCAGGCACATCCGACCGTTGCCTTCCGATTCGACGACCATGACGGTGCCCGTCTCGGCGACCGCGAAGTTGGCGCCCGAGATGGCCACCCGAGCGCGCAGGAACTTCTCGCGCAGGTGCAGCCGGGCGGCCTCGGCGAGGGCCCGCGGGTCATCGGTCAGGTTTTCCGGTGCCGGGAGGCCGGCCGCGCCCATCTCGCGCGTAAAGATGTCGCGGACCTCGGTCCGGTTGCGATGGATGGCCGGCACGAGGATGTGCGAGGGCCGGTCGTGCCCGAGCTGGACGATGAGCTCGGCGAGGTCGGTCTCCCAGGCGGCGATCCCCTCGCGGGCGAGCGCCTCGTTGAGCTCGATCTCCTGGGTAACCATCGACTTGACCTTGACGACCTCGGTCGCCCCGGCGGCCTTCACGATCGAGGCGACGATCGCGTTCGCCTCGGCGGCGTCACGTGCCCAGTGGACGATTCCGCCGGCGGCGGTGACGTTGGCCTCGAGCTCGACCAGCAGCTTGGGGAGTCTCGCGAGGACGTCATCCTTGATCGCGGCCCCCGCCAGCCGGAGCTCCTCCCAGTCGTCGCGTTCGGCGATCGCGCTCGCTCGCTTGGTCCGGATGGTCGTGGTCGCCCGGCGGAGATTGCGCCGGAGCTGCTCGTCGGCGAGGGCTGCTTTCGCTGCTTCGGGAAAGGGCGGCGTGCCGGCAAAGGTCGGGAGCGGCTCGTGAACGCGGGACAGCCGGGTCGCCTCGCTCACCGGTCGTCCCCCGCCAGGATCTGGGCCAGATGCATGACCCGCACCGGCGCCCTGCCGCGCGAGAGCAGCCCACCGAGGTGCATCAGGCACGAGGTGTCGGCGGACGTGAGGACCTCGGCACCGGTCGAGCGAATAGCCGCAACCTTGTCGGCACCCATGGCCATCGACGTGTCGACGTTCTTGACCGCGAAGGTACCGCCGAAGCCACAGCATTCGTCGGCGCCCGGCAGGTCGACCAGGGTCAGACCCTCGACGGCGGCCAGCAGCCGCTGTGGGCGATCGCCGATCCCGAGCAGGCGCACCGAGTGACAGGTCGGATGGAAGACGACCGAGTGCGGGAACCGGGCGCCGACGTCGGTCACGCCGAGCACGTCGACGAGGAACTCGGTCAGGTCGAGCACTCGCGGGGCGACCTCCGCGACCGCGGCCGGCAGACCCGGATCGCCGGCCTCGCGGGCGACCGTCGCATGATGGTGCCGGACCATCGCCGCGCAGGACGGCGACGGCGTCACGACGGCATCGAACCCGGCGAAGGCTCGCGCGAACCGGCGGACGAGCGGGACGCACGCGTCGCGATAGCCGGTGTTGAACTGGATCTGGCCGCAGCAGGTCTGTCCCGCCGGAAACTCGACCTCGTGCCCCAGGCGGTGGAGCAGCCGGACGACCGCCTGCCCAACCTCCGGGAACAGCACGTCGTTGAAGCAGGTGATGAAGAGGGCGACACGCATCGTGGTCAGGCCATGCGGCTGGCGGTTGGGGACGCGGGCGTGGGTTCGAACCGCCGGAGCGGCTGGGTGGCTCGGACGAGCGCGCGAAGCGTCTCGAGGTCGCCGGCCAGTCCCCCATGCGAACGCGCCTGGACCAGCACGTTCCCAAGTGCTGTGGCTTCGACCGGTCCGGCGACGACCGGCAGGCCGCAGACATCGGCGGTGAGCTGGCAGAGGAGCGCATTCCGGCTGCCGCCGCCCACGACGTGGACCACCCCGATCACTTGCCCGGACAGCCGTTGGGCGTCATCGATGGCCCGGGCGTAGGCAACCGCCAGGCTGTCGAGGATGCAGCGGACCATGGCCGGGCGCGTCGCCGGCACCGGCCGATCGGCACGGCGACAAGCGTCGGCGATCCGGGCGGGCATGTCGCCGGGCGGCATGAACGCGGGCTCGTTCGGCTCGATCACGGGGCCGCCCGGCGGCAGCTCGCCGGCCGCATCGAGCAGCGCACCCAGGTCCTCGGGCGTCCCGGCCCGCTCCCAGGCGCGCATCGACTCCTGGAGCAGCCACAGGCCCATCACGTTGCGCAGGTAGCGTACGCGGCCGTCCACGCCGCGCTCGTTGGTGAACTCGGCGAGACGGCTCTCCTCGGTCAGCACGGGGGTGTCGAGCTCGACGCCAACGAGCGACCACGTTCCCGACGAGATGTACGCGAAATCGGAGCCCTCGGCGGGCACGGCGACGACGGCCGATGCCGTGTCGTGGGAACCGACCATGGTCAGGTGGACGCCGGCGGGAAGCCCCGCCTCCTCGACGATCGCGTCACGCAGTGGGCCCACGATGTCACCAGGCCGACCGAGCGGGGGCAGGATCCGGCGCGGAAGCCCGACTTCGTCGAGCAGATCGAGCGCCCACGTTCTGTCCCTTGCGTCGAGGAGGCCCGTCGTCGAGGCCATCGTTTCCTCGGCCCCCCTGGTGCCGGTCAGCCAGTAGCCGATCAGGTCCGGGGTCAGCAGCATCGTCGCCGCCGATTCGAGCTCGGGCGTGCCGAGCGACGCGGCGAGCTGGTAGATCGAGTTGAACGGCATGAACTGGAGCCCGTTGCGCGCGTATAGGCGCTCGCGCGGGACACGCGCATGGACCGCCTCGACGCCTGCGGCGGTCCGGGGATCGCGGTAGTGGTGGGGATTGCCGAGCAGCCGACCACCCTCGTCGATCAGCCCGTAATCGACGCCCCAAGAATCGATCCCGATGCTCCGCAGCTCACGGTCATTCCGCCCCGCCCGCCGCAGCCCCTCGAGGATCTCGTGGTAAAGCCGGAGCGCGTCCCAATGGAGCCCGTCCGGCAAGTTGACCGGGTCGTTCGGGAACCGGTGGACCTCGTGGAGCTCGAGCAGGCCCGGACCGGCAACGCCGACCATCACCCGCCCGGACGCGGCCCCCAGGTCGACCGCGACGTGCGGGCCGCCGGTCATCGCAGGAACGCCGCCGCGACCCCGGAATCGACTGGGATGTGGACGCCGGTCGATTGCGAGAGGTCCCCACCGACGAGCGCAAACACCGCGTCGGCCACGTGCTCCGGCAGGACCTCGCGCTTGAGCAGTGTCCGCTTCGCGTAGTACTCGCCGAGCTTCTCCTCCGGCACGCCGTAGACCGCCGCGCGCTGCGCGCCCCAGCCCTTGGCGAAGATCCCCGAGCCACGGACGACGCCGTCGGGGTTGATCCCGTTGACCCGGATCCCGTGCTCGCCGAGCTCGGCGGCCAGGAGCCGGACCTGGTGCGCCTGGTCGGCCTTGGCCGCCCCATAGGCGACGTTGTTCGGTCCGGCAAAGAGCGAGTTCTTGCTGGCGATGTAGACGATGTCGCCGCCCATCCGCTGTTCGACCATGACCCGGGCCGCCTCGCGACTCACGAGGAACGAGCCGCGAGCCATCACGTCGTGTTGGAGGTCCCAGTCGCGGACGGTCGTCTCGAGGAGTGGCCTGGAGATCGAAAGGCCGGCGTTGTTGACGACGATGTCGACGCCGCCGAAGGCGAGCACCGTCTCGCGCATGGCTCGTCCGATCTGCTCCTCGTCGGTCACGTCGACGGTCACCGCGATGGCGACATCGGCGTTGCCGAGCTCGTCGGCGACCGTTTGGGCGGCCGCCCCATCGATATCGGCGACGACGACGCAGGCGCCTTCGGCGGCGAGGCGGTGGGCGATCGCCCGGCCGATCCCGGATCCGGCCCCGGTCACGAAGGCGATCCGAGTGGCGAGCGGCCTGGGCCTGGGCTGGCGCTGGAGCTTCGCTTCCTCGAGCGCCCAGTACTCGATCCGGAACTTCTCCGATTCGGGGATCGGGTTGTAGTCGGAGAGCCCCTCCGCCCCGCGCATCACGTTGATGGCGTTGACGTAGAACTCGCCGGCGACGCGCGCCGTCTGGGCGTTCGCCCCGAAGCTGAACATGCCGATCCCCGGCACGAGGACGATCGCGGGGTCCGCGCCTCGCATCGGCGGGCTGTCGGGCGCGGTGTGTCGCTCGTAGTAGGCACGGTAGTCGTCGCGGTACGCGGCGTGGAGCTCCCGCAGGCGCGCCAGCGACTCCTCGAGCGGCGCGGTCGGTGGCAGGTCGAGGACCATCGGGCGCACCTTGGTCCGCAGGAAGTGATCCGGACACGAGGTGCCGAGGGCGGCCAGCCGCGGATGCTGGTCGCGTGAGACGAAGTCGAGGACGACATCCGAATCGGTGTAGTGGCCGACCTGCGACCGATCGGTCGAGGCGAGGCCGCGCAGCGTCGGGAAGATCGCCGCCGCGCGCGCGTGCCGCTCAGCCTCGGCAAGCGGTCCGTAGCCCGGGATGACCGGACCGAATGGCCCGGGATGGCTGTGCTCGGCGATGAACCGCTCGGCGGTCCGGATGATCTCGAGCGAATTCGCTTCGCACGCATCCGACGTCTCGCCCCAGGCCGTGATCCCGTGCCCGCCGAGGATGACCCCGATCGCCTCCGGGCGCGCTTCACGGATCGCGGCGATGTCGAGGCCGAGTTGGAAGCCGGGACGGCGCCACGGGACCCACGCCACGCGGTCACCGAAGCACTCGCGAGTGAGTGCCTCGCCGTCGGCGGCGGTCGCGAGCGCGATGCCCGAATCGGGATGGAGGTGATCGACATGCGGCGCATCGACGAGGCCGTGCATCGCGGTGTCGATCGAAGGTGCCGCGCCACCGCGACCGTGGAGGCAGAAGTCGAACGCGCCGACCATCTCGTCTTCGCGCTCGACGCCCTGGTAGACGTCCACGAGCGAGCGCACGCGGTCGAGCCGCAGGACGGCGAGGCCGCTCTCCGTGAGCGTTCCGAGATCGCCGCCCGACCCCTTGACCCAGAGCAGCTCGACCGACTGTGCCGTCACGGGATCTGTATCAGTACCCTTGGCGGAGGTGTTGCCACCCGCGTAGTTCGTGTTGCGCCGGTCGGCCCCAAGCCGGTTCGAGCGCCGGATCAGGGCGGCTACGTCTGGATGCGCCATGGTCGTCTCCGGCAATTGCACGTGGAGTGAGCTGGATTGCTCACGTTGGCCTGCTTGGCGTCGGCGTACCCGATGCAACGCCGCGACGGTATGCCTCGGCCTCCCAATCCTCGATGAACCGGCGCTCGTCTGGAGTCAGGACCCGGACGCCGCCGAGGCTCGCCGCGCCCTGGGCGATCCGCATCGCGTCGACGATGACCTCACGCGCGGTGGCCGCGAACCGTTCGCTGTCGGCCGCGATGAGCAGCCCGAGCCCGGCGACCACCACCACCGACGGGGTCGCGCCGGTCGCGGCGACGTGCGCCCCGAGACGTACCTGGAGCGCTGCGACCACCGTGTCAGCGTCCTCGGTCACCGTCGGCTCGAGCCAGAGCGGCCACGATCCCGCGTAGACGATCTGGTCGGGCGTGAGCGGCCCGCGGCGGACGAGCTCTCGACCCGCGGCCGTGGACGCGATCTCGAGCGCAGCGGGCGAATCGTCGAACAGGACGAACTTCGGGCGATCCCGGTCGGCGAGCATGCGGCCGAGCGCCGCCGAAAGGATCGGCACCGTCGCGACCGAGGATGGCGCCTGGGTCGACTCCAGCGTCCGCTCGACCGACCGCGTACCGGCCGGTGCCGGACCCGCCGCGTCGAGCCGCCGGCGGACGGCGCCGACGATCCGCTCGCATCCAGCGGCGACCTCGTCCGCGTTGTCCCCGGTCACGATCATGCCGTGGTTCTGCAGGAGCATCGCCCGCGGGGCGGCTGCCCCGGTTCGCGCCTCGTGCGCGCGTCGTTCGGTGGCGATCCGCCGCGCGAGCGGGAGCCCGGGATCGACGTAGGGCACCCAAAGCACGTCGTCTCCGAAGATCTCGGTAGCGATCCGCTCGCCGTCGAGGGCGCAGGTCAGCGCGTTCACCACGGTCGGGTGCGTGTGCAGCACGATCGGGTCCGGAACGAGCGCGTGGAAGAGGCATTCGACCGACGGCCGCCGGTCGTCATCGGCTTGGACCCGGGCGCGGATGGCGACGCGCATGATCTCGTCGGTCCCGGGCGTCGCCGGCGCGTCGGCGCCCTCGTCGAGCAGCTCCAGCAGCGGCTCCATCCGGAGCGGCATCAGCGAGTCCGGGGACAGCGCGGCGAGCGACAGGCCGCTCGGCTTGATATACATCACGCCGGCTTCCTTGCCGGAGCTGTTGCCGCCGCCGCCCCGGGTGTATTCGGCATCGAGACCGAACCGCCGAGACAGGCGGACCACCTCCTCGAGGAGCGCGGCGACCGGTCGACTGGCCGCGCTCGCCACCCTCGTCACGGTCTCGCCTCGCCCTCCCGGGCCCTACCGTCGCCCATACAGTGGGCCGAAGTTCGCGCACGCCCGGAAGTCGGCGCCCTCC
>Ga0326597_10010221_pt1 | contig 12526 bp, 9 predicted proteins | sample RVTome_12_FD_203789 | JGI IMG/M metagenome (GOLD analysis project Ga0326597, IMG submission 203789) | Soil microbial communities from uranium-contaminated site in the Upper Colorado River Basin, Wyoming, United States - RVT100D185 | ecosystem: Environmental > Terrestrial > Soil > Contaminated >... | reverse complement strand
GGGCGGGCTCGGCCCCGGTCGCGGCTTCAGTTCCCCGCGGGCGCGACCGCGGCCGGCGGGTCGGCGACCCCCGCGGCATGCGCCGGGGCGCGGACGCCGGCGTCGAGCAGCGCCGGCTCGACACAGGAGAGAAACATGATGAACTGGAGCGTGAGCGCGGCGAGCACGACGCCCTGCCCACCGAGCCGGCTCGATCCCGGCCACGCGGAGAGGTGGCGCGTCACGCGCTGAATCGAGATGGGACCGATCAGCGCCAGCGCCACCACGCTTGGAGTCAACGCCGCACCACCGAAGCGCGCGCTCTGCGTCGCGAGCATACCGGCCGCGAGCGCGGCGATGCCCATGCACATCCAGAGCCCGCCGCGTCCGCGCCAGGGCTGGACCGGGAGCGCGAACGTCATCACCGCCGCCAGCGTGAGCACGCCGTGCCGGCCGAGCAGTTGGTCACCCATGTAGCGCAACGGACCCATCGGCACGAAGCGCAGCGCGCCGAGCGGTTGGTCCCAGGCGAAGTAGTTGAACCAGGGCCCGAGGAGCTGGGACGCCGCGAGGTAGCCGCCGCCGCACAGCACCGCGATCCCGGCCGCGAAGGCGAGCAGGCGGCTGCGATCCTCGAGCGCGAGCGAGAACATGGCCGCGCCCGCGAGCCACAGCGCCAGTTGGTGGGTGAGGAATGCGGCGGCGAACAGCGCCCCCGCGAGCAGTGTCCCCCACGGGCCCTGGCTCACGCGCAGGGTGAAGAGGGCGAGCAACGCGAGCAGCAGCATGAGCGCTTCGGGGCGCGCGATTCCGGGCGATTCCGCGATCAGGCCGCAACCCATGAGCACGAATCCCGCGCTCGCGACCGCCGGCGTCCAGTTGTCGGTCTCGCGCCGCACCGCCGCGAGCGCGAGTGCCGCGACCCCGAGCAGCGCGAGGACCGCGATCAGCCGCGGCTCCCAGAGGTGGGGCCCGAAGAGCCGGACGAGCAGCGAGACCACGAAGGGGAAGCAGGGCATCACCGGCGTCGCCGTCGCGACCGAGGGGTCGAGATAGGCCGGCGCTCCCTGCGCGAGCCGCGTGGCCACCTCGAGGATCGCTCCTTCACCCGGATCGAGCGCGGGCTGGAGCAGGCGGCGGCCGGCGAGAAAGACATAGGCCACGACCGCCAGGGCGGACATCAGCCAGACGAAGGCGCGAAGGACACGGGGGATCATGGGGTCACGTCCATGACGGATGGCGGGAACTGGCCGCGGCCGTCGCGTCGCCGCGGTTGAACGGTTATCGGCAGGAGCGGGCGCGAAGATCACGCCAAAGCGCCGCGCCGCGGCGCGGGCGCGGTCAGCGGCGGGTCAGCTCCGACTCGGGGATCAGCCCGCCGTCCCGCGCGGCGCCCGCGGACGGGTCGCCGGGGCGCGCCGGCCGCGCCGCGGGCTCACACCCCGGGCAATCCCCGCAGAACGGCCGCCCGCGGCGCCGCAGCAGCCGGCGGCGCAGGAGCCACGCCAGCGCCCCGACCGCCGCGAGCAGGGCGGCCGCGTCCTGCCAGCCGAGACCGGCCATCAGCCGAACCCCATCAGCCGCCCGCCCTGGAAGACCGCGAACGAGGTCACCCAGGCGAGCGCGTTCATCATCACCAGCATGAACAGCGGCCAGCGCCACGAGTTGGTCTCGCGACGCACCACGGCCACGGTGGACATGCACTGGCAGGCGAGCACGAAGAACACCATGAGGCTGACGCCGACCAGGGGCGTGTAGGCGCGCCGCCCGCGCTCGTCCACCGCGCCACGCAGGCTCTCGCGCAGCGACACCACGTCGTCGCCCGGGCTGCCGAGATTGAAGACGGTCGCCATGGTGGACACCATGACCTCGCGCGCGGCGAAGGACGTGATGAGTCCGATTCCGATCCGCCAGTCGAACCCCAGCGGCCGGATCGCCGGCTCGAGCGCCCGGCCCACCCGTCCGGCGAAGGAGTTGCGAAGCGAGACGCCGGCCATCTCGTCCTCCAGCTCCGTGGCGCGCGGCGCGTCACCGGCCGCCTGGGCGGCCGCGATCCGCGAGGCGAGCGCGCTCACCTCGGGCCCGCCGCGCGGGTAGGAGGCGAGGAACCACAACACCACCGAGACGGCGAGGATCACCGTGCCCGCCTTGCGCACGAAGAGCAGCGACCGATCGCGCACGGTGATCAGCACCGAACGCCACGAGGGCATGCGGTACGGGGGCAGCTCCATCACGTAGAGCGGCTTGCCGCCCCGCAGCACGGTGCGCTTCAGCACCCAGGCCACCGCGATGGCCGCGGCGATGCCGAGGAAGTACATGGAGAACAGCGTGAGGCCCGGCAGCGTGCCGAATCCGATCCAGCGGTTGGGCACGAACGCGCCGATCAGCAGCGCGTAGACCGGCAGCCGCGCGCTGCACGACATGAAGGGGGCGATCATGATCGTCGTGAGGCGGTCGCGCCGGTTGTCGATGGTGCGGGTCGCCATGATGCCGGGGATCGCGCAGGCGAACGACGAGATCAGCGGAATGAACGAGCGCCCCGAGAGCCCCACCCGTCCCATCAGCCGGTCCATGATGAACGCCGCCCGCGCCATGTAGCCGCTGTCCTCGAGCACCGAGAGGAACAGGAACAGCACCGCGATCTGGGGCACGAAGGTCAGCGTCGTGCCCACCCCCGCGATGATCCCGTCCACCACCAGCGAGCGCAGGGGGCCGGCCGGCATCAGGCCCTCGGCGAGGAAGCCGACGCGCGTCATCAGGAAGTCGATGGCGTTCATCGCCGGCTGGGCCCAGGCGAAGACCGACTGGAAGACGGCGCCCATCAGCACCAGGAAGATCAGCGGACCGAAGATCCGGTGGGTGAGCACGCGATCGATCCGCTCGCGGTTCGCGTCGCGCGTCTCCCCCGGCGACAGCACGGTCCGCGCCAGGATCTGGGAGATCGTCTCGTAGCGCTCCTCGATGTCGTCCGAGCGCCAGCCCGGCGCGAGCTGATCGAGCCGGCGGCGCAGGATGCCGACGTCGTCGAGCACCTCGGGCGGCGCGGAGCGCGCGATCGCGTCATCCTCGCCGTCGTCGAGCAGCAGCGCCAGCGCCAGGTCGTGGCGCCCGCGCTCGGGCAGCAGCTCGTGCCGGGGCAGGCGCGTCTCGAGGCGTTGCACGACGCGCGCGAGGTGAGGCGGCAGCCGGCGGAAGCGGACCGTCGAGGGCTCGACGTCGCGCTCCAGCAGGCGGCGCAGGTTGCCGATGCCGGTGCCGCGGGCGGCGGAGATCTTGACCACCGGCACGCCGAGCTGCTCCTCGAGCGCCCGCTCGTCGATGCGGATGCCCCGCGCCTCGGCGGCATCCATCATGTTGAGCGCCAGAATCACCGGGCGGCCGATCTCGAGCACCTGCAGCGCGAGGTAGAGATTGCGGTCGAGGTGGGTCGCGTCCACCACGAAGACGATCAGGTCGGGCGGCGGGGTGTCGGGCTGCAGGCCCAGCAGCACGTCGCGCACGATGACCTCGTCGGGCGACCCGGGACGCAGGCTGTAGCTGCCGGGCAGGTCGAGCAGCTCGACGCGGCCTCCGGAGGGGAGCGCGCAGATCCCGAGCTTCTTCTCCACCGTGACGCCCGGGTAGTTGGCGACCTTTTGCCGCAGTCCCGTGAGCGCGTTGAACAGCGTCGACTTGCCCGCATTCGGGTTGCCGAGGATCGCGATTCGCCGCCGGATCGCGGGACCGCGGGCCGGGCGCTGGTCGAGCGTCAGCGGAACGACCGCCGGGGTCTCGGAGGCCGGAGTGTCAGCGGGGCGTGACACGGATCTGGGCGGCTTCGGACCGCCGGATGGAGAGGTGGACCTGGCGGACGCGCAGCTCCACCGGATCGCCGAGCGGCGCGCGCCGGACCACCTCGACGGGGGTTCCGGGCACCAGCCCCAGCTCCATCAGCCGCCTCACCATGCTGCGGTCGCCGACGATCCGCTCGATCGTGCCCTGCTCGCCCGGGGCAAGCCGGTCGAGCGGCGTCTCGCGTTCCCCGCGCGGCGCGTGCGTCATGCGGCAGGACCGGCATCGGCGGCCGGGGACGGACGGAGCAGCGAATCGACCAGGCAGGTGGCGCCGCAGATGTCGCAGTCGCCTGGCGCGTGGTCGGAGCAGGTGCGCGGGGTGTTGCGGAACGCCTCGCGGAACTGGAGCGCCGCGGGATGCTGCGAGCGCAGGAACGTCGTGAGGCGGAGCAGTTCCACCGCGGCCTGCGGGCTCACCAGGTGCTCGATCATGCAGGCGTCTTCTTCGGCCACCGACTCCGCGACGCCGAGGATCTCGCTGAGGAATACCGAAAGCAGGCGGCGGTTGGACTCGGTGCGGCGGGCGAGCTGCAGGCCCAAAGGCGTGAGCTCGACGCAGCCGTATGGCTCGTGGTCCACGAGCCCGCGCGACTGGAGCGAGCGCAGCATCGAAGTCACACCGCTCTTCGAGACCCCGAGCCGGTCCGCGATGTCGCCGACGCGCGCGAACCCCTTGTCGTTCTTGAGCGCCGCGACGGCCTGGAGGTAATGCGCCATCGAGTGCGTGATTTCCTTCTCACCGAATCGTTTCCAGATGTCCACCTGCCCCTCCCTCCGGTCGCACGATCGAGATCACTCAATAAAGTTTAGGCATGTTAACTCCCGGGTCGAGGGGGACGCAAGGCCGCCCTACGCGCACCCTCGATCCGGCGCCTACCGTGCCGTAACGCCTAATAGGCAATTGACATACAGGCCAGCTACGTCCTCGCGGACGTACCTGGACACGAGACTCTCTTGGGGCGTGAGGGCGACCAGGGGTGCGACGGCCGGCGCGTTCGCGGCCGCTGGAAGGGTCGGTCTCCGATGGCCGCGTGGCGGCCGGGGTCAGGCTCGAGGCGCCGCGTTCACCGGGCGGCGTCGAGCCCCGTCGAGTCCACGGCCCAGGCCGCGAGCTGTCGGCGCAAGCGCTCCGCGTCCTGCGGACGGCCGTTCGCGACCACGATCTCGATCGCCCGCTCGAATGCCGACGTCACGCGAGCGCGGTACTCCCGGATGAACGTGGGATCGCTCGTCTTCCTGAGCCGCAGAGCCGGGAGCCGCCGCGATTCGAATTCGACCCCGCGGGGCAGTTGCGCGAGGAGATAGAGATCGGGTGCGACTTCCGCGGCGTACGGTTCCTCGCCCGGCGGGTAGCGCCCCCGGGTCGCCGCCAGCAGCCGCCTGGAAGTGACCGGAACGACCAGGCGGACGGGGTCCACGGCCCAGAGATCGACGCCGCGCGCGGAGGCGTATGCGAGTGTCGCGACCTTGCCGTGCGCGCTGAGCTCCTTGAGCGCGAAGCCGGAGTGGGCGACGTGCGCGTCCGTCAGTCCGTGGCGGTCGAGCGTCCGGAAGTCGGTGACATACGGAATGGCGCCGACGCTGCCCACCGCCATGTAGAGGTCGCGCGTCAGGATTCCACGATCGACGAGGCCCTCGAGCAGCCGCGCCTGCGCCACCGCGGTCGCGAGGAACATGCGATGCTCCTCCTGCCGAATGCCCACGAATCGGGAGGTCGTCGTCCGGAGCAGATCGCGGTGGGTGGCGGCGATCGCGCGCAGGCCCGGCAGGCCGTAAAGCGGGTCCCGCGCGGGATCCAGGAAATCCCGGCCCGGCGCATCGCCCGCGAGTGCCATCCCGGGGAATCCCGAGGCGTAGCTGCCGGGGAACTGAAGGTGGGACTGCCACGGCAGCTCCCATAGCCCCACGACGAGCAGCGCCAGGCACGCCGTCACGCTGGCCGCGCGCGCGCGGAATCGGGCCAACTCCTGCAGCCCGTCCGCCACCAGGAGAAAGGCGAACGGAAAGTAGGCGTCGAGCGGACGGTACTCGAAGTGATCCCCGCCGATCGCGGCGACGTAGAGTGCGTGGGGCAGGACGGCGGCGGCGAAGAGCAGCGGCACCTCGGGGGACCCGCGGCGCGCGTGGCGCACCACGCCGAGCGCGATGAGCGGCAGCCACAGATAGGCCGCATACTCGAGCCCGAACGCCGCGAGGTACGCGCCACCGCTGTCCCACCAGGTCAGGCCGTCGATCTTGGCGAAGTAGGTGTTGGGAAGCCACTCACCGTAATAGAGACGCCGGAAGACGAGGTGCCCGCCGACGAGTGCCGCGAATGGGAGCAGCGTTCGGGCGAGCCAACGGCGTTCGAGCCGCTGCCGGACGACCAGCAAGGCCGACGCCGCCACCAGCGACGCGCCCGAGATCAGCAGGCCGTCGGGGCGCGTGAGCGTGGCGAGGGCGAGCAGCACGCCCGCCCAGGCGTGCCGCGACGGCCGGCCCGCGAGCCCGGCCTCGACCTCGACGACGAGACGCAGCACGCCGCCGAGGAGGAGTGCTTCGAACCAGCGCGTCTCGAGCCCGCTCGTGGACCACACCGCCACGCTGCGCGTCGCGGCGAGCAGGAACACCGGCACCAGCGCGAACACGGGGGCGCGGCCGCGCCGCCCGGCGAACCACGCGACCAGCGCCCACAGCGCCACGGTCGCCGCCAGGGAGAGTCCGTCCGCCGCGCGCTCGATGGGAATCCCCAGGCGGCCGGCCCCGGCGAGGATCAACACCCAGAGGAAGTTCGTGTAGCCCTCGACCCGCTCGAATCCGGCGTTGAAGACGAGCCCCGCGCCCTGGGCGAGATTCCGCGCGTAGCGAAACGAGATGAACGCGTCGTCGCACTGGAAACGGTAGGCCCAGGCGTGAAGGAGCAGCAACACGAGCGAGAGCCCGAGCCCCGCCGCCATCGCGGATCGGGCGATCCAGGAGGGCGGTCCGGGCGACGGCGATGGGGTCACCGCCCGATGACTCGGGCGTCTCCCGCCCGGATCGTTCCCCCGGCCGGCGTCCGATGCGGCCGGCCCCTCGCCGGTCGTCGCGCGGGCGGACGTGTCGCGCCGAGACCTCATGCGGCGGCCCCCGCTACTCGTAGCGGAGGGCCTCGATCGGATCGAGCGCGGCGGCGCGGCGCGCGGGCCAGATCCCGAACGTCACGCCGACGCCCGCGCTGAAGACGAGCGAGAGCGCGATCGCCCCGGGCGAGACCAGCGTGTTCCAGTGCGCCAGCCGCGAGAGCACCACGGCGCCGCCGACGCCGAAGAGGACGCCGAACAGACCGCCGAACAGGCAGAGCACCAGCGCCTCGACCAGGAACTGCGAGAGGATGTCGCTGCGCCGCGCCCCGAGCGCCATGCGGATGCCGATCTCGCGGGTGCGCTCGGTCACCGACACCAGCATGATGTTCATGATGCCGATGCCGCCCACGAGCAGGCTCACGGCCGCGATCCCGGCGAGCAGGAAGGTGAAGGTCTGGGTGGTCTGCTCGAACGTGGCGAGAATGTCGCTCTGATTGCGGATCTGGAAGTCGTTCGGCTGCCCGGGACGGATCTTGTGCTGGCGCCGCAGCCAGCGCTCGATCTCGATCATCGCCAGGTTGACGTTGCGCATGTCGCCCACCGCGACCGTGATCGAGGCCAGCCGGTCGGTGCCCATGACCCGATAGCGGGCGGTGTCGATCGGGATCAGGATCTGCTCGTCGGGGTTCGACCAGGAACCCTGCGACCCCTTCTCGCTCAGCACCCCGGCGACCGTGAACTCGATGCCGCGGATCTGGATCTGCTGCCCCACCAGCGCCACCGGGTTCGCGCCGAGCTGCTCGGGCACCGAGGCCCCCACCACCGCGAGCCGGCGGCGGGCCGCGTTCTCTCCGGCGGAGAACATGCGCCCGGCGGTCAGGGTGTAATTGCGGACGGTCACGTAGTCCGGGGAGGTGCCGACGATCCTCAGGTTGAGGTTGGTGCTGCCGTACTGCACCTGCATCTGGCCCGGCAGCTCGGGCACCACGGCGGTGATGTAGCGGGCGTTGTTGGCGAGCGTGGTGTCGTCGTCCATCGTCAGGCTGACGCGATTGGCGCTCGCCACCCCGTGCGAGAAGCTCTGCCCCGCGTACACCGTGAGGAGATTGGGGCCCATCGCCTGGAGGCGGTCCTGCACCGACTTCTGGGCGCCCGAGCCGAGGGCGACCATGGTGATGACCGCGCCGACGCCAATGACGATGCCGAGCATCGTGAGGGCCGAGCGCAGCTTGTTCGCGCGGATCGCCTCGAGCGAGACCTGGATGCCGTCGCCGACGATCATCGCTCAGCGCCCCGCGGCCCGACCGCCGCCCGACTGCTGCTGCTGCATGCCCGGCAGGCCGCCGCCGCCGGTCACGCGCTGGAAGCGCTCGCGCATCGCCTGCTGCGACTGGACGAGCGAGGCCGAGGGCAGGATCAGCACCTTGTCGCCGCTCGAGAGGCCGCTCAGCACCTCGGTGTAGTCGAGGTCGGTGACTCCGGTGGTGATCGCGACCGCCTCCGGCTTTCCGCCGCGAAGCACGAAGACGACGTAGTTGCCGCCGAAGACCGCGTTGCGGCCCGAGCGCCCTCCCCCGCCCCCGCGCCCGCCCGCGCCCACACCGCGCGATCCGCGGGTACCGCCGCCCGCGCCGCCGCCCGCGCCGGCGAACACGCTCCGGAGCAGCGCCTGCTCCTCCGCGTTGAGCGCCTCACCCGCGCGACGCTTGCGCATCGCCGCCTCGGCCTTCGCGGCGCTCACGCCCGCGGGCAGCGCGATCTCGCGCCCGCCCGGCAGCCGCAGCGTCCCGCCGGCGCGCGCGCCCGGGCGCGCTCCCGCAGCCGCGCTATCGGCGGCCGCGCCCGCGGCACCCGCGCCGGCGCGCGCCACCGCCGTGCTGTCCGCCGCGGCGGCCCGCGTCTGGAGGTCCTCCTGCACCTGTACGGGATCGAGGCCCAGCACCTGCGCCGCGGAGGCCATGTCGCTCGTGGTGCGCAACGCGGTGCTGGGAACGGCGAGCACCTGCAGGCGCTCCGCGACGTGGACCTCGACCTCGGCGTTCATCCCCGGCTTGAGCAGGTGCCCGCGATTGAAGATGTTCACGAGCACGGGGAACATCGTCACGTTCTGTTGCACCTGGGCCTGGGGCTCGATCTTGAGCACGTTGCCGGTGAAGGGCAGGTTCGGGTAGGCGTCCACCGTGATCGTGACCGGCATGCCGGGCTCCACCTTGCCGATGTCGGTCTCGTCCACGAGACCCTGCACTTGCACGGTGTCGAGGTTCGCCATGGTGAGCACCACGGTGCCTCCACCGACGTCCTTGGTCGGGCTCGAGATCACCGTGCCCAGCACGGCCTCCTGGCTCAAGATGGTGCCCGCGTTCGGGGCGCGGACCTGGGTGTCCTCCATCGCGTCCTTGGCCGTCTGCAGGTTGGCCTCGGCGTTGACCACGGCCGAACGCGCGGTGGCGAAGGAGAGCTTCGCCCCCTCGTAGTCGGTCTCGGCGATGGACTGGCTCTCGTAGAGCGACTCGCTGCGCCTGAGCTGCGCGCTGGCGTTCTCGAACTGGGCCTTCGCCACGTCGAGGCTGGCCTGCGCCTGCGTGAGGTCGTTCTTCGGGATCCGCGGGTCGATGCGCGCGAGGAGCTGGCCGCGCTGCACCTCGTCCCCCGTCTGGACCGGCATCGCGATGATCTCGCCCGAGGCCTTGGACTTGACGCTGAGCGTGAGCACCGGCTGGATCACGCCCGAGGCCGACACCGCGACCACGATGTCGCGCGGCTCGACCGACACCTCCTCGTAGACGCGCGGCGCCGGTGCCCGGGCGCACCCTGCCGCGACCAGCGCCGGCAGAACCGCGATCCACCACGCGCGCCTCGGGACACGGTGCATGCTTCCCTCCCCCCGGTGACGGTTCGTCCGCCGCATCATAGCGTGCGCCCCACGATCGCCTCGAGCTGCGCGCGGGCGTCGAGGTAGTTGTAGCGCGCCTGGACGTGGCTCACCTGCGCCTGGATGAAGTTGGACTCGGCGGTGAGCAGGTCGAGCAACGTGCCGGCCCCGAGCCGGTAGCGATCCTGCTGCACGCGCAGCGCCTCCGACGCCGCGTCCACGTTCTCGGCGCTGATCGCGATCTGCTCGTAGGCGGTGCGCATCGCGGCGACCTGCTGCGTGAGTTGGGCATCCACCTGGCGCCGCGCGTCTTCGGCCTGCGCCCGCGCCAAGTCACGGCTGGCGCCGCTCTGGGCCACGGCCTGCTCGCGGCTGAAGCCGTTGAACAGCGTCCACGACAGCCCGAAGCGCAGCTGGTTCAGGTTGCGATTGCCCGACTCGAAGCCGTCCCAGGGCGCGGTTCCGCCCTGGCTCGACGCGCTGTAGGACAGGCTGAGGGCGGGCCAGAACTGCGCGCGCGTCTGCCACAGCGAGGCCGAGGCGGCGCGCGACGCGGACTCCGCCGCGCGCACGGAGGGGGCGCCCGCCAGCGCCGCCGCGCGAAGGCCCGCGGTGTCCACGGGCGCGGGCATCACGGTGTCGGGCAGCGCGCGCACCTCCCCCTCACGCCCGATCTGGCGGGCCAGAGTGGCTTGCGCCGTGGCCAGGTTGGCCTGCGCCTGGAGCAGGGCGAGGCGCGCGTTCCCCAGACCCACGGTGGCGGTGAGCGTGTCCGCGCGCGTGGCGGCGCCCGCCATGAACTTGTTCACGGCGATCTCGCGCTCCTCCCGCGCCCGCCGGAGCTGCGCGACGGCGACGCGCATCAGCTCGTCATTCGCCAGCGCGGTGTAGAAGAGCTGCTGGGTCTGCAGCGTGACCTGGTAGCGCTGGCTGACGAGTCCGGCGCCCGATGCCTCCCCCGCGGCGGCCGCGCCGCGCGCGCCGGCGATTCGGCGGAAGCCGTCGAACAGATCCACGCTGGCGCCGAGGCCGGAGTTGTACTGGTAGGAGCCCGCCTGGGTGGGGAGCCCGTTCGTCACCGACGGCGTGTTCACGCGGTAGGCGCTCGAGCTTACACTCAGGCTCGGAAGAAAGGCGCCGTACGCGGCCCGCGACTGCCACGCGGCGTTCGACACCGCGCCGCGGGCCTGGACCATCGCCGGCTGCACCTCGAGCGCGCGGGCGATCGCCTCGGCCAGCGTCACCGCCGGTGCGGCGGCGCCCGGGAGCGGCTGCGCCCGGACCGGCGCGGCGAGAAAGAGCAGCGCCGCCAGCGCGGCGGCGGGTCTGAGCGTTTCCGGCATCAGTGATCCCCTCTGCGGTTCCTAGCCTGTCAGCGTAGCAGCACGGCTGGCGCCGCCCCAAGCGACCGCGCGGTCGGAACGGCCGGGGCTCGCGACGTCAGAACGGCCTCCCGATGCCGTGGCCCAGCCCGCCCGCGCCGGCGGACGGCATTCCTCCGCGGCCCGCGAGCCATCCGGGCCAGAGGCATCGAACCGCGCGAGGTCGACGCGAGGTAGAGACGCGCCGGGGAGGGCGGAAGTTACGGAGGGCCCCGTGGCGGCTGCCCAGCCGGCGATCGGCAGGCGGGCGGCAACGGTCCACGACCGCGGCCCGGTCACCGCAGGTCGAGCACCCGGTAGTCCTCGGTCCGGAACAGCTCGGGATGGCTCGAGGACTGGTCCGAGAAGACGATCCAGTAGTCCACGCGATAGCGGCGCTTGATGCGCGCGACGTCCTCGTCCTGGAGTTCGCGATAGGCCTTGTCGGGCTCGATGCTGCGAACTCGTCCATCCTTGGGTCTGAGGTCGCGCCCCACGGCGGCGAGCCGGTCCATCCATTCCGGCAGATAGTCCGGAGCCCAATTGAGCGCCGCCCCCAGTTCCCAGTTCACGAAGATGGACCGCTTGGCGAGGCCCATGAACTCGTCGAAGTCCGAGGTCACGCCGGTGGGGACCAGGAACACGGCATCCCGGGCGGTGTGGGCCTCGGCCCAGGCGGCGACTTGCCGCACGCCGCGCTCGGGACCCTGGCACACCACATCCCGGACGTTGCCCGACTTGGTCCAGCGCTGATGGGAGACCCCAGCGCCCACCAGCAAGACCCACGCAACGAGGCCCCAGCCGATCCAGCGCGGGGAAGCCCAGCGCCCGACGCGGCGCCACACCGCGGGCAGAGCCACGAACCCGAGGAGCACGGCGACCATCCACGCCCCGGGAGGCAGCCAGACCAGGAACGCGACGCCCAGGACCACGATCCAGGCTTGGCGCCTCTCCGCGTCGCTCGCCGCTTCGATTCTGGCCGCGGCCAGGCTCACGATCCCGGTCCCGGCGAGCGCGAGCCAGAGGTCGGTGGCGCGAGCCGGCTGCATCATCATGAGCGGTCGCGAGTGCAGAACGTAGCGGGCAAGAAACGCGTCCAGAATCCACAGGCAGGTGACGGCGGTCCAGGCCAGACCCTGCCGGAACAACCGGGGCCGTTCCCGCCGCCCGTGGACGAGCAACGTCACGAAGAGGGCGATCAGGGCGGCGAAGAGGACGAAGTGCCACGGATCCCAGGCCAGGGGGAAGAGGTGGGCTCGGGCCCGGAAACGAGCGGCCAAGAACCAAATGGCGTCGTCGGACCGCGACGAAAGGGCGGCAACCACCGGGGCGTAGATCCCGTACCAGGCCAGGGCGAGAAAGAGGAGGAAGGGACCCACCCATCGTCGCCACGCGCCGCGCAGCTCGGGATCGGCCACGAACGCGGCGCCGAAGTAG
>Ga0326597_10010220_pt1 | contig 12526 bp, 10 predicted proteins | sample RVTome_12_FD_203789 | JGI IMG/M metagenome (GOLD analysis project Ga0326597, IMG submission 203789) | Soil microbial communities from uranium-contaminated site in the Upper Colorado River Basin, Wyoming, United States - RVT100D185 | ecosystem: Environmental > Terrestrial > Soil > Contaminated >... | reverse complement strand
CTGTGGGCTGACGCGGTCCCGCACCTGCGCCGCGTGGTGGAGGCCGAAGGCTGGAGCCCCACGGCGTGGTTCTACCTCGGCGAGGCGCTCAACCACGTGGACGACCTGGACGGCGCGCTGGCCGCTTTCCGGCGCGCCGCCGAGATCGATCCCCACCACGCGAAGGCGCTCTACGGCCAGGGCGTCGTGCTCGATCGGCTGCGCCGCCCCGAAGACGCCACCAGCATGTACCGACGCTCCCGGGAGGTCGCCGCGCGGTGATCCGCGTGGTCGTGGACGATCTCGGGTTCCTCCCCTCCGACGCCATCGTCCGTCCCGCCACCGCGCAGCTCGAGCCGACCACCCCGGCGCTGCGCCGTCTCGAGCAGTTGGGCGGGGCTGAGTTCCAGCGTCAACTGCAATTGCACAATGAGCTCGTCGTTGGCGCCGCGGTAGTCACCGGGGCCGGGGGAGACCTCCCGGCCGAATTCGTCATTCACGCCATCATTCAGAGCCGGGATGAGCCGATTTCGCGGCGCGGTGTGGCCCGCGCCTGGCGTTCGGTGCTGGAGCGGGCGCGGGAGTGGGGGTTCGCTCGCCTCACGGTCCCGCCGCTCGGGCTGGGCGCCGGTAACCTCACCCTTGAAGAGGCCGCCGAGATCCTCATCTCGGTGCTTCAGGAGCAGCCGGCCGGGGTGGAGGTCCCCGCCGATGTCGCCATCGTCGTGGAAACCGAGGACCAGCGCGATGTGTTTGAAGGCGTGCTGCGACACCTGCGCGCGAGGCTCTCCTGACCCGTCGCCATTGGGCGGTCGTGATCCTCGGCGCCTGGGCCGTGTCGCTCGGGTGGCTGGTCAAGCGCGAGTACTTCCGCTCCACCGGAGCGCGGCTTGCCGAGGCCGCGCTGGCCGTGTCGCCGGGCGCGCTGTTTTACCGCCTGTCCGTAGGCGCGCATCAGCTGGGCTATAGCTCGACCACGGTGGACACGCTGGCCGATACGATCCGGGTGGTCGACGTGCTCGTGATCGACGTGCCGGCCCTGGGACGCCTGCACCGTACCGAAGGCCGGAGCGTAGCGACGCTCGACCGGGCCCTGCACCTCCGCGGCGTGACCGCGGAGGTCGATGGCGAGGAGGGACAGTTCGTGCTCTCCGCGACGGTCTCGGCCGACAACGTGCTCCACCTCACCATCACGGCCGGCGGCGACTCGCAGACTACCGCGGTACCGCTTTCCCGCCCCCTCGTGCTCCCCTCGCTGCTCCCGTTACGCCTGGCGTTCGGCGGCGAGCTCCGTCTGGGACGTGACGTGACCGCGTGGCTGCTCGATCCCTTCACCCTCACCGAGCGCAACGTCGCCGCGCGCGTCACCGCGGAGTCCACGCTCGTGGTGGCCGACAGCGCCGACTACGACTCGACCACGATGGCCTGGGTCCCGGTGCGTTTCGACACCGTGCGCGCGTTCCGGCTGGACGCCGCGGGCACGGGAGGTGGCGGGGGGGGAGCGCGGTCGACGTGGATCGACCCCCAGGGCCGAGTGGTTCGCGCCACGGCACCGCTCGGGTTCTCGATGGAACGCACGGCCTTCGAGCTGGCGTACGAGAACTTCCGGAACCGGGATACGCTGCGCTTGCTCCGCTCCTCCGCCGCGCCGGCGCCGGGCGAAGTGATCGCCGCCACCGCGATTGCGGCCGGCCTGCGGCCCGGCCCGGCCCCCCTCGAGCGCCTGCGCATTCGCCTCGGGGGCGCGTTCGACAGGCTCGATCTCACCGGCGGCCGCCAGCGCCTCGCCGGCGACACGCTGATCGTGGAGCGGGAACGCGGCGCCCAGCTCGTATCGCACTACCGCCTCCCCGCCGGCAACCCCGCGCTGCGCGAATTCCTGCTTCCCGAGCCGCTAATCGAAAGCGGCGACCTGCGCATCCAGGCGCAGGCGCGCCTCATTGTCGGCACCGATCGCAACCCGGCCCAGGTGGCGCAGCGGCTGGCGCACTGGACGGCAACCGAGGTGGCAGACGGGGTGGCGGCGGCATCGCCGGGCGCGGTGCAGGTGCTGGGGCGCCGCCGCGGGGACTGTAACGAGCACACGGTGTTGTTCGTCGCGCTGGCGCGCGCCCTCGGGCTCCCGGCCCGCCCGGTGGCCGGACTCCTGTACCTGCGCGGCCGCTTCTATTATCACGCGTGGGCGGAGGTGTACCTCGACGACTGGGTGGCCGTGGATCCGACGTTCGATCAATTCCCCGCCGACGCCGCGCACCTGCGGTTCGTAGTCGGCGGGCTCGCCCGGCAGCTGGACCTGGTGCAGCTGCTGGGTAGCCTCACGCTTGAGGTGTCATGATTCGTCTGGAAGGGCTCACGAAGAACTACGGCAGCTTCGTCGCCGTGAATCATATCTCGCTGCACGTCCCGCGCGGCGTGCTGTATGGCTGTCTCGGACCCAACGGGGCCGGGAAAACCACCATGCTGCGCATGATCGCCGGGATCCTGCGACCCACCGACGGCCGCGTGCTCATCGGCGGCGACGACGTCCAGCGGGACCCGATCGCCGCCAAGATGCGGCTCGGCTTCATCCCCGATCGCCCCTTCGTATATGACAAGCTCACCGGCGCGGAATTCCTGCGGTTTGTCGCGGGCCTGTACGGTCAGGAAGGCGACACGGTGGAGCGACGGACGGCCGAGCTGCTGGACGTCTTCGAGCTCTCGAGCTGGAAGGACGAGCTGATCGAGGCCTACAGCCACGGCATGCGTCAGAAGCTCATCATCTCGAGCGCGCTGATCCACCGACCGGAGTGCATCGTGGTGGACGAGCCGATGGTGGGCCTCGATCCGAAGGGCGCGCGCCTGCTCAAGGACATCTTCCGGCAGTTCGTCGACCGGGGCGGGACGGTGCTGATGAGCACACACACGCTGGAGGTGGCGGAAGTGATGTGCGATCAGATCGGCATCCTCCAGCACGGCCAGATCGTCGCGCATGGCACGATGGCCGAGATCCGCCGCCAGCACATGGCGGGAGACGCGAGCCTCGAGGAGCTATTCCTGAAGCTCACCGGTGGCCACGCCGTGCGAGATCTGGTCGAGGTGCTGGGCAAGTGAGCCAGCCCTCGCTCACCCACGTCCTGCAGCCCAAGTGGCGTACCGCGCAACAGCGGCTGCGCGAGTCACGCATCCGCGGCGGTGGGGGCAAGCTCGTGCTCCTGTTGCTGGTGGGCGGGGCCTTCTGGGCGGGCGTGTTCGGCGTGCTGTTCCGGATCCTCAAATACTTCCGTGGGATCGAGGAGCTGGGCCCGCTGCTCGGCGCGAAGCTCCTCGGGGTCGCGCTGCTGTCGTTCGTGTCGATCCTCATCCTCTCAAACGTCATCACGGCCCTGTCGAGCTTTTTCCTGGCCAAGGACCTCGATCTCCTCGTCTCGACCCCCGTGGACTGGCTGCGGCTCTACCTCGCCAAGCTGGGCGAGACGCTGGTGCACTCGTCCTGGATGGTAGCGCTGATGACCGTGCCGATCCTGGCGGCATACGGCGTCGTGTACAGCGGCGGGCTGCTCTTTATCCCGTATGCGCTCGCGGTGTTGCTGCCGTTGCTCGCGCTCCCGGCCGTGTTCGGGAGCGCCATGACATTGATTCTGGTCAACGTCTTTCCCGCGCGCCGGACCCGCGATCTGCTCTCTATCGTCGCACTGGGCGCGGCGGCCGGCGTGATCCTGCTGTTCCGCCTGATCCGTCCCGAGCAGCTGGCCCGGCCCGAAGGGTTCCGCAACCTGCTCGACTTCATCGCGGTGCTGCGCACGCCCACGTCGCCGTTTTTGCCCAGCGAATGGGCCACGAAGGCAATCATGGGCTTCCTGGGCGGTGACTTCGACCCGCTGCCGCTGCTGCTCCTCTGGACTACGGCGGCCGCGTTCGTGACCCTCGGCGCCCTGCTGCACCGCCAGCTGTACGCCGCCGGATTCACCAAGGCACAGGAAGGCGCCGAGCGGTTTGTCCGCGGGGTGTTCTGGCGACGCACGGTGGGGGCCGCGCTGTTTCCGTTATCGGTGGCCAAGCGCGAGTTCGTGTTGAAAGACGTGAAGCTGTTCTTCCGCGACACGACGCAGTGGAGCCAGTTGATCCTGCTCGCCGTCCTGGTCGTGGTCTACCTCTTCAACATCAAAGCGCTGCCGCTGTTTCGTGGCGAACAGGTGCCGTTGTTCACCGTCACCCTCGTGTCGTTCTTGAACCTCGGGCTCTCCGGATTCGTGCTCGCGTCGATCGCCGCGCGTTTCATTTTCCCGGCCGTGTCGCTCGAAGGGCGCCAGATGTGGCTGCTGCGCTCGAGCCCGCTCGACCTCCGCGCGCTGCTCTGGTCCAAATATTGGGTGGGGACCGTCCCGCTGCTCGTGCTCGCCCTGTTGTTGACCGGGCTCACGAACGTCCTACTGAAGGCCTCGCCGTTCATGATGACCGTGAGTCTCGCCACGATCTGCGCGCTGACCCTCGCGATCGCCGCGCTGGCGCTGGGCTTTGGCGCCCTCTACCCGCAGTTCGAGACGGAGAATGCGGCGCAGATCCCGACGTCGTTTGGGGGGCTGGTGTTCATGATGACGACGATCGCGCTGCTCGCGGCGGTGATCGTCGTCCTGAGCGTGCCGGTCTCCGCGTATGTGCGCAACGCGTACGATGGGGTCCCCACGCGCGTCGACGCGGTCATGGTGGCCGCGTTCGCCACCGCTGCGGGATTGTGCGCGGCGGCCACGGTGATCCCGTTGCGCATTGGACTCAGGAGAATGGAGAGCTTCGAATTCTGATCCCCGGGTCCCCGCTCCGCGGGCGCGGAGCGGGGGCGCGGGCGCCGACTACAGCTTGAAATTCACCCCACCGCCGAGCTCGATGCGGTCGGCGTCGCCGATGACGATGCGCAGTTGGGCAAACGGCCGCCAGCTCACCGCTTTGAAATCCCACCCGCCCAGCAGGCCGAGCCCGACTTCATTGGCCGAGGCGCTGCCGAACGGTCCCAGATCGACGCTGACATGCGTGTAGTTCAGCCCCGCGCCGACGTACAACCCGGCGTCCGCCATGTTGAGCTTGGGCCAGTACCGCACGTCGCCATTCAACGCCCAGGCGGTCACGTTGTTGCCCGGGAAGTAGAGGTCGAAGGACGGGTAAATGTCGAACTGTGGTGCCACCGGGTAGGAGAACTGGGCGCCGAGGAAGAAGTCGAAGTCGTTCGTGGCGAAACCGACCTGCGGGCCCAGCAGCATCTGCTTCCTCTGGGCGACGGCGGCGGTCGACAACAACAGGCTGGCCAGGGCTACCAGAAGCAGCCGTTGGGTCAAGGATTTCACGCAGAGGCTCCTATGGAAAAGATGGTCTGAAACAAGTAAGGCCATGGGGCCCGGGAATCAAGGCTCGTTCAGCGCAACTTGAAACTGAAGCCGCCAACCACCTGGAACGCGCTACCATTGCCGAGAATGATCCTTGCTTCCGCGTAGGGCACGACGGCACGCCGGAGAGACTCTATCCCGCCTGTGCACCGAGGGTCAGGGCGTCCGCATCGAAGTTGTATCCGATATGCGGGCCGAGGCGCACCGGCTCGAGCGAACCGCCGCGCGTCGTCCGCCGCTGCGCCTGCAGCGCCCCGGTCAGCAGCAGGCCCGCCACCAGTACCACACTCGCATGGCGCAGCACAGCGCTCACGTCATATTCTCCTGTCGAGAAGACGTCATCCGGCTGACGCCACGGGAAACTGCCATGGCGCCCGCCCGGTCGCAAGGTCGCGACGCGCTCGCAGGGCGGAGACGCGAACGGCGGGACGCCGGAGCGCCCCGCCGTTCGATTGCTCACTCGTCGGTCCCCATCGACTACTCGATGCGGAACGGGATACCCCACTCGTTCGAGCGATAGTTGTCCGCCGTGCCGAGCTGCAACGTCGCGGCATCGAGCGCGTCGATCACGAACCGGTCACGGCCGGTGTGGCGTACGACCCAACTGCGCTCGTACTCGCCGTTGCCATTATCGACCATCGGCACCCGACGCCAGCCGATCCGCACCGGATCCGCGTGGCGCACGTGCAGGAAGACGAACGTCGCTGGCGAGAAGCTGCCGCCCGTGGTGTTCTCCACCTGCGCCACCACCCGGACGGTGTCTCCCTCGTGGAAGCGCGGGACCCTGGGCTCGACGTCGATGAGCGAGTCGGGGTTGTCCACCTGCAACAACAATGAGTCGTTCTTGAAGACGGCCACACTCGTGATCCGCACGGTGCGTCGATCCACGGCGGTGTTCTCCCAGTTGAGCAGCGTCAGCGCGACGAGTCGCCATCCGTGCGGCGCCGACCCATCGCGCACGAACACCGCGCGCTGGCGCACGCCGTCGGCGAGCGGTTTGCTCGTCGGGTTGAACGTGTTGTCGGTCGATGTGTCCACCAGGAAAATCCCCTGGAAATCCACGCCGCGGGTGACCCACGCGGAGTCGCCCTGCACGACGATGGTGCGCGTGAATACCGGACGGGGGCCTCGCGGCACGACCCGCAGGCGACCCCAGAAACTGGGCGCGATCGCCGTATCCAGCAGGCCGGCGCTCGAAAGGCTGGCGGCGGCGGGGTTTGAAGCGACGGCGCCGGGATCGCCAAAGTCCTCGTCCGTGAAGCCGGTCAATGCTTCGTAGGCCGCCTGCACCTGCGCCTGGTCGGCGGAAACGGCGGTGCCGGAATCGCTGCAGGCCGCTCCGGCAATGGCGGCGAACATGACGCCCGTGAGGGCGAGTCGGATGGTACGCATCGGTCCAGCTCCTGTCGGTGTGTGCGAGGACGGTCGAACTGCTCGAAACCGCAGGAACAGACGCCGGCGATCCCGTGGTCGTTAAGGGTGTGACCGTCGTCACGCGCGACGCGGGCATTGCGACCGGGAGGACTGGACACAATGTTGAGTCGGCAACCTCCAGGCCAGCCATGACATCCGCAACCGATTCCGCCCCCAGCCCGCCGCGCACGTCGCTATTCACCGTACGACCAGAAAACGAGATCGGGGCCGCCCTGCCGGGCGTCCCGGAGGACGTGGGGCGCGAGCTGGTCCGACGGCTCCTCGCCGAAGGCCCACGGGCGGAAGCCGCCCATCTCCTGTTTCTCGCGATCGTGGTGGCGGTCCTGTGGGGCTCGGTCGCTCCCGCGGTCCTCGGCACCTGGGCGGCCATCCTCATTGTGCTCACCGTGAGCCGCGGCGCCTTGCGTCGACAGCTGTTGCGGAGCGACCCGTCGGTCCAGACGAGCCTGAGGCGCCTCCGCCCGATGCTTGCCGCAGCCGGCCTGGCATGGGGCATCGGCGTGGCCGCGTTCATGCCGGACATCCCCGTGCAAAAGACCGGGCTCCTGGTGGTTGTGCTCAGCGGGCTGACTGCGGGCGGCGTCGCTTCCCTGGCCGCCGATCTGTGGTGCTTCCGCTATTACCTCGCGGGGCTCCTGGCGCCGGTGCCCATCGGGCTGCTCGGCAGCACGATGCAAACGGATGCGGTGTTCGCCATCATCCTGGTCCTTTTGTTTGGCACGGCGATGACCATTTTTCACCGCCGTTCCTACCTGCTGCTGCGGGGCTACCTGCTGCACTCGGCGGAGTCGGAGCGCAATGAGCGGAAGGCGGTGCGGGACCGGGCGTACCTCGACGGCCTGCTGGCGAGCGCGCCGGTGGCGATTGCCGTGCTGGACGGCGAGGGGCGAATCCGGGGGACCAACCCGCAGTTCGAGAAGCTATTCGGGTACACGGCGGAGCACGCCATCGGGCGGGATCTCAACGACCTCATCGTACCGAAGTCCGAGCTGGCGAAGGCCGCGGTCCTGAACCAGCGGGCCCGCCGGGGAGAGACCGTCGTGGTCGAGATAGAGCGCCGGCGCAAGGACGGTCACCTCATCCCGGTGCGGGCGTCCGCCACCCGCGTCGAGGAAATGGCTGAGAGCGACCTGTTCGTGATGTACGAGGACATCACCGATCGCCGGAAGGCGCAGGACGCGGTCACCCGGCTCGCCAACATCGTCGAGACTTCCGAGGACGCCATCATCGGGCAGACGCTCGACGGGAAGATCGTGAGTTGGAACGCCGCGGCCCAGCGGATGTTCGGATACACCCTGGGGGAGGTGCAAGGCCAGTCCATCAGCCTGCTCGCGCCCCCGGATCGCGCCGAGGAGGTGTCCCGCAACCTGGAGCGCATCCGGCGAGGAGAACACATCGAGCACTTCGAGACGGTGCGCCTGCGCAAGGACGGCACGGGGATTCCCGTCTCGATGAGCATCTCGCTCACGCGGGACACCGCGGGGCAGATCAGCGGGTTCTCGGCCATCGCGCGCGATGTGAGCGAGCAGGTCGCGACGCGCGAGGCCCTGCGCGTGGCGCGCGACGCCGCCGAACGCATGGCGCAGACGCGGAGCGCGTTCCTCGCCAACATGAGCCATGAGATCCGCACGCCGATGAACGCGATCCTCGGCCTCACGGAGCTCACGCTCGACACCGAACTGGCGCCCGAGCAGCGCCATTCGCTCTCGCTCGTGCAGTCCTCGGCGGAGACCCTGCTCACGCTGATCAACGACATCCTCGACTTTTCGAAAATCGAAGCGGAGCACTTGCAGCTCGAGTCTATCCCGTTCGACCTCCCACGCCTCGTGGAATCCACCATGGGGTTGCTTGCCATTCGGGCGCGCGAGCGCCGGCTCGAGCTGCTCGCCGACGTGCGGCCCGACGTTCCACCGATGGTCCGCGGCGACCCCACCCGCCTGCGGCAGGTGCTCACGAACCTGATCGGCAATGCCATCAAGTTCACGCCTCAGGGGGAAGTGGTGGTCGGCGTCGCCCACGTCCACGGAGCCGACGGCCGCCCGCACGTACGATTCGCCGTCCGCGACACCGGGATCGGCATCCCAACCGAGCAGCTGAGCGCCATTTTCGACGAGTTCAGTCAGGCCGATGTCTCGACGACGCGTCAGTACGGCGGCACCGGCCTCGGACTGGCGATCGCCCAACGACTGGTACGGCTCATGGGCGGCGAGCTCGCGGTCACGAGCGAGGTGGGTCGCGGGACGGAGTTCTGCTTCACCATCCCGCTTGAGATCGAGATCGCACCCCCTGTGGCCGAGGCGCCCGCCCACGGCGCGGTGCACCTCGCCGGACTCCGCGCTCTGGTCGTCGACGACAACGCGACGAACCGCCGCATCGTCCAAGACATGCTGGGGGCGGCCGGCATTCGGGTCCACGAGGCAGAGGACGGCGAAGCGGGGCTCGCCGCCATCGGCGCCGCATGCCACGATCAGGCCCCGTACGACCTCGTGATCCTCGACGCCCAAATGCCGCGATTGGACGGCTTCGAGCTAGCCGCCGCCGTGCGACGCGACCCGAAGATCGCCACCACCCGATTGCTCATGCTCACGTCGGCTGGCCAGCGCGGCGACGGACAACGCTGCCGCGAACTCGGCATCCACGGATACCTCCCCAAGCCCGCGTCCCGCAGCGACCTGATCGAGGCGGTGCGCGCGGTGCTCGGGTCCCCCGCGATCGACGACGTTGTCACCCGCCACTCCATCGCCGAATCCCGCAAGCACCTGCGGATCCTCCTGGCCGAGGACAATCCGGTGAACCAGGAAGTGGCCGCCTCGATGCTCCGCAAGCGCGGCCACACCGTCGACGTTGTCGCCAATGGCAAAGCCGCCGTCGACGCGGCGACCACCGAGCGCTACGACCTGGTGCTCATGGACATTCAGATGCCGGTACTGGATGGCTTTGAAGCGACCCGGGCGATCCGGGCCACGCCGGAAGGGAGCGCGCTCCCGATCATTGCGCTGACGGCCCACGCCTTGAGTGGTGAGCGTGAACGCTGCCTCTCCATGGGCATGAGCGGCTACCTCTCCAAGCCGTACAAGGCGCACGAGCTGTTCGCCGCCGTGGAGGGGTGGGGACAGGAGATCGCCGCGGGTCCCCCGGCGCCGGCCGCGCCGCCAATAGGGCCGCCGGTCGATCTGGACAATTTTCGGCAGGATATGCGCGCCGCGGGGGCGGAGGCGGCGGTCGATTCGATCCTCGACACCTTCCTGCAGACCGCCCCGGAGAGAATCACCGCCGTCACGGGCGCCCTCACCACGGGCTCGGCGCAAGAGATCGAGCGCGCCGCCCACGCGTTCAAGTCGGCAGCAGGCGCGATCGGGGCCAAGGGTCTCGCCACCTTGTTGTGGCAGCTCGAGGAGGCGGGAAAAGCCGGGGAGGTAGCGCAGGCCCGCGGGCTCGAGGATCGGTTCCGGACCGAAACCGATGCGGTGCTTGTCTATCTCCGGGCGGCCCTGGCCACCGCGCCGCCGAGAAACTGAACGGCGCGGCTAGGCCGCGACCTTCACGCCGCAGCGGGCGCAGAAGCGGGCCTCGGGCTCCAACGCCGAGCCGCAGCGCGTGCAGTACCCCACTGCGTCGCCGAGCCGGCGGCCACAGGCCGAGCAGAAGCGCGCATCCCGTTCGGGCCGCGGGCCATCCCTGGGACACGCGACGGCGGAGCCGGACGGGCGAGTAGCGACCGGTAACGGCGTCGCGGCGTCCTCGCGCAAGGCAACCAGCGCCTCCGCCGTGTATTTCCGCTTCAACGTGTCGTAGTCGACGTCGCTCAGCTTCCCAGTGGCGCGGTCGAACTCGATCTCCTTCAGCGCGCGGAGCGCGACGGCGCGGCGCGAGAAATCGTCCTCGGGATCCTCTCCATCATCCAGCGCGTCCGGCCGCTCAGGCAGCGGGACGGGGGACAGGACCGGTCGCAACACGAAATACACGGCGACGGCCGAGAGGACGATACCCACCACCAGCTCCAGCGGCGCGTTCACGCCTCGGTGCGCTGCAGCTCGCGGCGCAGCCGCTCCAGCTCGGCGCTGCTGCCAGGCATATCGTCCGCCGGTTCCGCGGAGAGCGGAGCGTGCGGGGAGCGACGGACCCAACGACGCATGACAAGCACGAGCAGCGCGCCAGCGATGAGGATCACCAGCGAGGGGAAGAAATACCCGGCGAGGTTGAAGCCCCGTTTGGGCGGCGCCATGAGGATAACCACGCCGTGCTCGCGCACGAACTCGGCGATGATCGCGTCGGCGGACGACCCAGCCGCGGCGAGCGCCAGAACCTGCTGGTGCATCTGGGGACTCACGGTACAGGTGAAGTCCGTTGTCCGGCAGGTGTACACGTCCAGACTGCAGCCGCACGTGCACTTGAGCTGCTTTTCGATCGCCTGGATCGCGGCATCGTTGTCACCGGCTGTCACGGGCTGGCGCGACCGACCAGCCCACTCGGGGCTGTACAGCTTCCCCGAGGGGGCAGCATCAGCGAGCGAATCTTGGGCGGATGGGCGAATCGATGGATAGGCGGACAGGAGGATCCCTACCCCACCGGCAAAAAACTCCCGACGCGTATAGTCCGCCGAGCCGGCCATCCGGCTATCCGACATCTTTTGCCACCAGTTTCACCGCATACCCTGCCTGGTCGCGGCGCACGGCGGGCGCGCCGCCGCCAGGCCACATCACGATGAGCCCGCCGAGCGCGACGATCATCCCACCGTACCAGACCCACCAGACGAGCGGGTTGATGGTAAAGCGGTAGACCGTCTGTTCGCTGCCGTCCACGACCCCCGCGAGCACGATGTAGAGGTCCTCGCGCAAGTCACTCCTGATCCCCACCTCGGTGGACGGCTGGAACGTGGGGTTCCCCGCGGCATCTACATGCTGGCGTTTTTCCGTCGTCATGAGGCCGATGCGCCGGCCGTCGCGCGCCACCTCGACCGTCGCCGCGGTCACCTGCCGGTTGAGCGCCTTGTACTGCGAGATGCCAAAGTGGGTGAACGTGTATGTCCACCCGTACGGGCTCTTCAGGGTCGCCGACTCACCGGGGCGCAAGGACGCCTCGGTTTCGGTCTTGAACGCCATCCCGGTGAACGAGATGAACAGGATCACGATGCCCGCGTGCACGATGTAGCCACCGTAGCGACGGCGATTGCGCGCGATCAGGCGCCCGAAGGCGAGCGGCCAGCCTTCCCCGTACTGGCGATGGCGGGCAACCACGCCGCGGACGAACTCCTGGCCAATCGTGGCGCTGACGAGCGCGCCCAGCGCGATCGCCATCAGCGGGTAGAACTCCCGCATCCCGGCCGCTAGCAGCGCCAGCAACGTGAGGCCGCCGGTGGCGACGGGAACGGCGAATTGGCGCCGCAGGTTCGCCCCGGATGAACGCCGCCACGCGATCAGTGGGCCGATGCCGGTGACCGCCAACAAACCGAGCCCAAGCGGGATGTTCACCTGATTGAAGAATGGCGGACCGACCGTCACCTTCGTTCCCGACACGAGCTCCGAGAGAATCGGAAACAGCGTGCCCCAGAGCACGGAGAACGCGATGCCCACCAGGAGAAGGTTGTTGAACAGGAAGCTCGCCTCGCGGCTCACCATTGATTCGAGGGTCGCCTCGGCCTGCAGCAAGGGCAGGCGCGTGGCGTACACCCAGAAGCTCAAGATCGCCGAGACGATGAGAAAAACGAGGAAAAAATACCCGACATTCGACTGCGTGAACGAATGCACCGACGAGATCAC
>Ga0326597_10010218_pt1 | contig 12527 bp, 9 predicted proteins | sample RVTome_12_FD_203789 | JGI IMG/M metagenome (GOLD analysis project Ga0326597, IMG submission 203789) | Soil microbial communities from uranium-contaminated site in the Upper Colorado River Basin, Wyoming, United States - RVT100D185 | ecosystem: Environmental > Terrestrial > Soil > Contaminated >... | reverse complement strand
GCGCGAAAAAAAGCCTAGCAGTGCCATTCCCGTTAAGCGTGGGCTCTGAACGTTCTTTGCATATTGGTACAGCGGCGCATGGTTATCAGGTTGTGCACCAACAGGAAACTCCCAAAGGTACTGAGCACCTGCAATGTAAGCCCATCCGTCGGGAGCAACGCTGATCTGATACTGCCTTAAGCCATGCAAAAAGCCTGGAGCCATGACGGCGATTGGTAGAATAAAGCATAGCCCCAGAACCCATTTGGGGGACAATTGCCTATGGACACCTCTTGCAATCCCCACAACACATGCGGCCACTGTGAGTAGCCAGACAAGCAAGCTGGCGTGGCGAACGGTCAATCCTCCGACCATCGCAAATGCAAAGGAGAGAGTCCAAAATGCTGTGCTCGCCAATGGGAAAATGGCGAACCGTACATTTGCAGGCAAGGTGGGACTGATGAAAGACAGAAGGGCGCCTCCTGACAGCAAACTCACGAGGGCTACCAGAGTATAAACTGCGGCCGAAACAAGAGGTTCTTGAATTACTTGAGGAAGCATGAGCTCACAAAGCGTGTCGTACGGTGACGTCCTATCCTCGGTGTAAAAATGGAACGGCATCACTCTTGTCCAAATTAGGTTTGGAAGTTGAGCCTCCCCCGGCTATGGTGGGGATGGATAGATGTCCCACTCCGCAGCCGGAAAGGAGGCTCAACAGTGAATCGGTTCGTGAGTGTGTTCAGCCAGCTCCTCCAGCTCTTCTCGCGTCTCGACTTTGAGAAGGCGGTCAAGGAGACGAGAGCCGAACGCCACGCCCGGGGCTTCACCTGCTGGGGCCAGTTCGTCGCCATGCTCTTCTGCCAGTTGGGTCGGGCCAAGTCTCTCCGAGAGATCTGCGGGGGGCTGGCCACCTGCGAGGGGAAGCTCAGCCACCTGGGGATCACGGCCCCCAGTCGGTCCACCCTGGCCTATGCGAATGCGCACCGACCCTGGGCCCTGTACAAGGCGGTCTTCGGCCAGTTGCTCACCCGCTGCCAGGCGGTCGCGGCGGGGCGCCGCAAGTTCCGGTTCAAGAACGCGCTGGCCAGCCTGGATGCCTCGGTGATCGACCTCTGCGCCAGCTTGTTCGACTGGGCCGAGTTCCGCCGCACCAAGGGGGCGGTGAAGCCCCACCTGCTCCTGGACCATGACGGCTACCTGCCCAGCTATGCCGTGATCACCGAGGGCCGACAGCATGAGGTGACCGTGGCCACGACCCTGACCTTCGCCCAAGGGACGATCCTGGTCATCGACCGGGGCTACGTGGACTACGCCTGGTTCGCGGCCCTCACCCTGCAGGGGGTCTTCTTCGTGACCCGCCTCAAGGACAACGCGGTCTACACCGTGGTGGGGACCCGCGAGGTCCCCGCGCACCGAGGCATCGTCACCGACGACCTCATCGAGCTCACGGGGGTCGGCGCGGCGGCGAAATGCCCCTACGCCCTCCGCCGGGTCGCGGTCGAGGACCCGGACACGGGGAACTCCGTGGTGTTCCTGACCAACCACCTGACCTTCGGGGCCACGACCATCGCGGCCATCTACAAGGACCGCTGGCAGATCGAGCTCCTGTTCAAGGCCCTCAAGCAGCACCTCAAGATCAAGACCTTCGTGGGGACCAGCGCCACCGCCCTTCACACCCAGATCTGGACGGCCCTGATCGCCCTGCTGGTCCTCAAGTACCTGCAGCTCCGCTCGACCTTCGGCTGGTCGCTCTCCAACCTGGTGGCCCTGCTCCAGTTCCAGCTCTTCACCCACCGGGACCTCTGGGCCTGGCTGAATGAGCCCTTCACGGGGCCGCCGGCGATCGAGGCATCGGAGCAACTCCTCCTGACGGCGGTCGCCTAACTTGGACAGCAAACTGGGAGGCCTGACCATCCGAACCGTCCAAACCCGTCCAAAACCCCTTGAAAGCACAGGAGGCCCCCTAGTGGTTCCCGGCTAATTTGGACAGCAGTGGAACGGCATAGAGTATCCTGCCGGTAGCGACACCGGACCGTCCCGAGCGGACGGAGAAAGGAGACTCTACGCCATGAAGAGGATATCACCGGGCGTCCACATGCAGCAAGCACTCAAACAGACTCTCCAGGCCGGGTGCGCCAGCCACCCCCTTCGCCAGTTCGTCGCCAAGGCGCCTGAGCTCATACTGTCAGCAATCATGTGAAAATCACCCCTGGGTGATCATCTGAAAGTCACCCCCTCCCCCAATGAGAGGAGGGAATTGGATCGCAGAGACCGCGGTCGCTCAGGTACTCTACTCGGCGAGCGCAACCCACTCGGCGGAGGCGGAACGTGTCAACAAGAATGAGACACTCCCGGTCAGAATTTAATGTCCAACTCCTCCGTTGAACCATCCTCCTTTCGTGGCTTGTTGATCCACACCTCCTTGGGCAGGGCGGGCGGCTTGGGAACGCCCCGGACGAACCGTTCTGGCATCGCCTCGAAGGCGTTCCGAAGGACCGCCTCTCGCTCCGCGTATCGCTTTCCGGCGAGCCCGAAGTGCACGTCGTAGGGGGTCATCAACCCCAACCCGCTGTGATGATGCATCGTGTTGTACCAGTGGAAGAACTCCGACAGGAAGGACCGGGCGTCCTGCAGGGACCCGAACCGTTCCGGGAACTCCGGGCTGTATTTCAACGTCTTGAAGTGGCTCTCCGAATACGGGTTGTCGTTGGAGACATGAGGGCGGCCATGGGTCTTGGTCACTCCCAGGTCGGCCAACAAGAGGGCCACCGACTTCGAGATCATCGACGACCCCCGGTCGGCGTGGATGGTCAGGGTTCCCTTCTCGATGCCTTGCCGCTCACAGGTTTCCTCGATCAGGTGCTGGGCCAGGGTCCCCGACTCGCGGTACGCCGCCATCCAGCCGACCACGTACCGGGAAAAGACGTCCAGGACCACGTAGAGATAGAAGTAGGTCCACGTGGCGGGCCCTTTCAGCTTGGTGATGTCCCAGGACCACAGTTCGTTGGGACGGGTGGCCAACAGCTCCGGAGCCTCGTACCGAGGGTGTCGAAGCTGATTCCGCCGTTCTCGAACCTGCTTGTTTTCCCGAAGAACCCGGTACATCGTGCTGACGGAGCAGACGAACGTCCCCTCGTCCAGAAGCGTGGCGTACACCTGCGCCGGCGGCCGGTCCAGGAACCGGTCGTCGTTGAGCATGGACAGCACCAGCCGCCGTTCGTCGGGCGGCAAGGCCCGGGGAACGGGGCGCGGTGGCCGGGAAACCGCCACCTTCGGCTTCTGCCGTCGGTAGAAGGTCGCCCGCGGCACGGAGAGGGCCGCGCACACCGGGGCCACGCCCCAAGAGTCCCTCTGCTGCGCCACGATCGCCATCAGTCCTTCCCTCTGTTGCGTTTCAGTTCGATCCCCAGGATCTCGGAGACTTTTTTTTGGAGGTCCACCAGGGCCTCGGCCCGCTCGGCCCGCGCCTTCTGCCGCGCCACCTCACGCTCGAGAGCTGCCACTTTGGCCGCCAGCGGGTTGTTCTCCTTGGGGGAGGGACCCCGCTTCTTCTGGGCGAGTCCTTCCAGTTCCCCTTTACGCCGCTGCGCCCGCCAGGTCTTTACATTCGAGAAATACAGCCCCTCGCGCCGGAGCAGGGCCCCGATTTCCCCCGGCTTCTTGCAGGCGTCTGCTTCCCGCAGAATCTTCAACTTGTACTCGGCCGAAAACCGCCGCCGCGTCGCCTTCGTCACGACCTCGGCCTCCCTGGACATCTCTCCCGGAACGGTCACTCCATTCGCTGCACTCATCCCCAACTCCTTTCTCGCCCTCTACTCTAAACTCCTTGGGGGTGAGTGTCTCACTCATGTTGACACAGAGGGAGGACACGATGCTGCGAGGGGATGAAGTGCGAGAGATCCTGGCCCGGCCGGCCAGGGGCGACGAGGTCAAGCGCTCGACGCGCGAGCTGGGGATCGATCGCAACACGGTCAGGCGCTGGCGACGGTTGGGCACGTGGCGGCCATGCCAGGCCATGGAGGCCGACATCTTTCACCTTGCCTTGTCCCTGAATTCCGACTAGGCTCTTCATGGAGCGGCTCCTTTCGGTGTGAGGGTGTGGGGTTTCGTGCTGAACCCACCTCACCACACAGGAGCCGCTTCGTCAATTCTCAACGAATGATGGCATACCTTCGATGCCAATATTGTTAATGCGTAGAAGCAAAACACGAGGGTCCTTGTTTGGGTTCAGAGAAGGATTCCCCTTATCAGAAACATGAAGAAAGAGCGCGTTGGATCCGGGCTTTACAGTTAAGCGTAAAGAAATTGCCCACCGTCTTTCCTTGCCGAGGACCAGGACACCCTTTCTACCTTCGAACTCGTAATGCAGGTGCCGAAAGCTCATTTCAGCATTACTGGGACCAGGTCCGCTATCAGCTGTAAAAACCACTTTTCGCTCTTTGTTGTCCGAGTTATCGATCTTAATTTCAGCCTTTTCATTGCCTAGCCAGAAGAAGGGTCGCCCATTTGAGTACTCCAAGGAATTTGGCACCTTATAGGCAACAACTCTCACCGGCCGGATGTATAAGCCGATTCTCCCTTGGCCTGCCGAAACGCTGTAAGTTTGCCTCTGAAGAAACTCCCTCTGCAGATACTGTTTCCAAATGGACTGCAGATGCCTCAAGGACATCGTAAAGGGAAACTCAAATCCGAAGGCGGGCGGCATTTCAGAATAAGCTATCACTATCTTAGCTGATTTGAGATTGCTCAGGAGCTCGGTCCCCGTTACAGCAAAGATTGTTGAATTTATATGTTGGAGAGTGGGTACGAGATCTTCAGATCTATTTTCGTACAAGTAAACATTAAAAGCTCCATCGATAAATCCTGGATGATTCAGCATCCAGTACGTGGTCAGTGCACTGCTCTGGTGCGTTTCTGCTACTTGCTTAAGATCGTGAAAAAGTTCATTCACAACCTTTCCTTCGCTCCTATGAAATGCTCCAATGAACTTCGGTGCTATCATGGCATTTGCATAATTCATAACACCCATCACTGCGATCACAAAGGCAGCGCTGCTAATGTGGGTGGTACATTTGAGCAATGTAAACCCTTCGACAAGAAGGATCGTGACAACGAACACGAGAGGGATGGTTAGCACTCCAATTACCACCGGCGATTGCGAGTACGTTGTTAGGATCGCGTACGTAGACAGAGCTGTTGCCATGAATACAGTAAGCGACAAAGAAGTTTTTTGATTAGTGAGTCGCGGTGCCAGCTGCGTTCTTGCCAGTCGCAACCGAATCCACTGGAATAGAAAATAGATCACAAATGCGCCTATAACAAGTGCGTAGCTTAGAAAATGGTCAAGGGAAGATCTGGGATAATATATGAGCCTGTCAAGCACCGTACGTACACCCCACTCACTGTCACGGATAATCTTTTCATCTGTCAACAGAAGTTTCACGTAATACCCATGAAATTGATGCCACAACATGACAAGAAATCCACCGAACTCAGCAAGCGAGCCGATGAAGAGGACAATTAGATATTTCAAGCGGTGCTTGTCTTCCTCACTCAATCTTCCCATGAACCGCCGCAGGCCGAAAAGAAACACAAGTATGGCCTGGGTGCCCAACAGATAAATCATCGTGATTGAACGAGTAAATAAGGAAACGCCGAAGGCCAGGAGACAGAGCCAAAGTTTTCTACGCTCGGGGTTCTCAATTAAGGAGACAAGACATAGGAAGCTTGTTCCAAATGTCACCATCCCGGCGTAATCTAAGCGCAAGTCGTCAAGCCCCCCTGCCCAAAAGTAGTGGGTTCCCCCAAGCAAATATAATCCCCAAGCCAGCACAGCCGAGCTAAATCCATGTCTTCTATATACGAATCGCCATAGGATGAGTTGGCCACAAACGAAGAAGAAGAAGTTGACAAGGGCAATGGACGAGCGACTTGGTCCGAACATGAATGTAGCCACCAAACCAAGCGAAGGCACCGTCCATCCCTTGAATGCCCATTGGCTTATACCTGTATTGGGTCTGAGGGTGGCCAATAGACCATGGTCCCTCGTTGAGAAATACGCCTCATAGATAGCGTTGTAGGTCGTTAGTTGATCGTAATTTTTTGGGTAATAGGGAACCATGTTGACAGTGAAGTACGTTTGAAACAGAAGATATTCTAGTAAGAGTACAACTAGTGAAAAAGAGAGCAACCTTTTCTCAATCTGCATCAAGAATGCTAGCTTCATTTTGTTGCCTACATTTGGGCTATGAGGTGTAGCGGTTGCGCCGCTTGGAACCTGCAGTGTTATGCAACTGGTGTTGCCTCCGGTACGGGGATAGTATCGTATTTCTTATCAGATAACACCTGTGCATAGACATCTAGCACTTTTCTTGCTGTGCGATCCCATGAGAAGAGAGTAGCCTGTGCTAGAGCCGCCTGCCTTAGACTTGTTCGCCAGTTCTCCTGCTCAATGAGCTGCAGCATCGCGCGGAAGATCCCTTCTTCAGCAGTTGGATCGATCATGACACCGGCCGACCCAACAATTTCAGGAATCGCTGACACGTTTGAGGTGATGACCGCCGCCCCTAGGCTCATCGCCTCCAGCACCGGCAGTCCGAACCCTTCAAACAACGATGGGTAAACCAACGCAAAACAGTTCTGGTAGAGCCATTGGAGCGTCGCGTCGTCCACATAGCCCAGCATGATCACATTCTGCCGGAGATCCAGAGAATCAAGAGACTTCTCCAAATCATCCATCAGCCAGCCACGACCGCCAGCCAGGACCAGCGGGTACGTTTGCCCCAGATGTGACTTCAGCCTGGCGTAAGCCTGCAAGAGTCGCCTGTGATTCTTACGTGGTTCCAACGTACCTACGTTCAGCCAAAAGTGTTCAGGTTGAACCGGCGGAAGCCCCTCAGGTTGAGCAAACTCCGAGCGACCCGAAAAGCGGCTGGCCGGATATATGACGACCACCCGATCTGAAGGGTAGTGCGGGAATATCTCCAGGAAATGTCGGCGGCTGTAGTCTGAGATGGCGATGATGCGGTCGGCATGCAGGCTGGCGTTGAAAGCTCCTGTGAAACAGATTATCCGATTCTGCTCAGTGGTCCACTCCGGATGCTCCAAAAACCCGAGATCGTAGAGCGTATAAACCAGTCGCGCCTTCTGTAGCCCTGGAGGACAGAAGAAGTTGTTCGCGTGAATGATGTCCGGGTTCCCCAGTTGTGCTTCCGCATCGGTCGGCGGATTACTCCAGAAGAGCTGGGCCGCTTCATACGTCCTGTGCCCCAACCCGCGAGCGAAATTTGGCTGGTTGATCTGACAGGTAGCTGTAGGCCAGTCGGGATCCCAGTACGCATCTCCAAACGTCGGGTACAGAATGTAGGTATTCTCCGAATCGATTTCCGCCAGATGGCGGACCAGGCTGTCGGCAAAGTAGCCGCACCCCGCTTTCAACTGCCCTGTTTGGCTGATGTCAAACCCGATTTTCATGACGTGAAGAGCCCTTAGAGGGGAACCAAAGCCCGGCACCCATCCAGCGGGCAGTTGTCTGAAGCATATTCCAAGACGGTCTCCTGTTCCATTTCAACGAAGCATAGAGAGACACGGCACTCACAGCCAAGGCGAAGCGTAATCTGTTCACTCGGGAGAAGCCGGCCGTGTCCACAACGGCGTGACCGTAGTTGAACAGCCATCGATCTGGTACCCGGCCCAAGCGCTCACGCATCATGTCGTTAATCTCGCGGTGCACCTTCACGCGGGCTCCCAGGGTCTTGGTACCCGCGTAGAGGCGCGATCCAGCCAATACGCGAGGCAGGTAGGCGAATTGTGCCCCTCCCATTGCCAGACGGAGCCAATACTCGTAATCCAGACAATAGTCCAGCCGTTCGTCCAACATGCCGAAGCGATCCACCACCCGTCGTCGGAAAAAGACTGCTGGCTGACACAGATAGCACACTTCCTTCAGTCGCTCGAAGTCCCATGGTTCCGTGTAGTAGGGTTCGATTATCCTGCCTTGCTCATCAATATGATAGGCATCCCCATAGACCACATCCACGTCGGCGTGAGACTCGAAAAAGAGGCACACGGTTTGGAGCGCGTCTGAATAATAGACATCATCTGAGTTCAGCCACCCGATCACCTCGCCTGAGGTCAATTGCAGACCTTTGTTGACCGCATGCGCCTGGCCTCTATCCTTCTCCGATACCCAACATAAGCGCGACTCGTAGCGCTTAAGGATGTCAGTCGTGGCATCCGAGCTGCCACCGTCGAAGACGACGTACTCAAGGCCTGGTATGTCCTGAGAAAGCACACTCTGGACTGTTTGCTCGATGAAATATCCTTGGTTGAACGAGGGAGTGATCACAGAGACGCTACGAGCCATGTTGGATCAACCCGCCCCGCCAAAGTAAATCGATAGTCTGCGTAGGAGAGACCAGCCGACATGCCAGACAGATGCATCCCAGCATTCGGTCATCGTCGTTCATCCCATGGGCCTTCGGCTGAAAGACCGGTTTGAACAATAACTCGATGAATCCACCATGATGCGGAAGCGCATGACGAATGGTCGCTCGTTCACCCCGGTCTATCGTATAGGTGGCTAAACGGAGCCCTTCAGCCTGTGTCACCGTCACTGACACGCGCTCGAAGGGCAGTCCGAGCGAAGCCTCTAGAACTATCTCAAGGCTTCTTTCCTCCGCCGACGCGCCATATGTGATCACAGTGCGTGCGCCTGTCCAGCCGTCATCGTATATCCCATGGAGTTCATGACCGAACTCAACACGGCAGCTCATCACTTCCTGGAAGATCTGAAGAAGCTGCCGAGCCATCTCCCTCGCACTACCAAAATCTGCAAGACGCTTATGGCCCCGCTCAATCAAATTCGCTACCAATTCGTCGTCTTCTTCGATGCGCTCAATTGCGTTTTCGATTTCCATAGGCTTTGCAGGGTCAAAAAAGAGCGCCGCATCGGCGGCAACCTCTGGCACGCTGGTAACGTTACTGCACAGTACCGGCTTGCCAAACGCCATCGCCTCCAAAATCGGCACACCGAATCCCTCGTACAGCGAAGGGAAGATGATGGCCCGGCACGACTCCAGCAAAGCCGCCAACTCGTCACCTACCATAAAACCTGGAAACACGATCCATTCTGCAAGCCCCATTCGTTGAGCGGCCTCGCACAATTGCTCCATGTGCGCGTTCGGTGCCCCCGCGCAGACCAGTTTCAAGTCAGACTCCGAGTGACGCGCCCGGTAGATTCCAAAAGCCGTGAGGAGCAAACAGTGATTCTTATGAGCCCAAAAATTGGCTGGATAGAAGAGAAACCGTCCTGCCCTGAGAGCCAAGCGATCTAGCACATGTGCCACTGTTTCAGGTGACGATCTCTTTAACCGGTGGAACAAATGAGGGCGCAACGTAACGACATTCGCTGGGTTCACGTTAGCGTTTTGCAGGACAGTCCCACGAACGTAATCTGAAAGGCAGATAAGCCTGTCCGCCAGGTGGCATGCATCCCTAAAGTTCTTATCGCGCTGTTTGCGGTCATCAGGACGAAAAAACTGAGGATAATAAAGGTATTGGAGGTCATAAAGGACGCACACAGTGGGCACAGATGGATCAAAATAGAACGGAGCGGTCATAGGACAGAACAATAAATCTGCAAAGATTGACCTGACCGGGCTCGCTTGCATCAGTGCGCTCACCATCGATCGGCGGGTCCTTCGCTTCGAGTGGTAGATTTTTTTCAATCGCGCTCTAAGTCGAGGAGGCAAAACGACAGCGATTCTTTCTTTCAGCCGGTGATTCAAGCGACCAAGCAGGAGGGGTTGCGAGCGTGAATCGCTCCCATGGCGAGCGACACAAAGGCGCCAGACGTTCGAGGCATCTAGAATAGACAACTCATCATGAGTTCTTTCAGAAGTCAAAAGAGCAAACTCCCAATCCGGAGCATGCCGACTCAGGTTTCGGATCAGTTCTATTGCCACGATCTTGGCGCCGCCATTCTCGCCCCCGGGTAATATCGGGGTGAGGTCAATGGCGACCCGGGTTGCCGTGGCGGTAACACCAACTGCTGCGCTATGGTGTCTCCGCCCATCAGATGTAATTCCATCATCAAGGCACGAAACCCGTCTCCACGGCGCCTCCCAAATCTCTCGGAAACTTAGATCATACGCCCTGCGCCTTCGCAGCAATTCGGATAAACGACCCAGGAGTCTTTCAATGAAGAGAACGTCGGGGTCCCCTTCTAAGGGGTAGTAAAGCAATCCCAACAGCTTATGACGATACTGGAGCAACGTTTTCAGCACTTCAATGGATTCCCGTTGCCAAGTATACTTTGGCCCTTCGGAGATATTTTCGTAGTTTCCCCTTTGGGCACGGAGATAAGGGTCAAACTCGACACTAGATGCTCCAAAGCCTCTATGCATGCGCCGTAGGTAATTCCATTTCAAGCGATGTGCCGGTAGAACATGTTGCAAGCGCAGACGTGGCTCGTACCACAGACGCCATCCGGCCAAACGTAGAGCGAAACAAAGTTCAGAATCGCCACCAGCTCTTAGAGTTCTACCCCGACGATCCGTAAGCAAAGGGCGGAATCCCCGCCCCACAAGCTCTTGCCAGGCTGATTTCCGAATACTCAACCCTGCTCCCCATAGAAATCCTCGTGTCCAGGTGATATCACCCGCTTCCCTCGCCTGTGGTCCAACAGCATAACTAGACCTATAGCCCGCGAACCACGAAGGAGGGTCAGCCTCGCACACCCCATCGACAATTCCGCCACAAGCGCCTACGTCGGGATGCTGACTCATCACCTCCGAAACTAACTGCACCCATTCAGGGCATACCCAATTGTCGTCATCTACGAAGCTAATAAGCTCGTACTTGGCTTCTGCGAGGCCTCGATGGCGAGCATGGGTAAGGCCCAATCGAGACTCATACACGACCCGCAAAGGCGCTGGCGCATTCGCAGGCCAAGAGGCCAAAGCTACCTGCCCCGTTTGATCCCTCGAAGCATTGTCAATTACGATGACCTCCCATTCGAGCCCTTTTCGAACTTGTTGAGCGGCCAAGTGAGCCAGGGTTTGAGGTAGTCGTTTGGCGCTATTGTGACAACAGACAACGACGCTCACGTCTAAGGTCATCTACTTCCCTCACACTTCTTCATGCCGGAATGCAGCGGCTGCTCCTGACCTATGTCTAGGTCAGCTTATTGCAGCCAGTTCTTGCGAGGGCTGCTCTCCCTCTTAAAGACACGGATCTGGCCGCAACTACCGAACGAGATGTCGGACTGGTCACCCTGACCCGGAGTTCCGATGATGCGGATCCCATATCCTGACACAGTTGGGAACCGAGCTGTGAAGATATCGAATCCCCTGAGCGACGCACCGAAGCGAGCCGTCCGAGGCGCTTCAGGTCGATCAGGCCCTCCTTTCCGATAGCCGGACCACTGGACATCTGGAATTGTTTTCCATGTCTTGCCGTCAAAGACTTGCAGACGAGCGGAACCCGTTACGAACCAGCCCCCATTGTTGAACAGGTTCCCGTCATTGTTCCCCCCCAACTGAAAGTCCATTTCGTTGAACTGGTGCCGATCCGGAAAGCGGATACCGAAGAAAACATCCCGCTGGAGCGTGCCATTGTGTGTGTCGAACTGAGTGGCTCCTCCGCGGCCGGTTGAGAATTTCCAAATTCCGTCGCGCATGACGTTAGGGTTCCGATTTCCTAAGCCGCTCGCGCTCAAGACGCTGGAAATGGCGCGTGCGTCAACGCGAAGGGCCAAGTTCTCCGAGTCGCGATCGCTAGTGCGGCTCGCTTGCTCTATCCTCGTGGTTCTAATATGAAGGAGTCCGAATGCCACGATCCCGGTCGTGCCAACGTAGACCTTCCCGTCACGCATGATGGGCGAGGAATTTTTCCATGCTTCACCCAGGCGGTCTCGTTCGACTCCCGCGTCCGTCAAGATCCCGTTCTTCGATGTATAGAGAAGGGTTCCTGTGAGTGCATGATATGCGTTTAGGATGCCCGTATCATGTGTCGAAAGACCGTCACGCGTATCCAACTTTTGATGCGCATCAATGACCCACACGATGCCATGCTCCCCTCCAGAGCTAGACACGACCGGTGCCTGCGGTGTCCACAGAATGTGGGATTCCCATGCCGGGGTGAGGCTGCTCCGCCCGGTGATTCCATCAGTCGTAAGCTGCAGCGCAACGAGTTTACCGCCATTGAACTCCAGTTTGTCCCGATAATTGCTGCCTGTAACATACACATAATGGGGTCCGCGAATCGGCGCGAAGTACGCCGGAGTCGTCTGAATGCCAGCCATATCAGAACCACCCCATAGGCGGAGTCTCTTTACTGCAGTGTCCTTTGGGTTGTCATCTTCGGACTCATCGGTATGCCCCATGGATCCACCGTATCCCCCAAGATGGTCTCGATTGATCAGGTAGACGCGGCCGTCTTTCCCGCCCGTGGCCAGAAGGTTAGGGGTGGATGTGCCAGGCTGCTGGGGAAGCACAATCACCGAGGACGATCCCAGATCCCAATCAAGCCTATTCATGATGGACTGA
>Ga0326597_10010217_pt1 | contig 12528 bp, 5 predicted proteins | sample RVTome_12_FD_203789 | JGI IMG/M metagenome (GOLD analysis project Ga0326597, IMG submission 203789) | Soil microbial communities from uranium-contaminated site in the Upper Colorado River Basin, Wyoming, United States - RVT100D185 | ecosystem: Environmental > Terrestrial > Soil > Contaminated >... | reverse complement strand
CTCGCCGAGCCCGTGAAATTCGATCCGTGATTCGTTACACTGTGTTTGCACGAGGAAACCTCCATGATTTGTCGTAACCTGTTGTGGAAAAATCAAGTTATGGCAAATCTGGGGGCCTCGTCCTAGCCGTGCTATGAGAAATGCGGGCTAAACTTCAGCTCTTGCCGGCCCAGTTCGATGTGCCACGCCAAGTCCAGACTTTCTTCCAATGTGGATCGAGTCCAGTTCCCTGTCGAAACGATCAACCGCAGTTTCCAATCGGCGGCATCCTCGATGTTGCGAAAAACAAGCATCGCGACTTTGGCGTGTAATAATCGAAAAGGCCGCTGCGCGACATTCCGCATGGGCAGGTGGGCGACGCCGGGAACGTCGATCGGCGATATCTGGGGATTGCCCGGATCAAGCATCAAGGCGATTGCCAACTTGCCGGAGCGGGCGCGTTGGGCAAGCGTTTCCAGAGTGAACCGCTCGACGGCGTCATTCAGGAAACCAGCGTCCGCCGTGTAACCGCAGATCCATCCAAAACTGCCCAGAAAACCTTCGGGCGGTTCGAACAACTGCGTGAGTGATGGAGGCTTGAATAGGGATTGTTGTTTGGCCATTGGCTATTGATTCAGGTAGTCATCGAAATTGCCATGCAGGTCGTGACTCAACAGAAGCATGTTTCGGACTCTTCGCGAAATGTACGGTGGCAAGATGCCGTCATTGACGGAATCATCAGGCGGCGTTTCTTCGTCCGGCTCGGCCTCGTTCGCGCCGGTACCTCGGAACGCCGGGCCTGGGACAACCGACTTGCTGCTGAGCCGCAGAACTCGTCCGTCTCGTTGCACGAGATTTTCGATGACGCGTCTGGCATCCAGGCAGTCACGGCAGAACGCAGCGGCCTGCTGGCCTGGTGAAGGGTCGTGGTTCATTGCCAAGAACTCCTGCGCGAGCTGCGCAAGCCCATCGCAGGATTCCCGAATCTGCGACGGTGAAGCGGTGTGGAGATCGAGCTTGGGACTCTCCATCATTGCGATGTGGCACTCGATTTCATCGAGCAACGCGATCGCAGCGTCTCGGGTTTCAAAGAATCTCGCGCCTGCCTCCAAGTCTGTCCAATGTTCCTGATCCAACTCAAGTGGTTTCGCAGACCAAGACTCGTTCGACGTCCCTGCGGAGATGATTCTCTCAACCCAATCCAGGATTGCTTTTCTCCTGCGGGCCTTCCCATCATCGCCGCGTACGATGATCGACCGCAAAAGTTCACGGAACTTTTTGGGCAAGGGCTCAACCGGCGAAATAGCTTCCGTGAGCGTGTCATGTCCGCCGCCAATCTTTGCCTTGCCCGAAGCCCAATCGACGAGATGTTCGAGTACGTTCTTCGTGTAATAGCTCGTACCGGCACATACGGAATCTACAAAATTCTGACCGAGTTGCGCGATCCTGAATGCATTGAATCGTTCCGACTTGGAAGTCACGAGCCCCAAGGCCGGCAATGGTTGCACCGTGGACATGCGCATTGGCTGAGTTACATAAAAGCTGCGTTTTCGGGTGTCCGCGAACAGCAAAGCCATGTTTCGGTGGCGCATTTTTGTGACGCCACGCAAACGCGGGTCGCTGGCCCAGTTGTTGTTCTGGAAGGCCAGCCAACAGGCCAATGCTTCGACTGCATTAGCCGTTTCAATGTTTTGCGCACGGATTCCGTCCTTGCGCAAGCCTTCCGCCACCGCGACGCCCAGCGTTGCCAAGAACAACTGCTTGCCGAAGAACACGTTCCCCATCCCCGGAACCGCTAAATCATTGAAGGTCCGCACGGCAGCGCCCACGCCAAGCGTTCGGACGCGGCGCTCGCTCGCAAGTTTCTCCGGACCGAGCAATCCCCATTGATATTTTGGTTGAATCATTGAGCTTCACCCTCACGACGCACCGGTTGGCGATCCATTGTGGCGACATTCAGCCCGCATTCGCAACAGCTGCGAAAATCCAAGGTGTGCGAAAATCCAAAGCTCTCCGATCTGTCACAGAAATCTACCATCACAAGTGGCTCTTCGTGGCAAACGACTACACCGGATTCAGCGTCGGGGAAAGCCGAAACCGTTCAATCGCCTGGATGGGACTGGAAAACGTTGACAAGTCGCGGATCGGTCGCAAGGGATATTGGATCGAACATGTTGCACCGCTGCTGGATAGTCGACCCATCTCCGCGGACGAATTGGAGCCAGCGATCATTTCCGTGACGGAAGCCCAAGACCGAAAAGGTATCGATTATGAAAAATACAAGCCCGCAGCGCCAGCGAGTGAACGCCGTTCCAAAGGCGCTGATGCCGAATTGCATGAAGATCGCGACACGAGGGTTCACTTGCTGGCGCTGCGGGCTTGTATTAGTGGAGGGACATATCATCCTCTTGTTCTGTCGCACTTTCTTGAGTTGTCGCTTGTCTCGATGACAACGCCTCCATCGGCACTCGGAACGGATGGGAGCAGCGACTCGCCGGGCATGGCTTGAAGTTGCGAGGCCGCCTCTTGATTCGGAAAACCGGAGTCCGACACTCGTGCGCACGTAGGATAGCATCAATCGGAAAGCGGACGGGAACACACCACTTTCCGATTCCTTGGGGCCGACAGTTCAACCATTTGCATAGCCCAGCCCAACGGGTCCCATCGGACTAGGTCTGCTTTTGATTCTACCGCAGAGTGCGTGGAGGTATGCAGAGACGCGTTCAATGTACAAATCTTTCCACTCTGCGCGCCTCCGCGTCTGCGACGTCCTCTGCGGTGCCATCTTCTTCGGATGACTCGTCGCGGGGTTGATAAATCCATCAAGCCAGACGGTCTACTCCCAACCGTCCGTGTCCGCCACTTCCGTGACGATCTCGCGAACCGGGGACAACATTTCCCGGCTATGTGAATAACTAATTGCTTTTCGATACTGCAATTGCCCGACAAGGACACCCGGGTGAATATCGAGTTCTTGGGCGAATCCGCGAATCACCTGTTTGGAAAATCGCGGACCATGACGATCAATAAAAGCCTGGAGTGTCCGTGTTGGGATCAACAGCGAAGTGGCCATTCGATCTGCCTTCCTTTCCACTTCAGGCTTTTCGTCTGTTGGCTGAGCAGAAGCGCCAACCAAATCGCTATCCACGCTTTTGTCGCCATTCTTGATGTGCGCAATTTCATGCGCGAGTACAAACCAAAAATTGTCGATCCGGTCGTAACGCAACGACATCACAACAACGGGCGAATTATCGTCCAGCCACAACGCAGCACCATCAATTCTGGTTGACTTCAAATGCTCGACAACCACAAACCGGATTCCGACGCTGGCAAGAAAGTCGGGAACTTGCTTCACGCCTTCAACTCTTTGCGCGAGTTGCCGCAAATCGGGAAGATGTTCGACTAGTTTTTCCTTTGTAAAACCATCGACATTGCGAGCTTCTGCGAGATGCTTTGCGCGATAGCACCATGCACGCTGCGCGGGCGATGTGGTCAAATAACTGCCGGTCTTCTTTGCCGCAAACGCGAGCGTCGGCGTGTCCTCGATGGAATCAATCTCAAAAAAACGCAACACGGACGCTTCGAGGGCATCGACACTATCCGCCTCAGGAATCCACCGTCGTCGCAACATTTCTTTTACGGGCGCAACTTCATAGAGTCGCGCTCGCTGGGAAACACCTTCATCCGGCGGCGGTGTTTGCGACAGCCTGAAGGCGTTTTCTAAGTTAAGCCACAATTCCGGACCCGTGCCAAATGCGTCTCCCAAACCACGCGCTGTTTCAGGAGTAATGGTTTTCTTTCCGGCAACAATTTCGTTAATCGCCTGAACAGGACGACCGAGTATTTCGGCTAAGTCAGCCTGAGTCCACTCACGTTCGACCAGTTCGTCTTTGATAAACTCCCCTGGGGGAAAGACTTCAGCCGGTGTTCTTGTTGACATCGCTTTCCCTTTCTTAGTGATAGTCCTCGATGGAAACAATTACGACTAATTTGCCGTCTTCTTGTTCTTCCAACTCCAAAATCAGCCGCCATTGATCGTTCAGCCGCATGGCTCGTTGATGTGACCGTTTTCCTTTCAGTTTTTCGTAATGCAGAGATTTCATCTGATAAAACGTCCGCTCATCCGGAGCAGCGCGAATCAACTGCATCACTTTGCGGTACTTGCGGACAATGGCACGGTCAAAACGGGCGTTGAATTCGCCTTCGGTTTCGAGCCGGTCCAAGTCGTCATCTGCAAATCGCACGTCCATGCCACAGAAGCATCCTTTCTCCACAAGTTTATCGGCAAACACGCACAAGTCAATACACAAAAGTCACCTAAGGGGTGAAAGTGAGAATCGCGCAGTTATTTTTTGCGGCCGGAAACGGCGTTGGACGATCGGGTTGCCGCCTAAATCTGCAGAAAGGTCCAACTTTCGGACAAATCAAAGGGGTCAGGACTCTTTGGTGAGGATAAATGATAGATCAATGAGTCCTGAACCGTTTGATTTGTCCAGTACCTGACCGGTGCCGGTCAGCTCGGAGCCTCCCTCGATGCGCTTGGCCAACCCAAAGTCGGTGATCTGCGGATGGTCGTTGCGGTTAATGAGGACGTTCGATGGTTTTAGATCCCGGTGCAGAATGCCCTGAAGGTGGGCGTAGTGGACCGCATGCGCGATCGTCTTCACATACTCAGCAGACTTTCTGGCCGGAAGCGGATGCTCGCGAATCAAATCGCCGAGGCTTTTCCCTTCCACGAAGTCCATGGAGAAAAAATGCTGCCCGTCGTGCTCGCCCACTTCATGAATGGCGACGATGTTCAGGTGCTGCAAATTGGCTGCGGTTTGAGCTTCGGCATAGAACCGCCGCACGTCCTCGTCCGATGCCAACTGCCCGGCCAAGATCATTTTCACGGCGACAGTCCGATTCAGGCGGACTTGCCGCGCCTTGTAGACGACGCCCATGCCGCCGCGAGCGATTTCGGCCAGCAGTTCGTAGTTGCCGAAGTGGCGAATACTGGCTCCTGCCGAAGTGCCTCGCGGTGCGCAAGTATCAGCAGCCGATTCGACCGGAAGCGAAAGTGTGGCATCTACTAAGTCCGTCGCGACCGGCGAATTCTGCTTCTTGCGCCCTTCCCCGCTCGAACAATTCAGACACATCTCGGCGGGAACGTCGGCCGGCAACTCGGCGCCGCATTTGGGACACGTCGTTGCTTCCGCCATCAGACCGACTCCTGCAAATCAGGTCGCTGATTTTTCCGACGAACTCTGCCAATGGTAACGGTTTTTTCGGCGCTTTGTAACCGTCGGTGCCACTCACGTTTGGTTTCCTATCCACCGGCCAAGAGTCCATACTCCGATCAACGCAAACGGCCGGTAGGTGAATTGGGAGCGAGCCGCGCACGGAATTACGTGGGAAAAAAAACCTGGCCCGACAACTCCGACCAGGGATGCTACGTCGCGATAACGACGCCGATTACGGTTCGATCGACTCGACCTCAGCCACGCCGGCGTTCTAAGCTACCCCGTCGCCGCACTGATAGCACTTCCAGCAGGCACTGCTGGCGTCCTACAGCGTCAGCAGTTCACTCCACACTGCGTCGGCCCAGTCTGCGAAAGCGGCGTCCGTCTTGACTTTTTCTTCGTCGGTCAGCAGCACGCGCATGTCCCCACTTGCCGATTCGTCGAGCGAGAATGGCGACGGCTTCCCGCCCTTGCCGAAGTCAACCTTCGCCGCCAGCCACGAGTCCACGTCCCGCAACGCAAAGCTCAAAAAGTCTTCGGTTTCCGCATAGACGTCCGCTCTGTGTTGGTGCGCGTCTGGCAGCTCGAAGAACGCCAGATCGTTGATCGCTGCAAACAGCTGGGCGCTCGGATCGAGCGGCAGCCTGCGGGCACCTGGCCAGAGGAACTCGCCCATCACATCTGACAGGCTGCCCACATCGTCCAGGCCCACCATGTGGCCCAACTCGTGCGAGACGACCGCGAGCAGGTCGAAACCGGCAAATACCGCTGCGTCCGCCACGCTCCAGCCGATGCCGGCTGCGTCCACGTCGATCCATACCGTGTTCACTGCTGAGGCCGTGCCCAGCAGTTCGCCCTTCAGATCTGCGATTTGCACGTCCACTCCCCGCAGCGCCTCGATCTGTTGCATGTCGGCCCCAGCGGCTGCCCAGGAGGCAATCGCCTGATCGACCACCGGATCGAGGACATCGTGCGACAGGACGAGTAATTCACCGGCTCCTGTCGAGTCCGGGGCCGCGTGCAATGCTTTGCCGTTGTTGTGAATGATAATGCTGCCGCCGCCGAGTGCCGTCGGCGGCTCAGCGTCGTCACCCGCCCCCAGGCCGTTGTCGTAGACGACCGCATCGCCGTTGTCTTTGTCCCAGATTTTCATCCGGAATTTATCGCTCCCGCCGCCGCCATTGATTTGGCCGTCGATCGCCGTCAGCAGGAAGCCGTAATTCCCCACGCCGTTGATTGAGCCGGCCCCCTTGAACTGGGCCCGCGCCCCGGAGACGACCAGCCAGTCGTAACTGCTGCTCTTGAATTCCAGGTCGCCGACCTCGAATTGGAACGCGGTGTCGCCGCTGGGAGTCGTCCGGCCCTTCTTGTATTTCGAGACGAAGCCGAAGTTGGCCTTGCCGGTCAGATTCGTGTCGGCGTAGTAGGCTCCCGCGAGCGACTCGATCCACCCCCCGCCGGTGACGAAGCCTTCCGAGGGATCGTAGACGACGAAGGTCCTTGAGCCGGACGTGGTCGTGCCGCTGTCGTCGTCGGTGATCGTCAGTGTCACGGTGTAAACGCCTACCCCATCCTGGTTGGTGGCATCGTTATCGAACTCAAGCGAGTTCGAGACGGTACCGCGGCCGGCGCCCTGCGTGATTGCCGCGCCGCGGGTCTCGGTCACGGTCGTCGTGCCGACGATGTGACTGAAATGCCATTCGCCCGTGTGTGTGTCGGCGGTGCCTGGATCGGTGAACGACCCGTCAAAGGTCTTGCTGTCACCAACCGCAAACACGTACTCGCTGACCAAATCATCAATGACGACGTTTTCCGGCTTGAGATTCCTGACCGTCACCACCCTTGTGTCCGATGCAGCTCCACTATCGTCATCGGTCACCGTGGCGCTGATCGTATAGACGTCGCTGGGCGTTGTGGTCGGATTATCATCCAGATACAAGTGCGTCAGCGTGAACTCTTGCGCCCCAGCCGCACTGGCGCCGAAGGTGTACGTCTCGACATTGTCCGGGCTGAGCGGATCGCCCCAGTTGATGTCCAGCGTGAAGGTGTCCAGCGAGCCCGGGTCGCTGATCGCACCGGTCAGCGTGGCGACGCCATTCTCGTTGATTGTCTGCACGAGGTGGAGGGTTAAAATTGGAGCCACGTTGTCCACGGTCACCGTGAACGTGTCCTCACCGGTGCCGCCGTCATCGTCAAAGACGGTTACGGTCACAATATAGACACCGTTGTCGGCATAGACGTGGCTGCCGGTCACTGTGCCATTCGCGCCGAGGGTTGAACCGGGCGGGCCGAACGGTGACTGGCTGACCGTGGCGGCATCGCTCGCAGTGCCGTCGCCCCAGTCGATGGTGGCGGTATGCGTGTCCAGTGTGCCCAGGTCGTTAAGCGTCGCGTTAAGGCTGACCGTCGCGCCTTCGTCGACGGCCCGATCCGCGCCGGCGTCAACCGTCGGATCAACGTTTTCCACAGTGACAATCATCGTCATCGTGCCGCTGTCGCAGTCATCGTCGATCACGGTGAGCCGCACAGGGTAGCTGCCGTTGTCGGCATAGACATGAGTGGGCGTCAGCGTACCGCTGGCCGTCACGCCATCGCCGAAGTCCCACAGGATCGTGTGCGCGTCGGCGCCGGGGTCGATGAAACTTCCGGTGAAGGCGATCGCAGTTCCTTCGTCAACGGTAGCAGGACCGGTCACAGTAACGATCGGAGCCACGTTCCGGACCGTGACATCTTTCATCGCGGCGTCGCTGGCCGCACCATCGGAATCGGCGACCTGAACACGGATGGTCGCCGATGCGGGACCGTCGGCAAAATCGACGTCGAATGTGCCGGCGCCGGTGGCGCTGTCAAAGTCCACGTTGGAAACCGTACCGTTCGCTCCGGCGGTCACACTGAGCAATGTGAAAGTGTCCACGCCCGGATCGCTGACGCTGAAGCTGTACGCGATCGTCGCACCTTCGTCGACTGTTGTCGGGCCGGACAGCGTCACCGTCGGCGCGACGTTGTTGACAGTCACGTCCAGACTACCGGCGCCGGAATGCATACCGTCCTCATCGACCAGATCCACGGTGATCGTCCGGTTGGCATTGCCGTCGGCGTAAGTGTGGGTGAGCTCGCCGGCGCTCGTGGATTCATCACTCGAGCCGTCGCCCCATGTGACGATGTATTTCGCCACTGTGTCGCTGCCCGGATCGCTCACTGCTCCGAGCGTCAGGGTATAGGGTGAACCTTCATCGACGCTCGACGCGCCGGAAAGCGCGATCGTGGGGGCGACGTTGTTGACGGTCAGTTCGAATGACGTGGACGTGGAGGCCCCGTCGTTGTCGGTGGCGGTGATGGTCACGGTCTGTGATTGATCGGGGCCGTCGCTGGTGTCAAGCGACCACCTCCAGGTGCCATTGCCGTTGTCGGTGACGGTTCCGATGGAGGCGGCAAGGAGCACTCTGTCCCCCTGATCCTGATCCTGGAAAGTACCGCTGTTGTTTGCCGCATCGCCTTCGTTTACGTCAATCGTGTTCGAATCGGCAGCGATCGTTGGCGATTCGGGGGCATCGAGAATAAGAATTGAGATGCTTTCCAAATCATCGGGTTCGAAACCGACCGTAGAATCATCAACGGTCACGATGACGTCAAGCTGCGAAAGCGTTTCAAAGTCCAGGTCAGCGTTCGGGATCAGGAATAGCTGGGAGCCGTTGAGCTCGAAGAAATCCGCGTTGCGTCCCGCCAGTCCCAGACTATTGGAGCCGAGCACATCATCGCTGATGGTGATGTCGGCGATCCGGATCGCACTGCTCGTATCCGCGGTCTCCGAAAGCGGCGGGACGAGCACATGCAGCGAAAGCGTCGGCGGGTCGTTTACGTCTTCCTCGCCGTCGTCGACGACAAGGATGTTCAGCGTCTGCGTGGTGGCGAGCGTGCCGTCGCTGGCCGCAAAGGTGATCGTCGTTTCGCCGTCGAAGTCCCCGGTCGGGATGAACGTCAGACCCACCAGCCGCGGCCGCAAGGCCTTGGGGCTGTCGACGAACGTAATTGTCGAGCCGCTCTTTTCCCGCGTCACGAGGATCCCGTCTTCGGCCGTGATGGTCACGGTGAGCAGATCGCCGTCGTCGTCATCGACGGACACCAGGCTGCCCAGATCCAGCTTGGTGTCTTCGTCCATCTTCAACCCGTCCGTCGACAGGTGGATCGCGGGCGCGTCGTTGACCGGGCTGACCTGCACGCTGATCGTGCGCTTGGTCACGTGCTCGCCGTCGATCAACTCGACGTCGATCGTGGCCGTCCCGTGGAAGTTCGGGTTCGGGATGAACTCGACGTCCGCGAGCTGCTCGTTCAGCTCGTCCGGCGTCCCGTTGAGGTCGTAGAAGAGCGGCGACAGCGATGGCTGTTGCAAGTTCGGCAGGAGCAGGAATCCACTGGTCGTCAAGAGGTTCACCCCGATCACGTCCGACTCGACATCGTTGACCGAGATCGCCGGAAGCTGCAACGTCACGTCCTCTGACGTTGAAAGGCCGGAGGGCAGGCTGATCGTCGCTGCGTCGTTGACCGCGTTGATCGTGATCGGCACGGCCCGCTCGTGACTGTTTGTCCCGTCCGTCACCACCGCCGTCAGCGCCGTGTCGCCGAACACGTGAGGCGCGGGATGGAAGACGACGTTTGCCAGTTCGGCCGTCACCTCATCCGGACTGCCGATGAACGTGAGCGACGTGGCCGTCGAGCCGCTGTACCGCAGGCTCCCGAAGGCGGGGTCAGCGGTCAGCGTGAACGTGACCGCCGCCGCTTCGGGATCGACCGCCGCCAGAGAGGTGATCGGCAGCGGCGCGTCCTCATCGGTCGCGAATGACGCGACGAGCGTCACCTTCGGTCCTGTGTGCCCGAGCCAGACGCGGTCGCCGGTGCGCGTCGCCAGGAACAGGTCGAGATCGCCGTCGCCGTCGAGATCGCCCAAGGCCGCAGATTGGGTGTCCGTCGTGACGGTGAGTTCGGCGTCGAGCGGCAGCTCGACGAACGTGCCCCCGGAAGCGCCGCCCTGATTCAGCCAGACGCTGTTGGACCCGGACGCGCCGATCGAAACGACATCCGGATAACCGTCGCCGTTCAGGTCGCCCAGCAGGTTGCGGCTTGTGGCGCCGTTGCCCAGCGTGCCGGATGCGGTCAGTACACCGCCGCTGTTCAGGAAGACGCTGTCGCCGGCGTTCGACCGGCCGGTGATCGCGTCGAGCCAGCCGTCACCGTTCAGGTCGCCAACCGCAACATCGCTCACCAAGCCGGTCATCACCCGGTTGGACTGGGTGAAGCCGCCTGTGCCGTCGTTCACGTACGTGCTGGTGCCCGATTCGGCCAGCACGACATCAGTATCACCGTCGCGGTCGATATCGCCGCCGCCGCCGCCCGACTGGGCGCCGACCGACCCGTCGAGGAACATCTGCGTGAACTGCGCGGCCCCGTCGTTGATCCAGACGACGTGCTCGTTGCCGTCGAACGTCGCCGCGTAGACGTCCAGGTCGCCGTCATCGTCGAGATCCGAAACGATGAAGTCGGACGTGCTAGTGAGCGGCGACGCGTTGCCCGTTGCGGCCACCAGCCGCTGACCGCTGTCGGCGAACGAGCCCGCGCCGTCGTTCAGCATGACGTACGCCTCGAGCGCGCCGCCCAGGAACGCATCGAGGTCGCCGTCCCCGTCAAGGTCGCCGAGCGCCGCGATGCGACTGCTGACGGCGAAGTCGCTGAAGCTCGTGAACGTGCCGTCGCCGTTGTTGAACCACAGGCGGTCGCCGAGAAACATCGAGACCCAGGCGTCGAGATCACCATCGCCATCCACGTCGCCGAGGACAACCGAGTCGCTGCGGCGCGTATCGAGCGATTGGGCGGAGTCGCGGAACTGCGTCATGCCGCTTCCGGCGGGTGAGAGGGTAACGACGAGCTCGGGCCCGGACGAGCCGTTGTTCTGCGGCGCGACATCGGTAAAGGGCGCGGCGATGCGGGCGCCGCTCGTGAGCAGGCCGTCGGCCACGATCGGACGCGCGGCGCCGTGGACATCGACCGTCCCGCGGATGGTATACGTCACCGTGCCGCCGATCGGTAGATCGACCGTGTCGTGCAGGCCGCCGGGGATCGCGCCGGCCGTGAGCGACGACGTCGCGCCGCCGGCCGTCTGAACGTCCAGCAGCTCGATCGCGCTCAGCCCGTTCAGCAGGTCGTCCACCGTCGCGCCGGCGGCGTCCTGATCGCCGGGATTGCTCGCGGTGATCGTGTACGTGACCGTATCGCCTTCGCGCACCACGGCCAGCGTGTCCGAGGTCTTGGTGATCGCCAGGTCGCTCTCGTCGGCGTCGGTCACGTTCACACCGACGGTTGTCGTCACGGTGTTCGAAGCGCTGGTCACGCGCACCGTGATCGAGCGCGACGCGGCCTGCTCGAAGTCCAGTGACTGACCGTCGGCGAGGCTCAGCTCGCCCGTCAGCGGATCGATCGCGAACGTGCCGTCGCCGCCGTCGATCGAGAAGGCGTCGCCCGCGTCGGTGACGGCCGCGACGGTCCCGATCGGCTCGCCCGGCCCGATCGATTCGGACACGGTGAAGGACTGGCCACCAATCAACACGGCCGGCTCATCAAGGTCGTTCACGCTCACCAAGACCTGCCGATATCCCACGAGGCCTTCCGAATCGGTGACGACGTGGATGAACGCCGCCGCGACGAGAATCTCTTTGCCGGAGACGGAGTGCGTCACATAAATCTGGCTCTCGTAGTCCATCACGCTGGGATCGATGAGCGTGATCGCCGCCGTGTCGGGATCGAACGTAAAAGCGTCGGTATTGTGGATCGGGATGACGGAAAACGTCAGCCGGTCTCCGTTGGGCACGTCGGCGTCGAACGCCAATTGTGCGACCGGACCCAGGACCACCGCAGTCGACGCGTTCTCATCGAAGGTTGTGCCGAACGAGGACGCGTCTTCGCCGCTGATCTCTTCGCGGAAGATGTTGAACTGCGTCGGCGCCTGATTGAAGTCCACCAGGTCGATTGTCACCGTCGTCGAATCGGTCAGTCCGCCGGCATCGGTCACAGTCAACGACAACTCGACACTGCGCGCCGCCGGGTTCTCGTAATCGACGAGCGAGCCGTCGAGCACGATGATGTCGCCCGTCGCCGGGTCGACCGTGTAGGCTTCGGCGCCGACGCCCGTCGCCGAGACGATCTTCCACGCCAGCGTGTCGCCCGCGTCGGGATCGGCCACCGTCGCCGTGCCGATCACCTCGCCGGTCTGGCGGTTCTCGCCCACCACGATCGCGTACAGCGACTGATCGAACGCCGGCGCCTGGTTCGTGTTCGT
>Ga0326597_10010216_pt1 | contig 12528 bp, 7 predicted proteins | sample RVTome_12_FD_203789 | JGI IMG/M metagenome (GOLD analysis project Ga0326597, IMG submission 203789) | Soil microbial communities from uranium-contaminated site in the Upper Colorado River Basin, Wyoming, United States - RVT100D185 | ecosystem: Environmental > Terrestrial > Soil > Contaminated >... | reverse complement strand
CGCGACGACCAGCGTCATGGCCCGCGCTTCCCCGGCGGCGCCGGGCTCGAGCACGAAGCGGTGGTAGCCCGGCGGCAGCCGCTCGTGCCAGCGAAAGACGGTCCGGACGTAGCGGGTTCCACCGATCTCGCATTCGCCCGCGCGCTCCAGATCGCCGGGACGCAGCGCGCCGCTTCGCGTTTCGCCCGACTCGAGCGCGAGCGTCCAGCGCCTCGATTGGTCCGCGGTGGAGGCATCGCTGCACAGCATCCATTCGTATGGCAGCGCGTCTTCGATCAGGACCGCGACCGGCGGCAGGCCGCGCCGCCACGTCTTCGCGTCGCGATCCTGCAGCGCGGCGCTCGCTTCCGATGCGTCGCGGATCACGCCCATCGCCGCCAGCAGCGAGATGCGCGTGGCGTCGGTCGCCTCGTGCTCGCGGCCCCAGACGTCCCGGTAGCCGTCCACGATGCCGACCCGTTCGCAAAGCGCACGCAAGGCGCCGACGTCGTCGCTCATGTCATGCCTCTTCCACGGCAAGGTATACCGCCGCCGAATGCGATGGTAACCGGCCCGCCGAGACAGCGATGTCGGCGCCGGCCGGCTCGGCGTGGAGCAGCGTCCCGGCCGGCGCCCCGCCGGCAGCAGCCGCATCCGGCCCGAGGTTCAGGCGCAGCTCGAGCAGGCTGCCGTCGCCGAGCCGCCAGGACACGGCAACGGCAGCGGCCGAGAGCACTTCGAACCGCCCCGCGTGCCCGCCCGTGCGCGCGAGCCGCGGCGCGAGCCGCACGCGCCGCAGCGCAAGGAGTTTGCGGTATAGCGCGAGCCAGCGCGCGTGCGGATCGCGGTCGAGACACGTCCAGTCGAGCCGGCTGCGGGCAAACGTTTCGGGGAGATTGGGATCCGGAATCCGCTCGCGCGCGGCCGGGTCGGCAAAGCGCGCGAAGCCCGCGAACTCGCGCCGGCGGCCTTCGGTCACCGCGGCGGCCAGCTCGGCGCCGAAATCGCAGAAGTACAGGAATGGCGTCGCGGCGCCGTATTCCTCGCCCATGAACAGCATCGGCGGCGCCGGCGCGAGCAGCCAGGCAGCCGTAGCGGCGCGCAGCGGCGCCTCCGGCGCGAGCATGCACAGACGCTCCCCGAAAGCCCGGTTACCGACCTGATCGTGCGTCTGCAGGAAGGAAACGAACGCGGCGGGCGGCAGCCGGGCGCTCGGCTCGCCGCGCGGGCGATCGCGGTAGCCCGACGCCTCCCCCTGCTGCGCGAAGCCCTCGGCGAGGCACCGGCCCAGGCACCACGAGGCGCGCTCCGCGTAATCCCGGTAATAGCCGTCCGACTCGCCCGTCAACAGCACGTGAAAGGCGTGGTGCAGATCGTCGTTCCACTGCGCGGTGTACCAGCGCGGGCGGCCCGTTCCGGCGCGCGGGAGATAGCGCGACTGATTTCGGTCGTTCTCGAGCACGAGATGCACTTCGCGCGCCGCGCCGGGTCCCGCGCGCACGCGCTCGGCCAGCTCCACCAGGATGTCCGGTTTCGAGTCGTCAGCGATGGCGTGCACCGCGTCGAGCCTCAGGCCGTCCGCGTGATATTCCTCGAGCCAGTAGAGCGCGTTATGGATGAAGAAATCGCGCACCGTGCGGCTGCCGCTGTCGTCGAAATTGATCGCGGCGCCCCACGGCGTGTGGTGGCGCTCGGTGAAGAACGGGCGAGCGTACGCGTGGAGGAAGTTGCCCTCCGGCCCGAAGTGGTTGTAGACGACGTCGAAGAAGACCATCAGCCCCCGCCCGTGCGCGGCCGCGACCAGCCGCTTGAGGTCGTCGGGCCGGCCGTAGGCGGCATCGGGCGCGAACGGCAGCACGCCGTCGTAGCCCCAGCCGCGCGTCCCGGGAAAATCGGCGACCGGCATCAGCTCGATCGCGGTGACGCCGAGCGCCGCCAGGTAATCGAGGCGCGCTTCGACGCCGGCGTACGTGCCCTCGGCGGTGAACGCCCCGACGTGGAGCTCGTAGATCACGGCGTCCTCCCACGGGCGCCCGCGCCAGCCCGCGTCGGGCCACTCGAACGCGCCGGGGTCGATGACCTCGCTCGGCCCGCGCGCATCGCCGGGGTTGCAACGCGAAGCCGGGTCGGGCACGTCGAGCTTTCCGTCGATGCGGAAGCGATAGCGCGTGCCCGCCGGCGCCGCCTCGATGCGCTCCCACCAGCCGTCGCCCGCCGCGGCCAAGGGCACGACGCGCGCGTGGAGCGCGATCGCGACGGCATTGGCGGAAGGCGCCCAAAGGCGGAAGCGGGTGGCCCCCTCGGCGAGGACTTCCGTCCCGAACGGCATGCGGTGGCATCGTTCCATTGCAGACCCCGATTCTACTTGGCGTGGCCCGCGCCTGCCCCACGCCTCGGCGCCGGTACCGGGCGCCATCGCGTCTCCGACTCGCGCCGCCCGTGGTACCACGGCGCCGTTGCTGGTAAGCTATACGCCGTGAAAAAGGGCGACTCGTGATCACGCCGTTCCTCGACCGGCCGCGCATCGCCTATTTCTCGATGGAGATCGCGCTGGCGGCCGAGATCCCGACCTACAGCGGCGGCCTCGGCATCCTCGCGGGCGACACGTTGCGGTCCGCCGCCGACCTGCGGATTCCGCTCATCGGCGTGACCCTGGTGAGCCGCAAGGGCTATTTCCGGCAGGAGATCGACGCGGCCGGGCGCCAGGCCGAGCATGCGGACGAATGGGACCCGGCGCTGTACTGCGAGCCGCTGCGGGCCAAAGTGGCAGTGGAGATCGAGGGCCGCGAGGTATGGCTCCGCAGCTGGCTGTATTCCGTGGAAAGCCACCTCGAGCGCCGCGTGCCCGTGATGCTGCTCGACACCGACCTTCCCGAAAACGCCCCCGAGGACCGGGAAATCACGCACTTGCTGTACGGCGGCGACGCGCGCTACCGCCTGAAGCAGGAAATCGTGCTCGGCGTGGGCGGCGTGCGCATGCTGCAGGCGCTCAACGTCCGGGTGCGCAGCTATCACATGAACGAGGGGCACTCGGCGCTCCTCGCCGTCGAACTGCTCCGCGGATTCCACGCCTCGGGGCGGCGCCGCGCCGACGAGCCGAGCTACGACGTGCGGGGCGTGCGGGCGCTGTGCAACTTCACCACGCACACGCCGATCGAGGCCGGACACGACCAGTTCGACTGGAAGCACGTGACCGAACAGCTCGGAGACTACATCGAGCTGCAGGAATTCCAGCGGCTGGCGGGCGCCGACCGGCTCAACATGACGCGGCTCGCGTTGAACCTCAGCGAATATGTGAACGGCGTGGCTCGCCGGCACGCGCAGGTGTCGCGCAAGATGTTCCCCGGATACGACGTGCGCGCGGTCACCAACGGCGTGCACCCGAGCACCTGGACCTCGCCCGGATTCGCCGCGCTCTACGACCGCTACACGCCCGGCTGGCGCCACGAGCCGCACATGCTCACCCGCGCCGACCAGATCCCCGACGCGGAGTTATGGGTCGCCCACGGGGCCGCGAAGAGCTGCCTGATCGGGCGCGTGCAGAAAGCCTGCGGCGTCGCGTTGAGCCCCGACCTTCCGATCATCGGGTTCGCGCGGCGCATGACCGCCTACAAGCGGCCGGACCTGCTGTTCTCGGACATCGAGCGCCTGCGCGCGATCGCGCGCCGCCATCCGTTCCAGCTGGTGCTCGCCGGCAAGGCGCACCCACGGGACGAGCCCGGCAAGAAGGCGATCGAGGACATTCATCGCCACATCCGCGCGCTCGCCGGCACCGTGCGCGCCGCCTTTGTGCCCGATTACGACATGACCGTCGCGTTCGATCTCGTGTCGGGCTGCGACCTCTGGCTCAACACGCCGCTGCGCCCGCTGGAAGCTTCCGGCACCAGCGGCATGAAGGCGTGCTTCAACGGCGTGCCGCAGCTCTCGGTGCTCGACGGCTGGTGGGTGGAAGGCTGCATCGAAGGCGTCACCGGCTGGGCAATCGGCGACGAGCACGAAACGGCAAACGGCGAGGATGCGAAGGCGCTGTTCGCCAAGCTCGGGGACGTCGTGCTGCCGCTGTGGCACGGCGACCGCGCGCGGTGGATCGGGGTCATGAAAGGCGCCATCAGCAAAAACGCCTGCTATTTCAACAGCCACCGCATGCTGCGCAGCTACGCGATAGAAGCCTACCTTCGCTAGCGCCAGAGCGCCCGCCCGGCATCGCGCCGGCACTTGATATGGATCAACAGCAGTGCCAGCATAAGCTCGTACTCTGGAGCGAAGGGCGAGACTGCGCTTCGGCGATACGGGAATCAGCGGCGAAAAGGGCAGCGCCCCGGATGGAACCATGACAGCGAAACTGGACGAGATCAAGGCCCTGAAGGCCCACCGGGAGTTGCCCATTCAGCGGCTCGCGCAATTGCGGTCGGCGGGCATGCATGCCATCCGCTTCGAGTTCGTGTGCCGGCTGCTGCGCGCCGAAGTGAGGATGGACACCCTGTCGATCTTCTGGGACCACAGCGCGGCGTCCCTGCTCGAACGGAAGGCGGGCGACGCGACGTGGCGGCTCGTGCTGGGCCGCGGGCATCGCACCACCGCCGAGTTTCCCGACCTGTGGGTGCTGTGCTACCCGGAAGACGCCGAGATCAAGCAGCAAGTCGAGGCCGAACTCGATCGGCTGATCGAGCGGGTGCGCGTGCACGCCGCCGAGGTGCAGCGCGCGCGCGGTCCGCTGACGCTGCCGCCCCGCGCGGTGCCTGATGCGCCGCTGCCGCCCGCGCGCGGCCGCGGCGTCTGACGGCGGCCGGTCCCGCTCCCGTCGCGTCGCCGCGTCTGTTTTGCCGAGCGCGACGCGTCACGCCGCCTCGCGCGCCCGGCTCACCGCCGCCAGCAGCCGGTCATGGGCGTCTGCGAACAGCCGCACGCCCTCGTCGAGCAGCCGGGCGCAGACCGGTTCGAGCGGCACGCCGGCGTCGGCGATCGACTGAATCGTTTCGCGCTCCGCGCCGAGGTAGCGCTCGAGCCTCGCTTCCAGGCGGCCGTGGTCCCGAAAGGCGTCGAGCGTGGCTGGCGGCAGCGTGTTGACCGTATCGGGACCGATCAGCTCATCGACGTACAGCGTGTCGGGATAGGCCGGGTTCTTGCTGCTCGTACTGGCCCACAGCATGCGCTGGACGCGCGCGCCGCGGCCCGCCAGCCTGTCCCAGTCCGCGCCGGAAAACAGCGTGCGAAAACGCTCGTAAGCGATCTTGGCGTTGGCGATAGCCGCCCGGCCCCGAAGCCGGAGCAGTCGCTCGCGGCGCGCGCCGCCCGCCGCTTCCGCCCGCGCCTCGAGCAGCGCATCCACCAGCGTGTCAATGCGGCTGACAAAAAAGCTGGCAACGCTCGCCACCCGCGAAGTATCGCCGCCACCGGCGGCGCGGCGCTCGATCCCCGCCTGGTACGCGCGCGCCACCTGCTCGTAGACCCTGACGGAGAACAGCAGCGTCACGTTGACATTGACGCCGTCCGCGATCAGCGCCTCGACGGCGGGCAACCCCGCCGGCGTGGCCGGCACCTTGACCATGAGATTGGGTCTCGCCACCTCGCGCCAGATGCGCCGCGCCTCCGCCACGGTGGCCCCGGTGTCGTGCGCATGGCGGGGCGCCACTTCCAGGCTGACGAACCCGTCCCGGCCTTCCGTTTCGCGATAGATGCCCGCCATCTGGTCGGCCGCCTCGCGGATGTCCTCGAACGCGAGACGCTCGTAGATCCGCTCGGGATCCCGCTCCCCGCCGCGCGCCGCCTCGTGCAGCGCGTCCCGGTACTCCGCGCCGTCCGAGATCGCCTTCTCGAATATCGCCGGATTGGACGTGAGCCCGCGCACCCCATCTTCCTCGATGAGGCGACGCAGGCCGCCGCCCGCCAGCAGGCCGCGGCTGATGAAATCGATCCAGGCCGACTGGCCAAGCAGCGGGAGTTGTTTGAGACGGCTCATGTTCTGCCTTCCGGAAACGCCCCGGCGCTCGGGACATCGCGCGCCCGCGCTTTACCCAGGCTTAGGCCGCGGCGGCGCCGTGAGGGTTCCCCCGCGGCGTCCCGCGCGACTCGATTGATTGTCCGACGCCGGGGCCCCACGGTACTGATGCAGATCAAGGCGGGCGGGCCGCGCTGCCGCCGGCCGCCGTTCAGGCAACGGGCTTCTGCTCCTGCAACAGCGCGAGCGAGCGTCCCTTGAGCGGGTAGGCGGCTCCGCCGTCGTGCACGCCGCCGCGCGACAGCCCGTGCTCCTGCGTGGTATCGAGCACGACCAGCCAGCGCAGGTTCGCGGCGTGGTTGGGCAGCACGAAGGCAATCTCCTCGTGATGGGCGTTGAACAGGACCAGGAAGGTGCCGTCCTTCACCGGCCGTCCGCGCGGATCGACCTCCGTCAGGCTCTCGCCGTTCAGCAGCATGCCGAGCGTCCGCGTGAATTCCTGCTGCCATTCGGCCTCGCTCATTTCCAGGCCGTCGGGCTTGAGCCAGACGATGTCCTTGATGCCGGAGCCCTGGATCGGCCGCCCCTCGAAAAAGCGCCGGCGGTGGAACACCGTGTGGTCGCGCCTCAGGCGGATCATGCGCTGCACGAAGTCGAGGAGGCGGCGCCGGTCCGGCGTCAGGTTCCAGTCCACCCAGGATAGGTCGTTGTCCTGGCAGTAGGCGTTGTTGTTGCCGTGCTGCGTGCGCCCGATCTCGTCGCCCGCGGTGATCATCGGCACGCCCTGCGACAGCAGCAGCGTGGCAAGGAAGTTGCGCTTGCGCTGCGCGCGCAGGGCGTTGATGGCGGCGTCTTCCGTCTCGCCCTCGACCCCGGAGTTCCAGGACAGGTTGTTGTTGGCGCCGTCGCGGTTTTCCTCGAAGTTCGCGTCGTTGTGCTTGTGGTCGTAGCTCACGAGGTCGTGCAGGGTGAACCCGTCGTGCGCGGTGACGAAGTTGACGCTGGCGTGCGGCCGGCGCCCGCTGCTTTCGTAGAGATCGCTCGATCCCGTCACCCGGCGGGCGAACGCGCCGATCAGCCCGCCGTCGCCCTTCCAGTACGCGCGCATCGTGTCCCGGTACTTGTCGTTCCACTCGGTCCAGCCGCCCGGAAAGTTGCCGACCTGGTAGCCGCCCTCGCCCAGGTCCCACGGCTCGGCGATCAGCTTCACCTGCGCGAGCACGGGGTCCTGGCGCACAATGTCGAAGAAGGCGCCGAGCCGGTCCACTTCGTGCAGCTCGCGCGCGAGCGCCGAGGCGAGATCGAAACGGAATCCGTCCACGTGCATCTCGGTCACCCAGTAGCGCAGCGAATCCATGATGAGCTGCAGCACCCGCGGGTGCACCAGGTTCAGCGTGTTGCCGCAGCCGGTGTAGTCCATGTAGTAGCGGCTCTCGCCGGGCTTCAGCCGGTAGTAGGATGCGTTGTCCACGCCGCGAAAGCACAGCGTCGGGCCCAGGTGATCGCCCTCGCCGGTGTGGTTGTAGACCACGTCGAGCACGACCTCGATGCCCGCCGAATGCAGTGCCTTGACCATGGACTTGAATTCCGAGACCGGGCGCTCGCCGGCGTAGCGGCTGTCCGGCGCGAAGAAGCCGATCGAGTTGTAGCCCCAGTAATTGCGCAGCCCCTTCTGCACCAGGTGCCGGTCGTCGATGAACGCGTGCACCGGCATCAGCTCCACCGTGGTCACGCCGAGCCGTCTCAGGTACTCGATCACCGGCGCCGATGCCAGGCCCGCGTAGGTGCCCCGCAGTTGCGGCGGCACGTCCGGGTGCATCATCGTGAATCCCTTGACGTGCAGCTCGTAGATCACGGTGTCGTGCCAGGGAACGGCGGGCGGGCGGTCGTCGCCCCAGGTGAACGCCGGATCGATGATCCGGCACTTGGGCATGCCGGAAGCCGAATCGCGGCGGTCCTGCGACAGGTCGCCGCGCGCGTGCCCGATGCGGTAGCCGAAGTTCGCGTCGCTCCAGCTGATCGACCCCGTCAGCGACTTCGCGTACGGGTCGAGCAGGAGCTTGTGCGGATTGAAGCGATGCCCGGCCTCCGGGCGGTACGGCCCGTGGACGCGGTAGCCGTAGAGCATGCCGGGCCGCGCCTCCGGCAGGTAGCAATGCCAGACCTGGTCGGTCTGCTCGGGAAATGCCACGCGCTGCAGCTCGCGGCGGCCCTTGTCGTCGAAGATGCAGAGCTCCACTTTCTCCGCGTGCTCGGAGAACAAAGCAAAGTTGACGCCCTCCCCGTCCCAGGTCGCGCCGCGCGGATAGGGCAGGCCCGGCCAGACCGCGCTGATGGGGCCGCTCAAGTCGCTCTACCCCCTGGATTGCAGGCGCCGTCCAGGCCGGCGCCCATTCCGCTGCATCGCCCGGCTCCTATTTGCCGCCGGCGTCGCGGCGCGGCCACCAGCGCTCGAGCATCCCCGCCGCCCAGTGCTGCCCGCCGATGCCGAATGCGAGCGCCAGCGCCAGCACGACGCCGCCCAGGACGATGAGGAAGCTCTGGCGGATGATGTCGCCGCCGATGCTGATCTGGTCGAGCGCGATCAGCACGACGAAGCCGATGATCGCGTACTGGGCGAGCTTGCCGAGCAGGTCGGCGTCCTGGAGGCCGATGTTGCGGGAATAGGTGATGACCGTGCCGCCGACGAACGCCGCGAAATACGCGCCGAACGCGAGGATCACCAGGGCGACGATCACCTTGGGCACGAACAGCACCACCTGCCCCAGCAGGTCGGTGATGTAGGTGAGCCCGAGGCCGTTGCACGCGATCACCAGCGCCGCGAACACCACCAGCCAGTACACGAGCAGCCCGAAGATGTCGGTCGTGTCGCGATCGATGCCGCCCTGCTTGAGGAATCCGTCCATGCCCGCGCGCTCGGTCAGCACGTTGAAATTGATCGCGCGCAGCCCCTTCACCACGGCGAAGCGCGTGACCTTCGCGGCCAGCCAGCCCGCGATGAGCACCGCCAGCGCCAGCGCGAGGCGCGGCAGGAACGCCCCGACCTGCGACAAAAACGCCCGCACCGGCTCCAGGTAGATATTGACGCTTTCCATAGTCGCCTCCTCTCCTCGATGAGTCTACGCCGTTGACGCCGGCCGGTCGGCGCTCAACAGCGCCACGATGCCCTGCAGCGGCACCTGCACCCAGCCCGGCCGGTTGTTGATCTCGTAACGCAGCTCGTAGAGCACCTTCTCCAGCTGGAACAGCGCGAGCAGCGCGCTCGCATCGGCGAACGACGCGTACAGCCCGCTGCCCTGCATCGCGGCGTCGTAGGCCGAGAGGAAGGTTTCAAGCGACCTGTCATGCCAGACGGCGGCGAGCGCGGCGAACCGCTCGTGCTCCTCGGGCGACTGCGCCGCGTTGCGCAGCGCCGTCCAGCGCGCGTAGTCGAACGACCGCGCCATGCCGGCAACGTCGCGCAACGGGGAATGCTTGCGCCGGCGCTCGGCAAACGGCCGCGTGGGCTCGCCCTCGAAATCGACAATCAGGAAATCCTGCTTCGCCAGCAGCACCTGCCCCAGGTGGAAGTCGCCGTGGTAGCGCATCTTGAGCGCTGGCACCGCCGCGGGCGCGCACTGCTCGATCCGGGCGGCAAGCGCCGCGCGCTGCTCGAGCACCGCCTGCGCGGCGTCCCGCGCGGGCAGTACGAGCTGATGGAGATTGCGCTCGAGCAATTCGAGCGTCCCGGCGGCCTCCGCCTGGACTGCCGCCTTCCACGCCGAAAATTCCTCCGGCGCGACCGGCTCGGGATCGAACGCGGGATCGCCGGAGGACCCCGCAAACGCGCGATGCAGCTCGCCCGTTCGCACGCCCAGCGTCCGAACGAGCGCCAGGTACGCGCCGTGAACGTCCTCCGCCGGCACCGCCGTGGCGCCGCGGTTCTGGTCGAAGAACCGCTCCAGGTAATCCATGGTGTAGGTCCAGCCGTCGCCCTGGTTGGAGACGTAGGACTGTAGCAGCCCCAGCGTCATCGGCGTGCCGTCGCCGGCCGTGTACTCGATTGCGCCCGCCACCGGCACGCAGTTGGCGAACTTTGCCTGCTCGGTCAGATAGCGGCCCACCTCGAATTCCGGATTCACCCCCGCGCGGATGCGGCGGTAGCCCTTGAAGAACAGGCGATCGCCGAACGTCACCACCGTGTTGGTGCTGAGGGCCTTGGGCCTGCCGACCAGCAACTCGGCATAGCCTTCGCCCGCGATCGCGGCGAACGCCGCGGTCGGCGTGAAGCGCAGCTTGCCCTGCGCCATCGCGATCTCGCGCCCCTCTCCGATCGCCGCCAGGATCGCGCGGCAGAACGCCTCGTCCGCGAGCGCGTCGGCGATCACGCCGACCTGCGCCTGCTGCCGCACCTTCGCGATGGTTGCCGGCCCGAGCGCGCGCACGCGCTCCTCGTCCCGGTCCTCCCACGCGATCGTCAGCGGCGCGAAATAGGTCGCCGGCTCGGGCCCGCCCTCGACCTCGAGCAGCGCGATCATGCAGCTTGACCGCCCGGCCTCCCACACCGCCCAGTCCGACAGTTTCGCTCGCTTGACCGGCGAGCCCTTGTCCGCGTACCAGCGCTGCGCCTCCACGTGGCGCGCCAGCACCTCCGTCTCGAGCTGCTCGCGCGTCTTGGCCGCCATCCCGATGCGCCACGGCACGACGCGGTTGCGGAAGAAGCTGGTCCAGCCGTCGAACAGCACCATCACGGGCAGGTCGTCGCGCGTGAGCCGATCCTCGTGCCACCGCGGCGCGTCCACCTCGCCGGCCGGCGCGAGGCGAAACCAGTAGAAGCCGCACAACGGCAGCGTCAGCAGATAGGGCAGATCGCCGATCGGCGGAAACGGCGTGCGGCCCAGCATCTCGACCGGGACGCGGCCGCGGAACCGGGCGAGGTCGAGCTCCACCGGCTGCGCCGAGCGGCCAAGGTTCGCGACGCACAGAACGATTTCCTCGCCGTACTCGCGCAGATACGCGAGCACCTTGCGGTTGCCGGGGCGCAGGAACGTGAGCTTGCCGCGGCCGAACGCCTGGCTGCTCCTCCGCACCGCGAGCAGCCGCCGCATCCAGTTGAGCAGCGAGTTCGGCTCGCGCGACTGCGCCTCGACGTTGACCGCCTCGTAGCCGTAGATCGCGTCCATGATCGGGGGCAGGTAGAGGCGCTGCGGATCGGCACGCGAGAATCCCGCGTTGCGGTCGGGGCTCCACTGCATCGGCGTCCTCACGCCGTTGCGGTCGCCCAGGTAGATGTTGTCGCCCATGCCGATCTCGTCGCCGTAGTAGATGATCGGCGAGCCAGGCATGCTGAGCAGCAGGCTGTTCATCAGCCGGATGCGTTCCATGTCGTTTTCCAGCAGCGGCGCGAGCCGGCGGCGGATGCCGAGATTGATGCGGGCGCGCGGGTCGGCCGCGTAGGTCTGGTACATGTAGTCGCGCTCGCGGCTGGTCACCATCTCCAGCGTCAGCTCGTCGTGGTTCCGGAGAAAAATCGCCCACTGGCAGTTTTCGGGTATGTCCGGCGTCTGCCGCATGATGTCCGCCACCGGGTGGCGATCCTCCTGCGCGATCGCCATGTACATGCGCGGCATCAGCGGAAAGTGATACGCCATGTGGCATTCGTCGCCCTCGCCGAAGTACTCGCGCACGTCCTCGGGCCACTGGTTGGCCTCCGCGAGAAACAGCTTGCCGGTGTATCGCGCGTCGAGAGCGGCGCGGATCTGCTTGATCACCGCGTGGGTCTCGGGCAGGTTCTCGTTGCTCGTGCCTTCGCGCTCCACCAGATAGGGAATCGCGTCGAGCCGGAACCCGTCCACGCCCATGTCGAGCCAGTAGCGCATCGTGCGCACTACCGCCTTGACCACGCTCGGGTTGTCGAAGTTGAGGTCCGGCTGGTGAGAGAAGAAGCGGTGCCAGTAATATGCCTTCGCCACCGGGTCCCAGGTCCAGTTCGAGGTCTCGGTATCCGTGAAGATGATGCGGGTGCCCTGGTATTTCCGGTTCGTGTCGCTCCAGACGTAGAAGTCGCGCTTCGACGAGCCCGCCGGCGCGCGCCGCGCGGCCTGGAACCAGGGGTGCTGGTCGGAGGTGTGATTGACCACCAGCTCGGTGATGACGCGCAGTCCTCGCCGGTGCGCCTCACGCACGAACTGGCGGAAGTCCGCGGTGGCTCCGTATTGCGGGTGGACGCCGTGGTAGTCCGAGACGTCGTAGCCGTCGTCCTTCTGCGGCGAGGGATAGAAGGGCAGCAGCCAGAGGGTGTTGACGCCCAGCTCCTGCACGTAGTCGAGCTTCTCGGTGAGCCCCCGGAAGTCGCCCAGGCCGTCGCCGTTCGAGTCGAAGAACGCCTTGACGTGCAGCTGGTAGATGACCGCGTCCTTGTACCAAAGTGGGTCGACCGCGGCCGGGGCTGCGGCTTCGGCGTCGACGGCCGGCTGGCTGGCTGTCTCGGACGCGCTCATGGCGCCTTGCCCTCGCTCAAAGGTAGTAATCGAAATCCTGCTCGCGATGCACGCGGCGGCGCACGCGGAAGAGGTGGGCCGGAACCCGCTGCGGGTCGATCTGGACGAAATTCCGCGCGCCGGTCCAGCGGT
>Ga0326597_10010215_pt1 | contig 12529 bp, 12 predicted proteins | sample RVTome_12_FD_203789 | JGI IMG/M metagenome (GOLD analysis project Ga0326597, IMG submission 203789) | Soil microbial communities from uranium-contaminated site in the Upper Colorado River Basin, Wyoming, United States - RVT100D185 | ecosystem: Environmental > Terrestrial > Soil > Contaminated >... | reverse complement strand
GTGCGTCGGGATCGTCGACGTCGAACAGCCGCTCGCCGGCTTGACCGTACGGGCCGACGGCGTTCAGGAATTCGGCAAAGTAGATATTGGTCACCGGGAAGCGGTCGATCGAGTACGCGGCAAGGAGAACCCGGTGCTGCGGGCGCTGGTCTTCCGGACCGGTGTCCGAGCCCATGGTGAACTCGCCTGCGGGAATCTCGGCCATGCTGTGCAGCGGCGGCGGCGAGGTCGCCGCAAGCGGAGTGGCGCATGCGGCGAGAATAAGCGCAACCGCGAGCCTCATTCGACGCCTTCGACCATCACATACGCGCGCATGGTCGCTCCCGGCCGGCCGCTGCAAGCGGCTGATTTTGTTTGAAGCATAGCGCGGATTCGGCTAGAATGCCGCTTCTTTATCAGGCGCGTAGCTCAGCTGGTTAGAGCACCACCTTGACATGGTGGGGGTCGTTGGTTCGAGTCCAATCGCGCCTACCAAGTTAACCCGGTGCTTCGCATCCGGTTTAACTTGGCGTGCAGGAACGGACGTGAAGCGCGCTTGACGCGCAGGGCCGTCAATGAATCGAGTCAGGAACGGCATCGTGGAGGCCGTTCCTGACTCTTGTTTTTTGGAAGCTAGCATGCCCGGCATCCGCCTTCCCGACGGCTCGGTCAAGCTGTTCGACCAGCCGGTGACCGTCGCCGAGCTCGCGCAGTCGATCGGCGCGGGACTCGCGCGCGCGGCGCTCGCCGGACGCGTCGACGGCAAGCTGGTCGACACCGCCTATCGCATCGAGAACGACGCCGAGGTGGCAATCGTCACCGACCGCGACGCCGACGGGCTCGAGATCATTCGCCATTCCACCGCGCACCTGCTCGCGCACGCGGTGAAGGAGCTGTTTCCCGATGCGCAGGTGACGATCGGTCCGGTCATCGACGACGGCTTCTACTACGATTTCGCTTACAAGAAGCCGTTTACGCCGGAGGACCTCGCGGCGATCGAGAAGCGCATGGCGGAAATCGCCCGGCGCGACATCAAGGTCGAGCGCCAGGTGATGCCGCGCGCCGCCGCCGTCGGGTTCTTCCGTGAGATGGGCGAGGCGTACAAGGCTGAGATCATCGCATCGATCCCGGACGCGGAGGCGATCTCGCTCTACAAGCAGGACAAATTCATCGATCTGTGCCGCGGGCCGCACGTGCCATCCACCGGCAAGCTGAAGGTATTCAAGCTGATGAAGGTCGCCGGCGCCTATTGGCGCGGCGACTCGAAAAACGAGATGCTGCAGCGGATCTACGGCACCGCCTGGGCGAGAAAGGAAGACCAGGACGCCTACCTGCATCGGCTCGAAGAAGCCGAGAAGCGCGATCATCGCCGGCTCGGCCGCAGCCTCGGTCTTTTTCACATGCAGGACGAGGCGCCGGGGATGGTGTTCTGGCATCCCAAGGGCTGGGTGATCTGGCAGGTGGTGGAGCAGTACATGCGGCGCGTGCAGCGCGAGAACGGGTACCTCGAGCTGAAGACCCCGCAGGTGATCGACGTGTCGCTGTGGAAGCGCTCCGGGCACTGGGACAATTTCCGCGAGAACATGTTCTTCACCGAGTCGGAATCGCGCGACTACGCGGTGAAGCCGATGAACTGCCCCGGCCACGTGCAGGTGTTCAACCAGGGCATCAAGAGCTACCGCGACCTGCCGCTGCGGCTTGCCGAGTTCGGCTCCTGCCATCGCAACGAGCCGTCGGGTGCGCTGCACGGGCTGATGCGGGTGCGCGGTTTCGTGCAGGACGACGCGCACATCTTCTGCACCGAGGCGCAGATCGAGTCCGAGGTGATGCTTTTCATCGATCTGCTGCAGCGGGTCTATGCCGATTTCGGTTTCAATGAAATCCCGGTCAAGTTCGCCACCCGCCCGCCGAAGCGGGTCGGCGCGGACGAGGTCTGGGACCGCGCGGAGGCCGCGTTGAAGACGGCGCTCGACGCCAAGGGTCTCTCCTGGCAGCTGAACCCCGGCGAGGGCGCTTTCTACGGCCCGAAAATCGAGTTTTCGCTCAAGGACTCCCTCGCGCGCGTCTGGCAGTGCGGAACGATGCAGCTCGACTTCTCGATGCCGGGGCGGCTCGGTGCCGAATACGTGGCCGACGACAACACCCGCCAGGTCCCGGTGATGCTGCACCGGGCCATCCTGGGCTCGTTCGAGCGTTTCATCGGCATCCTGATCGAGCATTTCGCGGGCGCGATGCCGGTCTGGCTGGCCCCGGTCCAGGCGGTCGTGATGAACATCTCGGAGCACCAGGCGGACTACGCCCGGGCCGTCGCAAGGACCCTGCGGGAGGCCGGCTTCCGGGTCGAGACCGACTTGAGGAACCAGAAAATTTCCTATAAAATCCGCGAACATAGTTTGCAGAAGCTGCCTTACCAGGTCGTCGTCGGCGACAAGGAAGTGGCGGCAAAATTGGTTGCCGTGCGTAGCCGACAAGGCGAAGACCTGGGCCAGATGGCCGTCGATGCCTTGATCGACCGTCTCGAATCCGAGGCGGGACAACTGGGACGCTCGGCGTGAGACGGACGAGATCAAGGGAGTTTGTCGCATAGCACAGGAAAAGGAAGCACGGATCAACGGTGAAATTACCGCGCCCGAGGTCCGAGTCATCGGCGCCAACGGAGAGCAGGCCGGAATTCTGGGCATCGCCGCCGCGAACAAGCTGGCGGAGGAAGCTGAGCTGGACCTCGTCGAGATCGCACCGACGGCGAACCCGCCGGTTTGCCGCGTCATGGATTACGGCAAGTTCAAGTACCGTGAGAGCAAGAAACGGCACGAGGCGAAGCTCAAGCAGAAGCAGATCGTCGTCAAGGAAATCAAGTTCCGTCCCGGAACCGACGAGGGCGACTACCGGATCAAGCTGCGCAATCTAGTCCGGTTTCTCGAAGAAGGCGACAAGACCAAGGTCACGCTGCGATTCCGCGGGCGCGAGATGGCGCATCAGGAGATCGGAGCGCGCCTGCTGGAGCGGGTGAAGTCCGACCTCGAGCCGTACGGGGTGGTCGAGCAGTTTCCGAAAATGGAAGGCCGGCAGCTGATCATGGTGCTGTCGCCGAAGAAGAGCGGTAAAGGCGCGCCGGCGGTCAAACGCAAGGCTGCACCGAAAAAGGACGCGGCCGCGCCGAAGGCGAGTGCGAAGAAGGCGGCGGCACCCGAGCGCAAGCAGGACACCGGGGTCGCCGCCGAGGTCGAGAAGAAGTAGTCAGTAGTCGAGAAGAAGTAGTGGTCCGGGTCTTTTGAAGTCCCTCCTTCGCGAAGGGCACCCGGCGCTATGCCAAAACAGGAGTCATCATGCCGAAATTGAAGACCAAGAGCGGCGCCGCGAAGCGTTTCAAGAAGCGGGCCGGCGGGTTCAAGCGCGCTCAGGCCAATCTGCGACACATCCTCACCAAGAAGAAAACCAAGCGCAAACGCCATCTGCGCGGCACGACCAGCGTGCACGCATCGGATAACCGTGCCGTGCGCGCCATGCTGCCGAACTGAGGAGATCAGCCATGCCAAGAGTGAAACGTGGCGTGGTCGCGCGCGCCAGCCACAAGAAAGTCCTGCAGAAGGCCAAGGGTTTCCGCGGCCGCCGCAAGAACGTATTTCGCATCGCCAACGAGGCGGTCATGCGTGCGGGGCAGTACGCCTACCGCGACCGCCGCAACAGGAAGCGCGTGTTCCGCGCGCTGTGGATCGCCCGCATCAATGCGGCGGCACGCGAACACGGCATGTCCTACAGCCTGTTCATGAACGGTCTGAAGAAGGCTGCCGTCGAGGTGGACCGCAAGGTGCTTGCGGACATTGCCGTGCTCGACAAGCTGGCGTTTTCCAAGTTCGTGGAGAAGGCCAAGGCCGGACTCGGCGCCTGACAATGCGCGAGGGCGAAAGGAGGCTGGCGCAGCCTCCTCTTGTCTTGCCGCCATCCAGTGAAGCCCGATGCAAGACCTTGATGTGATTGTCGACGAGGCGCTGGCGCTGTTCGCGCGCATCGACGACGCAGACCAGCTCGAGCAGGCGAAGGCCCGCTACCTCGGCAAGTCCGGTACGCTCACCGAATTGCTGAAGGGCCTGCGCAAGCTGCCGGCGGGCGGGCGCCCGGCAATGGGCAGCCGCATTAACGCCGCCAAGGACCGACTCGAGGCCGCGCTCAGCGCGCAGCGCGAGCAGATCCAGGCGCGCAAGCTCGAATCCAGACTGCAGGAAGATGCGCTCGATGTCACGCTGCCGGGGCGCGGCTCGGCCTGCGGCGGGCTGCACCCCGTCACGCGCACGATGGAGCGCCTGGAAGCGCTGTTGCGCTCGATGGGGTTCGAGGTGGCCGACGGTCCCGAGATCGAGACCGACTATTACAATTTCACGGCGCTCAATCAGCCGGAAAACCATCCGGCGCGCTCGATGCATGACACATTTTATCTGGAGGACGGCAAGCACCTCCTGCGCACGCACACTTCGCCGATCCAGATTCGCTACATGGAGACGCACAAGCCGCCGATCAAGATCATCGCGCCGGGCCGCGTCTACCGCGTCGATTCCGACGCCACGCATTCGCCGATGTTCCACCAGATCGAGGGTTTGTGGATCGACGAGCGAGTCAGCTTCGCCGACCTGAAGGGCGTGCTCGCCGACCTGCTGCGCCGGTTCTTCGAGCGCGACGACGTGAAGGTGCGGTTCCGCCCCTCGTTCTTCCCGTTCACCGAGCCTTCGGCCGAGATCGATATGAGTTTTGGTGACGGGTGGCTCGAGATGGGAGGCGCCGGCATGGTGCATCCGAACGTGCTGAAGAACGTGAACATCGACAGCGAGAAGTACCAGGGTTTCGCGTTCGGGCTGGGTCCCGACCGGCTCACCATGCTGCGCTACGGTGTCAGCGATCTGCGGTTGTTCTTCGAGAACGATCTGCGGTTCCTGAAGCAGTTCAACTAGCGGCCCGGCGGCGACAGGCCCATGAAATTTTCGGAAAACTGGCTGCGCACCTTCGTCAATCCGCAGCTCTCGACACGGGAGCTCGCGGACGCGCTCACCATGCACGGCCTGGAGGTCGAGTGCATCGAGCCGGCGGCGCCGCCATTCGACAAGGTGGTCGTGGGCGAGGTCATCTCCGTTGCCAAGCACCCCGACGCCGACCGGCTGACCGTCTGCCAGGTCAATGTCGGCGTCGCGCCGTTGACCGTGGTGTGCGGCGCGCCGAACGTGCGCGTCGGCATCAAGGTCCCGACCGCGTTGATCGGCGCGCGGCTGCCGCAGATGGAAATCCGGTCCGCCAATGTGCGCGGCGTCGAATCCCAGGGCATGCTCTGCTCGGAGAGGGAGCTTGGGCTTGCCGAGGACGCGAGCGGGCTGATGGTCCTGCCGCAGGACGCGCCGCTCGGGGTGAACCTGCGCGAACTGCTCGATCTCGACGACCAGCTGCTCACCACGAAGCCGACACCCAACCGCGGCGATTGCCTGAGCCTGCTCGGCATGGCGCGCGAGGTGGCGGCGGTGAGTGGGGCGCGGCTCAACGTGAACGAGATCAAGGCGGTGGCGCCGGCGATTTCCGACCGGCTGGCGGTGACGCTCGACGCGCCGGCGGCATGCCCGCTCTATTGCGGGCGCATCGTGCGCGGGGTCAATCCCTCTGCCGCGACGCCGCGGGGGATGGTGCAACGCCTCGAGCGCAGCGGCATCCGTGCGATCAGCGCGATCGTCGATATCACCAATTACGTCATGCTGGAGCTCGGCCAGCCGCTGCACGCTTTCGACGCCGCCAAGCTCCAAGGCGGCGTGCGCGTGCGCTTCGCGCGCCAGGGCGAGAAGCTCACGCTGCTCAACGGCGAGACGCGCGTGCTGGGAATCGAGTTCCTGGTGATCGCCGATGAGAAAAAGGCGCTCGCGCTCGCCGGCATCATGGGCGGGCTCGACAGCGCGGTGGGCGGCGACGCTCGCGACATCTTTCTCGAAAGCGCGTTCTTCGATCCGAGCATCATCGCCGGCAAATCGCGCATTCTGGGTTTTGGCTCCGACTCGTCGTACCGCTTCGAGCGCGGCGTTGATTTCGAAGGCACGCCGAAAGCGCTCGAGCGCGCAACGCAGCTCGTGATGGAGGTCTGCGGGGGCGCTGCGGGGCCGGTGGTGCGCGCTCGCGACAAGCTGCCCAAGCGCGAGCCGGTGCGAATGCGGCTCGCGCGCGTCGAGCGCCTGCTCGGCATTCCGATCACTGCGGCCCAGATCGACACGATCCTGCGGCGACTTGGGTGCGAGTTCACGCGCTCGGAGGACGGATTTCGCGTGACGCCGCCGAGCTATCGCTTCGACATCAGCATCGAAGAGGACCTGATCGAGGAAGTGGCGCGCGTCAATGGCTACGACAAGATCCCCGAAGCGCGGCCCGTTGCGCCGATGGTGATGCTGCCGGTGCCCGAAACCCGGCGCGACGCCGTGACGATCCGGCGTCTCATCGTGGCGCGCGAGTATCAGGAAATCGTGACTTACAGCTTTGTCGACCGCCGCTGGGAAAACGACTTTTGCGGCAACGCAGCACCGGTGGCGCTCAAGAATCCGATCGCGAGCCGGATGAGCGTCATGCGCTCGAGCTTGATCGGCGGGCTCGTTGACTGCGTCATTTTCAATGTTAGTCACCGGCAGCAGCGGGTGCGCGTGTTCGAGATCGGGCGCTGCTTTGCCGGCGGATCCGGCGGCAGCGACCAACAACCGATGCGCGTGGGCGGAATCGCTTACGGCACGGCAGTGAGCGAGCAGTGGGGAACGCCGGCGCGCGAGGTTGATTATTACGATGTCAAGGGGGATGTCGAGACTTTGCTGGCGCCGCGGCAGGCGGTCTTCGACGCGGCGCCGCATCCGGCGCTGCACCCCGGCAAATCGGCGCGGATCGTGCTGAACGGCCAGCCGGTCGGCTGGATCGGGCAATTGCATCCGCGCTGGCAACAGAAGTATGATTTGCCTTCCGCGCCGGTCCTGTTCGAGCTCGATTTCGAGCCGGTGGCCGGGGCCGGCGTGCCCGCATACAAGGAGATTTCAAAATTCCCGCCGGTGCGGCGCGACTTCGCCATGGTGTTTGACGAGGCCGTGAGCTTCCAGTCGATAAGGGAGGTTTTGCACGAACAGCGACCGGCAATCGTGGCCGAAATAGGGCTGTTTGACGTCTACCGCGGCAGCGGCATAGAAAAAGGCAAAAAAAGTCTTGCATTCAGAGTGTTATTGCAGGATACTCATAAGACTCTGACGGATGCGGAAGTGGATTCCGCGGTCTCGCAGCAGATCCGTGTTCTGGAAGAGAAGTTCAACGCGAAGCTTCGTTGAAAGGGGAAAACATGACTCTAACCAAGGCCGAACTCGCAGACCTTTTGTTCGAAAAGGTGGGGTTCAACAAGCGTGAAGCCAAGGATATGGTCGAGTCGTTTTTTGAGGAAGTGCGCCTGGCGCTGGAAAATGGCCATGGCGTCAAGCTGTCCGGCTTCGGCAATTTCCAGCTGCGCGACAAGCCGCAACGTCCCGGCCGCAATCCCAAGACAGGCGAAGAGATACCCATTACGGCGCGACGCGTGGTCACCTTCCACGCTTCCCAGAAGCTGAAGGCGATGGTCGAGCAACACTACAATGGAAACGAGCCCCAATCCTAAACACCAGCTGCCGGCGATCCCGGCAAAGCGCTACTTCACCATCGGTGAGGTGAGCGAACTGTGCGGCGTCAAGCCGCACGTGCTGCGGTACTGGGAACAGGAATTCACGCAGTTGAAGCCGGTGAAGCGGCGCGGGAACCGGCGCTATTACCAGCACCACGAAGTCCTGCTGATCCGGCGCATCCGGGAACTGCTCTACGATCAAGGGTTCACCATCAGCGGCGCCCGCAACCGCCTCGACGAGCTCGTGGCGGGGCCGACGAAAGGCCGCGGCGGCCGCCCCGGCCTCGCCCACGTCCGCAAGGAAATCAAGAACGTCATCGAGCTGCTGCGCGCCTGAGCGCGTACCGGCCTTCCACCGTTTCCACCTCCGCGACAGTCAGGCTGAACCCGCCGTCCCGCCGGACTGCCCGATGAAGCACGTCTTCCATCGCAATGCCCGCAGCGAGCCGCCGGTCGCGGTCGGGGGCGCGGGCCCGTACCTGGTGGATGAGGCGGGGAAGCGCTATCTCGATGCATCCGGCGGCGCCGCGGTGTCGTGCCTCGGGCACGGGCATCCCGCCGTGATCGCGGCGATCAAGCACCAGGCGGAGCGTATTGCGTACGCGCACACCTCGTTCTTCACCAGCGAGCCTGCCGAGGCGCTCGCCGACTGGCTGATCGAAGCCAGCGGCGCTGCATTCGAGCGTGTCTATTTCGTCTGCGGCGGTTCGGAAGGCGTCGAGGCCGCGCTGAAGCTGGCGCGGCAATACTTCCTGGAAACCGGCGAGCCCGGGCGCACGCGCTTCATCGGGCGGCGCCAGAGCTACCACGGCAACACGCTGGGCGCGCTCGCGGTCGGCGGAAACGCCTGGCGCCGCGCGCAGTTCGCGCCGCTGCTGATCGACGTCGATCACATCGCGCCGTGCTACCCCTATCGCGATCGCAAGGAAGGCGAGAGCGAAGCCGATTACGGCACGCGCGTCGCCGGCGAGCTCGAAGAGACGATCGTCAAGCTCGGACCCGGGAAGGTTATCGCCTTCGTTGCCGAAACGGTGGCGGGCGCCACATTGGGTGCGGCGCCGGCAGTGCCCGGATATTTTCCGCGCGTGCGCGAGATCTGCGACCGTCACGGCGTGCTGTTGATCCTGGACGAGGTGATGTGCGGTATGGGCCGTACCGGAACGCTGTTCGCCTACGAGCAGGAAGGCGTCGTGCCGGACATGGTCGTCACCGCCAAGGGGCTCGCGGGCGGCTATCAGCCGATCGGTGCAGTGCTGGTGGCAAAACGTATCTTCGAGGCAGTGCGCGACGGCAGCGGTTTTTTCCAGCACGGCCATACCTATCTCGGGCATCCCGTCGGCTGCGCCGCGGCGCTGGCGGTGCAGAAGACCGTGCGCGAGGAGAATCTGCTCGATAATGTCGTGCGTCAGGGCGCACGGCTTCGGGCGGCACTGGAAGCGCAGCTCGGGCCGCATCCGCACGTCGGCGACATTCGCGGGCGCGGGCTGTTTCTCGGCATCGAGCTCGTTGCCGATCGTGGCACGAAGAGCCCGTTCGATCCCGCGTTGAAGATTCACGCGGTGGTGAAACGAGAGGCGATGCTGCGGGGGCTGCTCTGCTACCCCATGGGCGGGACCATCGATGGGGAGCGCGGGGACCACGTGCTCCTCGCGCCGCCGTTCATCATCGACGACACGCACGTCGCGGAGATCGCGGAAAAACTGCCGGCTGCGCTCGATGCCGCGCTCGCGGCGGTGCGCTGAGCGCGAGCGCGGGTCTGCTATAATTCGCGCCTCGGGGCGTAGCGCAGCCTGGTAGCGTACCGGCATGGGGTGCCGGTGGTCGTGAGTTCGAATCTCACCGCCCCGACCAGACAATCAAAGACTTACAAGCCGCGACTTTTGGAAAATTCCGGGAGTCTTCCAAAGATTTGGAAAATTCCGCGGTTGGTAGTCGTCAAGCCGGATTCTTTCTACTCACCGCCGGCAGCGGTGTCACCACAGTTGGTTTCCGCCGGTAGACGCGGCGCGTCGTGCGCGGATCGATGTGTCCGCCACGGTTCGTGGCATCAACCTCGTCCGGGCTGTCCGATACCGATTTCGCTTTGATGTCGTGGAAGTGAAACTCGTGCTTGCCGAAGCCCGCCGCGCACCCCCGGCGTTGAGCCTCGCCGTCGAACCCGAAGCCAATGTCAGCCGCTACGACGGGCTGCGGGAGGTGAACCGTGCAGCATGAGGCCATGAGCAAGACATTGAAGTCCTTGAAGCTCTTCGGCATGGCGCAGGCGGTGCGCTGCTCTTCCACCTGATCGGCAAGCTCTACGAGCGCACGAGCCTCGTCATCACGACCAATCGTTTATGCGGTGCACCGCATAAACGATTTAATGTGGCGAGTATTGTTATGCAGAGTTGGTACCGTGGCATCAGAGATGCATTAGGGTTCCGCGCAGCAATAGCGGCACCGTCAAGGCCAGAGCGCTCCGCATAATAATGACCCCCTTCTGCCTGGCAACGGGCCAACCGAAGGAGGTCGTCATGCTGTCCAAGTTCTTCAAGGCACCTGAGCGGATCCGAGCAATTCGTGGTGGTCCTTACGGAGCATTGATCGAGGGTTTCGCCGAACGTTTGTTTCAGGGCGGCTACAAGGAGATATCCGCTCGCCGCCGCATTCGAGCAGCCGAGCACCTCGTGCGGTGGGCGGTTCGTCGAAACCTATCCGATCTTGATCTGGACGCACGAGTTCTCGATCGCTTTGGTGACCACCTCGGGCGATGCCACTGCGGTCGCTACTGTTGTGCCAACCCTGTCGAAGTTCTCGCCGGCGCGAGACTCTTCTTGAGACACCTGCAGGGAGGTGATGAGTTGCCCATCCGTGATCCACAGCCTGTTCTGGCAGAGCCGGATTTGCTGAAGGCCTTCCGTGCGTGGATGCGGGAGCAACGCGGAACATCTGACCGAGGGCTCTACAACTACAGCATACCGATTCGTGAACTGCTCAGACGCATTGGCGAGAATCCGGGTGAGTTGGATGCTCGTTGCTTGCGGCGGTTTGTTCTGAAGCAGAGTCAAGGTGGTCGGTGGGTGGCGCGGCGGTGCAGAACTGCTCTGCGTATGTTCCTGCGGTTTCTGATTGCAGAGGGCCATTGTCGTTCGAGCCTGCTTGGTGCGATTCCCGTCGTGGCACACTGGCGCCTGACATCCCTTCCGCGATACCTGTCGCCGGAGGACGTGGAGCGTCTCATTGCCTCCTGCGACCCCTCCTCACCCATGGGCAAGCGGGATCTGGCCATCCTTCTTCTGCTCGCCCGCCTTGGCCTACGAGCAGGCGACATCGTGCAGATGCGTCTGCCGGACATTGACTGGAAGGGCGCATGGGTTCATGTCAGCGGCAAGAACCGCCATCAGACGCGACTGCCCCTAACCCAAGAGGTGGGTCAGGCGATCGCGGCGTACGTGCAAGCAGGTCGGCCTGCGGCGCACACGGATGCGCTGTTTCTGCGCTCTCGAGCTCCTTTCCGTGCCTTGGGTTCCCACTGTGCCGTCTCGGTAATCGTCGATGGGGCATTGCGTCGAGCGGCGGTCAAGCGTCCGGGACGAGGCGCGGCGCATCTGCTGCGCCATTCCGTCGCCAGTTCGATGTTGCGGCATGGCGCGTCACTTCAGGAGATCTCGGCTCTGCTTCGCCACCGCTGCATCGAGACCACGCAGATCTACGCCAAGGTCGATGTCACGGCATTGCGGCAGATTGCGCAACCCTGGCCGGAGGTGCTGTCATGTTAGCCCGCGCTGTTCGATCATACTTGTCCATGCGTCGGGCTGCCGGGTTCGTCCTCACGGAGACCGGACTTCACCTCAGGAGCTTCGCCACCTATTCGAATACCTGCGATCAGCGCTACGTGAACAGGCAGACCGCCATCGAGTGGGCCCGGCAGGTACCCTCGGTACATCAGCGGGCGCGGCGATTGGCCACTGTCGCTCGCTTTGCTCGGTATCTCCATGCCGAAGACGAGCGCCATGAGATCCCGCCCGCTGTATTCGGCAGTCAACGTCGGCCGCGACCGCCTCCCTACATCCTCTCCGATGTGCAGATTTGCCGGCTTATCGAGCTGGCCGCGCAGTCGGGATACCGAACCCTGCGCCGGCAGACCTACAGCACCCTATTCGCACTATTGTCCTGTACGGGTCGCAGCGATAAAATCCTTTATGCATTTCATGGAGTATCGCGTCCCGTCGGCCCTCGAACAAATCCAGCGCGTCCTCGCCATCCCGATGAAGAAGACCGACACCTGGCTGGTGCGGCACCTCACCGCACTGGAGATCCAGGTACTGCTCGACGCACCCGAACCGGTCGATTGGGCGGGTATCCGAGATCGTGCGATGCTGCACTTGGCCTTTGCTGCCGGGCTGCGCGTATCTGAACTCACTGGCCTACGGCTCGAAGATCTCGCATTGCACCCTCACGCCAGCATTCTTGTGCATGGCAAGGGGCGCAAGGAACGCTGCCTGCCGTTGTGGAAGCAAACGACAGCGGCGCTGCGAGCATGGTTGGCAGTCCGAGGTACGGTTCCGGTGCCTGAGCTCTTCGTCAACGCACGGCGCGAACCCATGACGCGGGCCGGGTTCGAGTACGTATTGGAGAAGCACGTTCGCGCTGCAAGTCAGCACTGTCCCTCCATGGCGACCAAGCGCATCTCTCCCCACGTCCTGAGGCACAGTTGCGCGCTGAGGGTCCTCGAAGCCACAAAAGACATACGGAAAGTCTCGCTGTGGCTCGGTCACGCCAACATGCAGACCACAGAGATGTATTGTGGGAAGTAAGTTGTTATGCGCAGTAGGGCACCGAGGTCGCTGATTGGCCAAGCGTTTGACGGCCGGGACTCATCATAATATCCGGGGCTGGCGCGGAGGTCATCGAAGCGGAACGCGCTGC
>Ga0326597_10010214_pt1 | contig 12529 bp, 7 predicted proteins | sample RVTome_12_FD_203789 | JGI IMG/M metagenome (GOLD analysis project Ga0326597, IMG submission 203789) | Soil microbial communities from uranium-contaminated site in the Upper Colorado River Basin, Wyoming, United States - RVT100D185 | ecosystem: Environmental > Terrestrial > Soil > Contaminated >... | reverse complement strand
TGTTTTTCGACCTGCCACTTGACAATCGCCGGAAGCGCGAAGAAACCGCCGACCAGGTAGATCGCAAACAGGCCCACGGCTATGAGCACCGGCACGCTGAAAAGAATTTTTCGCAGGTTGTTTGGCATAGTTGGAGTTTTCGCGGCACAGACAACGGCAAGCCTCGCTACGCACGATCCGCGTGCCGGTCTCGCGAGAGACCCGATGCGTGCAATTATAAACCCAGCGTCAAATCCGCCCTGTTACCGCGCCACCTAATGTTCGACACCACCGGCCGCGTACCGTTCGCTCCGTCCAAAGTCGTATACTCGCGCTCTGACGACCGGCTCCGCAGTACACGCACCTCTACCGACCGCATGAACGAATCCGAAGCCCGCAGCGCTTTGCTGGTGCGCGCCTACGAAACCGCGCCCGCGGTGCATGGGGACGGCCACTGGACCGACGACGATCGCAGCTGGGCGACGCAGGCGGCATTGCAGGTTGAGGGAGAACAGGCGCGCGCCGATGCCTTAGTCGGGCGCCGGGCGCGGCTCGCCGCCGCGCGCCTTTGCGCGCGCGATCACGCTGCCAGGCGCGCGTTGCACGCGCTGACTTGGCGGCCATGGATTGGGTGGGCGCTCGCATTTGCTGCGCTCGTCGCGGGAATCGCCACCGATTCGATCGGGTCAGCACGGCAGATCAACGTGCTCGCTCCGCCGCTGCTTGCAGTACTCGCCTGGAATCTTGCGGTATACGCTGCGATCGTGTTGCGTGCGGCGATGCGTTTAGCCGGCGCCAGCTCGCGAAGTCCCGGCGCGCTCACACGGCAGATTGCGCGCGCAGCGCACGCGGCCGCACCCGCCCGCAGGATCGACCGGCTCACACCGCGCCTCGCCGGCTTCGCGCGCGCCTGGATCGCCGCGAGCGCCCCGCTGACCGCGTCGCGGGCCGCGCGGGTTCTTCACGCGGCCGCCGCGACCTTCGCGCTCGGCGCGCTGTTCGGCATGTACGTACGCGGTTTCGCACTCGAATACCGCGCGGGATGGGAAAGTACTTTTCTCGACGCGTCCACCGTTCACGCAGTACTGTCGTTCGTGCTCGGGCCGGCCACGGCGATCAGCGGAATTGCGCTGCCCGACGAAACCGCGCTGGCGGCGATCCGTTCGACCGTTTCGCCGGGCGAGAATGCGGCACGGTGGATACATCTCTACGCAATAACCGTTGCCTTGTTCGTGCTGGTGCCGCGCACGCTGCTGGCGCTTGGCCATTGGTTCGCCGAGCGCCGGCTCACCCACCGCTTTCCGCTAGCGCTTGATGACGGATATTTCCAGGCAATCGCGCGCGCGCACCGCGGCGAAGCGGCCGCGATCCGCATCGTGCCATACAGCAACCGGCCAAGCCCGCAGGCTGCGCTTGGGTTGAACGCGCTGATGGCGGGCGTGTTCGGCGCGAGGACCGAGGTCACCATTGCGCCGACGGTGCCGTTTGGCGGCGAAGATGCGCTCGACTCGGACTTGATCCCCGGCGCGCCTGCCGCGCTCGTCGCCGCGCTGTTCTCGTTGACTGCAACGCCCGAACCCGAAAATCATGGCGCGTTCATCGACACGCTCGCGGCGCGGCTGCCGCAATCGACACCGCTCGCGGTACTGGTCGACGAATCCGCGTTCAGGCAACGCTTCGACGAGCCCGGCGGAACCGGCGCCGTCCGCCGCGACGAACGCCGCGCAGCCTGGCAGCGCATGCTTGCCCAAACTCAGCGCGAGCCGGTGTTTGTCGACCTCGAGCACTCAGACTGCGCCTCTGCCGAGCTTGCCTTGCGCGCGGCGATCGGCCAGGCGGCGGCGCGCGCCGCGCAGGATTGACCCGATGCCGCAGACGATCGCACTGAGCCTCGTGTCACACACCAACGTCGGCAAGACGACGCTCGCGCGCACGCTGCTTGGCCGTGACGTGGGCGAAGTGCGCGACGAACCTCACGTGACGCAGAGCGCGGACATTTACGAAATGGTGGCGACGGTTGAAGGCGACCGGCTGGCACTCTGGGATACGCCCGGTTTCGGCGACAGCGCGAGGCTGGCGAAGCGCCTTGCCCAATCGGACAACCCGCTCGGCTGGCTGCTGAGCCAGGTCTGGGATCGCTATCGCGATCGCGCCTTCTGGTCGAGCCAGCAGGCGGCGCGCAACGTGCGCGACCAGGCCGACGTCGTCCTGTATCTGGTCAATGCGTCGGAAGACCCGCAGGACGCAGGCTACGTTGACCCGGAGATGCGCGTGCTCGAGTGGACCGGTAAACCGGTCATCGTGCTGCTGAACCAGCTCGGCCGTCCGCGTCCCGCGGCCGAGGAGCAGGCCGATCTGCAGCGCTGGCGCAATCGTCTCGCCAACTTTCGCTGCGTGCGCGCCCTGCTGGCGTTCGATGCGTTCGCGCGCTGCTGGGTCCAGGAAGCAGTTTTGTTTCGCGAGCTCGCCGCAGCGGTCCCGGAGAACAAGTGCGATGCGTTCGCCGCGTTGAGCGCCCAGTGGCTGCGCCGGCGGCGCGAGATCTTCGACGCCTCGGTCAACGTGTTGGCCGCAAGGCTCGCCCGCGCAGCACTCGACCGCGAACCCGTGGCCGAAAACGGCTGGACAGGCAGGCTGCGCGAACTGGGAATCGCGCTCAGTGTCCGCCGCGAGGCCGAGGATAGCCCCAAGAATGTCGCCATGCGCGCACTCGCGGCGCGGCTCGACCGGGATATCCTCACAAGCTCAGACCACCTGATCGCGCTGCACGGTCTGGACGGACACGCGAGCGCCGAAATCCTGACCCGCCTCGCCGACCACTATGCGGTACGCGAGCGACTGAGCGAGGGCAAGAGCGCCGCGCTCGGCGGTGTGATCACCGGCGCTCTCGCAGGTCTGAAAGCTGATCTGGCGAGCGGCGGCCTGACCTTCGGCGCCGGCTTGCTCGTCGGTGGAGTGCTCGGTGCGCTCGGTGCCGCCGGCCTCGCGCGCGGCTACAACCTGGTGCGCGGCGCCGGTGTCACGACGATTACCTGGACCGATGCAGTCCTCGACGATCTAGCGGTGTCCGCGCTGCTCGGCTATCTGGCCGTTGCGCACTATGGCCGCGGCCGCGGCGATTGGGCGCCGTCGGAATATCCGGCGCACTGGCAAGACACGGTCGCGGCGGCGTTCACGCAGCAGCAGGCGTTCAGTCACGCCTGGTCGCTGCGCGGTGACACCGACGCGCTCGACAGGATCGCAGCCGCGCTACGCGAGGCGCTGGCCGCGCTGACCAACGACGTGCTGCAGCGGCTGTACCCCGGGGTCCGGATCGACTACGGTCCGCGGGCTGACGCGGCGGACTGACTCACGCTTGAGCTCGCAGGCTGTGCTCGCGCGGCTTACGGAATGAACCTCAACAGAATAATGGCCAGCCCAAGAAGACCGCACACCCAAAGCAAGGCGCGAGTGCGAACGCGCAAAATGTCCACTGCCTGGACGAGTTGAGACTGCTGCTCCGCGAGCTTGTCGATAATCTCTGAAGACGAAGCCATTTCCTCTCCAAGCTGAGCAGTGCGCAACTCAAGCGCTTGCATTTGTTTTTCGATGACTGAAATAAACGGGTCAGGAGAGTAAACCTTCTCTTCGAGTAAGATTGGCGGCTTCTGAATCCGTGCATCTTTCCTCGTAACATTGCTCCAGAGCTTTCTTGCGCCATCAACGATCGTGGGGGCAACGCTCAGAACCTTTGTCCAGGGAATGCTTTTGAACGACGCTATCCACCTCACAGCCATGGTATTTTCTTCCTCCAGAATGTGGCCGTCCAACGCATAGCGTTTATCCGCCTACCCCCAAATGCTATTCGTTCAATTGACGATGCTACTGTGTCATTTTACGTCATCTTCCGCAGCGAAGCACTTAGGCATGCAGGTGCATTCATGCTGCATCAGCAGCTCTTCGAATGGGCGAAACCTTGGGCTTGGTCGAGTATCGCCGGTAGCCACTGCTCCGGGCGGATTACACGTTCGACTGTATGACGCGGTCGTGCGCGGTCCGCGCCGCGCTGGCGCGCGGGAAAAAGCGGTAACGCGTCGCGGCAGGATGCGGGCAATGCGCGGCGGGGCCGGCGGAGGTTCCGGCCGTGGCGGTGGTGGTATTGGCGGCGGGGGGGTTACCGGCCGCTCGGGCGGCGGGAATGGTGGAGGCAGGACGATGTCAGGTGGTTCCCGGCTCGGTGGTAATGGCGGAATGTCCGGAGGCACACTTGGCGAGTGCGCACGCACCCCCTGCCCGTGCATGCATCTCACTTGAGCTTTCAGTAGCCCTTCTAGTAGCCCTTCTTGTAGATGGTGCCTGAGCATGCCGGACACGCCTCGATGAGTGAAGTTTTCTGGAGATGCGCCTTGAAACCGCATTTTAGACAGGTAAGTGTGCCGGCACTGGTAATTTCCCCGGCATGGTAGGTAAGCAACTCGTTGGTCTTGTCTGAAAGATTCTGCAGACTGTTGCCAATCAGCCTGAACGCTTCAGCGGTAGCGGCCAGCGCCCCCGATCCCAAGCGCGAGGGGTGCAGGCGTTCTCTTGCTTCCTCCCCCAATTGCTCCATGTCTTTTGATGTCTGCGCCAGGTCGCGTTTGAGGTATTCTCCAAAAAGCTTGCCCTGCTCGGCGCTGATTTCCCCCACTGCGATCAGGTTCTCACGGGCCGTGGCCATAGCGGATTCCAATGCTTCGCGTCCCTTGGTCTGGCCGGATTCGAGTACTTCACGAAACCGGGCTACGTACCGATCGTATTTTCCCTCGACTTGTTCGTTTGTTTGTTTTTCCTGGGTGTTTTCCATGAGCGCCTCCTTTACGCCTCGTCTTAGTTACTGCAGTTTGACTGTTTTTTCGGGCTGTGGTTCGCTTTCCAGGCCGCGATGTTTCGCCGTTAAAGCAAACCGTGTGCCTGTCGGATATATTGCGCACGTCCGGCGCGCGTCTTGCAACTGATTGCGATGCCAACGAATACATCGCGTCATCGGTGCTGCTTCGCCTGCATTCGGAGTTCGTCAAGTATGCCCGCGAACATCTGCTCGTTTTCCGAGGCGTTGCGCATCGGCTTGTCGAGGCGGCGGGTCAGCGAGGCGATTTTGTTCTCGTCGGCGCACATATACAGTTGCCCCATCTTCTCGGCGACCGCACGGTAGCTGTTGTCAATGTCCTGGACGCGACGCGTCAGATCGCGCAATACGTCCTCGCTCGCGTCTTTTAAGTCGATCGCGGTATTGGTGTCTGCTTTCATTGAATTCATTGAATTATCCTTTCTTGGTCACAGGCGACTGCAGGGGTTATCGAAACGACCATTCATTCACCGGATGAGGATGTCGTTCTTGACTTGCGTCACGCCGCTGACCCCGCGGGCCAGCTTGACGGCGAGATCGCGCTCGGCGGCAGTCTTGACGAAACCGCTCAGTTGCACGACGCCTTTGAAGGTTTCCACGTTGACCGCCAGCCCGCTGACCACCGGGTCATTCAAGAGCACGGCCTTGACCTTGGCAGTGATTACGGTGTCGTCAAAATACTCGCCGGTCCCTTCCTGCTGGCGTGTGCCGGCGCACGCCCCCAACGCCACGGCGACGATCACGCTGGCGATAACTTGTCTGACTAGTCTTGCCTTCATGGCTTTCTCCTGATCCTATCGTTTAGGACTCGCGTCAAAATAAGATGATTACTTATTCTTGCGTGCTGGCAAGAGCGTGTAGTTCCAGTCGCCGTGAAAGCTGGCCCGTTTCATATTCACTGCAGCCAATTCTGCATCGGAGGCCTTGATGCCCGTGGGGTACTTTCCGGAATCCAATTCAGCCCGTATTTTCAAGCCTGCCCGAGTGGTCGTGTTGGCGATCAATTGGATGATGACATCGTGACTCACCAACGGCCGACCGCGCCAGTTCTGGGTAATGTGGCTGAACATGCGATGTTCGATCTTGTTCCATTTGCTGGTTCCCGGCGGGAAATGGCAGACATGAACCACTACCCCGAGTCGTACGGCCAAGTCGTGCAGGGCCACTTTCCACAGGCGGCTGCGACTGCCGTTACTGCCCCCACCACACTTCATGAATATCGTCAAGTTATTATGACGCGCGTCCTTAGTGAAGTTTGGTGACTCTCGGCCGCTCGTTGAGCAAGCGAAACTCGGTCGCGATAAGTTCATGCAGGTTCTCGATGCGCGCGGTCACTGGAAGAGTGGCTATCACCGCTCTCGCCCAGTTATTGAGAGCTTAAATCCTTATCAATGCAAAGTAAGTTTTTCATAATCTGTTTTTTGCAATTATGCAAACAAATACCTTGTCTAATACGCCTGTTTCCGACTTCGCCAGCCTGTCGCGACGCGACGCAGACGTGGCGATACGCGTGGCCGAATCGAGCGCGGTGTCGCGGCGTGAACGCCAAAGCGTCAACATGGTCGCAATTGGCGGCTACATGGGGTTGCTTGTTTGCAGCGTCCAACGCGCCCGAGGGATATACTTGGCACATGCGTGCAATCAAAATGGACGAAGCGGATCTGGTGACGCGCATCGCGCAGGCGGCGCGCGGCGGCCTCGTTCCGCCGCAGGCCGATCTCGCCGAGCGCTTCGCGCGCATTTACTACGGCGACGTTGACCCGCAGGAGCTTGCCGCGCGCGAACTGGGGGATCTTGTCGGCGCTGCCGCCGCGCACCTCGATTTCGGACGCCGCCATAGCGGCGGTGCAGCCAAAGTGCAGGTGTTCAACCCGAGGCTCGATGAGCACGGCTGGCAGAGCACGCACACGGTGGTGCAGATCGTCAGCGACGACATGCCGTTCCTGGTCGATTCGGCGACCATGGAGATCAACCGCCATGGTCTGACCTTACACCTGGTGATCCACCCGCTGCTGCACGTTGCACGAGATGCCGGGGGCAAGCTGCAGGACGTCGCGCTCCCGGCGGCTGGCGGAGAGGGCGTTCTCGAATCATTGATCTACCTGGAGATCGACCGCCAGACGGATCCGGCCCGCCTGTGGGAAATCGGCGAAAGCTTGCAGCGGGTGCTCGCCGACGTGGCGGCCGCGGTCGCGGACTGGAAGCCGATGCAGCGGCGCCTGCGTGCGCTGATCGACGAGCTCGCGGCAGCGAAATCGCCTGTCGATGCCGAAGAGGCGCACGAGGCGCACGCTTTCCTCGGCTGGCTGCTCGACAATCACATGACGCTGCTCGGCTACCGCGACTACGAGCTGCTCAGCGAGAACGGCGAGGACGTGCTGCGCATCGTACGCGGCTCGGGTCTCGGCATCCTGCGCGAGCGCGAGGGCACGACCGTCTCCACCAGCTTCGCCACGCTGCCGCCCGAGACGCGTGCGCGAGCGCGCCAACCCGAGATTCTGGTGCTGTCGAAGACGAACACGCGCGCTACGGTACACCGGCCGGGCTGCCTCGATTACGTCGGCGTGAAACGCTTCGACGACCAGGGGCGGGTCATCGGCGAACGTCGCATACTCGGCCTCTACACGCACAACGTGTACACCGCGAATGTCGCCGAGGTCCCGGTCGTACGGCGCAAGGTTTCCGAGGTGCACAAGCGCGCCGGCTTCCTGCCGGCGAGCCATAACCGCAAGGCGCTCAGCTCGATTCTCGAGGACTACCCGCGCGACGAGCTGATGCAAATCAAGCCTGGGGAGCTCTACGCATTCGCCATCGCGATCCTGCAGCTCGGCACGCACCAGCGCCCGCGGCTGCTGGTGCGGCGCGACGCCTACGGTCGCTTCGTCACCTGCATGGTGTACGTGCCGCGCGATAAATACAGCACCGAGCAGCGCCAGCGTTTCCAGCGCATCCTCGCCGAGGCGTTCAACGGCACTGCGACGGAATTCGCCGTGAGCCTGTCCGAATCGCCGCTGGCGCGTATCTTCATCCTGGTGCGCACGAGCCCCGGCAGCGTTCCCGACGTCGACGCGGGCGAAATCGAGGCGCGCATCGTCGCCGTAACCCGACGCTGGGAAGACGACCTGCACGCGTTACTCGTCGAGCACCTCGGCGAGGAGCGCGGCAACCGGCTCTACGCTCGCTATGGACAGGCTTTCCCCGCGGGCTACCGCGAGGACCATCCGGTGCGCAGCGCGCTCATCGACATCGAAATGATGGACGCCCTCGGCGCGCTGCCCGCGCTGGGCATGAACCTGTACCGTCCGCTTTCCGTCGCGCCTGGCGTGCTGCGCTTCCGGCTGTTTCGTAGCGGTGCGCCGATCGTGCTTTCGGACGCGCTGCCGATCCTGGAAAACCTCGGCGCGCGGGTGCTCGATGACCTGCCGTACCACATCGAGCCGGCCGACGGCGGCGCGGTATGGATCGTCGATTTCGGACTGGCGCTCCCCGGCGAAGCGGAAGTGCCGCTCAAGCGCGTGCGGCTGCTGTTTCACGAAGCCTTCGAGGCGATGTGGTCCGGGCGTGTCGAGCCCGACAGCCTGAACCAGTTGGTGCTCGCAGCTGAGCTTTCGGCGCGCGAGATCGCGATTTTGCGCGCCTACAGCCGCTACCTGCGCCAGGCCGGGTTCACGTTCAGCCTCGCTTACATGCAGCAAACGCTGATCGCGCATCCGGCGCTCGCGCGCGGTCTGGTGAGCTTATTCCACGCGCGCTTCGAGCCCAAGCGAGCCTCGTCTGAAGCGCAGGAAGCGTTGGTGCGCGAGCTCGACGCGGGGCTCGATCAGGTGCCGAGCCTGGACGATGATCGAATCCTGCGGCGCTTCCTGGCCGCGATCGTGGCCACCACGCGCACCAACGCCTTCCAGCCGGATGGCGATGGCCGGCCCAAACCCTACATCTCACTCAAGTTCGATCCGCGCAAGGTGCCCGAACTGCCCGAGCCGCGGCCGATGTTCGAGATTTTCGTGTACTCGCCGCGCGTCGAGGGTGTACATCTGCGCGGCGGGCCGGTGGCGCGCGGCGGCTTGCGCTGGTCGGATCGGCGCGAGGACTTCCGCACCGAAGTGCTCGGCCTGATGAAGGCGCAGATGGTGAAGAACGCCGTAATCGTGCCGGTCGGCTCAAAGGGCGGCTTTGTCGTCAAGCAACCGCCGCCCGCCGGCGATCGGGATGCAACGATGCGCGAAGGCGTGGAATGCTACCAGACCTTTCTCCGCGGCCTGCTCGACGTCACCGACAACCTGGTCGACGGTAAGCCCGTGCCGCCGCCCAACGTGGTGCGCCACGACGGGGATGATCCGTACTTGGTGGTGGCCGCCGACAAGGGCACGGCGACCTTCTCCGACATCGCCAACGCCGTGGCGCAGGAATACGGCTTCTGGCTGGGCGACGCCTTCGCTTCGGGCGGTTCGGTCGGCTACGACCATAAGCAGATGGGCATCACCGCGCGCGGTGCGTGGGAGTCGGTCAAGCGCCACTTCCGCGAGCTCGGTCTCGACACGCAGTCGCAGCCATTCACCGTCGCCGGCATCGGCGACATGTCAGGCGACGTGTTCGGCAACGGCCTGCTGCTCTCGCGCCACCTCAAGCTCGTTGCGGCGTTCGACCATCGGCACGTGTTCATCGACCCGGATCCAGATTCCGAGGCGAGTTTTCGCGAGCGCGGGCGGCTGTTTAAGCTGCCGCGCTCATCCTGGGCGGACTACGACGCTAAACTCATTTCGCGGGGCGGCGGCGTCTGGCCGCGCGGCGCGAAGTCGATCCCGCTTGCGCCAGAAGCGCGGCGCGTTCTCGGCATTGAGGCGCGATCGCTTGCGCCGAACGAGCTCGTAAGCGCCATCCTTAGGGCGCCGGTCGATCTGCTCTACAACGGCGGTATCGGCACCTACGTCAAGGCAAGCCGCGAGAGCCACGCGCAGGTGGGCGACCGCGCCAACGACGCGCTGCGCGTCGACGGCCGCGAACTGCGCTGCAAAGTGGTCGTCGAAGGAGGCAACCTCGGTCTGACCCAACTCGGACGCATCGAATACGCGCTCGCGGGCGGGCGCATCAATACCGACGCCATCGACAATTCGGCCGGTGTGGAGTGCTCCGACCACGAGGTGAACATCAAGATCCTGCTCGACGCGGCGGTGCGCGAGGGCGAGCTCACGTTCAGGCAGAGAAACCAGCTGCTGGCCGAGATGTCCGACGAGGTCGCGGCGCTGGTGCTGCGCGACAATACTTTTCAGACGCAAAGCCTGTCGGTGGCAGGGCAGACCGCGCCGCAATTGCTCGAGCAGCAGGCACGCTTCATCCGCGCTTTGGAGCGCACCGGGCGCCTCAACCGCGCGGCCGAGTTTTTGCCCTCGGACGAGGACATTGCCGAGCGCAAGGCAGCGCGGCGCGGACTCACCGCGCCCGAGCGCGCGGTTCTGCTCGCCTATTCGAAAATGCAGATCTACGACGATTTGCTCGCCTGCGACGTACCGGAGGAATTGACCATCGCCACGGCGCTGGAGCGCTATTTCCCCAAGGCGCTGCGCGCGCGCTTCGCGCGCCATATACAGTCGCATCAGCTGCGGCGCGAAATCATCGCCACGCATGTCACCAACAGCATGGCCAATCGCGTCGGCAGTACGTTCGTGCACCGCATGCGCGAAGAAACCGGCGCACGCACCGATGAGGTTGTGCGGGCCTACCTGGTAACTCGCGAGGCTTTCAGCATGGTGCCGTTCTGGCGACAGGTCGAGGCGCTCGACCCAAGGATAGCTGACAGCGTGCAGAGTGCGATGCTGCTCGACTCGGGTCGCATGATCGTGCGCGTAACGCTATGGCTGCTGCGCAGCAGCAAGTATCTCGCCGACATAGCCGCCGCGATCGCGTATTTCCGGCCCGGCATCGAGAGGCTGGGTGCAGTACTGCCGGATGCGCTTGCAGACGGCGAGCGCCAGGGCTACGACCAGGTGAAGACGCGCTACGCCGAGGCTGGGGTGCCCGCCGGGCTCGCCGCGCTGCTCGCGAGCTTCGACGCGCTGCCCGCGGCGCTCGACCTGGTCGAGGTCGGCGATGTACTCGGACGCGACGTCGAGTCCGTTGCGCACGCGTACTTCGCGCTCGGCGGCAGGCTCGAATTTCCATGGCTGCGCGCCAAAATCGCAAGCCTGCCCTCGGCGAACCACTGGCAGGCGCTCGCCAACGCGGCGCTGCGTGACGACCTCGCCGCCATGCAGCGCCAGCTTACCGCCGACGCGCTGCGCGGCACCGCTGGAACGGCCAGCACGCAGTCGGCGATCGCCGCGTGGGACGAGGGAAATAGCGTTTTGCTCGAGCGCTTCCGCCAGGTTCACGCCGACCTGCGCGCGCACCAGACTCTCGACCTGGCGATGGTATCCGTTGCGATGAAGGAGCTTCGCAACATCGCTGCGCGTTGAATCTCGATCCATTGCGGTCGCGATTGAGCTTGTTCGCGATGCGTCATCCGACATACGTGGTCTGCGGCTGCCCATAAGAGCGGAACTCGCACCGATTGATTGGCCGACGCAGTGCCCGCACACAATTTTGCTTGTAAAGTAACGTTCGATTCATCTAGACTGTTTCTGTCGCAAGCTGAACGTCTCGATATATATATGTTACAGCGCTGTCCATATGTAACAAACGTTTCTCGCGCGAACTTACTATAATAACAAAGCACGCCCCCCGGCAGCGCTAATGCAGCGATTGCTGTCGGTTTCTCAATTCTTGCACCTGAGGAGACATCCATGCGCATTCCCTTTAAATCAGCCGGTGCAGCCCTCGCAATTGCATTGCTTTTACCGGCACCTGCGGCGTTCGCCCAGCAGAAGTTCATCACCATCGGCACCGGCGGTGTTACCGGCGTGTATTACGCCGCGGGCGGCGCGATTTGCCGCCTCGTGAACAAGGATCGCAAGAGCCACGGCATCCGCTGTTCGGTCGAGAGCACGGGCGGTTCGGTCTACAACATCAACACCATCCGTGCCGGCGAGCTTGACATGGGCGTGGCGCAGTCCGACTGGCAGTACCACGCGTGGAAGGGCGACAGCGTCTTCAAGGACCAGGGACCGTTCAAAGAGCTGCGCGCGGTGTTCTCGATCCATCCGGAGCCTTTCACGGTGCTGGTGCGCAAGGAAGCGGGAATCAAGACCTTTGCCGACCTGAAAGGCAAGCGCTTCAACATCGGCAACCCGGGCTCGGGAACGCGCGCCTCGATGGAGGAACTGCTCGGCGCGATGGGATGGAAGACCAGCGATTTCTCGCTCGCCTCCGAGTTGAAGGCCGACGAGCACGGCGCCGCGCTGTGCGACAACAAGATCGATGGCTTCTTCTACGGCGTCGGCCATCCTTCGGCCAACATCCAGGATCCGACCACGACCTGCGGCGCGAAACTCGTTTCGCTGACCGGGCCGGTGATCGACAGGCTTCTGAAGGGAAGCCCCTATTACGCGAAGGCGACGATCCCGGGCGGCCTGTATGCGGGCAATCCGGACCCGACGCAGACCTACGGCGTGCTGGCGACCTTCGTCTCGTCGAGCAAAGTTCCGGCGGAATCCGTGTACCAGGTCGTGAAGGCGGTTTTCGAGAATTTCGATGACTTCAAGAAGCTGCACCCGGCCTTCGCGCATCTTGATCCGAAGAACATGATCAAGG
>Ga0326597_10010212_pt1 | contig 12530 bp, 14 predicted proteins | sample RVTome_12_FD_203789 | JGI IMG/M metagenome (GOLD analysis project Ga0326597, IMG submission 203789) | Soil microbial communities from uranium-contaminated site in the Upper Colorado River Basin, Wyoming, United States - RVT100D185 | ecosystem: Environmental > Terrestrial > Soil > Contaminated >... | reverse complement strand
ATTCAGATATCCTACCACCATCGCCACACTGAATCGTCTTCTTTTTTCGCCCCAACGGCAGAGCCTTTTCGAGTCTCACCGGCAGAGCCGGTGGTTTACTGCACTACCTAATTAACCTGGACTTCGTCATTCCTGCGAAAGCAGAAATCCAGTTGGTTCAGTCGTTTCCGAGTGCCGGTGGCGCAAGCCGCGAAAAGGCACGGCGGTCGAGCAAGAATGAGGCGCCGAACGAAGCCGGTTTGTGGCCTCTCGACCGCAATGTTAGGCCACAGAGCCATCAGCTTTGCAGGAACAAGAAATCACCCCGCACCCAAGCACCAAAGAGCGGAATCCAACGAAGGACACCGCAGCCTTTCGTGTGGACCAAGACGGTCGGCGATATTCTTGCCAGCCTGGCTAGATTTTGCAAGCGCATTTCAGACTCAGGACACTAGTTCTATCAGTATGAGGCGTATTATTGCTAAGGCTGCACGAAGCGGTAAGCATAATTGACCAATTCAACGAGGGCTTTCAAGATGAGGCGACTAGCATTACTGGTGATCTTTACAGCAGCGTGTGGGTCAGCTCTTGCAGCATGGGATTACCGTGACGAGAAGGATGAGATGAGTGGCGGGACGATCAAATGGGCAACGATCGACAGTAGCAACCAAGTTACGTTCGGCTCACCTTACGGCGGGCCTCAACACGCCACTCTGCACCTTCGTATTCATCCACGACGCGGTAGAAACGCGATCTTATCAGTGAAGAGGGGACAATTCCTTTGCCACAGCGATAGCTGCTCGGTGCTTGTACGATTCGATGATGGAAAACCAGTGCGGTTCAGCGCTGTGGAGCCAGCTGACCATTCCAGCGAGTACATTTTCATACAGAACTACGCAAGGTTTTTCAGTGGACTAAAGGGCGCCACAATATTGAGGGTCGAAGCAAATTTTTTCCATCAAGGAGCGCACATATTTGAATTTAATGTCGGCGGCTTGCGATGGAAGGAGTCGGCCACTAAGAAAGCTCAGCGTGAAGATGTAGCACGAGAAACTGAAACAAACGACACCGGTGCCACTGACCGGCTGCGGCAGAAGGCCCAGCAGGAAAGGATGAGATCCTGCTCCAAGGATGCGAGCGATAATAAGCTCACGGGCGACGAGCGCAAGAAGTTCATGAGCGATTGCATGAGGGCCAAATAATTTCTCTGCGGCAGTACTCACACGAATCCAAATGCGGTGGGGTTTTTATTTTTTTGTGCTTCGTGGACGAGTAAGCGCCGCCGTTAATGCTGCCTGACTTCATTCGGTATCACTTCGGCCTGTGGGACGGCAACACCGCGTTGATCGAGTCGTGTGGCGATGCCGAAGGCGCTTCAAATTCAATCATCGAAATGACGTGGAACGCGTTGAGGGAAACAAATGAGTAATAGCTCCACTACACCTATCGCGCTAGCAATCGTTGCTGCCGCTGCGTTGATCGCAGGGGCAGTCGTACTTACCAGCTCAAAGCATCAAGAAAAATCGCTACCCGACCCATACAAAGACCTTAAAGAGGCTGTTGCCAATCAGCTTTTCGACCCGGGAAGTGCGATCTTTAAACATATCGAAAAGAAGGTGCTAGGTTATTGCGGCGAGGTGAACGCGAAGAACAAATTTGGCGGATATGTAGGTTTCAAGAGGTTTTACATATTCAAAACGACTGATGGTAAGTGGGAGATTACGTATTTTCCGGATTTGATTAAGATAGAGTGCGGTTAAGGCTCATCGCTTTACGAAGGAGCCCACGTCTACCCTATATCTGAATCGCAATCCCTTTTATTTAGACGCCACCATTTCCGTATTTTCTCCTTGATCTGGACGCCACCAATCCCGTTGTATTTTCAGCTTCGCCAAGAGAAGTAACCATGACGGTCTTAGATAATCTAATCAAGCTTGGATTTCAGCCAGTCACGGAGTGGGTGATGAAAGGCGATAGGATTGGCCCAGCTTCATTTGGCTGGCAAGATCATGGTGGCTGGCTTTATGCGTTCGTAGTCGGAGATGAAGTCAGATACATCGGCCTTACTGACCGAGTACTGCGTAGTCGCATGAGCGATTATGCGCACATCAATAATTCCCAGACTAATCGATTACGGGAATTGATAATCTCGGAGCTGAAAGCCGGACGGTTGGTTGAGGTCTACGGATGGAAGGAAGGCAACAGGGATGTTCTGATAGTTGAGGAGAGCAAGCTTCGAGCAAGGTATCGTCCACCTTGGAACCGGATTTAGAGATGGGGCACGGAATCAAGATTGATTAGCGTGAACGCGGTCACCTGCCAGCCGCCGAAGAAACTGGTAGCATGATTGCCCCTGAATAACCGCGAAAGCCTTTCCCGATCATGAAAACCTGCTGGATCGTTACCCAGGGCCACCACTCCATCCTCGAATGGCGCGAGATGCCGGTGCCGCAACCGCAGGCGGGCGAAATCGTCATGCGCGTGCGCGCGACCGCGATGAATTACGGCGAACTCGCCGTGGGCGGCGCCGTGCACGGCGGGCCGGAAAAGCTTGGCGGCAACGAGGCCGCGGGGGAAGTGCACACGGTGGGCGCGGGGGTGACGGCGTTTCGTCCCGGCGACCGCGTGTTCGGACGCGTGCGCGGCGGCTTTGCCGAATATTCCGCGGCGCTCGCGCACCAGATCATGCCAATGCCGGCGCAGCTCACCTGGGAGCAGGCCGCGGCGATACCGGTCTCATTTATAACTGCGTACGAAATGCTGTATCCCCCGTACGGCAAACTCAAGGCGGGGGAATGGCTGCTCGTCACCGGGGCCTCTTCCGGCACGGGTGCGGCGTGCATCCAGATCGCCAAGATGATCGGCGCACATACGATCGGGACTTCGGGCTCCGCGGAGAAGCTCGCACGGCTGCGGGCGGTCGGCCTCGAGGTGCCGATTGCCACGCGCAGTGCGAATTTTGCGGCGCAGGTGAAGGCGGCAACCGGCGGCACGGGCGCGGACCTTGCCGTCAATCTGGTCGGCGGCTCGGTCTTCGCCGAATGCGTTAACTCGCTCGCGCGGCACGGCCGGCTCGCGGTGGTGGGTTATCTCGATGGAGTGCTGGAAGCGAAAATAGAGTTCACGGCGATACACGTCAACCGCCTTGAGATTTTCGGGGTTTCCAACACGAAGCTCACCGCCGAGGAGCGCGCGCAGGCGGTGAGCGGCTTTGCGCGCGAGGTGCTTCCGGCGATCGCCGACGGGCGCATCACGCCGCTCATAGGCCAGGTATTCGCGTTCGATGAATTGCCGGCCGCGAAAGCCTGCATGGAGTCAAGCGCAACGGTGGGCAAGATCGTCGTGCGTGGAATATGACCAAGACTCCTGCTGCAACACGAAGCTCCGAAGCCGCGGCGCTTTACCAGGCCACCGAGCCGCCATCCACCGGAATGATTGCGCCGGTCATAAAATTCGAAGCGTCAGACGCGAGCAGCACCACGATGCCTTTGAGGTCGTCCGGCCCGCCGGTGCGGCCCAGCGGGATTCCGCGCAGGACATAGTCCCTGGCCAGCTCGAGGGCTTTCTCGTTGAGCGAAGTCACGAAAAAACCCGGGCAGATCGCATTGACCCGGACGTTGTGGGGCGCCCATTTCACCGCGAGGTCGCGCGTGAAGTTGACGAGCGCGCCCTTGCTCGCGCAATAGGCAATCGAGTTGTACGTATTCGCATCGCGGCCGACCAGGCCGGCGATCGACGCGATGTTGATGATCCTGCCGCGCTGCGCCTTGATCATCTCGCGGCCCAGCACCTGCGCGCAGATGAACGGCGCGGTGATGTTGAGGTCGAACACTTTCTGCCAGCCCTCGAGCGGCGTGTCCTCCGGAGGCGCGACCCACGCGCGGCCCGCGTTATTCACCAGCACATCGACGCGGCCGAATTTCCGCATGACCGCATCTTTCATCGCCTCGACCTGATCGGGCTTGGTCACATCGCACGCCAGCGCGAGCGCAGTGACGCCGAGCTTTTCGAGCCGCTGCGCCGCCTGCTCGCAGGCCTCGAGCCTGCGCGAACAGATCACCACGTTCGAGCCCGCTTCGGCAAGGCCCGTCGCCATTTGATAACCGATCCCCGTGGCGCCGCCAGTGACCACGCTGACACGGCCTTCGAGATTCATCAATTCCTTTAGTGTTGCCATTCGATTACCTTTCAATGTAACCGCAGAAACGCGGAGATTTTCAAGGAGTATATTCTCCCTGCGCAAACAGCGCCTCTGGCGCCTCCAGCATACGGCGCACTTCGTTTAAGAACACGAGCCCCTTCACACCGTCCAGTACGCGGTGATCACACGAGAGCACCACGCACACCTCGCGCGCCAGGCGAGGCGCACCCTGCTCGTCGGGCCGAAACACCTTACGTTCTGATCCGACTCCGAGAATCGCCGCCTGGCCTGGATTGATAATCGACGCCATCCAGGTAACGTCATGCATGCCGGCATTCGATACCGTGATCGCGCCCCCGCCGACGTCAGCCGTGGTAAGGGCCATTGCACGGGCGCGCTCCACGAGGAGTCCGAACTCGCGCGCCAGCTCGGCAAGGTTCATACCGTCCACGCCGCGCAGCACTGGCGCAAGCAGTCCGTGCTCGGTGCTGATCGCAACTCCGATGTCAACACCGTCGAACTCGATAAAGCCGCCTCCATCCCAGACTCGATTGAGTTCCGGATGCCTGGCGAGCGCACGCGCCGTTGCAGCGACAAAAAGATGTGTAAGTGTGACGCGAGGCCGATCGCCCCCGGCGTTCCACCCGGCGCGCAGGCTCTGTAGCCGGCTCACCTCGATCTCCGTCGAAAGGTAGAAGTGTGGAATGGTTTGCTTCGCCTCAGTCAGGCGCTTCGCTGCGCTCATCTCGACCGAACTCGCTTCCTTTCTCCGAGGTTCGGCTACCCCCGAGGCGGGCTGCGTAGGTAAGGCCGCCGGCATCAGCTCTGCCTCGGAGGCATCCGCCTCCCACTCAGCGAGCGCGGTGCCAACCGGTACCGTCTCGCCCTGCGGCACCAGGATGCGTAGGATCCTTCCAGCCTCCGGCGCCTCGATCTCGTTCGTCACCTTGTCGGTTTCGACAACAAGATATATCGCGCCGCGCTCGAAGCGCTGGCCCTCCGCGATCGGCCACTCAGACACCATTGCTTCCGTCATGGTAAGGCCGAGTTTTGGCATCAAGAGTTGGTGAATGTCGCTCAACTCACTCTCCGTTGCGTAACACCCGTAACAGCTTTTTCTCGATCTTGCCGATCGAAGTTTTCGGCAAGGAATTGCGAAACTCGACAAACTTCGGGACCTTGAACTTGGCAAGTCGCGCGGCGCAGAAGGCCTGCACCTCCTCGGCCGTCAATCCGGCCTCGGGCCGCGCCACGACGAAGACCTTGACGGCTTCGTCCTTCACCGGATCCGGGACGCCGATGACGGCACACTCGGCGATTCCCGGGTGTTCCACCAAGGTCTGCTCCACCTCGACCGCCGACACGTTCTCGCCGCCGACCTTGATAACCTCTTTTTTCCGTTCGAAGAAGTACAGGTAACCGGCACTGTCCATCCATGCCGTGTCCCCGGTGAAGAGCCACCCGTCTTTCAGCGCTTCGGCGGTCGCCTCCGGATTCTTGTAATAGCCTTTCATGATTGTCCGGCCTGGAACTCCTCTAACGGCAATTTCACCGACCTGGCCCTTTGGCACTTCTGCCCCGCGTTCGTCCACGAGCTTGACCTCCCGATCCAACGCCGGGAGACCAATGGACGGCCAGTGCGGGTCGCCATCGAGCGGCGCCCGCGACACCATTGTCATCGCCTCGGTGAGACCGTAGCCTTTCAAGATCGGCACACCGAACCGCGACTGGAAATCCTCGCGCTCCCGCTCGGTGCAGTTGAGGCCAAAGATCGCCAAGCGGACGCAATGGTCGCGGTCGGTGGGCTGCGGTGCTTGCGCCATGAGCATCCGAAGCAACGGCGCCACGAGACTGACGACATTGGCACGATGACGGCGGACCTGATTCCAGAACTTCGTCGCGCTGAACGCCTCCATTATTACCACGGTGCCGCCGACTGTCATGGTTGACAGCACCGAGTACGATTGCGCGTTGACGTGAAAGCACGGGAGCGCCGTCAGATTCCGCTCGCCGGGCGCAAGCCGGAAGTGCTTGGAATCGCGCTCGCCGGACCAGAGGCAATTCGCGTGCGTAATCATCACGGCCTTCGGGCGCGCCGTCGCCCCCGACGTATAGATAAGCTCGGCGACTGCCTCGTTGTCAATCGGGATCCGAGGCAACGCGGACGACTGCCCCTGCCATAGGTCGTCCCAGAGGCGGGCGCCGGTCGGGGCGGCGGCAGCGCGAGCAAGGAAAACGCGGCGAACGCGCGGGCAGTCGGCACGAACAGCCTCGAAGCGGCCGATGAACTCGGGTTCCGTGACGAGCGTCGTGGCGTCCGAGAAATCGAGGAGGTATTGGAGATCGCCCGCGACGTTTCCCGTGTTCGAGGGGACCATTACCGCCCCGAGCTTCGCCAGAGCGAACCACGTGATCAGGAGCTCTGGAGTGTTCCAAAGATGGACGGCCACCTTTTCGCCGACCGAGATGCCTTCTCGGCGAAGCCCGTTCGCGACCTGGTTGACGTAGCGGTCGAATTCCTCGTAGGTGAGGGTCCGGACGCCACCGCTCCGGTCCTCGCATACGAGGAACTCGCGGTGCGGGCAAAGCGCGACTTTCTCCTCAAGGAGGTCGCGCAGGCACCGGGTCCCGATCAGGTCCATGCAATCCCGGGTGGCCTGGCGATCCTGGACACACTCGATCTCACCAGTGCTTCTAGTTCAATTTCAGGCCCAACCCGGCCACGACCTTCGCCCACTTGGCCAATTCGAAGCGCGCGAATGCATCGATTTCGTCGACCGAACCTGACATCGGCTCGGCACCCTGGCCCGCCAGCAGCTCACTGATATCGTTGCGCCGCAGTCCGCGCGCGACTTCGGCGTTGAGCTTCACGAGCACGTCGCGCGGCACCTTGGCGGTAGTGAACAAGACATACCAACCGGTCATTTCGTAGCCGGGTACCATAGTCGAAGCTCTTGAGTTCATGGCATTTCCTCCCGAAGCCTGCGTGGTGGATGACTCGTTGCGTGCGGTAACTTTTTCGGCGGAGTGCTCAGCCGCCTTGCATGGTACGGCGCACCGCCGCTGCGATATCCGCGCCATCGGGCAGATACTCGCGCTCGAGCGAACGCGCGAACGGCACCGGCATGAAGTCGGCGCCGACGCGCAGCACGGGCGCGGCCAGCGCACGGAACGCGTGCTCTGACACGTGAGCGGCAATCTCGGCGCCGATGCCAAACGCGGTGACGGCCTCGTGCGCCACCACCAGGCGCTTCGTTCGGCGCACTGAATCAAGAACTGTCGCGCGGTCCCACGGCTGAACCGAGCGCAGATCGATCACCTCAGCTTCAATGCCTTCCGCTGCGAGCGTCTGCGCCGCCTGCAACGCGAGCGCGACGCATGCGCCATAAGTAACGATCGTCGCGTCGCGACCCGGCCGGGCAATGCGTGCCGCTCCGATTGCCACTGGCCCCGGCGACTCGGATAATTCCCCCTTCGACGCGTAGAGCGCCTTGTGTTCGACGAACACCACCGGATTCGGGTCATCGATCGCCGCACGCAGCAAACCATACGCATCAGCCGGGTTGCTCGGCACGACGACCTTCAGGCCGGGCACGTGCGCAAACCAAGCCTCGAGGCATTGCGAATGCTGCGGCCCCGCATTAAGTCCTCCGCCGTGCGGCGTGCGCACGACCATCGGCACGCTGCACTGGCCGCCGAACATGAAATGCGCCTTCGCCGCCTGGTTGACGAGCGCATCCATGGCGAAAGCCATGAAGTCCATGAACATGATCTCGACCACAGGCCTGAGCCCGGAAAGCGCCGCACCCACCGCCGCGCCGACTATCGCCGCCTCCGAGATCGGGGTGTCGCGTACCCGTTCGGCGCCGAACTTCGCGAGCAGCCCGCGCGTCACGGCGAAGGGTCCGCCGGGTACCGCCAAGTCTTCACCGAAGACGACGACCGACTCGTTCGCCGTCATCGCATCGGCCAGCGCGCGATTGACGGCAGCGGCGTAACGCACTTCAGGCATGGGCCGCTCGCGAGCTTGCGTACACGCCGGCGAATGCAGACGCGAACTCGGGTTCCGAGGACGCGCGCGCGGCCGCCACCGCGGCATCGATGCGCGAGGCAATCTCTTCCTCGATCGCGCGCAAACGGCCCGCGGGTATACCTTGTGCAGTGAGCCGGGCTGCCGCGACCGCGAGCGGATCGAGGCCGCGCGCCTGCGCGAGTTCATCGGCGTCGCGGTACTTCTGAGGGTCGCCTTCGTAATGGCCGCGCCAACGCTGCGTGCTGCATTCCAGGATGTGCGGACCCTGCCCCGAGCGCGCCGCAGCGACCAGCCGCCGTGCAGCGGCCGCTACCGGCTCGACGTCCATGCCATCGAGTTTTTCGTGCGGAATGCCGAAAGCCGCGCCGAGCGCCGCAAGCGACGCACCGAACTGGCGCGCCAGCGGCGAGAATTCGCTCCAGCCATTGTTCTCGCACACGAACACGAGCGGCAGCTTCCACAGTGCGGAGAGGTTCAGACATTCATGCAACGCGCCTTCGGCCATGGCGCCATCGCCGAAGAAGACGACCGCGACATTCGGCCGGTGCTTCACCTGGTGGGCAAGCGCGCTGCCCAGCGCAATCGGAAGGCCACCGCCCACGATGCCGTTCGCCCCGAGCATACCAACCCGCATCTCGGCGACGTGCATCGATCCGCCCCGTCCGGCACACAGGCCGCTCGCGCGCCCCATAATTTCAGCAAAGAAACCGTCGAGCGCCACGCCTTTCGCAAGCGCGTGCCCGTGTCCGCGATGGGTTGAAGCGATCGTATCGGCTTCCACCAGCGCCGCACAAACGCCCACGGGGACCGCTTCCTGACCCGTGCTGAGATGCACGAATCCGGGCACCTCGCCGTCGGCGAAAAGCTTTGCGAGCCGCTCCTCGGCGCGGCGGATCAACGCCATGCGGGCGTAAAGCGTCAGCAACTCGGGTGTATCGGATTGCATGTTTCTCGATCGGTCTTAGCGCAAAGCGCCACCGATGGTATCAGTTGATTCTTGGAATCCCACCACTCACGGCTTCGCGGAGACGGCCACGCCGACCCCGCGACCGCCGTCCTCACGATCCGCCTCTCAGTCCCCCGCCACGATGATGCTGTCGCGCGGGTAGAAGTCGATGATCTCCGCGCCAGTTTCCGTCACGACCATCATGTCCTCCAGCCGCACGCCGCCCACGCGGTGCTCGCCTTCAAGACTCTCCACCGCGATCACCATCCCGGGCTCGAAGATCTGGGGATGCTCCATGGACCACTGCCGGTTGATGACCGGCGGGTTGTAGTGCGCATGCCTTCCCCCCGGGTTGACGAGCCCGACGCCGTGGCCAATTTCCACCGTCAGCACCTCGGCTTCGTCTTTGTAGCCCCACTTCGAGGCGGGCGGGAAGTGCTTCGCCGCGTCCGCAGTCGTGGCGCCCGGGCGGATGGCATCGATGACCTTGTCGATCCGGTCCCGCATCTCGTTGTACCAGCCGATCTCGCGCCCGTTCGGCTTGCGCCCGACGACGAACTGGCGGTAGAGGCAGGCGGCGTAGCCCATGTAGGAGGTGCCGCAGGTCGGCATATAGAGCAGGTCCCCGTGCTCGATGCGGCGGTCGACAAAGCTGACGCCGCGCTCGAACGAGAGCGGCCCCGATAGGAATCGCCCACGCGCGAACTCAGCCCCGGCCTCGCCGATCGCATTGGTGACGATCCGGCTGATCTGGCCCTGCGTCATCCCGGCGCGAAGGTTCCGAACCGCGGAGTCGTAGCCTACGCACGCGATGGAGGCCGTCATCTTCAGGCAGTTGATTTCGTCGATCGTTTTGATCTTGGCGGCCTCGAGCAACCACTCCGAGCCATCCGTAAGCTTGAGTCCTTCCCGCTGGAGTGCGTTCCAGGCAGTGACATCGAAGTCCACCACGGCGAGCGGCTCCTTCGCCAGTCCGCGCGCGGCGAGCTCGCTCTTGATCTCCTGCGAGAATTTCTTGGTCTCCGCGGCGGTAGCGCTCGGCCCCCCGATGCCCCCAAGCCAGGACCTCCCAATGCGCCACTCCTTGATCCACGGGTTCTGGTCCTGCATCTGTTGGTAGCAGCCGGCATGCGCATAGACGATGGGGTCGCCCTCCGCGAAGAAAAGAACGTAGGACAGCTGGTTTACGAACTCCCCCCAATAGAAACCAACCAAGTAGCGGACGTTCTCGGATCCCGTCACCAGCGCGACCGGGATCTTCCGCTTGATCATCTCCTTCCGGGCGCGGGCCGCCCGCTCCTCGCGCATGCGTGGGACGTTGATCCCTTCGACCACGTCGGTGGTCGAGGGCCCGAATGTGAGGCGCGACGCTTCCTTTACCATGTGCTTAACCTCCTGGTTGGAAAATTACTTCTGTTTCGATGCGAACAAAAAAACTGTTAATCCTGAGTCCGTCTTTATCCCGGAAGCTGCGCGGGGCCGCCGTCATGCAAGATGCAAACACGGCTGGCGGCTTAGCTTTCCAGGACGCACTCGAGCTCGCCGACGATCACGCGCTCGCCGGCCTGGTTTTCGCAAGTGAACTCGCAGACGACCCGCGAACTGGCGGGCTCCGTTCTCACCACATGACCGCTCGCGGTTATGCGGTCGCCTGGCTTCGAGGCGGCGATGAACTTGCTCTTGATGCTGGCGCCGGTCGGCCAGGCGGCACCGATCCACTGCTTCAGCATCTGAAGCGCGAAGTCCATGGGGATAGGGCCGTGCGCGATGGTGCTCGCGTACGGGGTACTACGGCCGAAGTCGGGATCAACATGCAGCGGATTGTAGTCATCCGACATGTCGGCGTAGTCGTTGATGGTCTCCTGAGTAATGATTCCCGCCACGCTCGGCAGTACTTCCCCAACTTTGACAGCTCCGAATCGTCGTGCCATATGCGTTCTCTCCGTTTGTCGAAATTTTTCGCCTTGTTTCAATGTGCCATGATCCAGGTGATCCGGCTGACGGCGACGGTCTGCCCCTTGTCGTTCTTCGTTGTCATCTCGAGGTCGAACCACGGGCGGTCCTTCTTGATGGTCTTGCTCTGAATCACGAACTCGGTCGCAAGCTTGTCGCCCGGATGGGCCGGCGCGTGAAAGTCGACTTCCTGTCGCGCGAGTATCATGCCGACCGGCATGCCGCCCCATGCATCCATGGCTGCCTTCAGGAAGTGCAGCGTCATCGTACCCGGAGGCGCGACCCGACCGCTGTAGCCGGCCTTGCGGGCCGCCTCGTCATCGGCATAGGCTGGATCTTTGTCGTTGAGCGCCTTGGTCCATGTCGACGCGATCACATCGGTCAACTCGTGAACGTAGGGTCCGTATTTCTTGCCGACCGGCACCTCGCTGCCGGAAATCTGGCTCAAGCGCGCCGTGGGCTTAGCAGGTTTTGTCATGCGGTCCTCCTTCTTCAATTGCGATGTAGATTCGATGCAGACTATCGGGCATTCCGCCGGCGGGCGCGGGCGTTCTTGCGGTTGTTCTTACCGCGTGGTTTCGCGCTTCGCGCACCGGTGCCGTCCTGCGGCTCCGCAAGGACTTCGGCGAGGATAGGCATACCGAGGGTGCAGGAATGGACACCAAGGAGCGTGCAAAGCTCCAGCGTTTCCACGACCTCCCCGACGCTCGCGCCGTATCGCAGGGCGTTGCGCATGTGGACCCTAGTCCCGTCCGCGTGCTGATGGGTGCACGAAGCGTCGAGCGCCATCAGAACCAGTTCTTTGTAGCGCATCGGCAGCGCGCCGCGCTTGTACATGTGCGACGACCAGCCGATGTACCGGGCAAAGAAGTCCGGGTCGTGACGGACGAGATGCTGGTGCCAGCCGCGGCTGAACCCGCGCTCCCGCTCAAACCGCGCCAAGAGGCTGCGGGCGCGTCCGGTTAGCGGCAACGGGTTCTCCCGTGGCGCCGGCTGCCGCGACCGAGCGCGCGCCGGCTTTACCTTAACTCTTGAGGCCATCCAGCTTCAGCGCGGCAACGGCGTTCTTGGAGTAGATGTTTTCCCGCACTTCAGGCTTGATCGGGAGCCGGTTAAACACCTTAAGGGCCCGCGTGAACGTCACGTACGGGTGCCCGCTCGCGAAGAGCATCTTGTTCCGCAGCAGACCGTTGGCCGCCTGGGAATACGGCTCCGAGCCGGGAAACTCTTCGTAACCGGAAATGTCGAGGTACACGTTCGGGTGCCGCCACGTTACTGCGATGGCTTCGGTCACCCACGGATAGCCGCCGTGGCTTATCATGATCCGCAGCTCCGGAAAATCCGTGGCGACCTCGTCGATGACCCGCGGGGAAGCGTGATCCATCACGGCATCGGGAACGAAGCCGGCGGGCCCGGTCGTAAACATGACGGCAACGTCGAGTTCGACGCACTTCGAGTAGAGCGGGTAATACCTCTTG
>Ga0326597_10010211_pt1 | contig 12531 bp, 8 predicted proteins | sample RVTome_12_FD_203789 | JGI IMG/M metagenome (GOLD analysis project Ga0326597, IMG submission 203789) | Soil microbial communities from uranium-contaminated site in the Upper Colorado River Basin, Wyoming, United States - RVT100D185 | ecosystem: Environmental > Terrestrial > Soil > Contaminated >... | reverse complement strand
GTCCCCGAGGGCGAGGCACCGCAACACGTCGTTGACCTGGCGTTGCTTGGTCTGCAAACGGAGCAACCGTCGGTAACCTCCCAGGCGGCTCGCCGGACCGTGAAGGTGGACAACACGGATCGGAATGCCGAATCGTTGGTGGTACAGACCGTCACCAGCCGCACGAAAGAAAGCGACTTCCAGCTTGCAGCCTCCGATTCAGCAGCGGCGGATAGCGACCTCGCATTGCTGGAATGGCTGAGCAGGTGGACAAAAGTTCTGTGACAAAACTGACTTCAGCCAGAATGTTCTTGAAAGCACTCCCGACGTTTGCAGAGCATCTCTGTTAGACATGAGCTGCAAATGTTTGAGAAACTGTGATACGTGTTCATCAATGGAAGCATATTGCCTATTTGCGCTGACGGCATCCTTTGCCTGGCCCCACAGTTCATCCATCGGGTTTAGCTCGGGGGAACGTTTCGGTAACCAAAGGAGATCGATGTTTGGATCGCGAGCCAGTTGTTCGGAGCGGTTGGCCGTATGACTTGGGTTTTCGTCGAGCAACAGCGCCGCGTGCCAGCCACGGTAGTGACTGTGAATCAGTCGGAGAAAAGCTTGAAAAGTCGCCCTGTTTCTGCTGGTTGCGGACCAGGAACAAACGCTTGCCAGTTTCGAGATTCATGGCCCCGAAGACTACTCGGCGAGCGTTTCTGCCCGAGATCAAAACTGTGGTTGGTTCTCCTCGTCGGCCCCAGGTCGCCCGCAATGGTGGAAAGAGCAGAAGGTCTGTCTCATCCTCAGCAAGCAATACAGAGCGAGGCGGCAAATGCCGAATTTGCTTGCGAATTCGACGTTTTTTTCTCGCGCTCTGGATCGGGCACCAAGACGTATCTGGGACGCTTCCACACGTACCCGCCCAGTTGCAATTCCCGACGAATGGTGCGAGTGCAGAACTTCTCGCTGGTGCAACGTGTTAGCACGTCTTGAAGTATTGGAACCGTCCAGTTCACCGCAGGATAGCCCAGTTCGTGTGGAGAGTGTTTTATGGCGGACTCCAGCCATGCCGAGCACTCCTCCGTCCATCTACGAGGGCGTCCGGATCGCTCGTCATCAAGCAGCGCATACGGTTCCGAGGACTCGCAGTAGGCATCAATCCAGCGATACACGCTTTGTCGGCTCAGTCGCAACATTCGTGCGATCTCCGCAACAGTTCGTCCTCGGCTCCGCTCAACAACCGCCAGCGTCCTTTGGTAGACTCGCACATCCCGAGTCCGCCACAGTTGTCGCTCCAATTCACGTCGCCGTGCGGCAGACAATAAAAATCCGTCCATCCGAAATCTCCTCATTAGACAGGCAACCGTAAGCTACCCGAATGAGTGAAATGTCACAGAACTTTTGTCCACCTGCTTAGATCCTGTCGAAGACATCGCGATCACGACAGCGAAAACACATCTGCGCAAGGTGAAAACCGTGATCACAAGGTATCGCGGCAGTTGACGCGACGGGGACGAGTTCACCTGCCCGGTGTCGGTGTTCGAGGAGGTCGCTGCAACCATGTGCCCGCACCGAGAGCGCCTGCGATTATCACCGTAAGCAAGAGAACCATGCTTCCAAGCGGTCGCGGCGAAAGTTAAACCACTCGTCGGGAGCAAAGTCCGTGAAAGGGGAACTCGCCGGAATCCTATCCCTGCGGAATGCCGTGGGCTTGTAGGTCTGCCGCGGATAGCTCAGGTAGACTTATCAACGAACGATCCGGCGGCGGCCCCGCTGACGTACCCCTGTTTTCTCACGACGGCTCGGAGTTGAGGAGTGACGATGTGCACTTGCTCGTCTTCTTCGGAGACGGTAACGCGGCCAGTGGTTTCAAGCGAGCCCCTGGTTTGACTTCGCCTGCGCTTGTTTGCTATCTCAACCGACGAACGCACTTCGCCAGCGCGCCCCGACGCGGCCGCTGAAGTAGCTGGTGAGACTCATCAGGCTGAGCATGATCAAGCACCAGGCGGTGGCCTTGCCGCCTCGAAGACGATCGGCGAGGTCGAGGATTTGGACGAAGTGGCCTTGGTCATTGGATAGCAGTGTCAGTCCGAACATCGCCGCGTAGCTAGCCGCAATCGCCAGCGTGAAGAAAGTCACGACCCACACGGAACTCCAGTCCGGCAGCTGTACCAAATAAACCGCATACGCGCACTGCAACAGGCCGACCAAGAGCAATGCGCACGCCCAACGGCTCAGCCCTTCGGATGTCTGGCTCAGCAAGTGTTCGACGACGTCAATGATCGCCGGGACCGTTCCGACGAGAGCGGTGATCAGCATCGCCGCGGCCAACCAACGCACCGTCGCTATCTTATCGCGATCTGCTTCATAGCCTCGAACAGGTAACTCGACGTCGTCGGTGTCCAGTTGAGGGACCTTTGTGCCGTCGTCCTTCGTTGTCTCCGGATCGCTCTTGGAACTCGGTGAGCTTGCTGCTGGCGAAGGACTCGGTGCAATCTTGTCTTCGATAGGCGCAGGCGGTTGCTCTCGTTCGACCGGCTCGTTGAGAGTTTTCGCTCGGTCCTCACTCCGTCTCGGGAGCGGTGGCGGCTTGCGAGACGCATGAGCTTTGTCTGGCGGTTCGCTAGGCCGCGATTCGAACTGTGCGGGAGTTTCCAGTGACGGAGGTTCCGGTGACTTTGTTGGCTCGATCGGCTGGATCGCAGCAGTTTGTATCGGCGGCGGTTCTGGCTCGCGAAGATCCACGAGCGATGACAACGGTTTATTGATTTTGGAACGCTGGGGTGTCGCCTGCGGGCTGGGGCTGCGAGCTTCGAGCTGGGCACGACGCTTCTCGACGAGGTCGACGGGAACGCGCAGCTTCCGTTCGCACTTGGGGCATTTGATTCGCTTGCCCGCCGAATCTGACGCGACCAGTAACTTGCAGCCACAAATACAACGACACTTCAAAGCCATGACACGACACGAACCGTTCGGAATTCGGCACCACGAAGCACTGGCTCTAGTTTCGTATCGGGCGAGCCGTTGGTCAACGATGCTTCGCCGAAGTCTAATGCGGGTACTTCGTTTAACCGCAAGCCGGAGGCGTGCGCTTCAGGCACGGATAGCGCACGCCTCTGGCTTGCGGTTAAACATCCAGCGCCAGATCAAAGCGTCGGCAGCAGCGATAAGTTGCCGAGCAGCGGTTCCGGCTCGAACGACGGAAGCGTTAGGTGCGAGCGGACGACGGGTGTGCTCGGATCGGCTGGCCCTTCGTCAACCATCGCCTTGACCTTCAGGAACTCGTCGTAGCACGCGACGAAGGCGCCGATTACTGCCGGATCGAAGTGCCGCGCGGATTGGGAGATGATCAACTCGCGAGCTTTTTCGCATGGCATCGCATCTTTGTAAACGCGAGCGGACGTCAATGCATCGAAGACATCGGCGGCCGCGGTGATCCGGGCACATAGCGGAATCGCCTCGCCACTGAGTCCATCCGGATAACCGGTTCCGTCGAACTTTTCGTGGTGCGAACGGGCAATTACCGCGGCCATCTTCAGGAAGTCGCCGAAACTGCTCTGCTTTGTGGCGTTCTCCAACGCTTCGGCTCCGATGATCGTGTGTTGCTTCATGATCTCGAATTCATCGTGCGTCAGCGCCCCTGGCTTCAACAGAATCTGATCGGGGATGCCTACCTTGCCGATATCGTGCAGCGGTGTAGAACGATAGAATTCGGCGAGGAATTCGCGATCGATTTCACGCGCGTAGGGACCGTGTTTGGACAAGTGTTCTGCCAGCAACTGCGCGTAGGCTCGCATGCGCAACAAGTGTTCACCAGTCTCTGGATCGCGCGAGTCAGCCAGCTGGGCCAGTGCGAACATCGTCAAGTCGCGCGTGCCCGTGATCTCCTCTTGGCGTAGTTCAAGGCGTTGTGTCAGCAGGCTGACGTGGCCGCGCAATTCATCATGTGTGTGCTCGAGTTCGTCCAAGCAAGCTTCAATGATCGACATTACGCGGCGAGTGTTGGCAATCTGTTCGGACTGTACTCGGAGTCGCCCATTCATTTCGTGTGTCAACCGCCACTTGTCAGTCAGCAACGTTGTCAACAACCAAGTCTCGGCGATACCGAACGGCTTCTTGAGCAATATCACGCGCCCGGTGCCGGCGAGCTGGCACAAGATTACTTCGAGCGCGTCATCCAAGTGTGCGGTAAAGAGCACGATTTGCAATTCGTCATCCGCGGCAAGCAACGCGCGCGTCGTTTCGATACCGGTCCAGTTCGGCGCCGCCTGGACGTCGACAAACGCGAGTGAGTAAGGTCGCTCGTCTTGCTTCGCGGCCTCGACCAGCTTCAGCCCTTGTTCGCCCAAATACACCGAGTCGATATCGAATTCCGCAACTGGCAATGGACTTGGCGCTTCGCCTAACAATAACTGCATGGAAGTATCGAGCGCCCCGCCGATATTTCGTGCGCGAGCTAACGCCGCACGAAAGTCGGTGTGAATCGACTCGTTGTCGTCGATGATCAAGATTCGGAGATTGGCTTCGAACTCGGCCATGTCTTGCGAATTATCAGAAAGCGTTGCGTCTTCCGAGCGCGGCAAACCCCTCACCGCCGCCCATTGGAACACAAAACTATAGGTCGCGCAACACCTTACAAAATCACTAAGGAATGATTCGCGGACCACGCACCCAACCACAGCGGTATCATTCGATCGAAACGATCGAACGAATCCTTGCGATCAGTGCATCACTCCCATCGGCCAGCGATACTTCCTCGCTCTCGCCGCTCTGGAGATTCTTTAGCTGAGCGGTTTGCGCGGCGAACTCGTTGGCACCCGCAATCACAGCCACCGAGAAGCCACGGCTGTCAGCGTACTTGAGTTGCTGGCCGAGCTTCTTTGGTTCGGGATACACTTCCACGCCGATGCCCGCGGCACGGATTTGTGCGGCAAGTGCCAAATAGCCGCCTAGTCGCTCGCGATCGAAGTAGGGGATGAAGACTGGAGCCGGCGTGCGGACCTTCGCCACCATCTCCAGCTCTTCCATCGCAGCCAGCAAACGATCCAACCCCAGCGACGCGCCGATGCCAGGCAACTCTTGCTTGGTAAACAGCTCGGCGAGATTGTCATAGCGACCACCGGAACAGACACTGCCGATCGTCGGCAGATCGTCCAGCAACGTCTCGAAGATTACGCCCGTGTAGTAATCCAATCCCCGGGCGATCGAAACGTCGACTTGAACGCGAGCTTCAGCGACACCGGCGGCGGCGATTCCCGCCAGGACTTCGTTCAATCGGTCGACACCTTCTTCACCGGTCTCGCTGTCGGCAACTAACGGCTCGAGTTGCGTCAGGATCTCGGCATTCGAGCCGGCCAGGTCGGAAAGTTTGAGCACTTCGTACGCTTGAGCCGCCGTCGCGCCAGAAGCCGCAACCATCTCTTCCGCGACTTTGTCACGACCAATCTTGTCGAGTTTGTCGAGCGATCGCAGCAACGCGGTCGATTTGTCCGCCAATCCAAGCTTGTCGAGCAACCCGTTCAACACCATCCGGTTGTTGATGCGAATCGTGAACTTCGAGAAGCCGATCGCACGCAGCAGGTCGTGAATGACGAGGCCTGTCTCGATATCAGCCACGACGGACTTCGTACCGATCGTGTCGAAGTCGCACTGCATGAACTCGCGATACCGACCTCGCTGCGTGTTCTCGCCGCGCCAGACGGTGGCGATGTGGTAGCGTTTGAACGGCGTCCCCAGCTTCGGAACATGTTGGGCGGCGAATCGCGCGAGCGGCACGGTCAGGTCAAACCGCATCCCGACATCGCGGCCGCCATGGTCTTGGAACTTGTACAGCTGGCGATCTGTCTCGTCGCCCCCCTTGCCGGTCAGAATTTCGAGATACTCCAGCGCCGGCGTATCGATCGGGCCGAAGCCGTACGAACGATAGACGCGCTGTGCCGTCGCAATGAGCTGCTCGCGCGGAATCATCGCTTCGGGGAGATAATCGCGAAAGCCCTTCAGCGTGCGTGGTTGAATTAGAGACATGGGGGGAGTCAGAGGTCAGAGGTCAGGGGTCAGATGATCAGACGATTGGCAATAGCGGCGGTTTGCGTCCTCGGATCGATTGGCCGGGGCGTTGGAGAACGGCCTCGGCGTATTCCTCGACTTGTTCGGGCGTCTCGAAGTAGCGATCGTAAACCCAATCGTCGTCATATTCGCAATTCTCGGTCGTGTACTCTCGGCAGATCTGGGGGCGTGTCTCATAGATGCCGCAACGTTGATCCGGCTGCAAATGCTTGCACGTCGTATGGACAAGGATGTACCAAGTCTCGTCTTCCGTGAACACACTCGCTCGATCGTGCAGCAAATACCAGCGGATGAAATCGAAGTCGCGCTGCGTCGTGGGCGTATCCAATGGCAATGCAAAATACCGACAGCACTTCGCCGTGCAATGTTCGCACAGCACTTCGCCGGGTTTCAATTCCTCACGGGCCGGCTTACGAGTGAGCGTTGCTTCCATCGATAGATCCTCCTTCCGAGCTGCGATTCGTTGAGGACTCAAAGGTAACAAACCCCCTGCGCGGTGAACAGGCGAGCGGGCGGAGGTCAGAGGTCAGGAGTCAGGGGTCAGTCGAGAACGTCCAATGGACATTGCCCATGCGAGCCCTCATTTGCTAAGCTCGGCTACTGCGATTCCGAAGGACCTTGTCTGATCTTCTGACTCCTGACTCCTGACTCCTGCCTCCTCCCCCTCTCATGCAAGTCATCATTACCGCCGTCGGACCTGACAACGTCCGCCTCGTCGATCCGATCATCCATTACGTCACCGGCGAAGGGGCGAACATCGGCGAAGTCCAGATGTACGACCACGACGAGGAAGCTTTGTTCGCGATGTTGTTGCGGATCGAGCTGCCCGCCGAGCGGCTCGTTACGTTGCGCGATGCCTTGCGCGAGATCGGTTCTATCAAGAATCTCGCGATTCGCGTGTGGTCGCCGGACGAACGAGCCTCGCGCCCGCGATTGGCAATCTGTACTACCTATCGTCAAGAGACGCCGTTGGCGATTCTCCGCGCGATCCGCGACGGCCAGATCAAAGCCGATCCGACAGTCATGATCGGGAACCGCGACGCCTGTCGCGGGATTGCCGAACAGTTCAACGTCCCGTGGCATAACATCGGTGATCCGCAGGGACGCGTCGACGATGATCAACTTGTCGCGTTGTTGGATCAATATGAAGTGGACTACGTGGTGCTGGCGCGTTACATGCGAGTCCTGACCGCCGCGGCGTGTTGGAAGTACGCTGGGGGCCGCATCATCAACCTGCACCATGGGCTGCTCCCCAGCTTCCCCGGCATCCGGCCCTATCACGACGCCTTTGCTAATCGGATGCTGACCTACGGGGCGACCTGTCACTTCATTGTCCCCGAGCTGGACGCCGGCAACCAGATCATCAACCAAGCCACCTTCACCGTCCCACCCGGCGAAGCGCTCGACAACATCATCCGCATCGGCGAAGCCGACAACGAACCTCGTTGTCTTGTCGAAGGTGTCCGCCGCGTCGTCGATCGCGAAGTGCAATTGCACTTTCATCGCGTCGTGGCGAGAAAGTAGGCGAGGCAACATCACAACCGCATTGGCTTTCGGGCACGGGGTATCAATCGCATGGCAAAGAAAGGGAGATCCAGATCTGCTCGCTGGTGTACTCCCTTTTCAGAGCGTCATCCGTCCGTGATACTTGTCAGATGTTCTTACGTCTCGGCAATGCCGTCTCGCGTTACTGGTGGCTGACGATTCTGATTTGGTTCGGAGTCGTTATCGGGTTGCGCCTCGTCGCGCCGAGCTGGGACGATATCACGCGCGATGGGGATTTGGTGTTCTTGCCCAGCGACATGCCGAGTGCTATCGGCGAGCGTCTTCAACTAGCAGCCTTTCCAGAGAATCGGGCGCAAAGCCAAATCGTGCTGATCTTCTCGCGCGATGGCGGACAGTTGGCGCAAGCTGACCTGAAGGCGTCCGATCGTTTGGCTGGTCGCTTTCACAACTATCTGGCAATTCGACTTGCATCGTCCGTGGAGACATTGGCGTTATCGCTCGAACAACTCGACGAAGCCATTCGACTCGATCCGGAAAACGCGGAGGTGGTTCACAACCGGGCGATTGTTCATTCTCGACTTAAACAGCCTGACGGCGCCAAGGCCGATCGTGAGGCCGCCTGGACGCTGAATCCCCAACTTCAATCCATGCCTGATGAGTTCGTTCCACAGACCGAAATTCAGCTGCCGCTAGTCGACGTATGGACGCGCTACAACGAGGTCGTTGGTTCGAAACTCCGCAGCGTCGACAAGCAGGCTCAGCTGATCATCTTGCAACTCGACACCGAATTCATGGCGGTCGAGAATATCGACGCACTCGATCTCGTCCAGCAAGAGGTCGCGACCATGCGCGACGAGATTCAAGCGGAAGGGCTCCGCGGCTTGCAGGTGAGTCTCTCGGGATCGGCGGCGATTGGCGGCGACATGTTGCAATCGGCCTCCGAGAGCATCGAAAACACGGAACTTTACACGATCGTACTCGTGATCTTGATCCTGTTGATCGTGTACCGCGCGCCGCTGATCGTGATTGTACCGTTGCTGACCATCGGTGTGTCGCTCTCCGTATCGATCAACCTGCTGTCGATGTTCGCCGAATTGGCGGAGACGCCTGGTTTCGAGTGGTGGAGATTCAAGGTCTTCAAGACGACAAAGATCTTTATCGTGGTGATCTTGTTCGGCGCGGGAACGGACTTCTGCTTGTTCTTGATTGCCCGTTTCCGGGAGTGCCTGGAGGAGGGCGTTTCGCACGTGATGGCGATCCCGCGAGCGCTGGCCGGCGTCGGCGATGCGTTGACGGCGAGCGCGCTCACGACGATCGTCGGGCTTGGCATGATGTTCTTCGCGGACTTTGGAAAATTTCGAAGCAGCGGGCCAGCGATTGGATTGTGTTTGTTGGTCACGCTCTTCGCGTGTCTCACCTTGGCCCCGGCCTTACTGCGGGCATTGGGTCCGGCCGTCTTCTGGCCGTTTCATCCGCAACCGAAAGACGGATCAAAGCGTCAGCCGGGACGCGGGCGATTCGCGACACTTTGGCATCGCCTCGCACGCTTCCTCGTGTTGCATCCCGCAAAAATTCTCGTGGGGTCCGTGCTGCTACTCGCTCCGTTGGCCTACTTCGGCTCGTTCTCAGCGGACCATACGACCTTCGACTTATTGAACTCTCTCGAACGTTCGCGCGAGAGCTATCTGGGGAGTGTCGTGCTGAAACAGCACTTTCCGATTGGCGAGGGAAGTCCAATTATCGTGCTGGCACAAAAGCACGACGCGGGGTTCGATAGCAAAGACCGGCGGACGGCGGCGGTTGCGATGGGAGCGATCTTTGACCTGACCGCGGCGTTGACGGAAGTCGAAGGTGTCAGCGCGGTGCGGAGCCTTGCCGAACCGCTGGGCGACCCGCCCCAGTGGTCACTCACGCAGACAAAGAAGAACATCCTTCGGCAGCATCGCCTTACGAAATCGATCTTCCTGGCTCAATCGTCTGAGCATCGCGGCAACGTGACTCGATTCGAGCTGGTCCTGAACCACGATCCGTTTTCGAGCAAGGCGATTGAAACGTTGTCGCGAGCGGAAGCCTTTCTGAGAACGCAAAGGGCGCAGCCCGATTCGTTTTGGAACGACGCGAGGTTCTCCTTCGCCGGCACGACGGCCGGCATTCGTGATTTGCGCGACGTCACACGTTCGGACCGTTGGCGGATTCAAGTGCTTGTCGTTCTGGCCGTGTATCTCGTACTAGTCGTGATCCTCCGCCAACCCGTCGTGTGTCTGTACTTGATCGCGTCCGTGCTGTTCAGTTACTTCATCACGATCGGCGCGACCGAGCTGTTCTTTATGTGGCAGTATGGCGATACGTTTCAAGGCTTGGATTGGAAGGTGCCGATTTTTCTGTTCGTCATCCTGGTCGCGGTGGGCGAGGACTACAACATCTACCTCGTGACACGGATCACCGAGGAACAAATGCTGCGAGGCCCCTTCGCCGGCTTGCGCGAGGGCGTGATCCGGACCGGCGGCATCATCACCAGTTGCGGCCTCATCATGGCCGGCACCTTCGTCTCGATGACGACGGGCACACTGCGCGGGATCGTCGAACTTGGCTTCTCTCTTTCGCTCGGCGTTCTGTTCGACACATTTGTCGTCCGCACGATTCTGGTGCCCGCGTTCCTGGCGGTCTTGCTGCGAGTGAGTGCCCGACGATCCCGTCGCAACAAGGCCACGACGCCATGACGAAGAACAGTAGTTCCAAGTTCGTGGCGGAAGCTGCCAGCGTCCGTCAACAAATCCCAGTAATGGTTTGCAGCGACGCTGGCAGCGTCGGCCACGATCGCGGGAACTTGGAACTACTGAAGAAGGCCAGTGGCGTCTATTACACGCCGAGTCCGGTCGTCAATTACATCGTGCGCGGCACGCTCAGTCCCTTGCTCGAAGGCAAGTCGCCAATGCAGATTGCCGGCCGCACGGAGAATTGGGAGCGAGACCACACTTCGCATCCGCTGACGGTCCTCGATCCAGCTTGCGGCATCGGCTACTTTCTGCTCGGTGCCTATCAGTTTCTGCTCGACTGGTCCTTGCAGTGGTACTGCAAGCATGATGCGGAGAGTTGGCTGAGCGGACCCGACGCAACCATTTGCCGCTTACAGCATTCACTTTGTCTGCGGGGCGATGAACGACAGCGCATACTTCGCGAGCACATCTTCGGAGTCGATATTGACGAGCAAGCGATTGAGGTCGCGAAACGGTCACTGCTCTCGAAGTCGTCTGCCGACCAATGCGAGCAGGAGCCGACAGCAGACGCCAACGCGAGCCGGCAGTTGGCGACGGCGTGCTTCGATAACGTTCGATGCGGGGATAGCTTGATCGGTTCTGACTTTCATAAGAACCGCGCGCCGAGAAGTCTTGACGTTGCACGCCCCGTCGTTCGCGCTTTCGATTGGGAGCATGAATTCCCGGCGGTGATCGCTTCGGGGGGATTCGGCGCGATTCTCGGAAATCCTCCTTACGTGAACGCGCGACTCGTCAAGCAAGAGCAGGGCGAAGCGATCAAGCGATACTATCGCGAGAGATACCGTTGCGCCCGGCGAGCGTTTGACCTTTACGTTCTGTTCGTCGAGCGGTCACACGAGTTGCTTCGCCAAGGAGGTCGCGCGGGCCTGATTGTGCCCAACAAGATCGCGACGCTCGACTATGCTCGACCGTGCCGCGAGTTACTGCTTACGGAAGCCACGCTCGACACGATTACCGACGTGTCGGACCAACAACCGTTTCGCGATGCAAGCATTTATCCCTATATCATCACGTGGACGAAGCAACTCGCCGATCCGCTGCACGACATTCGCATTGTGAGCGCGGCCGAATCGGAAGATCTGTCGCGGGCCGAGACGTCGCATCTCGTCCGACAGGCATCGTGGTCCGCGGAAGCGGGACTGGCAATTCACGGGACGCTCGACGTTGAGGCGCGCGTGACGACGCAACCACTGAGCCAACGCTGCTCGCTCCACAGCGGGACGACTGGGTTCTCCGCCGAGCAGATGGCCGAGGCATTAATGGAACAGGGCATCACGTCTGACGGCAACGCGTTTGACTTCATTGTGAGCGGCAACATTGACCGCTACTCGATCTCCCTTGGCAACGTCAGGTTCATGAAGCGCTTGTTCGAAAGGCCCGTGCTGCCACGCGACTCGGCCGTTCTCACAAAGAACAAGCGAGATCTTTTTTCACACTCCAAGATCGTCATCGCCGGAATGAGTCGCCGCCTGGAAGCAGCACTTGATGGTGGTGGCTTGGCGCTCGGCGTACAAGTTTACGCCGCGGCGGACTTCCAGGACGACCCGCGATTCCTCCTCGGTGTATTGAACTCGAACCTCATGTCGTTCTTGATGCGTACCCGATTTCGGGCGAAGCGTTTGGCGGGGGGGTACTTGGCGATTAACAAGGGCCAGCTGGCGAGACTTCCGATTCGCATTGTCGATCAGGATGATCGACGCTCCGTTCCCATACGTGACAGAATCATCGAGCTAGTCGACGGACTCCAACGGGCGAACGCCGAGTCCGATCGCGAGATCGATCGTCTTGTCAATCAGCTCTACGCGCTCACGGACGACGAGACCGAAACGGTCCAGCAAGATCCGTCGTAGCCACCGGAAATGCAGTGCTTTCTGGCCGGTTGCTGCGCGCGTCGGTCACAGGCAGGTCACGCGTAAAAAAACACCAAGTGTGGCTGGGGTCGAGTCCTCGAGCCCCCAGTTGTCGCATTACTGAAGGCTCGAAGACTCGACCCAGCCACCCCGGCATGACAACTGACTTTGGGATTTCAATTCTCGTGAGTTGCCACACACACCGGACAAATCAAAGCGGTCAGGACTCTTTGATGAGTATAAATGATAGATCAATGAGAATCGCGGTAGGGACGGCTGTTGCCAGCCGCCCCCCGCACAGATCCGTACTTGAAGAATTACCTCATACGGCTCCTCCGTTAGGTCAAACGATCTCCAAC
>Ga0326597_10010210_pt1 | contig 12531 bp, 7 predicted proteins | sample RVTome_12_FD_203789 | JGI IMG/M metagenome (GOLD analysis project Ga0326597, IMG submission 203789) | Soil microbial communities from uranium-contaminated site in the Upper Colorado River Basin, Wyoming, United States - RVT100D185 | ecosystem: Environmental > Terrestrial > Soil > Contaminated >... | reverse complement strand
GCCGGGGCCCATGTCAGGTTCGCTCACAGCACCATCCGGGCGAGGAAGAGAGGGTGCAGGACCTTTCCGGCGGGAACGAAGTCGCCGGTGACACCGATGAGGGTGTGGGCCATGCCCTCGCGCCGCTCCAGACGAGCGACCGCCCGGTCGAAGAGCCCGGGCCACCACATGGCGTAGCCGATCAGGCGCTCGACCGCCCACTTTCCGGCGAAGGTCCGCCGCCGGGCTCGTCGATACGGTGCCAACGCGGCCGCGCTCACCGGTCCGCCGCGGCTCGGGGCGGCGATGGCGGTGTCCGCCAGCAGCTCGGCGCCACGCAGCGCGCTATAGATCCCCTCGCCGGTGAAGGGGTCGAAGAAGTCGGCGGCGTCTCCGATCAGCGCGGCGCCGTCCACCGTCACCCGTCCCGACCACGCGGCAAAGGGGCCGGTGACCAGCACCCGCCGGGTCATCACGCCGGGGACCACTCGTCGCTGGACTGCGGGAAACTGAGCCAGCGTCTCGAGGAAGAACGACTCCACCCGTCCGTGAGCGGCGGCCACCCGTGAGGCCGGGAGCACCAGGGCCACGTTGGTCCGGCCTCCGCCGATAGGGTTGAGCCCGACGTAGCCTCGCCGGCCGACCTCAAGCTCGGCCGAGTCGCCCATCCCCTCGACACCGTCGACGTGAGCCACGAAGGCGATGCGCCGGGGTACGCCGGTCCGCCGGCGTCCGATGCGGCGCGCGACGACCGACCGGAGCCCATCGGCGCCGACGGTGAGACGAGCCCGGAGCGCGTATCGGGTACCCCGGACATCGCGGACCAGGGCCCCGCTCACCGCGCCGCGGTGGTACAGCAACTCCTCGACTGTGCTCCTCTCGCTAATTTCCGCGCCGGCAGCGCGCGCCGCGTCCACCAGGGTGTGATCCAGGATCCGGCGGGAGACCGACAGCCCGGTGGGTCGGAAGGGCCGGTGCCCGGCTTGGGCAAACCGCCCGTGGAGACGAGAGCCGTAGGCCGCGGTGACCACGGTCCCCGCCGGGGTGGCCGCACCGGCGGCCTCCAACGTTTCCAGCACGCCGAGGCGGTCGAGAATGCGGACGGCGCCGGGACCCATGTACTCGGAGCAGGCTTTGTCGCGGGGGAAGGCGGCGCGATCCACCACCATCACCTTGAGCCCCGCCCGGGCGAGCAGGATGGCGAGGGCGCTGCCCCCGGGTCCGGCCCCCACCACCAGGACGTCCACCTGCCGGCGCGACTCAGCCCAGACGCTGGCACTCGAATCCATCGGGAATCAACCGCTCCAGGCCCAGGCGGCCGCGGCGACACCGGTGGCCAGGCCGGTCGCCACCAGGTTCACTCGGTCGTTGTCCAACCACCGGATGCCTCCCTCCAGGGTGGTCGCGCCGCCACAGCGGTGCCTCGGCCATTCGCTCGGCACGCCGCAGCCGGGGCAGCGAAACCGCGCCTGGGCCGTGGCGCCGAGAAGCGAGTCGGCCAGCATACCCGCGAAACCTATCAAGGTCCCCACTGGAAAGAGCATCGGCAGGCTGCCGCCCAATGCTCCCACCCCGGAGACGACCGCGGCCCCGGCTGCGCCACCGAGACTCCCGAGCAGGGTCACGCCGCCACTGGTGCCCGGTGGAACTCGTCGCCCTCCCCAGAGCAGGCGAGGCGGAGTCCGGCTGAGCGCTCCGACGGAGGTGGCCCAAGTGTCGGCCGCCGCCGCAGCCAGTCCGCCGGTGAGCAGCCACAGCCCCAAGTATGGATCGTGGAGTCCCAGGAGGGCGCTGATCGCCGCCGGGCCGCCGTTGGCCGCCACCTGCCGGTGGTCTCGCCGGTCACCCTTGGGATCCAGGCCCGATGGAGGCGGAGCCAGGCGGGAGAGTAGGCTGCTGGAAGTAAAAAAGACGGCCAGTACCGCGCCGCCTTCCCACCCCGTGCCCGCGAGAACCATGGCGCCGATCACCGCGGCCGCTGCGGCGCCCGGCAAGGTGAGGGCGGCCAGGCTCCAGGCGAGAGCGGCGGCGCCGGCGGCCACCGGAGCCGCGATGAAGAGAGAAACGGGGGTCAATCCGGGGCCGATTCCGCCCCCAGGATTTTGAGGATCCGCTCGCGCAGCTCCCCGGGACACACTTCACGCCGGGCCCGGGCCTGGAGCAGGTCGAGGAAATTCCGCTCGAAGGTGGCCCGGTCGAAGCAGTGACTGCACTCCTCCAAGTGCCGGCGCACCGCTTCAGCGAGCTCGGGGGTCAGCTCCCGCTTGAGGTAGTCGTACAGTCGAGCCGAGGCCTCCTGGCAGTCGATCGCGTCGGCCATGGTCAGCCCTCCTGCCGCGGCTTGAGGTATCCCATTTCGACGGCGTGGGCGTACAGGGCCGCCTGCAGCAGCCTCCGGGCCCGGAACAGGCGCGACTTGACGGTCCCCACCGGGACTTGGAGCGCCTCGGCGATCTCCGCGTAGCGCAGGTCTTCCATATCGCTCAGCACCAGGACCTCGCGAAACTCGGGGGGGAGCGCGTCGACCGCTTCGAGCACCTTCTGGTCCACGATCCGGGAAAAGAAGGTCCCCTCCGGATCGGCCGACTCCGCCGCGCGGTCAATGGCATACGGCTCGATGGCGTCGAGGTCGGTGGCCACCGGCTCCAGCTTGCGCCGGCGATAGCTGTTGATGAAGGTGTTGCGGAGGATGGTTAGCAGCCAGCCCTTGGCGTTGGTGCCCGGGCGATACTGGCGCCAGGACCGATAGGCCTTGAGCATGGTGTCCTGCACCAGATCCTCCGACTGGGTGGGGTCTCCGGTGAGTCGCAGCGCGACCCGATAGAGGGCGTCGAGATGGGGCAGGGCCTCGGCGTCGAACGTGGCCCCGGCGGTGGAAAGTTCGGCCATGATGCGGGAATGTCCCGCCGTCGGCGAGAGGACGCAAGGGACCCTTGGCTCGCGGACCCCGGTTGGGCTATGTTCCGGCCCGACTCCCGTGCCCACTCCAGCGACGGTTCCCGCGCTCATTCCCCTGAGCCTGCTCGAGGCCATCCGCAATCTCGACACCCCGGTCGAGGATGGGTTGGTAGAGTTGGCGGAGGAAATCGTGGTCCGGCGGCTGGGCCTCAGCGCCACCGTCGCGGCCCAGATCCAACGCTACCGTGCCGCTGCGACGAAGGAAGCACCGGTGGACCTGGAGGAAGCGCTCTCCGTCCTCCGGCTGGTGGGGCGCCGTTCGGATGCGGCGCTCGCCTTCGCCGATGCCGGCCGGCGGGCCGCCCGCTATGCCGCCCGGTCGAGCAGGAAGTCGGCGCGCACCATGGCCCGGGTCTCGCCGGCCGGACTGGGCCGCCGGATCGCGCTTCGGGCCGCGGCCCGGTTGACTCATCTCGTGTTCGGCGGAGATTTCCGCGGCGCCTCGAGCGGAACCGAAGTCCACATGTCCGACCCACTCTCGATCCTGGCGCTGCCGGATGGCGCCGCCTGCTCCTTTTACGGCTCCGCCTACGGTGAGCTGCTGCGCTGCCTGGCCGGGTTCGAGGGGGCCATGGTCCACGACCGCTGCCGGGCGCGGGGAGACGACGCCTGTATCTGGCGGACCACCGCGGCTGAGGTATACGAATGATTCCCCCAGCGGACCAGCTGCAACCCGCGCTCGGCGCTGCCGGCGTCGATGGCTGGCTGCTGTTCGCGTTTCATGGGCTCAATCCGGTGGCCGTGAGGGTGCTGGGCCTTCAGGGGCTGAATACCCGCCGGCTCTTCGTGCTGCTCCCCCGCGAGGGAGAGCCGGTCGCGGTGGCGCACCGGATCGAGCTGGGGCCGCTACAGGGCTTTCCGGGGCGGATCGTTCCCTACGCTCGCTGGGAGGAGCTCCACGCCGCTCTGGCGCCGCTGGTGGCGGGACGCACCCTGGCCATGGAAATCTCGCCGGAGGACGCCGTGCCCTATCTGGACCGGGTGCCCTTCGGCGTGGTGGAGCTGCTCCGCCGCCTGGGGGCGACCATCGTTCCCTCCGGCGCGCTGGTGACCCGATTCGCCGCCCGGTGGTCGCCCGAGGAGGCGGACGATCACCGGGCGGCCGCTGAAATCCTGGCGGAGGTGGCCCGCGCCGAGCTGGGACGAGCGGTGCGGGAAGCGGACAGCGGGCTTACCGAGTGCGGCCTCCAGGCCCGGGTGGTCGAGGCGGCGAAGGCGCGCGGACTGGTGTTCGATACCCTGCCGATCGTGGGCTTCGGCCCCAACGCCGCCAATCCGCATTACGAGCCGCACCCGGGCGCCGACGCCAGCCTCCAGCGGAACCAGGTGGTGCTCCTCGATCTCTGGGCCGGGCGGAGCCGGGACACGGTGTTTGCCGACCAGACTTGGGTGGGATTCACCGGGCGGGAGCCGCCGGAGCGGGTGCGACGAGTGTGGGCCGTGGTGCGGGACGCGCGTGACGCCGCGATCGCCACAGTGCGGGACGCCGCGGCCGCCGGCCGGCCGGTCGCGGGCTACCAGGCGGATCGGGCGGCGCGCGCGGTGATCGAGGCGGCCGGGTTCGGCGCCGCTTTCGTGCACCGCACCGGTCACTCCATCGACCGCGACCTCCACGGCTCGGGCCCCCATCTCGACGATTTCGAGACCCACGATGACCGGCTCCTCGGGCCCGGGGTCGGGTTTTCGGTCGAGCCGGGGATCTATCTGCCCGGCGAGTTCGGGGTGCGCAGCGAGATCAACATGTACTGGGGCCCGGAGGGACCCGAGGTGACGCCAAGGACGCCTCAGCGCGACCTGATCCTGCCGTAGGGGGTGAGCCGTGCGGGGGCCGCTCGAACCTCTCCCCTTCCCAAACTCGTCGCCCGGCGTTAAGATCGCGGCCACCCATTCTTGTCACCAGCAGTCAGTCCTCAGTTGCAGCCTCGATTTCACGCGTCTTACCAGCGGGAGATTGCCACGCGCACGGTACCCGAGCATCGCACCGGCCGATTTTGTGGGAGTGGCGCCGCGTTTCATCGGGCAACTTCGCCGGTTTCAGGGAGTTACGTTTTTGGTACCCGGCTGGCCGGCAAGTGATGACCTTTGCTTGACACCGGATTTTTGGCGTCCCATATTAGGCCGTCCGACCGGGCCGCGGTCGGCGCGTTCTGGCGTCGAACGGAATCGTCGCCTCCCCCATGCACCGTACATCACATGACGTCTCCACCCGAAGTTGGCCCTTGAGCCTAGGGGCGGGGTGCGCACTCCCCGCTCCAAGCCGGTAGCAACCGCAGGTTCACGCCTTTGGAGGACGTATCCATGAAGCAAAGCCGTGTCAGCGCCTTCCTCCGTGTCACGCGCCTCGTCGCGCTCGCGGCAGTGGGCCTCTGGTTGGGAGCCGGCTCGCTCCTGGCCCAGGGCTCGACTGGTAAAGTTGAAGGCCGGGTGCGAGACCAGGCGGGCGCACCCATCGCCAACGCCCAGGTGACCATCGTGGGGACGGCGTTCAGCGCCCTCACCAACCCCCAGGGCTACTATTTCATGAACAACGTGCTGGCCCGCACGGTGGACGTTCGGGCGGCCTTCATCGGGTACAAGTCCACCCAGGTGCAGGGCGTCAAGGTGCTCGCCGGCCAGACCATCACGGTCGACATCCAACTGGAGCAGACCGCGGTCCAGATCCAGGAGATCACCGTCGTCACCCAGACCCAGCCGCTGGTGCCTCGGGACGAGGTCACCACCAAGCAGCGGCTCGACGGCGAGGTGGTGAAGGGTCTGCCGGTCGACCGGCTCAACAACATCCTGGCGCTGCAGCCGGGCGTGGTGGCCAGCCGGAATAGCAACCAGCTCTCCATCCGGGGCGGCCGGGTCGACCAGAACGCCACCTACGTCGACGGCGTGCCGGTGCAGGCCGGCTTCCGCGGCGTCGCCCAGAGCCAACTCTTCCAGAGCTTCTTCCGGGGGCCCACCACTCAGATCGAGGTGAGTGCCGAGAACTTCGAGCAGGCTTCCGTCACCACCGGCGCCACCTCGTCCGAGTTTGGCAACGCCCAGGCGGGCGTCATCGCGATCGAAACCAAGACGGGCGGCAGCCAGTACACCGGGAGCCTCGCGTACGAGACCGACGCGGCGACGCGCCGGACGTCCCGGCTGGGCCTCAACCGGGTGAACGCCAGCTTCGGCGGCCCGCTCGGCCTTTCCGGGTTGACCTTCTTCCTCTCGGGAACGCTGCAGGGAGAGCGGTCGATCACCACCGGCAAGGGTGTGGGCGACCTGCAGATGTTCGCCCCGGTGGGCATCGATACCGTGGTGGCGGTGCCGACCGCCACCGGCGATCCGCTGGCCGACACCACCTTCGTTCCCATCCGCCAGTTCGCCCTGGTCACCGGCGACTGCGACCGGTTCAGCGGCAGCTCGAACAGCGGCATCGCCAGCAACTACGGGGTGGACTGCAAGGGCGGCCAGCTCCCCGGCACCGGGCGGTCCCAATACTCCGCATCGGCCAAGCTCAACTACACCTACGGCACCGGCTCGCGCTTGAGCTTCTCGGCACTCCGGAGCCAGAACCAGGGCCGCCTTACCTCCTCCGACCTCAACTGGGCCACCAGCGAGTACTACCGGTTCACCAACCCAGCCAACCAGTTCGGGTTCCGGCTCTCGAGCAACGTGTTCACCCTGAACTGGACCCAGAACCTGTCCAAGTCAAGCGAGCGGGCGCTGGCGCTGGAGACCTTCTTCAGCTACCAGCAGGACCGGACCATCAGCGCGCCGCTGACCCAGAGCGGCCTCGAGACGCTGCGGGATCCCTTCGGCGGCTTCCTCATCGGCAGCCTCGATTTCCTCTGGGATTTCGACACCTTCCCGCTCGACGACGAGCTGATCAACAACTTCCGGACCCGAACCCCGGGCAGCCGGCAGCGTCCCTTCCCGGTGGATCAGTTGTCGGACTTCAACCCGCAGCTGGGTGAGCAGTTCCGCAACAATCCGTTCTCCTTGCCGGCCACCAACCGCACCACCACCGCCCGGCCGGATGCGGGATTCCCCGCCGAGGAGATCGGCGGGCCGGGCGGCAACGGGGTGATCTCGACCTTGTACAAGGAAGACCGCATCCTGGGCAAGGCCAACCTCGACTGGCAGCTCGACCGGTTCAACCGGGTGCGTCTGGGTGGCGAGTTCACCCGCTACAAGATCGACTACTGGTCGGCCGAGCTCACCAGCAACTTCTTCGACGACGCCTACCGGGAGAAGCCGATCCGCTGGAACGCCTACTTCGAGGACCGGCTCGACCTGGGCGACGTGGTGGTGGTGGGGGGCGTCCGCTACGACTATTACGACAGCCGGGCCAGCCGGCCGCAGGATTACCCGGTCATCTCGACCCTCGACGGCTTCGATCCGGACAATCCGACGGCGCAGTTCCTGCGCGACGACAGCCACAACTACGTGAGCCCACACGTGCAGGTGTCGTTCCCGGTGACCGAGCGCACCAACTTCCGGCTGTCCTACGCCCACCAGGTGCAGGCGCCCGACTTCGGGGCCATCCTCACCGGCATCAATACCGACATCAACGTCTCCAACCCCAACCAAACCTACGGCAGCGATCTCGATTTCGGCCGGACCATCGCCTTCGAGTTCGGGCTGCGCCACGCCTTCAGCGACGACATGGTGCTGGACGTTGCCGCCTACAACCGCGACGTGCTGTCCGACGCCGCCGGGCGCACTCTCAGCCTTCCCGATCCGACGTCGAACAATGTCGAGAAGGAGATCCGGCGGATCGTCAACGCCGACTTCGGGAACACCCGCGGCATCGACGTGCGGCTGGACCGCCGGTTCGGCAACTTCTTCTCCGGCACGGTGGCCTACACCTACGCCCAGGCCAAGAACACCGGCGACGATCCGCTTACCTTCATCGCGTTCGGCTCGCGCATCGTGAGCGCCCTCGCCGGCGGCAACACGCCGCCGCCGCAGGCCATCCTCACCACCTCCACCAACCGGCCGCACACCATGGCGTTCGCGGGCAGCCTGAGCTTCCCGTCCGACTTCCGGCAGGGCACCGCGCTGGGCTCGATTCTGCGGAACTTCTCGGTCTTCGCGACCGCGCGGTACACCAGCGGCACCGCGTACACCGGCTGCGTCAACACCCAGGAGAACAGCGTGCTCCTGGCGATCGACAACTCGACCAGCCTTCCCTGCTCCACCGGCGACTTCACCTCCGAGATCAACGGCCTCCGGCTGCCCGATTTCAAGTCGTTGGACATGCGCTTTGCCAAGGGGTTCAGCCTGGGCTCCCTCAACCTCCAGGCCTACGCCGACGTGCGGAACATCTTGAACCTCACCAACACCATTCGGGTCTACCAGGGGAACCAGGACACCCGTAACTCGGTGGAGTTCACCGCCGACTCCAACATCGCCGCCAGCTCCCTGGCGGCCGAAGCGGACCTCAACGGCCTGTTGGACGATGCCACCGGGGCGATCGACCTGACCTTCCAGGGCGCCGGCGCCAGCGGGTGCGGCGGGTGGGTGACGTCCAACGGCCCGGCCGTCCCCAACTGCGTGTACCTGGTCCGGACCGAGCAGCGGTACGGCGATGGCGACGGGCTTTACACCGTGGATGAGCAGACCCGGGCGTTCACCGCCTACTACGGGTCGTTCCGCGGCCAGAACTTCTTTACCGACGCCCCGCGGCGGATTCGGTTCGGGCTCGAAGTCAACTTCTGATCGCGGCCAACCGGAGTGCCGGGCCCGATGTCCGGGCCCGGCACGCCGGGGTGGGCCTTCTCTTTGGAGAGGACGCAATGCATTCATTTCTTAGTCGGCGAACGGTGATCTCGGCGCTCGTGGTGGTCCTGGGTCTGGCGACGGCCCTGCCGGCGGCCGCCACCTCGGCCAAGCCGGACCCCACGGTCAAGAAGCAAGGCGGCTTCCGGCTGTTCGCCAAGGCGAGCGGCTCCCTGCGGGTCAACCAGATCGTCTGCGGTATCCTGTCGGACGGACAGATCTGCGTGGACTCTACCGGCTCCTCGACCATCCCGGGGTCGGTCTGGCCCAAGGGCACCAACAACCAGTACACCTTCAACTCCGGCATCTCAGTCGCGGGCATCATCGGGCCCGAGGTGGCCGCCTGGGCCGGGGATACCACCGGGGCCTTCTTCTTCGATGGCGCCGGCAAGTCCAACGGCGAGCAGGTGGAGCCGATCTTCAACGCCAGCGACCCGGCCGACCTGGCCAATTGGCCCGAATTTGCCCTGGTTCCGTCCGGCGCCGACCCGGGCGCCGATGTGTACGACCCGCTGCTCCGGGGAACCGTCAGCGCCTCCCAGGGAGACATCTATTTCCTCAATTGGGACGGCAACCCGAGCTCCACGGTCGGTCGCCCGCACCCGCTGGGGGTGGCGGTCGAGACCCGCGGGCTGGCCTGGAACTTCCCGGCCGGCAACCAGGACATCATCTACTTCATTTACACCCTCTACAACATCACCTCGGCCAACGCGGCCGACTATGCTCAGCACCGGCCCGCGCTGGCTTCCCGCCTGGTCCAACTGGGCCAGCAGTTCCAGGCGTCAAACGAGGCGTCCTTCGGTATCGACATCCCGGCCGGCGGGTACACCCTCCAGGACGTGTTCATGGACTTCGCGGCCGACCAGGACGTGACGGCCGCGGCGGGCGCCAACTACTCGACGTTCAACAACACGTTCAATATGGCCATCACCTACCACGAGACGTTCAACCCGGCCCCGGGCAATCTGTTCGACCCCGGCATCCACGCGCCGCCGTTCCTGGCGGGCCCGGGCTTCGTGGGCACCAAGTACCTCCGCAGCCCGATCCTCCCGGACGGCACCGAGGCGGGCACCGTGCTGGCGGGCGAGACCACCAACCGGGGCTCCTTCCCCGATCCGGTGAACACCACCCAGCTCTACCGCTACATCTCGGGGAATCTGAGCGCGGCCGCGGGCGACCCGTCGTGCAACACCGGCAACAAGGACCTCACCCGGATCTGCTTCATCAACCCCCAGCCGTCCGACACCCGGACCTTCCAGTCCAGCGGGCCGCTGCAGTTGGCTCCGGGCGCCTCGGCCGTCATCGTGGTGGCCTACATGATGGCGCCGCCGCTCTCGACCGGAAAGTGCCCGTCCATTCCCTGCCCGGTCACCATGGTGCCGGACGCCCTCAAGCTGGTCAACGCGACTCCCGCCAGCCCGGGGGTAGACGCGGTCGACTCGGCGATGGGTTATCGGGGCTTTCGCGCGGGGGCGACCGAAGTGACCCAGGAAAACGTGCTCACCGCTCCCAATTCATTGCTCCGGAAGGCGACCATTGCACAAACGGTGTTCAACGGGAAATTCCTGCTGCCGTTTGCGCCCCAGACGCCGGATTTCTTCCTGGTGCCGGGCGACAACCAGGTGTCCGTTCTCTGGCGGCCCTCCGCCTCGGAGGCGAGTGGCGATGCGTTCTTCGCGATTGCCAACGCCCCTACCGTCAAGGACCCGGACGGGAACGACCTCATCAACACCCTGTATGACCCGAACTACCGCGAGTTCGACGTCGAGGGGTACCGGATCTACCGGGGGCGGACCGACACCCCGAGCTCGCTGCAATTGGTGGCGCAGTTCGACTTTGCCGGCACCGTCATCTACGATTTCCGCGGGTTGGTGAGCCCCACCGAGGAGTGTGCGCCGGAGTTGGGCATCTTTACCGACTGCCCCTCTCCTTTCACGATTCCTGTGCCGGGCAGCCGCTTCCTCGACTCGGTGGGCGTGGAGTTGAACGGAGAGATCATCCAGATCAAGACGGGCGATCGGGTGGCGTTGGCGACCGGCAAGGCCCTGGTCATCAACGCCGACACCCTCATCACCGGCGGCAACAGCGGCCTCCAGGTGTTGGCCAACACGGGTGTGCCGTTCGCCTTCACCGACGACGGGTCGGGGCTGCTGAGCGCTCCCCGGAACAACGTGCGGTACTTCTACGCCGTCACCGCGTTCGACGTCAACTCCCTGACCTCGGGTCCGGGGAGCCTGGAGTCGCAGCGCGCGGCCAGGCCGGTCACTCCGGTGGCTCCCGCCAGCAACGTTACGGCCGCCACCCTGGTCTCGGGTCTCTTTGGTGATGATGGGGTCCCGCTCGATCCCACCCAGAAGTTGACGCTTGATCCTGCCACCGGTCGGTTCATCGGCTTGCCGCCGCCGACCGATGGCGTGGAAGGTACCTTCGCGCCGCTGGTCCCGGTGTTGCTGCCTGCCGTCAGCTTGATCGCCAGCATTGACTCCGTGAAAGCTCGGGTGCAGGATGATCCAGAGTGTGCCGGCCAGGCCAATGCGCTCAATGCCTGCTACATCTTCTATGTGACGTTTGATCGCGATGGGGCAAAGACGCGTTTCACCGTCGCACAGGCGTCGCCGGTATGGGATGCCTTTGGAGAACCCACGCAGCTGAGCGCGCAACTCGGGGCGCTACCGGTCCTGCCCGACCCGGCCACGGCGAGCCGTTTCGGTATCCCGGAGGGTGCCGGGGCCTCCAACGCGGCCGTCGCGACCACGAGCCGGCAATACATCGAGTTCTCGTCGTTCGAGGGCCAGGCGGCGCGGCGCAACCTGATCGGCAACGGCGCCGGCGTGTCACCGGGCGGCTCACGCTGGTTCAGCGGCCCGGACGAAACGGTCGATCACCCCGGGGCAGGCATCCGGGTAGGGCACCTTCCCGGCGTCGATACGGTATGGGCGCCGATTCACCACACGGACACAGATCCGGCGACCGCGGCCGTGCAGGAGGGGGCCAACAGCGGTACCATCCAGTTCTTTGGCTACGGGTCTGCGGGCCTCAGCCGCGAGGCCGACGTGCAGCTCACCTGGGGTGAGAACGGGGCGGTGGAGTCGGTCCGCGACCTCACGCATCACCTGCCGGTGGAGTTCAAGCCGGACGTCCAGGCCAGTTATGGCTTCGTGCAGGACGCCAACGGCGATGGCCGGATCAACTGGGAGGACTTCAACTTCATCCCGGGCATGGCGGCGTTCTGGGTGTTCCAGGGGCTACCGAATGGCCCCACCGACCCGGCCCAAGCCATGCCCCTGGTGCCGACGGCGACGGTGAGCCCGGTCTCGACAGCTTTTGCCACCGCCCCGGGAACCACGGGACAGGGCTTCGGCCTCTATATCAACAGCGAGCGCTACATCTTCCAGCTCACCGGGGGAGCCCTGCCAGCGGCAGGGACCCAATGGACGCTACGGACCTATACCGGGCGGGTGGCGGCGACGAACAATCCTGCGTCCGCCACTCCCAGCGGCTACGCATTTACTGCCCGGGTTCGGTCGCCGGTGGTGCCCGGGCTGAAGGTTCAGTTCACCGTTGACCGGGCCACTGTAGTCAATGCCGCCACAAAGAGCGATCTCGCGGCGGTCCACACCGTCCCGGATCCCTACTATGTCACCAGCGGATTCGAGCAGACCACGACGGACAAGATCATCAAGTTCGTCAATCTGCCCACCCGCGCGCTCATCCGGATCTACACCTCGAGCGGGGTGCTGGTCACGATTCTGGAGCACAACTCCACCACGCTCGGAGGTGACGAGACGTGGAACGTGCGCAACCGGAACAACCAGGTGGTGGCGAGCGGGGTGTACTTCT
>Ga0326597_10010209_pt1 | contig 12531 bp, 9 predicted proteins | sample RVTome_12_FD_203789 | JGI IMG/M metagenome (GOLD analysis project Ga0326597, IMG submission 203789) | Soil microbial communities from uranium-contaminated site in the Upper Colorado River Basin, Wyoming, United States - RVT100D185 | ecosystem: Environmental > Terrestrial > Soil > Contaminated >... | reverse complement strand
TAACAGCTGTTAATCGTGATTTTGACATATACGGTATCAGGATTATTCCGATAGAAGTTCAACATGCTGATTGGCTGATTCTTGGATACAGAATAGGGAACATGGCATATCTTACAGATTGTAGCGGTATACCTGAGAGTTCAGTAAAAAGATTGAATGGGCTTGAACTTCTGATAATAGATGCGCTCAGATATAAACCCCATCCTGCACACTTCAGCGTAGATCAAGCGGTAGAGGTCATCGGAGAGATTAAGCCAAAAATCGCGGTGTTTACGCACATGGGTCATGAACTTGAATACGAAAAGCTTTCAAAAGAGCTTCCGGAAAACATTGAACCTGCCTATGATGGAATGGAATTTGATGTTAATGATCCTCAGTTTTCAAGATGATTTTATTTTGGTAATCTTAAGTTTAAAAAACTATATGAGGTCAAAAGATGCAGGATATCATCAAAGAACTATTGCAGCCAAACGGTTCAAAAATAATCTTGTGCGTCCTCGATGGATTGGGTGGGCTTCCTCTAAACGGAAAAACCGAATTAGAGGCAGCCTCGACTCCCAATTTAGATGAGCTTGCGAGGAGGAGCGCTTGTGGGCTTCATGTCCCGGTGGCACCGGGTATAACGCCGGGAAGCGGTCCATCTCATCTTGGGCTTTTCGGGTACGATCCACTTAAATATGAAATAGGACGAGGGGTTTTAGAGGCTCTGGGCTTAGGTTTGGAGCTATCACGGAACGATTTGGCGATAAGAGGTAATTTTGCGACTATCAGATATGAAGGGAATAGGCCAATAGTCGTGGATCGAAGGGCGGGTAGGATACCGACCGAGGAAAATAAGAGGATTACTAAAGAGATTCGAAAAAAGGTTAAGACCATAGATCAAGTCGAGGTTTCAATTACATCCGGGATGGAGCACCGTTTTGTCCTTGTTCTTACGTTTCCTGAACCTCTTTTGGTTGGTTCACACGATATTTCAGATACCGATCCACAGAGGGAGGGTTTGAGTCCCCTAAGGCCTCTTGCACGAAGGAAGGAAGCAGACAGGGTAGTGAGTGTGGTGGACAGTTTGATAGACAAAATAAATCATGTCATCAAAGATGAGGCTGCGGCGAATTATATTCTCCTTAGGGGTTTTTCGGTTTATCCTAAGCTTCCAACCTTTAGTGAAGCATATGGACTTAAGGCTGCGGCTGTTGCTGTTTATCCTATGTATAGAGGTGTAGCCAGGCTATTAGGCTTGAAAGACCTTGATGTGAAGGATAGTACAATTAATAGCGAAATAGAGACACTCCGGCAGCATTTTGATGAATTTGATTTTTTCTATTTTCATGTCAAGAAGACGGATAGCTATGGAGAAGACGGTAATTTTGATGGAAAGGTCAAGGTAATAGAGGATTTTGATTGTTGTATTCCTGATATTATTAGTCTAAAACCGGACGTATTCGTAGTTACGGGTGATCATTCTACACCTGCGATAATGAAATCACATAGCTGGCATCCTGTACCCTTTCTCCTTTATTCTTCGAAGAATCGTGGCGTTCATGTTTCAGGTTTTTCTGAAAGGGAATGTCTGAAAGGAGAGCTTGGAATATTCAGGGCCATCGAAGCTATGCCACTTATTCTGTCGAACGCAGGAAGACTTCAAAAATTTGGAGCCTAGCCTCTTGAATCTTGCAATTTAGGGATGCTGTGCTAATTTAATTCCTCTGGAAATATCTGCCGAAGTGGCGGAATTGGCAGACGCGCTGTCTTGAGGGGGCAGTGCCCGAAAGGGCGTGCGGGTTCGACTCCCGCCTTCGGCACCATTTGGATATTATCTACATCACTGAGATTGTAATGAGCTGTATGTTTCGACATCCTTCTCGTAGCTCTTCTTATAATTTTCACATCTGGATTCGTCCTCGGGATTTTTTTTAAGGCAATTCTCATAATTCCTCCTCGATTTTTCTACCATTTCTCTTGCATCGAGTAACTTCTGTCTTCTTTTGGACGAATCCATTGGCTTATCAACCAGTATTTCCTTGCCAGTATCGTAATATCCACATCCTGCTAGAGGGGTAATCGTAATTGAGACCACAATTAATATTAACTTTATCAAATGGGTACTCCTATCATGCTCGTAGCTTATAAATAATAAATTTAGAGTTCTCTTTAACCAAACGATTATTCTTAGTTTGCTTGATTTATTCACTTTTATTCGAGAATTCTTCAACTGCTCTGTCGGCGAATTCTGAACCAAATCTTTTTATCATATCTGCAATTTCCTTGTTGCTTGTTGCTCGTTGATAGGTCTCAGCCATTCTGATAATTGTTTGAAAGTAGTGGATATTAATCTCTTCCACTGTCATCTCTTTGGTCCAGAGATCGATGCTTAAACTGTTTTTTCTTTCATGGTCCCAGATTGATATAAGCATCGCGCTGCAAGGTTTTAGTCCCTCTATATCAGAATCTGTTGCATCCCAGTGAATTGACTCAGGGATGTTTTCTTCGTCTAACATAACCTTGAATATTATCTCCGCTTCTTTTGACATTTTTGACCTTTTATATGAATATTTAAAATTGATATTTAACATAAACTATAATTCTGTTTTTTGAAATACAAAGCATTATTGTTTGAATACGGAATTATATTGAATTTCCAATTTTGCTTGTAAAAAAATCCTTGTAGGTATCTTCGTAGTGTTGGTATAAAGAGTAGGCCTTGAATATAACTTTTTCCGATTATAAGAATTATGAAGTCGTTGTATTAGGTTCCGGTGTATCGGGCTTGACATGCGGCATTCAATTATTGGAAAAGGAATTCGGGGTACAAATAATCGCCTATTCTGTGCCGCCGGATACTACTTCGGACATCGCCCCTGCTTATTGGAGCCCCTTTAGGGTATATCCAGAGGGGAGGGTCCTCAAATGGGGCAAATATTCATACAGGGAATTTATTAATTTAAGTGCAAAGACTGGTACCGGAGTTTCTCTAATTCAATTAATGGAACTTTATGATCATGAGGTGGCTAATCCATGGTGGAAGAAGGTGGTACCCGAATGTGTTCGCGCAAGTCAAAGTGAAGTACCTTCGGGATTTAAAGATGCATATCTTGTTGAGGTTCCGCTGATCGAAACCCCGATTTATATGAAATATCTTGTAAAGCGGTTCAATGAGATGGGTGGTAAGATTATCAAGCTTGCCTCAAGGATATCATCTTTAAAGGAGTTGTATGGAGGGGAAAGGATAATCGTAAATTGCTCAGGGCTTGGGGCCTATGATGTTTGTGAAGACAAGGATACATACCCAATACGCGGTCAGATAATAAGAACGACCAACCCCGGGATCAATCGATGCTATCATTATGAAAGTGAAAAGAACGGCATAACATACATAGTGCCAAGGACCGGGGATTGCATACTCGGTGGGACAGCAGAGGAATATGATTGGAATACAGAGATAGATATGGCAACAGCTAATGATATTTTCGAGAAATGTAAGGCATTGGAACCGTCTCTGGGTGATGCGAGGTTATTGGAACACAAGGTCGGACTGCGTCCGGGCCGAAAGGAGGTATGTCTTGAGCTTGAAAGGGTATCGGAGGGGTGTGCTGTAATCCATAATTACGGGCACGGAGGTGCAGGATTTACATTATCATGGGGGTGTGCTGAAGAGGTAGTGGAATTGGCTGAAAGTATCTCACATTAGTTTTTCTAAATTCGCAGATATTATTGGGGGGGTTTCATTTTTCTATATTCGAATAAAGCTTATTTATAATTTCTATCAATCACTGAGTAAAAGCTATCTTAAGCTATTCAAACTAATTGTCTTATCATATAAATGGACATACCAATACTAAGAGATGTTGTAATTATATTCGCAATTTCGATAACTGTTATTTTTTTATTCTCTGTAATTCGAGTACCGACAATATTGGGTTTCTTGCTCACTGGTATTCTGGCTGGCCCCCACGTTCTCGGATTAATTAAAGGTGTCGATGATGTGGAAGTGCTCGCAGAGATCGGTGTAGTGATGTTGTTATTTACCATTGGGATTGATTTTTCCTTAGAGGGCCTTTTGCGTCTCAAGAGAGTGGCTTTGATAGGGGGGTTTCTTCAGGTTTTTCTTACTTCATTGACTTCGTTCTTTTTGATGAAGGTTTTGGGAAGAACCCTTGGAGAGTCTGTTTTTATCGGCTTTCTCATATCTCTGAGTAGCACAGCAATCGTAATCAAACTAATTCAGGAGAGGGCGGAGGTTGAGAGTCCTCATGGTGGGGCTGCTCTGGGCATTTTAATATTTCAAGACATTGCAATCATACCGATTATGCTAATAACTCCGATTCTTGCGGGTGCTTCAGACAAGGTAGGTCTTACATTACTGATGCTGCTTGTGAAAGGGATGACAATCGTTATTCTTGTTATAATCGCTGCCAAGTGGGTGATACCCTGGCTACTCTTTCAGATTACCAGGAGCAGAAGTAGTGAGCTATTTTTATTAGGAATTGTGGTCATTTGTTTAGCGGTTGCATGGTTTACCTCCAGCCTGGGGCTTTCTTTAGCAATAGGCGCCTTCTTGGCCGGGCTTATAATATCAGAATCAGAATACAGTCAGGAGGCGCTTAGCAAGATTTTGCCCTTCCGTGATATCTTTGCAAGCTTCTTTTTCGTTTCCATAGGGATGCTTCTAGACGTGAAGTTCCTCTTGCAGCATCCTTTCCTGATAATCCTAATAACCTTAGCGGTATTGGTTTTAAAGATTATCACTTCATCTTTGTCTGCAATCCTTGTTGGATTCCCGCTGCGTAGTGCGATTTTGGTGGGACTGGCACTTTGCCAGATAGGGGAATTTTCCTTTATTTTGTCAGAGTCGGGGGTTAATCACGGATTATTGAATGAAAATATGTACCAAATATTTCTGTCAGTAGCAATCCTCACTATGGCTGCAACTCCATTCATATTGATGAAAGGCTCAAATTTTTCGGAATTTGTATCCAGATTACCCCTGCCAAACTGGTTGAAATCAGGTCTTTATCCTGTAGTTATCACCAATGAAGTTATAAGCGAAGAAATATTAAAGGATCATCTAATTATCATCGGCTTTGGAGTAAATGGTAAAAATATAACGAGAGCTGCCAAAGCAGCTAATATCCCTTATGTAATAATTGAAATGAACCCTGAGACTGTTAGAGAAGAAAAGTTAAAGGGCGAGTTCATATTTTATGGTGATGCAACTCAAGAGGAGGTTCTTAAGCGCTCCCGAATTGCAAACGCAAGGGTGCTTGTAATTGCTATATCGGATGCTGCTGCGACTAGAAGAATAACGTCCATAGCCAATTATTTAAATCCGAAGTTGCATATTATTGCCCGTACGCGTTTTGTACGTGAAGTGAAACCACTATATGATCTGGGAGCTGATGAAGTAATACCTGAGGAATATGAAACATCTATCGAGATATTTGCGAGGGTATTGATGAAGTATTTAGTACCGCGGGATGAAATTGAGGAGTTTATAGCGGAGGTGAGGTCCGATGGATATGAGATGTTTAGAAATCTTTCCAAACAGTCTGCATTTTTATCTGATTTAAGACTTCATCTCTCAGACATGGAAATCAGTTCTTTAGAGGTTAATAGAAATTCCACCTTGATTGGCAAAACGCTGGCCCAAGTTGGTTTGAGGAACATTTACGGGGTAACAGTTCTTGCTATCCGAAGGAACACTCAATTGATACCAAACCCTGCTGGAGATGAAAGGTTCTCCCCCAAAGACCAAGTAATTATACTGGGTTCACCAGAAAAAATAGTTGATGTTGCCTCTTTGTTCCGTGGGGTCTAGACTGTAACTACCCTGCGTCATGGGTTAACGATATTTACTTACGATCTTGTGGAGGGATTAAATCCTGTTTTGAATTTTATATGATGTTAAAAAGAAGGCTCAATCAGTGAAAACCTTTTGATCAGGTTTTAAGAAAATGTTCTCAAATAGATCTCTTCTTATCTTGCGTGTCGTGGTTTTGGGAAATTCCTCGTGTAGTATTGCAAAATTGCTTATCCTTTTATAGGCCTCAAGATGGTGATTTATCTTCCTTATGTCCGCTTTGATGAGTTCCCATACATTTTCATCAGATACCGCTAGTCCAATAGCTCCCAACCTTTCACCGACTTCTTCAATGTTTGGATATATTAAAGCCTGTATTGTTTTATCATCGGGACTAAATACCAATGCTTCTTCAATGTAATATGATTTCGTCAGTTTTTCCTCAAGTTCTTCAGGGGATAAATTTTTTCCGCCTCGTGTTACTATCAAGAATTTTTTTCTGCCAGTTATGTAAAGATATCCTTCATCATCAAAAAATCCAACATCTCCTGTGTATAGCCATCCGTCTGGCATCAAGACTTCTTTTGTTGCATTTTCGTTATTGTAATAACCCTTCATTATATTGGGGCCCCGCACCACAATTTCACCATTTCCGTCTCTATCGCTATCTCTTATTTCGACCTCATCGCTTTCTATAATCATTCCGACACTTTCGTTTTTTGGCTTTGAAGGGGGATTAACACTTATAAGTGGAGATGCTTCAGATAATCCATAGCCCTGAACAATGGGAAATCCAAATTGTTCGAGTCCTCTTGAAACCCAGGTAGGAAGGGAGGCACCGCCACAGATTATCAATTTTAACTTTTCGAGTCCTAATTTTTTCTTTATCTTTTTACCAATAATTCTTTTAGGTAGGGCTCTCATGACAATTCCTTTAAACCCTGGTTGACCCGAAATTTCTTTATTTATTCTAAGATAGAGCTTTTCCAAAATCAGCGGAGCGTTTAACCATATCGTGGGAGAGGCTATATATAAATCTTCAAGCATTTCTCTTGGCTTTATACTTCTGGCATAAAACACACTTGATCCGTTATAGAAAGATCCCAAAAGCCCACATGTGCACTCGTAAGAATGGTGCATTGGGAGAACGGAGAAAGCCCTGTCATCGGGACTTAAGTCAAGAATTTTATACATGTCTTCTACATTTGACATGATGTTCTTGTGAGTCAGCATCACACCTTTTGGGTTACCGGTAGTTCCTGAAGTGAATAGTATTTCCGCGAGTTGCTGATCTGAAACACTCTCTCTTTCAACGCCCGAGGAATACCTCTTAAATATGTCGTCAAAGTTCTCCATTATAATCATGTGTTTCAAGCCTTTGAGTTCATGAAGTATTGGTCGGATACTGGTGAGAAAAGATTCAGATAAAAAAATCGCCCTTGCCGCCGAAAAGCCGAGGATGAACCTAAGGCTTTCCATGGATGCTCTTGAATCGAGTGGAACAGCTGTTGCACCAATCCAGGATACCGTGAAGTATGATATGCCCCATTCAGGCCTGTTCTCGCCCAGTATTGCAATATTGTCGCCCTTGCCGATCCCTGACTCCTTTAGGTATCTGCCAATACGTTTTACATATTCCAGTACCTCCCTATAACTGAACTTATGGATATTATTGTTTCTTGGTATTAAATATGCTGTTTTGTCTTTGTACCTATCTACACTTTTCTCGATCATTTCGGGGATTGTTTTGATTCCGTAAGGGTTTCTTACAGTGGGTATTTTTCTGATTGGCTTATTTAATTTGTTCATAATGAATGGCTAGGGTATATAAATCTAGCATTTTTTTAGAATAACTTCTGGAGATGGGTTTTTTAATAGATGATTTACAGATAGTTTATAAATAGTTGAAAACGTAGATTGAAATACCTCTCGGGCTGAGAAATTATTGGTTAAATATTATTCAAATGATCGTTTGAGAAAAAATCGTACAGTGTTTAGAATAAGGAAATGCATCTGTTTGCCCTTATAATGGCAGGTGGAGAAGGAAAAAGATTTTGGCCCCTGAGCAGGAAGGATAGGCCAAAGCAATTTCTTAATCTTATCGGTGGGAAATCACTCTTAAGACAAACAGTTGAGAGGATTCTGCCATTAATTCCTTATCAAAATATCTTTGTCGTGACCGTAGAACGTTATCTTGACGAAACTCGTAGGCATTTACCTGGATTACCTCTGCAGAACATAATTATCGAACCTGAAGGGAAGAATACTGCTCCCTGCATAGCGCTGGGTACTCTCAAGATAAAAAAGATTTCCCCCGATTCGACGATACTTGTGCTACCCGCTGATCATGCAATCGTTGATGATCAGAGTTTCAGAGATGTTATACAATACGGGCAACGCATAGCAAATATAATGCTTCCTTCCAGCGATTACCCGCTTGTGACCCTTGGCGTAAAGCCTAGGAAGGCTGAAACAGGATATGGATATATAAAGGAATCGACCGAATTGGTAAACTCGTCTGCGCATTATAATGCCAAGAGAATTTTGAAGTTTATTGAAAAGCCAGATTTAAAAACTGCTACAAATCTTGTAAATGAAGGTGGATATTATTGGAATAGCGGTATATTTATATGGAAAACTACAGCCATATTGAACGAATTCTCTGAGATCCTTCCCGAGTGGTATAAGTATTTTGATGGAATTTTAGATTCTTTTGAGAGCAGCTACGGTAACCTTGTGTTTGAGGAATTTTATAAGAACATCCAATCCGGCTCGATTGATAAGCTTATACTCGAAAGGTCGGAGAATGGCGTCGTAATACCTGTAGATTTTTCGTGGAGTGATGTTGGTACATGGCAGGCTCTGGATGAGTTTCTTAGATCAGATGAAGTGGAGAATATCAACATTGGAAATTGCATTTCACTGGATTCCACTTCTTGCCTTTTATTTGCGCAAAACAGACTGATTGCTGCGGTTGGGGTGAAAAATCTGGTCATAGTGGAAACTGATGATGCAATCTTAGTACTGGATAAGGATAAGGCTCAAGATGTTAAGGAGTTGGTAGAGAGATTAGATCTTGAAAAGGACTAAGTTATGAAAATTAATTGCAAATCCACGATGAGTTACCTAAAATATTATGTTAGGAATATGGTGCAGCTAGCAAGATAATTATGGAGTTTACCTGTATTTTATAAAATTATAGTATTGATCACAACCTTGCAAACTTAATCTCCTAAGCAAGCTTTCTGTAGAGGGCATCTGCAAAATTGAATCCTTTAAGTTAGTTATTGCTCCATCGTATTTGACTAAAGGCACGATGAAAAAAGGACTACTATTTATTGTCTCTGGACCGTCAGGCAGTGGAAAGACGACTCTATCGAAAAAGGTAATCCAGAAAATTAGTGATATAAGATTTGTGGTCTCCTATACTACGAGGGAACCCAGACTAGATGAAAGAGATGGAGTTGATTACAAATTCATATCTGATGATGGGTTTAATGGCTTAATAGTGGACAGAAGATTATCTGAATGGGCTATTGTGCATGGGCATCGCTACGGGACCCCTGTCGAGCCAATCGAGGAAGCCGCATCATCGGGTATCGATCTGATTTTAGACATAGATGTACAGGGGGCCCGAAATATTAGAGCTAAGTATAGTGAGGGTGTGTATATTTTTGTCTTACCATCGTCTCTTGATATTTTGAGAAAGAGGCTAATGGAGAGAAAATCTGAAGGAGTAATTGAAATAGATACTAGGCTCGAGGATGCTAAAAAAGAGATACAAGAAATCGAGGATTATGATTATATTATTGTAAATGACGTTTTGGCAGAGGCGTTAGAGAATCTTGCCGCTATAATACTTTCTGAGCGGTGCAGGAAGGAAAGAGTTCTAAGGGATTCAAGATTAGAATTCTACGAGAAAAGAAGTGATAAGATTAAATGATATAGTTGAAAAACTGAGTTCTTATCTATACCTGCCTGAAAAAGACAGGGAGTTTATCAAGAAGGCATATGTCTATTCTGCAAAGGTTCATGCCGGTCAAAAGAGGAGCTCAGGTGAACCATATCTGAGTCATCCACTTGAAGTGACTGGGATTATAGCGGATATGAAGCTTGATGTCTCATCTGTGGTAACGGGGCTGCTGCATGATACTGTTGAGGATACGCTTACTACTCTGAACGAAATAGAATCCTTATTTGGTAAAGATATCGCCTTTCTTGTGGACGGTGTTACAAAGATTAGCCAGCTTCCGTACACCTCTAAGATAGACGAACAGGCGGAGAGCTTCAGGAAATTGATACTGGCGACGGCAAAAGATATTCGAGTCGTACTTATCAAACTTGCTGACCGACTTCACAATATGCGCACTTTAGAGTACTTGGCGGATGATCGTCGGAAAAGGATAGCAAAAGAAACTTTTGAAATTTATGCTCCATTGGCCCACAGGTTTGGCATCTACTGGGTTAGAACCGAGCTCGAAGATCTATCATTCAAGTTTCTGAATACTGATGAGTTTGAACGGATTTCCAAACAAATCGAAGAGAAAAAGAAGGAGTGGGAGACATACGTTGATGAAGTTAAAAACATACTCAATGTCAAACTCGAAGAGTTTGGAATAAAGGCCGAGATTACCGGACGGTTTAAGCACATTTATGGGATTTTTAATAAAATGAGGGTGCAAAATATTGATTTAGAAAAGGTTTATGATGTAATAGCTTTCCGACTGATCACTGATTCGTTAAGGGAGTGTTATGAAGCATTGGGAGCGGTTCATTCCACGTGGAAACCCGTACCTGGCAGATTCAAGGATTTCATTGCCTTGCCTAAGGTAAATGGATATCAAGCTCTCCACACGACTGTTATCGGTCCCATTGGCGAAAGGATGGAGATACAGATCAGAACTCGCCGCATGCATCAGGTAGCTGAATATGGCGTCGCTGCACATTGGAAATACAAAGAAGGTAAGATCGAAAGCGACGAGAGTTATAACGTATATGGCACCCTGAGACAGCTATTGGAATGGAAAGACATCAAGGATCCAAACGAATTTCTGGAAGCCATAAAAGGGGAACTTATTTCTTATGGAGTCTATGCATTTACCCCAAAGGGGGATTTGAAAGAACTTCCGGTTGGAGCAACTCCTGTTGATTTTGCTTACTCTATTCATACAGAGATTGGTAACAAATGTACAAGGGCTGTCGTTAATGGGAAACTGGTACCCTTGGACTACAGATTAAAGAGCGGGGATACGGTTGAAATTATCACGTCCCCAGAAAAGCATCCAAACCGGGATTGGCTCAAGTTTGTCTCATCATCACGTGCAAAAAACAAAATTCGGTCATGGCTAAGAGGTGAGGAGACTAAACAGTCTCGAGTTGTCGGGAAATCAATTAGCGAAAGAAAATTCAAGCAGCATGGTCTCGACTTTCAAAAAATGCTGAAAAATGGAGAACTCAGTGACGCGCTCTCGCAACTCAAATTTAAGGAGGTCGAGGATTTCTTCCTTGCCGTTGGCTTTGGAAAAGTTTCCGTGGCTGATCTCCTTAAACGCTTGGATACAAAAGTTAAGTTGGAACATCCCCCCGACAAAGAATCCAGAATCGATAGAATAATTAAGACAATCACACGGTCTACAGACGGGGGTGTTTTAGTTAAGGGGTATGATGATGTTATGATAAAATTTGCTCTATGTTGTTCACCACTGCCTGGAGAGGAAATCCTTGGATATATAACTAGGGGTCGAGGTATTACCATTCATAAACATGACTGCTCGCAACTGCTTGACGTTGATCCATTAAGAAGGATAGAGGTTGAGTGGGATAAGAGCTACAAGGGATTTCGACCCGCAAAAATCTTGGTGACTTGCAGCGATCGTCCTGGCATGTTGTCTAATATCACAAACTCGATTTCCACCTCTGATATTAACATCTCAAGAGCCGAAATGCATTCAACCGATGTCGATAGCGCTATTGGGACGTTTGATATAGTTGTATCGGACCTCCATCAACTTGAGAGTGTCATGAAATCTATAAAGAAAGTTAAAGGCGTAATTTCGGTGGAGAGGATAGTTGGAGCCGATGAAGTTTGATGATGATTATATAATTTAGTTATGTTATCCACCTGAAAATCAACTTCAAGTTGAATTGCATAATCTGCTTAATATTGAAACCACTAATTTACCGATATATACTCAATGTCCTTAGATGATAAATATTTGGTCAAGAGAATACAGGGTTAGAAAAAAGGCGAGGCAAGTATATTCTGAAACAAAGAATCTATATGCGAAAAATAGGTCAAAGGTTCAACCTGAAATTGCTGGACTCATTAGGGAGAAGCTTGGCCAGACAGAGCTTGCGATCAGCAATGGCAATATGTCAGAGATTAAGTTAAAGACCGACGAGCTTGAGAGTATAAATAAGGAGCATCTATCAAAGTTTGTCAAGTCGAAATTAAGACAGAATGTTGAGGCGCTGCTATTTGCAGTTGTCCTGGCACTGGTTATCAGGACATTTATAGTACAGCCTTTTAAAATTCCCTCTGGTTCTATGATACCTACTCTCCTTGTTGGCGATCATCTGTTAGTGAGTAAATTCATATATGGGACAGAGATTCCTTTTTCGGATAAAGTAGTTTTACCCTTAAGGGAAATAAAACATGGCGACGTAATAGTTTTCAGGTATCCAAACAGTGAAAGTGATCCATCGAAGAATGGGATCCATTATATTAAGCGAGT
>Ga0326597_10010208_pt1 | contig 12531 bp, 11 predicted proteins | sample RVTome_12_FD_203789 | JGI IMG/M metagenome (GOLD analysis project Ga0326597, IMG submission 203789) | Soil microbial communities from uranium-contaminated site in the Upper Colorado River Basin, Wyoming, United States - RVT100D185 | ecosystem: Environmental > Terrestrial > Soil > Contaminated >... | reverse complement strand
CGCCATCAACCGCTATGTCGAGGAGCATAATGACGACCCCAAACCCTTCGTCTGGACCGCCGACCCGAGCCGCGTCCTCGCCGCTATAAACCGCGGGAACCAAGCGTTAGAATCACTCCACTAGGTAGATGATAGGGAACGGCCCCGTGCATCCGGGGCGAAGGCCGGCGGGGCCCCGCCGAGACAGACCTTCCCTCAAAACTCCTTTAGGCTTGGATGAATTTTTGACTTGCTGGTAATACAAACCACCCCTGAAATCTTGCAGCAGGATCGAGCCCAAGTCGATTCATCGAGAGAGGAGACACCATGGAGATCAAGTTCGGGTTGATCAGCGCGGACTCCCACGCTGCGTTTAAGCATGACGACTTCACCTCGCGGATGTCGGTGAAGAAATGGGGCGACAAGATTCCCCAGATCGTCGAGTTCGGGCTGGACGGCGAGATGGTGGAAGCCTGGAGTCTCTATGGAAAGAAACCCAGCGCTCACCCTGGCTTTCAGCCAAGTGTCTGCAATTGCCCGGCCCTGATGGGCGAACCCTTCCCCCATTGGCCGAAGCGCTGGGAGGAGGTCCCCAAGATGGCCTACGACCCCGCGGAGCGCCTCAAGGCGCTCGACATCGACAGGATCGATGCCGAGGTGTTGTTCCCCAACCCCCCGGGCGGAAACTATTACCAGTTCGGTGATCCCGATTACGAATACGATACCGTGAAAGCCTATAACGATACCCTCGCCGACTGGACCAGGATTTCGGACCGGTATCTGCCCCTGGCCTCCCTCCCCTGGCTGCAAACGCCTGAGATTATCGCCAAGGAGATCGAGCGTTCGGTAGACAACGGCCATCGCGGCGTCAACCTGCTAGGCAAGCCCCCGAAGGGGCTGCCGCATCTCGCAGATCCGCACTGGTATCCGATTTGGGACGCATGTGTCGAACTCGGCGTGCCGGTCCATTTCCATGGATCAGCCGGAATCGGCGTAGGTGACACGGCCAAGGTCTGGGATGGGTACAGCAAGCGCCAGGCTCATACCGCCTCCACCAGCACGTCGGCGGTGGCCCCGGCACAGATCGTGCCGCAGCTGATCTTCACCGGCGTGACCGAGCGCTTCCCTGGCCTCAAGGTGGTCTTCGCGGAGGCCGGCATTGGCGGTCTCAATTACTTGATCAACACCTGCGATCACGTGTGGGAGCTGCACCATCTGTGGACCGAGGGCCTGACCACCCGGCCGAGCGAGGTCATCCGCCGCCAGATGTTTGTGAACTTCTGGTTCGAGGAGGAAGGCATCAAGCTGCGCCACGACATCGGCATCGACAACATCATGTGGGAATCCGATTTCCCCCATGTTGCCGCCTACTACCCCGATTCCTGGGGCTCCGTCGAGCGCGTGCTGAAAGGGGTTCCCGAGGATGAGAGGCGCAAGCTGCTCTACGAGAACGCGCTCCGGGTCTATCAGATCAAGGTCAGTGTCCCGGCGGAATAACCGGGCCCAATGAATCGGGCGGTGACCGGCTATTGCGAGAGGCGTGTCTCCGCCTTAGCCGGTCACGTTCCTGTTCACGGTCGATCCGAACTAGAATCTACTTTTTGCACGATACCTCTTTGGCAGTGAGGTCGTTACCGGGATAGCTGATTTCACAGGTCATACCTTTCTCGACCGCATCGCGCGCGGCCCGGTTGCCGTTGATCAGGACGACGGTTTTCGAGCTGGACACGCGTACCTTCTGTTCCTTGCCATCGACCTTGAAGTGATAGCGCCGGCCGCCGCGCTTGACGTCGGAAATCTTGGCCGTGACCTTCATCGTCTTCTCGCCGGTCTGCTTGAGCCACAGCACCTTCCAAAACTTGAAGAGGTCTTTCTCTTCATCACGGTACTGGTCCTCGCCGGTGTAGACCCGCTTGCTCTCGTCAAGTTTGAGGTCAGGCAAAACGTCAAGCCCGGCCTTCCTGAGATCCGGATATAGCGGCTCTTTGTGGGTGCTGTAGAACTTGGCGAGCTGACCCTCGCGGCTCAAGTACCAGTTGAGATAGAGCTTGGCGCCGGCCTCGTTTCCGCCCTTGATGATGCCGGCCGAAGAAATCAAGGTCGGGATCACCGGATCCGGGCAATGGATATAAACAGGTGAGCCCTTCTTGACCAAACCCGATGCACGGTTGACGGTGCCGGCAATCAATGCGTCGAACTCGCCCGCGCCCAAAAGCTGCATGGCCGCACTGTTGGCCTCCTTGCGGAGTTGCGGCTTGAGTCCTACGAACAGCCTGGTCAGGTAATCCTTGGTCCACTCCTGACCTTTGGCCGCCCGGAGGTGAAGTGCCCAATAATCGGGCCGGTTCAGCAGCGCGAGGTTCCCGCCGGCCCAGCGCTTCGAGGAGACCACGTCTTCCCAGATTTTGGGCAGCTCGGCTTTCTTGACCTTCTTGGTGTTGTACGCGAAGCAGGCCGTGACCAACCCGTGTCCGGCGTAATCGCCCCTGGGACTCTTCATCACCTCAGGCAGCTGCTTGTAGGCGGGCAGATCGTCGATATTGACAAGGGCGTTGAGTTTCCGGAATTGGAAGGCGTTGCCGCCGAGATTCACGATGAGGTCAGTAATCACCTTTCCGGACTTGAATGCCATTAGCGGCTTGATGACCCGGTCATAGCGATTGGAACGCGCGTAGCTAATCTCGGCCCAGGGGTAGCGTTCGTGGAATGGACGCACCATATTCCGGAACTGCTTGGGCCTGTTGGTGTCGCCGATTCTAATCGGGCCGGCCTTTTTCGCAGAGTCCAATATAGACTTCGGCAGATTGAGGGCCGCATCCAGGTCCATCAGGACCCCGGAACCGACCTTGAGCTTCTGGAGCATTTCTTGGGTCGATTTGGGGAGATCGGCACTCAAAGCGTGGATGGGAGAAACCGCCAGGGTCAGAGCGGAAAGCAATATGGCGGCACACACAATTCCTAATGTACCCCTCACCATTTCTGGGCCTCCTCCGAAGAACGCGTTAATTATTCTCACTGAATCGCAATTCGTCTTGCTGCGCTGAACGACATCCGTTCGGTGCAAATTCGCCTCATCCTCTCTCTTCAACGGATGCTCTTCTACGAGGACGTGGCACAGGCTGAGCAAGCTATATGTATCTTGATGAACCGATGAACTCCTGAGCGTGGGGGACGGCAGAACCCATCAGTCAGTTCAATTCTCATCTTAGCTCAAAGGGGTTTTGAGAGAAGGCTGAACTAGAGGAAAACAAAATGCGCGCGCGCGGCTCATGGCGGACATGGCGGACGGCCGTCGTTCCACAGGGACAGGCTTCCCCATAGGGTAGGCGCCGTTTTTCAATCCCCTATCCTTTACTTTGCAGGACAAAAACTGGTCCAATCGAATTGTCTGCAATAGGGGGCCCTGTCGCGAGCGGTGATGGGTCCTCGTCGGTCGGCCGATGCCGGCCGGTCGGATGCGGATGGTGCGGCGATCCGTTGCACCCGCCATCCTTTGATTTTCAAATTCAAACGGTCGCCCTAGAGAGCGACCAGTAAGGGGGGATAACGATGAAATTTGCGATGAGATTGCTTCTGGTGCCTGTTGCCCTTTCGGCGGGCACGATGGCTTTTCACGGCCCGGCCCGTGCGGACGACGTCGCCGCTTTCTATAAAGGCAAGCAGATCACGCTCATTATCGGCTACAGCGCGGGCGGGGGGTACGGCACATACGCAAGAGCGGTGGCCCGCCACATCACCAAGCACATTCCGGGGAATCCGGGGATCGTGCCCAAGAACATGGCCGGGGCGGGAAGCCGCAGGGCGGCGAATTATCTCTATGCGGTGGCGCCCAGGGACGGGACCTATATCGGCACGATCGGCCAAGGCGTCCCCCTGGACCAGACCATGAAGAAGCCGGGGGTGAAGTACGATGCGTCCAAGTTCTCTTGGATCGGCAACATCATCCTCGACAACAATATCACCTATACCTCTGCCTCGACGGGGATAAAGACGATCCAGGAAGCCCTGCAGAAAGGCGGCGTCATCTGCGGCGGTACCGGGGCGACGAGCCCGTCGGTTGCGTTCCCGCAGATCATCAACAACCTGATCGGAACCAAGTTCCGCATCATCAGGGGCTATCCCGGCGGCTCGGAAATCAACCTCGCCCAGGCGCGCGGCGAGGTCAACTGCCGCGGCAGCAAGGGCTGGGCCTCGACCAAAGCCACCCTGACCGATGAGCTCAAGAACCGGGAATACAACATCATCGTCCAGTGGGGCCCCAAGAAGAATCCGGAGATCTCCCAATACATGGGCCGGGAGGTGCCGTTGATCACCGAATTCGCCAAGACCGACCTGGACCGCAAGGCACTTGCCATGATCATTTCAGGTGTGACCATCGGCCGCCCGCTCATGACCCCTCCCGACGTGCCGGCTGAACGCGTCGCGGCCCTCAGGGCGGCCTTCGATGCCACCATGAAGGACCCGCAATTCCTGGCCCTGGCCAAGAAGCAGCGAATGGACATCAATCCAATGCCTGGGGTCGAGCTGCAGCAGGTCGTGTCCGAGGTGATCAATTCGCCTGACGATGCCGTCAGCCGGCTCCATGAACTCCTGGCACCACGCAACGTCACCAAGCTGCAAGCAAAATCGCTGGTGGGATCGATCGAAAGCGTCTCCAAGCGTTCGATGACCGTGACGGACAAATCAGGCAAGAGCACGAAGATGAGGATCCATCCCCGCCGGACCAAGGTCGAGATCGCCGGAAAGAAAGGCAAGACCAAGAGCCTCAAGGCAAAACTGAACTGCTCCTTCAAGTTCCTGCCGGGTGCCGGAAACCTGGTCACCGCCGCGAACTGCAAGTAGGCCGCGAACCGCAAGTAATCGGGTCTCGCTCAAGGAGTCGATATCTCCACCGGGAGAGTTGGGGCCGACCTCGCCGGGGCCCCTTTCGGTTCCCATGCCTTGGTCCCGTCGAGCGCCGCCTTGATCGCTGCAGCACCTGGAACAGGTCGCCTGCGATGTCTTGTCCCGCGGCGAGAGACGGGCGAAGGTAAAGGCGCGCGTGCCCGCGAATCCGGTGGCTGATCGCATTTCACCGATGGCAACGGAAATCCGTCCTCCCACGGATCGGCAAGACGGGCAGGGCTCATGCGGGAAAAGCCGCCAACGAAAGGATGATCAGGATGCGGCGCCTTGCAGGGTGGTTGATCGGTCTCTTCGCAGCCGCGCTTCTGCTCGCCTCGATCGCGGTGGTGTTCCGCGAGGCCGTGGTCGCGCGTGCGGCCGAGGCCTATCTCGCCGCGCGGGGGTTTCCCGAGGCCTCGATCTCGGTCGGCGATATCGGTTTCCGCGGCGCGACGCTCGTCGATCTGGCGCTTGGGCCGGGATTGCCCACCGTGGAGCGGCTCGAGGCCCGCTATCGCATCATCGAGGTTCTCGGCCTGCGCCTGAGGGGGGTTCGCATCCATGGGCTGCGCGCCCGGGTCGATTTCCGCGAATTGGAGACGATCCGGCGGCTTGCCGGCCTGTTGCCGGGCGGTGCGGGCGGCGGCTCCTTCGTTCCCGGTCCCGACATCGGGGTGAGCGACGCGCGTATCGAGCTCGCCAACACCGGAATCGGCGATGTCGTCCTTGCCGCCGGCGGCTCGCTGGATCTGACGCAGCCGCGCGCCCGCGCCATGTTCGACGCCAGGTCACTCGGGTTGCCGAAAGGCGTCTTGAAGGCGCTCGAACGAGCGGAGCTCAGGGTCACCGCAATGGGACCTTCGGATCAGGAGAGCGCCGCGCCCCATGCCCTGGCCCGGATATCGGCGCGCCTCGGCGATGACGAAGGCGAGTTGACCCTGGGGGCCGATGTCGCCTGGGCGAGGGGCGAACGGTTCGATGGCGCAACGAAGGTCGGGGTAAATCTCGAAATCCGGGGGGCCTCGCTGGCCGATCACCGGCTGGCGTCGCTGTCCTGGCGGTCCGAGGGCACGGTCACGGGCCGCTCGGCAAATATCGCCGGCCCGCTGAAAGCTGAAGCGCCCGTCCTTCGCAGCGGCGGTCTCACCGTGAAGGACGTTGGTCTCGAAGGCGAGGTCGGGCTTTCGGCCGGCCCCCGGATCCGGTTCGCGGCCTCGATGGCGCGGGGTCGTGTGCGGATCGCCGCGCCTCCGGTGCTCGGCCCGGTCAGGATCAAGGGGCCGGTCGATCTCGCCATTCCCTCGGTGCGGGTCGATTATGCGCCCGACCGCGGACTGGTCCTGAACGCTCGTATCGTGCCCGATGCCGTGGACGCCGTGGTGGTCCGGGAGGCGGGAGACGACATCGAGCTGACGGCGAGGGCCAAAGCGGTCGAGGCATCGCTTCAGGTTGCCGATGGCATCGGCGGGCGGCTTCTGCTCAGTGACGGCGCCGTCCGTATCGCCGGGAAAGGCCTCGCCGGCGAGAACATCCAGGCCACGATCCCGTTTCCCTTCCGACTTGCCGGCCGGCCGATCGTGCTGTCGGGCAGGGTCAAGAGCACATCCGATCCCGTCCTCTTCGCGCCGCTGGCCATCGATATTCGCGCCACGCCGGAGGTTGACGCATTCAGCCTGAGCGGTGCGGTGGAGCTTCCGGGCCTTGGGGTTCGTCTGCCCCTGCGCGGGCGGTTCGCTCATCCGGAGCGCCGGGGGCGCATCGATTTCGGTCCTGCGGCGCTGGAGTTCCGTCCGGGCGCGCTGCAGCCTCGGATGCTCGGTGCGGCGTTGGACGCGGTGAAGCAGGCGGCGGGGGCGGTCACGCTGGCGGGCGCCCTGGATTTCAAGCCCGACACGCCGCTCGATGGCGAGATCGCCGTCGACATCGACGCCCTGACCCTGGCAATGGCCGGGTTCCGTATCGAAGGCCTGGCAGGCAAGCTCCGGCTTGACCGGCTGTTTCCACCACGCACTCCCGGCGTGCAGGCGCTGTCGGCCCGTCGTGCGGTGCTCGGGCTTCCGCTGGACAAGCCGACCATGCGGTTCCGCCTCGAGCCCAAGGAAGCCCGGTCGACCGTCCTGATCGAGCGCGCGGAAGGGCGGCTCGCAGGGGGGCTCGTCTATCTGGACAAGGAACGGTTCGATCCCTCCGCGGAGCGCAATCGGTTCGTTATCGCCGTTCGGCGGCTCTCGCTGGAGCGGCTGTTGCGCGACTGGGCGATGGAGGGGCTTTCCGGAACCGGAACGATTTCCGGCACGATCCCGGTGGTGCTGATGTCCAAAGGCGCCGGGATCGAACCGAGTACCCTAGAGGCGGAGGGGGTCGGCGTGCTGCGGGTCAACTGGGGATCGGCGCGCGGTGCGCTGCTCCGGCAAGGCGATGAGGTCGCGCTGATGGTCCGCGCCCTGGAGGACTTCCGCTATTCGAGCCTCCGCATCACGGTGGCGCGGCCGTTGGAAGGTTCGCTGTCCCTGAAGGTGGCGATGGAAGGGCGTAACCCGGCAGTGAGGGCGGGCCATCCATTCCGCTTCAACATCTCCTTCAGCGGCAACCTGGAAAACATCCTGGCGGCGGTTGCCGAAGGACGGCGTTTGGGCGCCGACCTTCTTCAGGGTGGGATTGGCGCAACGCAGTGACAGGCTTGGCCCGGTTGCGCCGTTGTCGTAGTCTTTGCGCATGAAGGGACCCATGCTGCCTCTTGCGAGCTTTTTGCGGGCGACGCGATGCGCCTCAGGGGGGCTTGCCATGTGCGCGGCGATCCTCCTCGCGGCTTGCCAGCCGACGATACAGGTCAAAGCCCCCGCGGAACCGATCACCATCAACCTGAACGTCAAGCTGGACGCGGAGGTCCGCGTCAAGCTGGAGAAGCAGGCCGTGGAGGATATCCGCAAGAACGAGGACATTTTCTAAAGGGATATGAAAGGGATGGCGAAGCTCATATTCGGCGCGGCCCTTGCGGCGATCGTCCTGCTCATTGCGGCGCCGCAGGCGACCGCCGCCTCGAAGCTGGACCAATACCGCGCCCAGGGGATCATCGCCGAGCGCTACGACGGGCTGGTGGAGATCCGGGCCGGCGGGGCGCCGGCCGAAGCGCGCAGCCTGGTCGACGAGGTCAATGCCCGGCGGCGGGGTCTCTACAGCAAGCGCGCGGCGAGCCAGGGCGTGCCGGTCGAGGAAGTGGGGAAGGTCTACGCATCGGAGATCCTGGGAAAGGCTCCAGCCGGCACCTATTTCAGGAAGCCTGACGGCAGCTACGTCCGTAAGTGACCGTTCCCCTCATCCGGTCCCGCCAGGACCTCTGAAGGTCCCCAATTCGGACACGACGTCGCTTACCGCTCCGTCCTGCCCGAAATCGGCGACGCCGACGGTCAGCCCATTGGGATACGGGACCTTCTCTTCGTGGGACATAGTCATCGTGTCGCCGTCCGGACACCCCGTAAGAGCTTGTCGGCCGGCGCGTTCCGGGCTCTTCCTCAGCCGCCCTTGGCCTCGTCGAGGGCCGCCTTGAGCTCGGGCAGGACCTTGAACAGGTCGCCGACGATGCCGTAGTCCGCCACCTGGAAGATGGGCGCGTCCTCGTCCTTGTTGATGGCGACGATGACCTTGCTGTCCTTCATGCCGGCGAGGTGCTGGATGGCGCCGCTGAGCCGGCGAGCATCCCCCGGGGTATCGCCGATCGGCTATTTGCAATCCACCTGCTTGGCGACCTTGCCGGGGCCGGGATAGGTGAACGTGCAGGTCATCCCCACCTTCACGTCCTTGCGCACGGCCTTCTTGCCCTTGATGGTAACCTTGGTCTGACTGCTGGAAAGACGGGCCGCGACCTTTTCCCCCTTGTAGTCGATGGTGACCCGGCGGCCCGCACGCTGGGTCTCCACCACCTTGCCGGAATGGACGGCGATGACGTCTTTGCGCTTCGGTCCGCTGTAATTGGCGATGATGAAGGCGCGCGACTTCTTGTCATTGGCGCGGAAATGGGGATCGAAGTCCCGGAAGTTATATTCCATCCCCTTGACGCGGCGATGGATCTTCTGGGTGTTGCCGGGCGGCACGTCTTCCCGCAAGGACGTATAGCGCCGCGCCGGCTTCGCCATATGGACCATCGTCTGGCCTTCCTTGCTCAGGAACCAGTTGACGAAGAGTTTGGCGGCGTTGGGATGCGGCGCCTTGTCCAGGACGGCGAGGCAGCATTCCGAACCGCGCGCCTCGAGCTTGCCGCGCGCGCGCGGGAGTTCGACCACCGCGAGGGGGAATTTACTCATGAATTTCCGGAGGGTGTCGCCGATGTCACCCTCGTCCCACTTGAGCGGCCTGGAGCCGCGGATAAGCCAGCTTTCCTCCAGGCGGGTGTCTCTGGTGAACCTGACGTCCATTTCAGTGAGATACTTCTTGACCCACTCCGGTCCGGCATCGGGCGCGAAATACATTTCCTGCATGCCGCCCATGCGCCCGGGATCGTTCCAAGCCTGGTCCGCCATCTTGCCTTTCCATTTGGGCTCGAGGAAGTCCCAGGGCTTCTTGAGGGAGGCGACGTCTTCCTTGCTGAGCTTTTCGGTGTTGTACCAGAAGCGCCAGGAATTCTGGGCACGGACGCCATAGACGAAGATCTTCTTGGTGCCAGTCCTGTCGAGATACCAATGACGCTTGCCGTACCAATTGGACGTATCCGTCACCTCCGGATGGATGAGCAGGGGCGGCAGTTCCGCCAGGGCGCCCGCGGGCTCAAGGCGGCGGTTCATCCCCGAGGTGCTCATCAGTACGGCATCCACCTCGAACCGCCCCGCCACGCGCTCGGCCAGGATACGGGTCGCCCGCGAAGATCCGGAGCCGCCATCGGTCTGGACGGTGACGCCAAACTTCTCCTTGAACGCTTCGAAGAGAGGGAGGTATTGGGGGATGGCCCCGCTGCTCAGCACCAGCTTGCCCTCCTTTTTCGCCGCGGTGATCAGTTCCGCCCACTGTTTGTCGAAGTCGGCGGACTGGGCCCATGCCTGGGGGACCTGGGCCGCGAGTAATGCGATCCCAAGGGCTGCCAACCCCATGCCCGCGAGGATGCCGCGCCTGGGGCATCCTGAGTTAGATCCATCGGTCCTTTGGCGTGCGAAGCGCCTCATGATGCGTTCTCCCTGTGTTGGATGATCGTTGCGCAGGCCTGCCAGTGGTTCGGTCGGCCAATGTCATCCTTGGTTCTCGATGTTGATAGCGCGACCGGCTTCCGCCGTTTTCGCCTCCCTCTCTCCACATTCCCGATGCCGCTCCGCCCCATTGCCATGGGCGGGGCTCCGGCGCGGCACAGGGCTGTGCCGGAGTCTCTTGCGGCCGCCCGGTTACTCGGCGGCGGCCTTGGGCGCCAATTCCGCGAGTTCGTCGAGCAATCGATTAATGCAGTCTTCGTAGAGCTTGAAATGCTCCACCGTCGTCCTTTTTGGCATTCAGTGTATTGCTACTGAAATCGGTCTACCAAAGAGCTCGCCAATAATCAGCAAAAATGGCGGTACTTGCAAATTCTATAACAGAACAAGAGATCGCTATACGATTCAAAAAAACTTCAATTACAGATAGTACTTAAAACAATACTTTTGATATGTCCGGTTGTGATCCAAAAGGGACGCCTTTGGCCAACTGCGGACATGGATTGACGCTGGAAGAATCGACCCCCGGGTTCAAGCGAGGGGCGGGCGGCGGGGCCCTGGCCTCAGCCGCCCTTGGCCTCGTCGAGCGCCGCCTTGAGCTCGGGCAGGACCTTGAACAGGTCGCCGACGATGCCGTAGTCCGCGACCTGGAAGATCGGCGCGTCCTCGTCCTTGTTGATGGCGACGATGACCTTGCTGTCCTTCATGCCGGCGAGGTGCTGGATGGCGCCGGAGATGCCGACGGCGATGTAGAGCTCGGGCGCGACGATCTTGCCGGTCTGCCCGACCTGGAAGTCGTTGGGCACGAAGCCCGAATCGACCGCCGCGCGCGAGGCGCCGACGGCCGCGTTCAGGCGGTCGGCGATCTCCTCCAAGAGCTTGAAGTTCTCCCCACCCTGCATGCCGCGCCCGCCGGAGATGACGACCCGGGCGGAGGTGAGCTCGGGCCGTTCCGAGGCCGAGAGCTCGGCCCCGACGAAGGCGGACAACCCGTCGTCGCCCGCGGCGGCCGTCTCCTCGATGGGCGCGCCGCCGCCGCCCGCCGCCGCCTTCTCGAAGGCGGTCGCGCGCACGGTGATGACCTTGACCGGATCCTTCGAGCGCACGGTGGCGAGCGCGTTGCCGGCATAGATCGGGCGCACGAAGGTCTCGGCGTTCACCACCTCCTGGATGTCGGAGATCTGCTGGCTGTCGATCAGCGCGGCCAGCCTCGGGGCCGCGTTCTTGCCGAAGGTCGAGGCGGGATAGAGGATGTGCCCGTAGCCCGGGGCCAGCGGCTCGACCAGCGCGGCCAGCGCCTCGGCGGAGGCGTGCGCGTAAGCCCCGTCCTCGGCCAGCAGGACCTTGGCGACGCCCTCGATGGAGGCGGCCTCCGCCGCGGCCCCGCGGCAGCCGGCACCCGCCACCAGGACCGTCACCTCGCCGGCGCCTGCCTGCTCGAGCGCGCGTGCGCAGGTGATGGTGGAAAGTGTGGCGGGCGCGAGGCCCGCCCCCGAATGCTCGGCGACGACCAGGACCGCCATCAGATCACCCCCGCTTCGTTGATCAGCTTGTCGACGAGCTCCTTCGCCGTCTCCAGCTTGATGCCGGCCTCGCGGGCGGGCGGCTCGGCGACCTTGAGCACCTCGAGCCTGGGGGCGATATCGACGCCGAGCGCCTCGGCGGTCACGGCGTCGATGGCCTTCTTCTTGGCCTTCATGATGTTGGGGAGCGAGGCGTAGCGCGGCTCATTGAGGCGGAGGTCCGTGGTCACCACCGCGGGCAGCCTGAGGGCCACGGTCTCGAGCCCGCCGTCGACCTCGCGCGTCACCCGGGCCGTCTCGCCCTCGATGGCGAGCTTGGAGGCGAAGGTCCCCTGGGCCCAGCCGAGCAGGGCGGCCAGCATCTGGCCGGTCTGGTTGCAGTCGTCGTCGATCGCCTGCTTGCCGAGGAGGATGAGGCCCGGCTTCTCGCGCTCCGCCACCGCCGCGAGCAGCTTGGCGACGGCGAGCGGCTCGAGCGGCTCCTGGGTCACGATGTGGATCGCCCGGTCCGCCCCCATGGCGAGCCCGGTGCGCAGCGTCTCCTGGGCCTGCTTCGGCCCGGCGGAGACCAGCACCACCTCCTCCGCCGCGCCCGCCTCGGCGAGTCGCACGGCCTCCTCCACGGCGATCTCGCAGAACGGGTTCATGGCCATCTTGACGTTGGCGGTCTCGACGCCGCTTCCGTCGTGACGGACCCTGACTTTTATGTTGGCGTCGATGACGCGTTTTATGGCGACGAGGACCTTCATCGTGCTCCTTCCCCGGGGCTTTCAGAAATGCCGGGGCAAGGTAGTGCGCAAGGCGGGCCCGGTCAACGGCGGGAGCGGCGGGCGGCGCGGGTGCGGGACGGGCTAGGTTGTGGACTCATAATGCCTGATCCAGAGTCGGATGGAAGCGAGATGGATGGCGGCGAGGAAGTTTCTGGCGAGCTTGTCGTAGCGCGTGGCGACGCGTCGGAAGTGTTTGAGTTTGTT
>Ga0326597_10010207_pt1 | contig 12532 bp, 13 predicted proteins | sample RVTome_12_FD_203789 | JGI IMG/M metagenome (GOLD analysis project Ga0326597, IMG submission 203789) | Soil microbial communities from uranium-contaminated site in the Upper Colorado River Basin, Wyoming, United States - RVT100D185 | ecosystem: Environmental > Terrestrial > Soil > Contaminated >... | reverse complement strand
AGCCGCTGCCACAGCACGGCGCCGCTCGTCACTTCGATCACCGAGTCCAGGCCGAAGCCCGTGAGCGCCACGGAACCGGCCGCGAGCCCCGCGGCGATCGCGATCACGCCCTCGAGGGCGTTGTAGCTGACGGTGACGGCCTCGAGGCGGACGCCGCGGCGCAGGGCGGCCGAGCGTTGTGCGGCCGTAGGGGCGCTACTGCGTGACGGTGATCGTGCCGACGAACGCAGGAAAGCTCGCCGGTGGATGGTTCGCGCAGTGATACGGGTACGTGCCCGGCGCGGTGAACGTGAACTGATACGTTCCTCCTGGCGTCCCGCCGCCGCCATACGGGTCATTGGGGTCAGCCGGGCCGGGAGCGCCAAGCTGGCCGCTGTTCCAGGCCCCGTCGTCGCTCGTCGCGGTGTGCGCTGAAGGCCCGTTGTTGGTCCACTTCACCGCCGTGCCCGCCTTGATCGTGAACGTAGCCGGAGAGAACGTGTAGTCCTGAATCGTGACGCCCTGGACCGACGCGCCGGGAGGTGGAGGCGGTGGGTTGCCGCCTTGCTCGGAGGCGGTGGAACCTCCGGAGTCGCCGCACGCCGTAGTCGCGAAAAGGATGGCGAAGAATCCGATCGGTACTCGCATAAGTCCTCCCTTACTGGTTCCCTGCGTATCAGAGACGATCGCATGTCCTGACTGCTATGCTCACACTCGCGGCGGCCCAGGGTTCCGCAGACGATGGCGACCTACGGCAGGGTCAGGAGATAGGCGACCAGGTCGCGAACATCCCTATCAGTGAGTTTGAGCTTCTCCGACGACGGCATGTCCGGCGGGAACCCCGGCACGACGTAGGTCCGTGGCTGCCGGATCGACTCCGACAAGTAGACTGCGACCGACGCCCAGCGAGCCCGCTCGCGAAGTGGCCGCGATGCGACGCCCGCGAGATCCGGCCCCACCATCCCGCCCACGCCGTTCACGAGATGGCAACCGTTGCATCCGATTTCGGCGAAGCGCCGCTCGCCGCGCGCGGGGTCTCCCTGCTGTGCCACCTGAGCCCGCGCACAGGCGCCGGCCCAGGTGACGACAAGCAGCGCTAGCGTCCGCACGCCGGCGGATTCGTCGGCATGAACTTGAGGTCGGTGCCGGGCCGCACGTGGTAGCTCATCCCCATCATGTTCATGTCGAACTCCTCGACGGCCACGTGCTTGAGCCAGTAGCCCGGTTCGCCTGGCCTCGAGCCCCCGTGTCCCGCGTTCCACTGGGCCACCTTCGCGGTGCGGTGGAAGTGGGTGAAGTCCTTGGGCTTGTCCTCGGCGCACCAGCGCCCCTGCACTGCCCAGCCGACGTAGATGAGCTTCGTGGCATCGCCCAACGGCTTGTCGAAGTGCAGGAACAGGTACGTCCCGTCGCCGTTGTTCAGCCACAAGTGGTCGGGCGCGGTTGGAGTGAAGGGCCCGCTTTCAGTGAAGCCACCCACGAGCTGCGCGCCCACTTGATGAAGCGCGCCTGGAGAGACCTCGTCGCGCTGGGCGACGGCGGGGGACGCGAGCACGGCGAGGCTCAGTCCCAGGGCCGTCAGCGAGTGAGAAGCATGCATACCACACCTCCTGTGCGACTGCGTTCCGGACAACGCCGGCGTCGTCCATGCTAGAGACGCCGCCGCACAGGAGGGTGGATTCCTGGAGGTTCAGTCTTCCACGCATCGCGCTCGTCACGCCGCCACCCACCGCAGCCGCAGCGCGTTCCCGACCACCGATACCGAGCTGAAGCTCATCGCCGCCGCGGCGATGATCGGGCTCAGCAACAGGCCGAAGAACGGGTACAGCACGCCCGCCGCGATCGGCACCCCGGCCGTGTTGTAGGCGAACGCCCAGAACAGATTCTGACGGATGTTGCGCATCGTAGCGCGGCTCAGCCCGCGGGCCCGCGCGATCCCCCGGAGGTCGCCCTTGATCAGGGTGACGCCCGCGCTCTCCATCGCGACGTCCGTGCCCGTCCCCATAGCGATCCCGACCTGCGCCTGGGCCAGGGCCGGCGCGTCGTTGATCCCGTCGCCCGCCATCGCCACGACGTGCCCTTCCCGTTGCAGGCGCTTGACCACGTGCGCCTTCTGGTCTGGCAGCACCTCGGCAACCACCTGATCGATCCCGAGCTTGCGCGCCACGGCCTCGGCCGTCGTGCGGTTGTCACCCGTGAGCATCACGATCCGGATCCCGTCGCGGTGGAGCTGCCGGATGGCCTCGGGCGTCGTCTCCTTGATGGGGTCCGCGACGCCCAACAGCCCCACCAGACCGCCGTCCGTGGCGACGAACATCACGGTCTCGCCTTCGCGGCGTCGTGCTTCCGCTTGGGCGCCGACGCTGGCCGCATCGATCCCGAACTCCTCCATGAGCTTCGCGTTCCCCAGGGCCACCCGCCGTCCCGCCACGATGCCCTGGACACCGCGGCCGGTCAGCGCCTCGAAGTCCTCCGCTGTGGCGAGCGTCAACCCGCGCTCCTCGGCCCCCTGGACGATCGCGGCGGCGAGCGGATGCTCGCTGCCGCGCTCGAGACTCGCCGCGAGCCTCAAGAACTCGTCCTCGTTCGCGTTTCCGACCGGGACCACGCTCGTGAGGCGCGGTTTCCCAACGGTGAGCGTGCCCGTCTTGTCGAGCACCAGGGTGTCCACTGTGCGCAGCGTTTCGATGGCCTCGGCGTTCTTGAAGAGCACGCCTATGGTGGCACCCTTCCCCGTCGCTACCATGATGGACATCGGGGTCGCGAGACCCAGCGCGCAGGGGCAGGCGATGATGAGAACCGCCACGGCGTTGATCAGCGCGTGCACCATCTTGGGATCGGGACCGGCAAGGCCCCAGATGGCGAACGTCACGCCCGCGATGATCACGACCGTGGGAACGAACACGGCGGACACGCGGTCGGCGAGCTTCTGGATGGGGGCGCGGCTGCGCTGCGCCTCGGCCACCATCCGGACGATCTGCGCCAGGAGGGTCTCGGCGCCGACGCGCTCGGCCCGCATCACCACCGAGCCGGTCACGTTCATGGTTGCGCCGATGAGCCGGTCCCCCGGGCCCTTCTCCACCGGGATCGGCTCCCCGGTGACCATGGACTCGTCCACCGCGCTCCGGCCATGGAGCACCACGCCGTCCACCGGGACCGTTTCGCCCGGCCGCACGCGCAGCCGATCGCCGGGCTGCACACGGTCGAGCAGGATGTCCTCCTCGGTTCCGTCGTCGTTCAGCCGGCGCGCGATCTTGGGGGCGAGGCCGAGCAGCGCTTTGATCGCGGCGCTGGTGCGGCTGCGCGCCTTGAGCTCCAGCACCTGGCCGAGCAGCACAAGCGCCGTGATCACCGCCGCCGCCTCGAAATAAACGGGCACGGTGCCGCCGGCATTACGGAAGGCGGCCGGGAAGATGCCCGGGACGAGCGTCGCGACCACGCTGTACAGGTACGCGACCCCCACGCCGAGCGCGATGAGCGTGAACATGTTGAGGTTCTGGGTCACGACCGACCGCCACCCGCGGACGAAAAACGGCCAGCCACCCCACATGACGACGGGTGTCGCAAGCAGCAGTTCGAGCCACCGGAGCAGCTCGGATGAAGCGATGTGCGCCAGCGGCTCGCCTGGGAGGAAGTGCCGCATGGCGATCGCGACGACCGGCACCGTGAGCGCGGTGCTCACCCAGAACCGCCGCCGCATGTCCACCAGCTCGGGATTCTCTTCTTCTTCCAGGGTCGCGGTTCGGGGCTCGAGCGCCATGCCGCAGATCGGGCACGAGCCGGGGCCGTCGCGCACGATCTCGGGGTGCATCGGGCAGGTGTAGGTCGTCCCGGGCGGTGACGGCTCCGGCGCCTGGGCCTCGGGCGGCGTGACGAAGCGTTCCGGGTCGGCGCGGAACGTCGCGGCGCACCCGGTGCTGCAGAAGGAGTATCGTGTGCCCGCGTGCTCTACTTCGGCCGCCGCGCTCCCGGGATCCACCGTCATGCCGCAGACCGGGTCGCGCACCTGGTCCCCGTCCAGATCCTGGCGGGCAGCGACATCACCGTGCGTATGCTTCGCGTCGTGGTGCATTCTTCATCCTCCAACCATGTGAATACCCGGCTGTTCCGATGTACGGGGGCTCACGTCGGCTGACGGGCAAGGCCACCGAGCGTTACAGCTTGCCCAATCGGGCACCCTCATCGGTCATCACCGCTCGACGGGTAGGGCGGCGGCACGTAGCCGAACGGCGGCAGCGGGGTGGCCGTCCGGGCGCGCTGCTGGTTCGCGTACCGGGCGTCGATGAACTCCTGGATCTCCGTGAGCGGCCGCTGTTGGGCCACCATCGTCATCGCGACACGCGCGACGTCCTGGCAGATGCTTCACGTGAAGCTCATGTCATCGATGAACACCATCCCGTCAGGACGCACGTCGTTGATGAAGCAATCGTAGTTGCTCTTGTGCACGCGGCCACACCCGCAGAAGCATGGGATGTAGTGGAGCACGTCCGGCCGCCAGGCGGCGAACTCGTACAGCTCTCGGATCTCGGGGGCCGCGGTCTCCACGCTCGCGGGAAACGTGAGCGGCCCGGTCACCGGCGCGTACTCCATCTGTTGGGCCCTCGGCGGCGGTGCGGGGTCGCGCATCCACCAGATGCCCACCGCGAGCGCTACGGCAGCCGCGCCGGCCAGAAGCCAGGCGCGCCGCTGCCTGGGCAGAGCGTTTGCTGTTCGGCGTGTCATTTGAGCAGCCTCCGGATAAGCACCTGGTTCACCTCCGCGTCCCATTCCGTCGCGCCGATCACCTTCTTCACAATCAGGCCGTCGCGGTCGATCACGAAGCTCTCGGGCACCCCGGTGGTCTGGTAGATCTCCTGGATCTTGCCGGGCCGGTCGTGCAGGATGTCGAAGGTGAGGCCCAGCTCCCTCACGAACGCGTTGACCACCGTGGAATCGTCCTTGTCGATGCTGACCGCGACGACGCGAAAGTCGCTGCCCTGGAACATCCGCCACAGCCGCTCCATCGAGGGCATCTCGACCCGGCAGGGCACGCACCAGGTGGCCCACACGTTCAAGAGGATCACTTTGCCGCCGTAATCGGCGAGGGACGCGGGCGATCCGCCCGGGAGCTGGACGGCGGCGAAGTCCGGGGCGCGGTCGCCCACGCCGAGCGGATGGGTCTGCGGGCCGATCTTCGCGGCGAGCACGAGACCGAAGACCAGCGCTCCAATGATGCCCGCGACTACGGTCCACTGCGCCCGGCTCGTCATCGGACAGCCGCGCGGCCTTCCTCACCCGTGCGGATCTTCACGGCCCGGTCGACCGGCAACACGAAGATCAACCCGTCGCCGGGCTCGCCGGTGTGGGCGCACCGGCGAATGACCGTGACCAACCGCTGGACGTCGGCCTCGGCGCAGACCAGCTCCAGCTTCACCACATCCATCACTTGGGCTTCGGCTTCGAGAGACAGCTCGGCCTCCTGCGGGTCGATCGCGGGGACGCCCAGTGAACGCACGTGATTGAGCGCCAAATGCCGGATGCCTGCGTCCCGCAGAGCGTGCACCACGTCCGGTTCTCTCGAGGCCCTAATGTACGCCTTGATCTCTCGCATACGAAATCTCCTTCCTCGCCGCTCACCGGTAGCGGAACACCCGGGCCATCCCCGCCTCCATGTGGTACAGGTTATGACAGTGGAAGAACCAGTCTCCGGGGTTGTCCGCGGCGAAGTCGAGCGTCGCGCGCCCCATGTGCGCCGGTATGAGCACCGTATCCTTAAGCGCCCGGCCGACCCGGAAGAAGTGCCCGTGCAGGTGCATGGGGTGATGGATCGGGCTCATGTTCGTCATGGACACCCGCACCCGCTCCCCGGCGTGGATCTCGAGCGGATCGGCGTTCGGATACCGTTGCCCCTCGATGGTCCACCGCTCGGGAGCCATCATCATTCCCCATGACAGCATGAGATCGAACGAGCGCTCGTCCGCCGGCGCGGGGGCGCTCGCGGTCTCAACGGAGATGAGATCCCCGAGCTCGAGCACCCGGCCGCCCTCGAGCCCCGAGGGCAGCGCGTCCGTGGGCGGCACGGCTTGGCCCTGCCCCAGATAGCGGAACACGGCGCGTGCCGGCGCCGGCTCACCGAGGACGCTCGCCGCCGCGAGCGTCCACGCGCCGGGGTTGTCGGCCTCGACCAGCACGTCGTAGCGCTCGCCCATGCCGATGATGAGCGCGTCAACCGTCACGGGCTCGACCGGCCGCCCGTCCGTGTGCGTGACGGTGAGGCGATGCCCTGCCAGCGCCACGCGGTATGTCGTCGCCGAGGCGAGATTGACCAGACGGAGCCGCACCCGCTCACCACGCCGCGCCTCGAAAACGGGTGCGTCCACGGCGCCCCGTCCGTTCACCAGGAGCGCGCCATAGCTCGGCCGGGCCGGATCCTGAAGCATCATCCCGGCCTGGTCCCCCATCATCCCACGCCCCCCCATCATGCGGCGCATCATCTCCCGCATTCCGCCCATCCCTGCTTCCGCGCGCGCGGAGGCCGGGGTCGGGTCGCCCGCGAGCCAGTCGTCCAAGACTACGACGTGGTCACGATCGTAGGCGACGTGCGGCGTGCGTTCCTCAATTACGAGTGCGCCGATGAGCCCGCGGTCGAGCTGGAGTCCCACGTGGCTGTGATAGATGTAGGTGCCGGCCGGCTCGGCCACGAAGTCGTAGACGAAGCTCTGGCCCGGAGCGACAGCCCGCTGAGTCACGTCCGGCACCCCGTCCATCGCGTTCGGCAAGGGGACGCCGTGCCAGTGGATGGTGGTGGCTTCGGGCAGCCGATTCTGGAGAGTGACGCGGAGACGCTCACCCTCCCGGAGGCGGATCTCGGGACCGGGCGCCTGCCCGTTATAGAGCCACGTGCTGTACGTGCGGCCGGGCGCCACCTCGACCTCGCCCCGCTCGGCCACGAGTGTGAGGTCGCGCGGCGGTCCTGCCGTCGCGGCGCGCTCCAGCGCGCGGCGGTACCGCTCGGCGAATTCGTCGCGTTGGGTCGCACTCGCACGGCAGGCCGGGAGCGCGAGCAGCGAGCCCATCGGTCCGAGGGCGACCGCGGCGGATGCAACTCCGCGGAGGAATCGTCTACGGTCCAGCATCTCGGTCATTGCCGCGCTCTCTTTCCTTCGCCCCGCGCTCGTCCGCGAGGGCGCGATCCAGCGCCGCTTTGATCGGCTGCGCGCCGAAGTCCTTTTCGCCGATCCACACTTCCCGCACGATCCCCCGTCGATTCGCCAGATAGGTCGTCGGGATGCCGATGATCCGGAAATGCTTGGACACCCGGTCCCTCGGGTCGTACAGGATCATATAGCTGATGCCGTACTTCTCGAGAAACTCACGCACGCGCATCTCACTCCCTGGTGGATCGACGCTGACGCCCACGACGCGCAGCCCCCGGGGGCCCAACTCCTCATGCAATGCCTGAAGCGACGGCATTTCCCGCTCGCAGGCGGGGCACCAGCTGGCCCAGATGTTGAGCAGCAGCGCGTCGCCGCGGAACTCGCGCAGCGCGACAGTCTCCCCGCCGAGACTCACGGCCGCGTAGTCGGGGAGGGGGGCGCCGATCGCGACGGGCCCGCCGTCATCGGCGCAGGCCGACAGGGGCACGAGCGCCGTGAAGAGCGCAACGACGACCCGTGTGCGGCCCCCCGCCCTCATCACCACTCTACCAGCGTGCCGAGGTCCGCGATGACGCGGTCCAGAGCGTCGTACTCGGTCGCGTCGTACGTGCCGCGGGCTCTCCCGTCCCGGTCGACCAGCATGATCCGCGGCGTGTGCTGCACCTGATAGTTTGTGGCTCGGTCCAGGCGCGTGGTGTCGATCCACGCGCTGACGTGGAAGCCATCCTGAATGAGCCGGCGCACGGCCTCCGGCGGCTCCCCGGTCAGAAAGGCCCAGTCTTTGGGCGGCGATCCGCCGAAGCGTTCCGCGTAGCGGCGCAGCACCTCAGGCGTATCCCGGGCGGGATCGACCGTGATCGAGACGAGCCGCACCTCGCCGCCCAGGGGCCCCGCCGCGGCCAGCGTGTCGCGCACCCGCGCCATCTTGGCCGTGATGAGCGGGCACACGCCCGTGCAGTTCGTGAACACGAAGCTCGCCACCCACACCGTGCCGCGGAGGTCACCTGTGCGGACGGTGTCGCCCAGCTGATCCACTAGGGCGAACTCCGGGGCCGGCCAGTAGACCGGCAGCTCGGCGCGCCGAGCGGCGCCGACGAAGGTCCAGATACCGATCGCGGCGGCCGACACCAGCGCGATCAGGGGCAGCATTCGCTTCACCGCGACCATTCCTCGCTGCGCGCCCGCGCCTCCAGCTCCTCCACGCGTGCTTTCAACGCGCGGATCTCTTCGGCCCGGTCCCCTTGCCGTGGTTGGCCCTTCTCGGCGTCGCCCTCCGCGCCGGCGTCGCCGTGGCAGCTCCGCCCCGAGCCGCCGCGCATCATCCAGAACATGATGGCGGGGCAGGCGAGCACGGCCAGCCACGGGACCACCGCCAGAATCCATTCGGAGTTCATAGGTCCTCCCGTCCTTCCCGGGTGGTGTCCATCATCCGCATCATCATGTTCATCATCTCCATCATCCCCTTCATGCGGTCCATCGCCTGCCGGCGGCGCAGCTCTCGCAGCTTGGCCCGCTGGTCCGCCGTCAGCACGTCGCGAGCATCTTGCCTTGCCCGTTTCAGCTCTTCGAGCCGGCGACGTTGGGTAGCGGTGAGCCCCAGCTCGTCGGCGTGCGCCAGAGCAGCCTCGGGTCCCTGGTCCATGGCCGCCATCGTCGGGCAGGCTTTCATCATCTCCATCATCTCGGGCATCATCATGTCCGGCATTCCCGAGCGGCCCCTGGTGGTGTCGCGGGCCTGGGCATGCAGCGCCGTGCCCCCTCCGGCGAGCAGCGCAAGGGAGAAGCCGATCAGCATGGGTCGTCGCATCATGGTCCGCCTCGCAAGTCGTTGGGTACCGGCGTCGACGGGGGCGACGCCGGAACCGGTCATGGCGTAGCGCGCGGCACCGGATTGGTCGAGACCGGTGCGGCGACGGATCACGCACCCGCGCGGCCGGACGTCCCGGGTCGCGCAGAGCGTGTCCTTCAGACTCTTGATGGAGCTTAGCTGCGAGGAGGCGGCGTGCTTACTGGTTTCGTGCGCTGCGTGTGCAGGCTCAGGTCCGCGATTGGGGTCGTCGTCCCAGCGCCGTCGAACGCGCCAAGCGTGTAAGGATGATCCATCAGGCCCGGTGCGCCGCACGCAAGCCCAGCGACTGCGCACGGCGTCGGCGTGAAGGGGCTCCGGTCCGGTTGCTCGCAGGGCATCGTCCCGCGGCAGTCCTCTGGCAAGCCGGCCTTGTGATGGTCGGCGATGTGTACCGAACCACCCCCGGCGAGAGGCGCCAACAGGAGGGCCGCAACTGCGACGGCGAGGGACGCGCGCGTCATGGTACGGCAATCTAGCCTTCCCGTTCACGCGCCGTCAACCTCGCCGCTCGCGCGGCTGCGGGCCTTGGCATCACCGATCGAGGGTCGCGTCCACTTCCGGACTGCCAGCCACACGACCCCTGCACCGGCCAGGACCGCCGCGATTGCGCGAGGACCGTGGCGGCGACCTTGAGGAGCGTGGACTTTCCCGCGCCGTTCGGCCCCAAGAGCGCCACCGATTCGCCCGGGGCCACCGTGAAGGTCACGCGGCGCAGGGCCCATGTGCGCCCGAAGCGCCGCGACACGTCCGCGACCTCGAGGGCGCCCTTCACGAAGCTGCACTCGCTGCGGCGGCGTCGGCCGGCAGGCCGCGCCGCCGCCACAGGTAGTACAGCACCGGGATCACCACCAGCGTCAGAACCATCGCCGTGAGCATCCCGCCGATCATCGGTGCCGCGATGCGCTGCATCACCGAGGCACCGGTCCCGCCGGTCCACAGAATGGGGGCCAGCCCCGCGGTGATGGCGATGACGGTCATGAGCACGGCGCGCACCGCCCGAACCGCGCCGCGCTCAACGGATGCCTCGGGCGGCTCCGGCCGCTCCGGCACGCCGCGCGCCTTCCACACCTGGTCCATGTACGTCAGCACCACCACGCCGATCTCCACCGCCACCCCGGCCAGCGCGATGAACCCCACCGCAACGGCGATCGACAGGTTGTACCCGGCACCCCACATGAGCCACACCCCGCCCACCAGCGCGAAGGGCAGCGACGCCAGCACGATCAGCGTTTCGGGAACATTCTGAAAGTTGAAGTACAGGAGCAGCGCGATGATCGCGATGGTGAACGGGACCACGATCGCGAGCCGATCCTTGACGCGCTCCATCGCCTCGTATTGGCCGCTCCACTGAAGCCGGTAGCCCGGCGGGAGGGTGATCTCACGGTCGACCAGCTCGCGCGCTTCCGCCACGTAGCTCCCCACGTCGCGGTCGCGGACGTCGATGAACACGGTCCCTACGAGCCGGGCATCCTCGCTCTTGATGAGCGGAGCGCCTGCGGTGACCCGCGTGGTGACGAGCTGGGACAGCGGCACCTGCGGTCCTTGGGGCGTCGAGACCAGAAGGTCGCGCAGCTGCTCGGGGCTGGCACGGAACGCCCGGGCGTAGCGCACCTGTACCGGATAGCGCTCGCGGCCTTCCACCGTGGTCGTGATGTTCATGCCGCCCAGCGCCGTCGCGACCACCTGCTGGACCCGCCCCACCGTCAGGCCGTACCGCGCGACGGCCTCGCGATCGGGGCGAATGTCCAGGTACCGCCCGCCGAAGGAGCGCTCGGCGTAGATGCTCGCCGTGCCGCGCAGGGGCGCGAGGAGCGCCTCGAGCTCGCCGCCGATCCGCTCAATGGTTCGGAGGTCAGGGCCGAAGATCTTGATCCCCAGGTTGGTCCGGATCCCGGTCGAGAGCATCTCCGTCCGATTCTTGATCGGCATGGTCCAGCTGTTGACGTATCCGGTGAACCGGAGCTGCCGATCCATCTTCGCAACCAGTTCGTCTGACGAGAGCCGCTCGGGCCACTCGGACGGATCCTTGAGGTTCACGATCGTCTCCACCATCGAGACCGGTGCGGGATCGGTGGCGGTACGGGCTCGGCCCGCCTTGCCCCAGACCGATTCGACCTCCGGGAAGGTCATCAAGATCGAGTCCTGCTTCCGGAGCATCTGGCGCTGCGTGGTGACCGAGACGCCGGGGATGGTGTTCGGCATGTACAGGAGCGACCCCTCATCCAGCGGCGGCATGAACTCGCTGCCGAGCCGCCCGAGGGGCCAGAGCGTGATGGCGAGGACCAGGGCGGCACCGCCCAGGACGAGCCAGCGGTTCGCCAGGGCCCAGCGCAACACCGGGCGGTACAGCCGGCTCGCCCAGCGGTTCACCGGGTTGTCCGCTTCGGGCCGAATCCTGCCCTTGATGAACAGTCCCATGAGCACGGGCACCACGGTGACCGACAGCAGCGCCGCGGCGGCCATCGCGAATGTCTTGGTGAGCGCGAGCGGCCGGAACAGGCGACCTTCTTGCGCCTGGAGCATGAACACCGGCATGAACGACACGGTGATGATGAGGAGCGAGACGAACAGCGCCGGGCCAACCTCCCGGGCCGAGGCGCTGACCAGTTCCCAACGAGGCCGGTCGGGCTCCCGCTCGATGTGCTTGTGCAGATTCTCGATCATGACGATCGCGGCCTGGATCATGGCCCCGATGGCGATGGCGATCCCGCCCAGCGACATGATGTTCGCGTTGACGCCCATCCAGCGGGTCACCGCGAGCGCCATGACGATGCCGATGGGGATCGTCGCGATCGCCACCACCGCGCTGCGGGCGTGCAGCAGGAACACCAGGCACACGAGCGCGACGATGATTGACTCTTCGATGAGCGTGCGGGAGACGGTGCGCGTGGCCCGGTAGATGAGCTCGGAGCGGTCGTACGTCGGGACCACCTGGACTCCCGGGGGCAGTCCCTCCGCCAGCTCCGCCAGCTCGGCTTTCACTCCCTTGATGACATCGAGCGCGTTCTCACCGTAGCGCATCACGACGACCCCGCCCACCGCCTCGCCCTCCCCGTTCAATTCGGTGAAGCCCAGCCGGAGGTCGGGGCCCACCGTCACCGTCGCCACGTCCCGCACACGAACCGGCACGCCCTTCGCCCCCGGCCCGACCGTGAGGCTCGCGATGTCACGCACGCCCCGGAGGTAGCCCAGCCCGCGCACCATGTAATCGCCGCCCGCCATCTCGATCGTGCGGGCGCCGACGTCCGCGTTGGACGTCCGGATGGCCTGGATCGCCTGGTCGGCCGTGACGCCGTAGCCCAGCAGTTTCGCGGGATCCAGGATCACCTGGTACTGCTTGACGTAGCCGCCGATGCTGGCCACCTCGGCGACGCCGGGTACGCGCTGGAGCCCGAAGCGGAGGTACCAGTCCTGGATCGAGCGGAGCCGGTCGAGGGAGTACCCCTCGCCCACGACGGCGTACTGGTACACCCACCCGACCCCGGTGGCGTCCGGACCCAGCTGCGGCCTCACGCCCTCGGGGAGTTGCGCACCCGCGGAGTTGAGGTACTCCAGCACCCGAGCCCGC
>Ga0326597_10010206_pt1 | contig 12533 bp, 10 predicted proteins | sample RVTome_12_FD_203789 | JGI IMG/M metagenome (GOLD analysis project Ga0326597, IMG submission 203789) | Soil microbial communities from uranium-contaminated site in the Upper Colorado River Basin, Wyoming, United States - RVT100D185 | ecosystem: Environmental > Terrestrial > Soil > Contaminated >... | reverse complement strand
GTTGCGGGCTCGGGTTCGATCGACCTTGTCGCGGCTGTCGAGGGGGAGCTCGTCGACGACGAGCGCCGCGATGGGTGATCGGGACGCCCTTCGGCGAACCGGTAGTACCCGAGGTGAACAGGACGACCCCGTCTCCGCGCTCGCATCCGTGCGCGCGCAGAACGGTGGCGAGCCGGTTGGCGTACTGTTCGAACTCACCGTCGGTGAAGGTCTGGTCTTCGCCGATGACCGCCGAGTGTCTTCGTGGTGCAACCTGGTCATGTCTGATTCCGTGGGTGCCGACAGGGAGTAACTGTGGAACCAGGGATTTGCACGTTCCGGGCCATTAGCGAGGCGTTTGGCATAGACCGGCTCAAAGCCCCATCTCGGCCCAGTGAAGCGGTTTTTCGGTGGCGCGCTCGCGCGACACCCGTTGCGACGGACGTCGCGCGAGCGAGCCATGCCGCGCGGCGGCATTGGGGCGGAGCGTGGTGAAGGGCGCGCATTTCGGACGCGCGCGCGACGGTACGGAGCTTGCGCTTGCCAGGGCACGAGATGGTCCGAAGCCGTCCACGGTCCCCTGGACGCGAGCTTCACTTCGACACGCTCCTGTCCTGGAAGTCGGCTCAGCGAAAGCAGACCCGCACTCCGAACATCCTTCGTCTTCCCTGGGCGCAGGCGCTCGTGAACCGGGCGAAATACTCTCCGGGACTCCTCGCGCTGGTGGAGCTCGCGCGCACGGCATCCGACCGTGGCATCACATCACGGTACAAGCTGCGAGCCGCGACCGGTTCGATGGACGTGGCGACCGCGACGGTGAGTACCAACGCGGCTCTGCGCGCCGCGACGGGCACGCTCGACCGGCTTCGCGGATGGTCCCGAGGCTCGAAGCTCGGGGAGATGATTCGGCTCGTGAGTCAATGGTCTTCGTGGAGGCGGGCCGAAGGCGGAGTGGGCACGGCGGAGGAGAAAGGACGGTGGTGCGCCGCGGCGACAGGGCGGCGATGCGCGAAAGTCCGGCTTCCAGGTAAGTGGTTGTTGCGCAACACATGCTGGCCATGCCACACTGGCATGGCCGTTGCAGGGGTGATACGCTGCGAGCAGTCGCCTGGTCGCCCTCCCCGAGGCGAAAGACGTTTCTACCAGGCGCACACCAAGGAGGCTGTGCTGATACATCCAGAGAAAGTCGACGGGCTCATCGTCGACCGGCGGTCCGACGACACGCTGATCGATCTACCCTTGACCGACGAGCAGAAGAAGACGGTCAAGGTGTTGGTCGTGGACGATGAGGACACGATCCTCGAGAGCTCCGTCAACGTGCTGGAGCACGAAGGATATCAGGTGAAAAGCGCCAGCCGCGGGCCGGACGCCGAAGCCATTCTGCGTGAGGGCATGGTCGACGTCGCGCTCATCGACCTGTACATGTCGGGCGTCTCGGGCCTGGAGCTGTTGCGTACCGCGCTCAAAGCGCGGTCGGACGTGGTGGTCATCCTGATCACCGGCCGGCCTTCCGTGGAATCGAGCATTCAGGGGCTCCGTGAGGGAGCCTGGGACTACCTGCCAAAACCCTTCAGCGCGCCCCAGCTACGCATCCTCGTGGGACGTGCCGTGCACACGGTCATCGTCTCCCGGGAGACGCGCGAGCTCGAGGCGAAGAAGAGCAAGTCCGAAGCGGACGACCCCATCATCCTGGGCGACTCCCCGGTATTCCGTGAGATCGTGGCCCTGGCCCGCCGGGTCGCCGCGACGGATGCGTCGGTGTTCATCACGGGCGAGTCGGGGACCGGAAAGGAGATGGTGGCGCAATTCATCCATCAGATGAGCCGCCGCAAGAGCCGCGAGCTCGTCGCGCTCAACTGTGCCGCACTGCCGGAGCCGCTGCTGGAGTCCGAGATGTTCGGCCACGTGAAGGGGGCCTTCACGGGCGCAACCCGTGACAAGGCGGGGCTCATGGAAGCCGCCAACGGGGGCACGTTGTTTCTGGACGAGCTCATCGAGCTGTCGCCCATGACCCAGGCCAAGCTCCTGCGCGTGGTGCAGGACGGCGTCGTCCGCCGGGTCGGATCGTCGCGCACCGACGCGGTGGTCAACGTGCGTTTCATCTCGGCCACCAACGGCGATCCGGCCGAGGCCATCCAGGATGGCCGTTTGAGGGAGGACCTCTACTACCGGTTGGCGGTTGTGCCCATCCACGTGCCGCCCCTCCGCGAGCGCCCGGAGGACATCCCGCTTCTCGCGGAGTATTTCCTGAAGATTTACTGGCCGCGGCACCGCGGCACGGGACGCCCGCCGCCGACCCTGTCTGACGACGCTGTGCGACAGCTGCAGCAGCGGCCGTGGAAGGGGAATGTCCGGGAGCTTCAGAACGTGATCGAGCACGCCATCGTGCTGGCGGAGGATCGCGACGTGATCGAGGCCTCCGATCTCCACGTGGCCGGCCAGGCGCATTTCGACCGGTTCAACGTGCGGGACGTCTCCCCGACTCCGGGCGCCCCGACCGGGCCCTATCACGAGACGCGTGAGCGGGTCATGACGCGCTTCGAGCGGGATTACCTCGCTCAGGTGCTTCAGGAGACCGAAGGCAACGTCTCGGAGGCGGCTCGCGTTGCAGGTGTGAACCGCGCGACGCTCTATCGTCTCCTCGAGCGGCACGGTTTGAGCAAGAGCGACGTCCTGGAGTGAGTGTGCCCTGAGCCGGAGGAGGTCGTCGAATCGTGTCGGAGGAAGTGGATGAACACGATGGACGGCATGATGCTCTCGTCCGACTTCTGGATGAGCTCCGCGAGGTCGAGCTCCGCGAGGATCGGAGGGGCGCCCTCGAGCTGATGTTGGCGGCCATCAGCCGTTATGCTGGGTGGCCGCTGGCCCACGCGTACCGGTTCGATCGTGAGGCCGGTCTGCTCCGGCCCGTCTCGGTCTGGCACGAGTTGGAGCTTGGCCGTTACGCGGCGCTGCGTCGTGCGGCCGCGGGCACGACGCTCGGTCCCGACGAGGATCTGCCGGGCCGTGCCTTCCGGAATCGCCGCCTCGAATGGACCGTGGATATCTCGGAGCAGACGCGGTTCGCGAACTCGGATCTCGGACGTTTCCCGGAGCTCGACGCCGCGATCGCAGTTCCGGTTCTGGTAGCCGGGAACGTGGATACGGTGCTTGAGCTCTTCGGCTCGGAGACACAGGTCCTGGACGAGCGTGTCCGGTCGGTTCTGGAGCACGTGGCTACCGCGTGGGGTCGCTCCATGGAGTTGAGCCGCCGACCCCACCTCCTCGCGCTTCCGGACACTGGAGACCGCAGAGCCACGGCCGAGAGGCGGGCGGCCGCCGAGGAGTTCCGCTTGCATGGGGCCGCGGCGGCCCACGTCAGAGACGCGATCGTGGTCTCCACCGCCGGCAGCGGCCGCGGCCCCACCATTCTCTATGTGAACGCCGCGTTCACCCGCATGACCGGATACACGGAGGCGGAGGTGCTCGGACGGAGCTTCAGCGTGCTCGCGGGGGCCAAGACCAGCCGCGCCGCGCTCGAGACCATCCACCGGCGTTTCCAGCGGGGCGCGGGCGTATCCGCGGAGTTGATCGCATATCGAAAGGACGGGCACGAGTTTCTGCTGGAGTGGCACGCGTCTCCGATCGTGGAGAGCGACGGAACCGTGGAGCACTTCGCCTCGATCCAGCGTGACATCACCGAGGAGCGAAGTGTCCAACAGGCGCTGAGGCGCGCCGATCGCGACGCGCTCACGGGGCTTCCGACACGCGAAGTCCTGGAGAAGCGCATCCGGCTCTCGATCATGCGCGCTCAGGAACGCTCGGACTACCGGTTCGCGCTCCTCTTCCTGGACATGGACGGGTTCAAGACGGTCAACGACGAGCATGGACACATGGTGGGAGACCAGCTCCTGGCCTCGGCCGCCCGGCGGCTCGAGGGAGCGATCCGTCCCGGCGACGCACTCGCCCGCTTCGGCGGCGACGAGTTCGTGATCCTCCTTCATTCCGTCACGGATATTCGGGACGTGACCATGGTCGCCGACCGGGTCCAGGAACGCATGGCGGCTCCTTTCGAGATCCAGGGGAACCAGTTGAACGTCGCGGCAAGCATCGGAATCACCCTGGGCCACGCCGGATACGATCACCCGGAGGAAGTGATCCGGGACGCGGACACGGCGATGTACGAAGCGAAGCGGAAGGGGACCGGCGGCGTCGAGTTCTTCTCCGGCGGTGGCGAAGGCGCGATCGGCCCGAGGCTCCGGCCTCTGTAAGACCCGCGCGCTCGCGTTCTTGCGACTTGAAGGCGATGCTCGGGTATGCACTTTGCATAAGCCGGTTCCACCCTCGCTGGCGGATGACCCGGCGTTCCAGGCGACGGAGGTCCAAGTGCTCGTCCGCTCGTTTCGCATCGCGTCATTGATGACCCTCTTCCTCGCCGGCGTATTCTCGGCACCCGCCCCGTTGACGGCGCAGCGCGTGCCGGAGGCCCAGCGCCCGATGGGGATTCCGGGACCGGAGGCTTCCGCGTCGTTGGGCTGGACGACCACTGGCGCCTCTCTGGACATCGCTCCCGTGCAGGAACGACGATGGGGCGGGCGCCCTCTGGCCATGATGGCCGTCGGTGGAGCCGCTCTGGTATTGGGCCTGGTGATCGGCGGTGATGGAGGGCTCGTGGTCGCTTCCGCGGGCGGGTTGAGTGCCCTCGTCGGAATGTATCGCTACCTGCGATAGCTACGGTGTGAGGTTCTGCGTTAGCTCTTGAGCAGCATGCGCACGACTTCCACCAGGACACCGGGGAGCGTCGCCGCATGGCGGAGCACCGCGTATCCGGCTGGCCCGAAGATCCTGGGAAGGTACACGGGAGCTTGCCGGTCGACGGTCACGCAGAATACGTCGATCCCCTCCAGGCGAGCCTCCGCGACCGACTGACGGGTGTCCTCCACTCCGTACTTTCCTTCGTAGATATCGATGTCGTTCGGCTTGCCGTCCGAGAGGACGAGGAGCAGACGATGACGCGTGGACCGTGCGGACAATGCGGCGGTCGCGTGCCGGATCGCGGCCCCCGTCCGGGTGAATCGGTCGGGCTCCAGCGCGGCGATGCGCCGTCGCACGTGGGGCCCGTTCCTCTCCGTGAACCCCTTCACCGTGTATACCGACACGCCGCGCGGGCCTTCGCCGGAGAAGGCCATGACGGCATACCCGTCACCCAGGGCGTCGAGTGCCTCGCACACGAGCAGCAGCGCTTCCTTTTCCACGTCGATGATGCGGCGCGTGTCGGCCACCCAGCTGTCGGTCGAGCCGCTCACGTCGACGAGCAGGAGGATGGAGAGGTCCCGACGGGCCGGCAGCACCTGCTCGTAGAGTCGGTCTTCGGCCGCGTGGCCTGCTTGCTGGTCAGCGTAGGAGGTCACATAGGCGGCGAGGTCGATGTCGGGGCCGTCCGGCTGCCGGCCGAGGCGCACACGATGCGGTCTGAGTCGCTCGAATTGACGGCGGACGCGTCTCACCTCCCGCGCGTAACGGGCGAGCGCCTGCTCGGCCCACGCCGGGTCTCCGTCCGGTGCTGGCCGCTCTCGTACCACGACGTGTCCGGGGTGGTAACGCTCGGTCCGCCAATCCCACTCGGGATAGGCGATCGCGATCGGTCCCGCGGCCGGGGCCGCCGTCATGGCCGCGCCGCGGTCCGGCGGATCGTCGCTGGCGAGGACCTCCTCAGGCGTTCCGGGCGCCTGCACCAGCCGAGCCTCAGGCAACTCGGAGAGGGAATCCGCGAGGTCACCGGGATCCGCCGTGTCGTCTCTATCCGTCGGTCGCTGCAGCCCCATCGGGTCCTCGACGGACTCCTGGGGATCATCGATCTGCACCATCCACATCCCGACTTGATCGTCGTCTTCGTCCTCTGGGGCGTGACGGACGCGCGGTCGACGGACCAGCGTCCGGACCCGGCGACCGTCCAGCTGCTCGGATGGGTCGCTCGGGTCCGCGTGCTTGGAGGCGCGCGAGGACCCCTCGACGCGTGGCCAGACATCGCCCCAGGCATCGACCGGCGGGAGTCCTCGAAAGCGCTCGTCATCACCGGTCGCGAGGCGAAAGCCTCGGCCGGTCGCTTCGGCCCATTCGAGCGAGGCGCGCGGGTCCGCGGCGTCGGGTACTTCCGACGGGCCTGTCCGGGGTGCCGACTCGAGGACGGCGAGGAGCAGACCCTCGGCTCGGCGCTCGAGGAGGGTCATGACCGCCATGTCGGGCCGGCGGCGCCTGGCCTCGCACCGGGCGACGATCAGGTCCGGCGCCAGCCCGGGGAGCTCGGCCGCGATCCACCGGTCGACCGCGGCCGCTTCGCTGAGCAGGAAGAGATCACGGACGAGCGAGTCGTCCACGCGAACGAGCACGTCCGGCGTGCCGCGGACTGCCTTCGCCGTCAAGCTGACGGCCAGCATCCGGTAGCGTGCGAAGGTCGGAGCCCAACCGGCCCCCGCGTCCAGGTCTCTGGGAAGCCGGACCCGCATCCCGTCCGTGGAGGCCAGAGCTTCCCGGCGGACGAGATGCCGAGGGATACGCTTCGCGATCCGCCCGAACCAGTTGGGCACCGCCGGGGGCTCGGCGACGGCGATGAGGGGCGCTTCGGGAAAGACGGCGCGCGTCAGGAGCTCGAGACGGCCACGAACCTCAGCGAGGGAAAGCCGCGGCGGTCCTTCCGCACCAGACCTCCGCCGCCATAACGCGGCCAGCGTCGTCGTCGCGTGGTGCGCGCCGTCGAGGATGACTTCTTCCGGCTCGGACATGACGCGGGCCGCTCAGGCGAACGACGCCGTCAGGAGATCCCGAATGGCGGCGAGGAGATCCGGATCGTCGGTGAGCGGTGCCATGAGCGCCACCTCGCAGGCCGCCCGCGGCTCGAGCCCGCTGGCGATGAGCCGGCCCGTTGCCACGAGCAGCCGGGTGCTCGGGACCTCGGCGAGCCCCCGGTCACGCAGGTTACGCAGACGGCCCGCCAGCATGACCAGCTCGGCCGCGGTCGACCGCTCGACGCCCGCCTCGTGCGTCACGATGTCGATCTCGTGCGCCGACGTGGGAAAATCGAAGTCCAGCGCCACGAAGCGCTGGCGTGTGCTGGGCTTCAGGTCTTTCAGGACGTGCTGGTACCCGGGATTGTAGGACACGACCAGCTGGAAGCCCTCGGCCGCGTGGATGAGCTCGCCGGCCTTGTCCACGGGCAGGATCCGCCGGTCGTCCGTCAGGGGGTGAATCACGACGACCGTGTCCTGGCGGGCTTCCACGACCTCGTCCAGATAACAGATGGCGCCGTGGCGGGCAGCCAGGGCAAGGGGCCCGTCCTGCCAAACCGTCTCGCCGCCCCGAATGAGGTACCGACCGGTGAGATCGCTGGCCGACAGGTCGTCGTGGCACGCGACCGTCACCAGAGGCCGGCCGAGACGCCACGCCATGTGCTCCACGAAGCGGGTCTTCCCACATCCGGTCGGGCCCTTCAACATGACGGCGAGGTCACGTCGATGGCACATCTCGAAGACCGTGACCTCGTTGCCCGCGGGCAAGTAGAACGGTTCCTCGGTGAGCTGGCGGAGCCCGCCCGGCGCTCCTCCCGCCGCGAGGGCGTCACGAGGGACGCTACCGCGTGTGTCGGCGGAGGTCTCGGGACCGGCTGGCTTCACGGCGTCACGACTTCGACATCGCCCGGCGCATCGACGCCGTCCGACGCTTCGCCTCCGGTCGGGGGCACCGGCGGATGGCGGAAGAAATCGATGATGAATGCGGCAACGCCCGCGGTGAAGATGATGCCCGTAGCGACCAGAATGAGGAAGTGGGGCTGGATCTTGTACTGGGTCTCGAGATATCCGAGGCCGAGCACCCGCTCGAGATAGGTCTGTGTGATCCCGGCGGTCGCGAAGGCGAGCGTCATGCCGAACATGCCGCCCACCTGGAGCCAGAACGCCCACATCCCCAGGCTTGTCTCCGCCTCCTCGCTCTTCCGTCCGGTGAGGTGGGGCAGCGCGTACGTGACGACCGCGAGTACGATCATCACATAGGCCCCGAAGAACGCGGAGTGTCCGTGCATCGGGGTGATGAGTGTCCCATGCGTCCACTTGTTCACGGTCGGCCAGGTATGCGCGAGGCCGAGCAAGCCGGCCCCGAACGCCGTGAAGATCGCGCTCCCGATGGTCCAGTGCAGCGCGAGCTGGTTGGGATGGCTGAAGCCCGATCTTCGCATGGCGGAATAGGCGAACATGGCCATGCCGAAGAGCGCGAGCGGCTCGAGCGCGCTGAAGACGCCGCCCACCGGAAGCCAGTACGTGGGCACACCGATCCAATAATAATGATGCGCCGTGCCGAGGATTCCCGCGATGAACACGAGTCCGACGATGACGTAGAGCCACTTTTCCATCATCTCGCGGTCGGCCCCCGACAGGCGTATGAGCAGATAAGCCAGGAGGCCGGCCTGGATCATCTCCCAGACCCCCTCGACCCAGAGGTGGATGGTCCACCACCGGTAATAGATGCTGACGGTGTAGTTATCGAAGGTGATCAGTGCCGGCAGATACAGGATCGCCGCCAACGCGAGGCCGGCGACGAGCACCGCTTCCGTGGTCGTCCAGCGTCCGGACTTGTAGATGGTCATGCCGATGTTGTAGAGAAACATCAACATGACGATCACGATCACGATCTTCAGCGGGAAAGGTTGCTCGAGGAACTTGTTCCCGGCGGTCCACTCGAACATGTACCCGACGACCGCCGTGAGGCCCATCAGCGTCCACGCGATCAGCTGGATGTAGGCGAGCTTCACGCTGTAGATCTCGGATCGTGACTCCTCCGGGACCACGTAGTAGGCTGCGCCCATGAACCCCGCGAGCACCCATACGATGAGCAGGTTCGTGTGGATCGCCTTCGCGGTCTGGAACGGCATCCAACCGACGATCGGGTCCGGTCCGAGGTACTTCACGGCCAGCAGGATCCCGAAGACCACCTGGAGGCCGAAGAGGATCAAGGCCACCGCGAAATACGGGTAGGCGACGAATTGTGACTTGAAGCGCATTGGGCGATGCCTCTCAGCGAAGGGTCATGAGGTACGCCACCAGGTGGTCGATCTCCTCCGGGGACAGCAGCTCTTCGGTATTGGCCAGCATGAACGAGACCCCGCCCGCGGAGAATGTCGGGCCCGGAACGAGATAGGTGTTCGGCTGGAGGATGGATTCGCGAAGATAACTCTCGGGGTCCGTGGCGGATCCGGTGTAGTCCGGCGCGGCGATCACCGCTTCCGCTCGGGCGCCGATGCCCGCCATGGTCGGGCCCACCATGGTGACGCCGGGCGCGGTCGAGTGACACGCGAAGCATCCGGGGGATGGACGGTGGAACACTTCCTGGCCCAGGGCGACCGGGTTGTCCGACGCCGCGCCCGTCGCGGGCTGGCCCATGGCCGCTCCCGGGATGGCGCTACCCGTCACCAGGATGGGCCGGGGCGGCCAACCTTGGTTGTCGATCTTCGACACCCAGTCCAGGAAGGCGATGACCTGGGCGATCTCGGTATCGTTCAGCTCGGGATTGGGCATGAGGCGGCGATGCACCTCGTCCGAGTAGAACAGGGATGGATCCTGGAGAAAGGCCGTCAGGTAGGCCTCGCCCCGCAGCTCCGTGATCTTGGTCAGATCCGGCGCGAAGTATGCGCCTTCGCCCAGCAACGTGTGACAGTTGATGCAGTTCTTACGGTGCCATACGTGCTTGCCCTCTGTGACGTCCTCGGTGATGAGGTGCGCGTTCGTGAGGGTGGGGAACTGCCGGTGACTGTCGACGGTCATCGCGATGAAGATCAAGGCGAACAACCCGGTGCCGACGATGAAGAAGAGCCTGGTCTGTCTCTTGGTCACGTCAGACTCCGATCTCCGACCAGTTCTCCACGGACACGCGGACCGCGTAGAGGACGGTCAGGAGCATCAAGGCGAGCGTGATCCAGGCGACCGCGCGAGCGGGCCCGTAGGTCCGCGCCGCGTCGCTGATGTCACGAAGGGAAGCCATCGCATTCCTCCACGGCGAGAGGGTGTCGATCATCCGACAATCGACTCGGGTTTCATACTACGGGTCGAAAGAAGGCGGTCGCAACCTATGTGGAATCGGTGCGCGGCCAAGACGCTTCGCCGTCCGTCCGTCATCCCTTCTGCACGTACCACGCCTCCGTCACGAGATCGTGATAGAGCATGAGCACACGACCGTCGTCGAGCACGACCGATCTGTACTCCCTGGATATGGGACTACGCCACCATTCGTCGTCGATACGCCAGCGCTCACGGATCGCGGCGACTTTGCGCGCCGTCTTGCCTGGCAGCCTCACGAACTCGGGGTCGCCCCGCTCGTCCGTGCGCACCTGGACCGCACGGGGTTGACCGAGCGGGCGGAGCTGGGGGCGCCTGGCGGTCATCGGAGCGGGATGGGGTGGACGCGAGGCAAGGTCATGGGTCGAAGCGGAGCAGGGCGTGGCGCCGCTCCGGGAGCCGGGACCAGGGATCGAGCTCGACCACACGGTAGAGCGGAGAGTCGCCGAGCCGGAGCTTGAGCTCCTTCACGGCGTCGCGCAGGGAGGGGGGGGCGTCGTCCTGGAGCGGGCCGGAGCCCGATTCTGTGCGTCCCCCCGCCTCCTTCCGATCGAAGAGCTGCTCCTGCGCCGAGGGTGCGCCGAAATCGGTGATCTCGAAGAAGAGCGTCTCGACCGCTTTCGGGGGCGGCGCGATCGCCATCTTGGCGCGGAGGGGCGCCGCGATGCGTTCCCGAGCCGACGTGGGCTCCCGGAGCGTGGTTTCCACGACCCAGGATCCTCCTCCTTCCAGATGGGCGCCGAGGCGGACCCCGATCACGCTCCGGCCGCGTCGGGCGGGGCGGGTGAGCGCGCGCTCGACCAGGCGGTCGAGGGCGCCGTGCAGGGTGTCCACCAGGCCCACCGGGTTCGCGAACGCGAGAGACGCGCGCAGGGGGCGGGGTTTGTGCCAGGGCCGTACCGGATCGATGCGCCGGCCCGACGCCCAGGTGTGCGCGTCCCGGCCCGCTTCGCCGAACTGGGCGACGAGGGACGGCTCGGGAAGCTCACGGAGCGCCGCGAGCGTGTCGATACCGAGGCGCTCGAGCCGCTCGATCATGCGTGGATCGACGGGAAGGACCCGGACGGGACAGCGCCCGAGGAACGAGCCGAGCTCATGGTCCGGGACCACGACCGGCGCCCCCGGGCGGGCCGAAGTGGCCGCGACCCAGGCGCCGAATCTGCCGGGCGCCATTCCCGCGCGGACCGATGCGACCAGTGGGGCGGGAAAGATCGTGAAGAGCGACGCGAGCGCCCGTTCGACCTGCCGGGCCGGCGGACCGAAGAGCCGGTCGAGGCCGTCCATCCCCAGGAAGACCCTGCCGCGGCCCGCGGGCTCCAGGACAGGAGAGATCTCGGTGAGCGTCTCGAGAAGGATGTCCGTCGCAGCATCGTAATGAGCGGGATCCGGTTCGAGGAGGGTCAGCGCGGGACAGAGCGAGACGGCCTGCGAGACGCGTTGCCCCGGCCGCACGCCCGCTTCGTGAGCGCGCTCCGAGACCTGCTGGATGGTGCGGCGGGTGTGCTCTCCTTCCGAGAGCAGCGCGACCGAGGTGCTGTCGAGCTCCGGGGAGCGGACGAGCTCGAGACGCAGCTCGAAGGTGGGAAGCCAGAGGCAGAGCGCGGTGCGGTTATCCTGCGAAGATGCGGGGCGGGAGGGGCGCGCGGTGTCGGGTGGCTCGGATGCGGTGTACTGAACCCACCCTCGTCCGTTCAGGTGGGTGGGAACACGTTGCGCGCTCGTGCGGGACTGCGACATGGCCGTACGGGACGCTCCTGTGACGAGGATGCCGATCAAGTGTCGGAACCCGAACATAAACCGAAGATATGGGCCGTGCAACGATCCGCCGCATGGCGCACATACCGCGGGACGATCGGCTCCATCCAAGGCATGATTGTTGCTTGGATTTTCATTTTGCCGGGGTCGTCGCGGCGGCGTACTTTCGGATTCGAGCGCTCCCCGGACCGAGGACGGCGAAGGGCGACCGGGGGCGGTCGTCGGACGAACTGAGCGAAGGAGGGCCCATGCGGTGGAAGGGGGGACGGCGAAGCGCGAACGTGTCCGATCGGCGGGTCGGCGGGCCGATGGCCATCGGGGGCGGGTTGGGCGGGGTCCTGCTGGTGGTCCTTTATCTGGTGCTTGGGGGGGACCCCGCTCAGCTCCAGCAGGGCCCCACGCCCGCGGAGCGCGCCGCGCCCGCCGCCGGTCAGGACGAGGCGTTCGACTTCGCCTCGGTCATCCTGGCGAGCACCGAGGACGTCTGGACCCGGACGTTCGATGCCGCGGGTGCGACGTACCGACCACCGGAGATGATCGTATTCTCGGGTCGTACGTCTTCGGCGTGCGGCATGGGCTCATCGGCCATGGGACCGTTCTACTGCCCGGCCGATCAGACCATCCACCTCGACCTGACCTTCTTCGACGATCTGGCCCGGCTCGGGGGTCCTGGCGATTTCGCCGCGGCGTACGTCATCGGGCACGAGGTGGGGCACCATG
>Ga0326597_10010205_pt1 | contig 12536 bp, 11 predicted proteins | sample RVTome_12_FD_203789 | JGI IMG/M metagenome (GOLD analysis project Ga0326597, IMG submission 203789) | Soil microbial communities from uranium-contaminated site in the Upper Colorado River Basin, Wyoming, United States - RVT100D185 | ecosystem: Environmental > Terrestrial > Soil > Contaminated >... | reverse complement strand
CGGCATGGACGGGAAGGCCTGCGTGCAGACCAGCTCCCCCTTCTCCCCGGGGGGGAGCGGTGTTCCCTTCTCGCACCACACCTCGACGGCCATTCCGAGCCCGGCGGTCTGGATCTCGCCGCGGCGTACCGGCCCGCAGGGGTCGCCGAGCACGAAGCACGACACGAGGTCGGTCCCGCCCGCGATCGAGGCCAGGTGGATGTCGGGCTTCACCCTGCCGTAGACCCAATCGAACGACGCCGGCATCAACGGCGACCCGGTGGACAGGATCGTGCGCAGCGAGGAGAGGTCGTGGCTTTCCCCGGGGCTGAGACCTCGCTTCTCGGCCTCCGCCAGGTAGCGAGCGCTCGTGCCGAATACGTTGATTCCTTCCGCGTCGACGAGGTCCCACATCCGCTCCGGGCTCGACCGGAACGGAGAGCCGTCGAAGAGCACCACGGTGGCGCCCACCCCGAGAGACGTCACCATCCAGTTCCACATCATCCAGCCGCACGTCGTGTAGTAGCAGATCGCGTCTCCGGGCTTCAGGTCGCAGTGGAGCACGAGCTCCTTGAGGTGCTGGATGAGCGTGCCGCCCTGCCCGTGGACGATGCACTTCGGCATGCCGGTCGTCCCGGACGAGTACAGGACATAGAGCGGGTGATCGAAGGGGAGCCGTTCGAAGCGGAGCTCGGGGACCGTCGATGCGGCCGCGAAGTCCCGCCAGGACACCGCACGAGGGATGGACGCGAGGTCCGATGCGGCGCGTGCGGCCCCGTAATCGGCCACCACGATGGCTGCGAGTGAAGGAAGCCGCTCACCGATCGCGCGCACCCGCTCGAGCGAATCTCGCCAGGCGCCGTTCCAGCGCGCGCCTCTCGAGCAGACGAGGACCTTCGGCTCGATCTGACCGAAGCGGTCGAGCACGCCCTCGATGCCGAAGTCGGGTGAGCACGAGGACCACATCGCGCCCAGGCTCGAGGTAGCGAGCATGGCGACGACGGCCTCGGGGATATTCGGAAGGAAGCCGGCCACGCGGTCCCCGGTGCCCACGCCCGCGTCGCGGAGCCCCTCGGCGAAACGGGCCACCCGAGTGCCGAGCGCCTCCCAGGTCACCGCTTCGATTCGACCTTCCTCGTTCCAGGCGACGATCGCCTCGGGGCGGCGCTTCCCGGAGTGCCGGTCGGCGAGCAGGTTCTCGGCGAAGTTGAGGCGTGCCTCCGGAAACCAGCGTGCGCCCGGCATGCGACTCGGGTCGTCGATGACCTCCACGGGAGGCTGCGAGGCTTGGACACCGACGAAATCCCACACGGCGGCCCAGAAGGCCGCCGGGTCGCGGACCGACCAGGCGTGGAGCGCGGGCATCGACGAGCCCTCGAGGGACCCGGGGCTCAGGCTCGCCCGGTCCGCCACCCGCGCGGCGAAGCGGGCGAGGTTCGTGGATCTCACCCTCCCGGCGGAGGGGCGCCACATCTGCCGTCCCTCTGCTCCATCGCTCACGAGGTCGGCCGGAAGTCTCTCTGGAATGGCTCTTGCACCTCACCTCCGGCCGCCCCTCGGCGCGCCAAGATAGCCAGCCTCGTCCGCCTGGCGAGGCCGCTCGCGGACGCAAAGTGATTGAAAGTGCGAAGGCGACACGGCAACTTTTTGCTAGCCGGACCGACCGGCGATCTCACCGGCAACCTCCAGGGAGGCCCTTTGCGCCGGAACATCCTGCATGCGGGCGCGGCGAACCTCAAGTACGAGATCCGGGAAATCGTCGGCGCCGCCCACGACATCCAGGGCCTTGGGCGGGAGATCACCTGGGAGAATATCGGTGACCCGGTGGCCAAGGGGGAAAGCCCGCCCGAATGGATCCACGACATCGTCGTGGACCTGCTCGATGAGCCGGCCTCGTGGGCCTACTGCGAGACACGCGGCGTGCTTCACGTGCGCGAGTTCCTCGCGAACGAGGTGAACCGGCGGGACGGGGTCCGTGTGACGCCCGACGACATCGTCTTCTTCAACGGCCTGGGCGACGCGGTCGCCAAGGTCTACGGCTTCCTGAGCCGAGAGGCGCGTGTGCTCGGGCCCTCGCCGGCGTACAGCACGCACTCCTCCGCGGAGGCCGCGCACTCAGGCTACAACCACGTCACCTACGAGCTCGACCCGTACGACGGGTGGCTACCGGATATCGATGACATCCGCAACAAGGTGAGGTACAACGACTCGATCGCGGGCATCCTCCTACTCACGCCGGACAATCCGACCGGCGCCGTGTATCCGCGCGAAGTGCTCGAGGAGATCGCGTCGATCGCGCGCGAGAACGACATCTTCATCATCGCCGACGAGATCTACGCGAACATCGTGTACGACGGCCGGGGTCGCCTGCACATGAGCGAGTGGATCGGCGACGTGCCCGGCATCGCCATGCGCGGCATCAGCAAGGAGTATCCGTGGCCAGGCGGGCGCTGCGGCTGGCTCGAGGTCCTGAACAAGGGACGCGACCGCGCCTTCGGCCGCTACGTGGACAGCCTGGTCGCCGCGAAGCGGTTGGAGGTTTCCTCGACGACGCTGCCCCAGATGTCGATTCCGCTGGTGATGGGGGACGAGCGCTACCCGGCGCATCTGGCGCGGCGTGAGAAGATGTTCGCGGCGCGGGCCGAAGAGGTCGCCGACGCCTTCCGGGGCTGCGAGCACGTGATCGTGAACAAGCCGCGCGGGGCCTTCTACTACACGGTCATGTTCAAGGACGGCGTGCTCAACGGGCACCAGACGTTGGAGATCGACAGCCCCGAGATCGCGGCGATGGTCGAGCGGATGGTCGCGGGCGTCGAGCCGGACAAACGCTTCGTCTACTACCTCATGGGCGCGACGGGCATCGTCGTGGTCCCTCTGACGGGATTCCAATGCGCGCACCACGGCTTTCGTGCGACGCTCCTAGAGGCCGACGACGACAAGCGCGCCTGGATCCTGAGGACGCTGCGCTCATCGATCGAGGCCTACGTGGAGAGCGGGTCGTACGTCGCCGCTACGGCGAAGGCGGTCTGAGCCCACGAGCCGAGGCTCGCTCAGAGCCACTTCTTGTGCCAGAAGTACGCCAGCATGGTGACGGCGATCCCGAGCATCACGAGCCAGGCGGCGGGGTAGGCCCAGGGAATCGCGAGCTCCGGCATCTGGCGGAAGTTCATGCCGTACACGCCCGCGAGCCACGTCATCGGAATGAAGATCGAGGCCATCACGGTGAGCACCCGCATGACCTCGCTCGTCCTCATGCTGACCACCGAAACGTGCGCTTCGAGCAGGGAGGCGACCGCGTCTCGTAGGTGGTCGATCACGTCCTGGTTGTGAGCCATGTGGGCCTCCAGATCCGCCAGGAACGGCTGTGTCTGATCCGTGATGAGCACGGGCCCGTCCCCGGTGAGCTGCATGATCTGCTCCCTCAGAGGACGGACGGCCCGGCGTACGACCAGGAGCTCGTGACGGGCCTCCTGAGCGCGTTGCGGCACGTCCCGACCAGGATCTTCGCCCCAGACCTCGTCCTCCAGCTCTTCGATGCGCGCCCCGAGCGCGCTCAGCGCGACAGCGTAGTTGTCGACGATGGCGTCCAGGAGGGCATACCAGAGGTAATCCGCTCCCCGAGAGCGGACGCGCGCCTCCGGATTCCGTATGCGCCCGCGAATCGCGTCGAACACGTCCCCGTGCGTCTCCTGGAAGGAGAGAACCCAGCCGTTGCCGAACGCGACGGAGATGTGTTCGGACTGCACGCTCCCGTCGCTCGACAACGTGAGCATCTTGAGGGACGTGAAGAGGTGCCCGTCGTAGACCTCGGCCATCGGCCGCCCATCGACGCTCAGGATATCCTCTACGGCGAGCGGATGCAGGCCGAAGCGGTCGCCTACGGCCTTCACCAGCTCCACATCGTGCAGGCCGTCGACGTTCACCCACAGGACGTCCGCGCCCGAGCTGTCCGGGCTGGGGACCTCGGCCAGGGTCGCGGCCTCACCGCTCGACGTCCCACCCGGGCCGTATCGTATCCATCCCATGCGCACGGCTTCGACCCGCCGCTCACCCGTGAAGACCGCGTGGCCGGGTGCGAGTCCGACCTTCTTCGTGAAGATGCTGAACCTGCTGGTCATTGGACGTCTCTTGCCTTGGGCACCACCGAGAAATGTTCCGTGCGTATCGGACTCCCGTCCGAGGCCTCAACATCGGCACGGCCGCATCCCGCCGCCACGGAGGTGCTCCCCGCGAATGTGCGCGAGGGTAGTGCTTCCCCCGCTCGCCGCATATGTTGGCGCGCCATGAGAACTCCACGCGCTTTCTCCTTCGTGCTCCTGTCGCTCCTGGCCGCATGCGCGGCGGAGCCCGACACGGCCTCCGACTTCATCGTGGTCGGGGACGTTCGGGAGCTCATGGCCCACGTGATCGACCCCGCCTCCGACGTCTACTGGAGCGCTGGTGGCGTCATCGTCGATGCCGAAGGCGAGCACGAGCAGCGACCCGCGACCGACGAGGAGTGGGAGGCGCTCAGCAACGCCGCCTTCATGATCGCCGAAGCCGGCAACCTGCTCATGATGGAAGGCCGGGCGATGGACCAGGGCGCATGGATCACCATGTCCCGCCAGATGACCGAGGTCTCCCTGCGCGCGTTGGAGGCCGCCGACGCCAGGAACCTCGACGCCGTCTTCGACATGGGTGCCGAGGTCTACTACACCTGCACGAACTGCCACGCCGTATATGCCATCGAGACCCTCCGTCCCACCGACTCACGCGCGAACTGAGGGGCACACTTGATCGAGACCTTTCTGGAATGGCTCGGGAACACCGAGTGGAGCATCAAGCTGCTGGAGTCTTTCTGGGTCTGGCCGCTGCTGGAGTCCACGCACACCCTCAGCATCGCGTTCTTCGTGGGTCTCGCGATGATGATGGATCTGCGCTTGATGGGGCTGAGGTTCGGCAGGGTGCGCGCCTCCGACTTCACGGGGCGCATGCTCCAGTGGACGCGCATCGGGTTCGTGATCACCGCCGTGACCGGCGTGGTGATCCTCTACTCGAATCCCTTGCGCTACTGGCACAACATCTTCTTCCGTTTCAAGCTGATCTTGCTCCTCGTGGCGGGCCTCAACATCTGGTTCTTCCACGGGCGCATCCACAAGAAGGTCGCGGAGTGGGACCTGGACGTGTCGCCTCCGCGCGCGGCCAAGGTGGCCGGAGCCGTCTCCTTCCTCGCCTGGTCCCTCATCGTCATCTCGGGACGCCTCATCGCCTACAACTGGTTCGACTGTGACATCCTGCAGTTCCACGAACACACGTCCGGCCTGGGCAACACGTTTCACGATCTGATGTACCAGGGCGCCGGCTGCGTGCCCCCAGCGGAGTAGGGACATGGAAGAGACCGGTTGGCTCCTGGCGTTCTTCGAGTGGTGCGAGGCGACGTACCCGGGCACGTTCGTACGGCAATCGCTGTGGCTCTTCGGGGTCATAGAGGCATTCCACCTCGTGGGGCTCGCCATCCTCGGTGGCGCGCTGCTCGTCGTGGACATGCGACTGCTCGGTGTAGGGCTGAGAGACTCGACGATCGCCGATATCGACCGGCAGGCGAGGCCCTGGCTCACGCTCGGCGTCGTGCTCCTGCTCACGACGGGCCTCCTGCTGTTCCTCTCCGAAGCGGTCAAGTGCTACTACAACACGGCGTTCTGGGTGAAGATCGTCACCCTGCCGTTCGCGATCGCGTTCACGTACTACGTCAAGGAGCGCTTTGCCCGGAAGGCGCTCTACACGTCCGCCTACAGCCAGTGGGTGGCGAGCGCGGACCTGCTGCTCTGGTTCATCGTAGCAGCAGGGGGCCGCTGGATCGGCTACTCCTGAGGAGAGCGCCGCCCAACGGCCCCCTGGCTCCCGTTGGGAGCCGCTCTCCGCTAGCTGATCAGCAGCGGCCCTCGTCCTGCCGCGCCTGGACGAGATCGGCCTCGTACGGCGCGCCCGTGCCGGACGACCCGAGAAAGATCTTGGCGCCGTCGGTGAACGTGATGTCACGGCCGTTCGCGCGCTTGATCGAATGGTCCTTCGTCTGGTAGCCGTCGACGATGACCTCGGTGCCCGGGGCCAGGCAGTCGCGCCGCAGCCCGCGCCGAAGCAGCGTGTTGGGCGTGCCACCTTCGACCGCCCAGACCTCGGTTCCGGCGTCCGGATGAATCGAATCGCTCGCCTTCACCACCAGGGAGGCGTCGATGTGGATCCACGTATGGGGGTTCACCCACTCGAGCCGCGTGACCGTGCCCTGAATCAGGATCGGGGCGTCGCGATCGAACTCGGCGCCGAACGCGTGGTGTGCCACGACAGGCACGCTGGCGACGAGGAGGAGGGAGAGGGCGCCCAGGAGTAGCGTTGTGGTTCGCTTCTTCATGCAAGTCACCTCGACGGATTGTTCTCGGCGGCCTCACGCGCTTCCTGCGCGCGTGCTCCGCTCAGGACGTTCTGCATCGCGTAGTTGCCTTCGTGGCAGGCATACTCATACACCTGACCCGGCTGTCTGTTGTAGGGGACTTCGCCGCCCCACTCGGCCATGAAGGTCGTCGGGTCGATTACCGTGAACTCGTAGTTGAGCGTGTTGGGCCCGGCCCGGGTGAAGCGCTCGATCACCCTGGCCTCGGCCGTGGCCGGGGCGCCCTGGAAGGACTGCTCAGGGCTGATGTTGGTCGTCTCCACCACGAGCGTGTCGCCTTCCCAGTGACCCCAGGAGTCGCCGAAGTACGGGCGGACGTGCGAGGGAAGTGGGTGCGTGCGCTCACCCAGCTTGATGACGCGGGTGTCGTGCACCATCTCTGTCAGAATCATGACGTGGTCAGGCGTCTGCACGATGGTGTAGTTGTTGTTGTAGAAGTAGTTCGGCAGCATCGGCGGGCCGGCGTTCGAACCGAACGAGACGATGCAACGCTCGGCGGCGGGGCGGTTCTCGGGGTTGTCGTACGCCCCTCCACGCGAGGCACCCGCGAAGGCTGCCCGGCGCCGCTGGATCGCTTCCGGAGTCATCGCCGGCACGCGACCGTCCGGGGGGTTCGTGATCAGGGAGCTGCGGTACTCATCGTTGACCACCGCGACCCGGTCGCCGGCGTCGATCCAGAAGTAGTTGTAGCCGCCGACTCCGCCCGCGGCCCCGGTCGATCCGTCACCACCGACCGGCGGTGCGACCCGGTCGGGATCGCTGGCCTGCGCCTCTTCCTCGATGCGTTCCACGCGCGTGCCCTCGACCTCGGCGACCTCGGCGGCGGACAGCACCGGCTCCTGACCCTCGGGCCTCTGGATGGGCGTGATCGTGGCGTTGGACCAGTTGCCCTGCAGGTCGGGATGGCCGTAGGCCGTCCTCGGGACCTCCCAGCCACTGGGGGCTGCACGCTGCTGTGCGTGGACGAACGAGGGAAGAACGGAGGCCGCCGCGATCAGGGTCGCCAGGCGGGTCCGTGCGATTCTCTTACTCATGGCTTCCTGTACCCCTACCGGATGGGTTCTTTCCTTAGATGTCCGTACATCAGCTCTTCGACGAACTCGACACACTTGAACTGCCCCAGACGCGCGTTCGGGTCCACGTTGCGATACAGCGGCATGCGGATGGTCCAGGGTCGCGAGAACGTCTCCGGGTCTTCCATGGTCGCCTCATACATGATGTGATCGCGATCCATCAGGGTCCAACGCTCCGTGACCGTCATCTGCCAACTGTGATGGTTGCCGGCGCGGTCGAACCAGGTCTGGTCGTTGAAGCCGTTGGCGACCACGACGAAGGTGTCCCCCTCCCAGTGTCCGACGGACTGCCCCATCCAGCTGTCGACCTCCGGCGGTCCCGGATCTTCCAGGTAGACGTTGCGCACCGCGCCCGCGTACTCGTAGGCGATGAAGAAGTGGCTCTCGCTCTGGAAGATCTGGAACGGATACGGCATGTAGTTCCCGCGCGGCACGCCGGGCAGGTAGCACTTGATCTCGGGGTCGCGGTCGAGCCAGTTCTCGCGGTTCTCGTTCCGACGAGCGAGCGCGTTCGGCAGATACGGAATGATTCCGCCCTCCACCACACCGTAGTGCGGAGGAATGGACGCGAGCGTACCCATGGCGACGATCTCGGTCGCCGGCACGGGGACCACCGGGCCGGGCTGCGTCTGCAGGCCCGCCTTCGCGGCGTGCGGCTCGATGTCGTAGTGCGCGTTGCCGAGGGCCTGCCAGATTCCGTTGAAGTCCGGGCGCCCGGTGGGCGTGCGCGGGATGTCGGCGTTCTGCGCCTCGCTCGTGTCAGGTGCGACGGCGAGGAGCAGGAGCGCCCCGAGGGCGATGGCGCCCCGGACGGTCGAATGTCGAGCCATGCTAATCATCGAGTCTCATTCCTGGTGAAGTTGTACCGAAACCGGGGGAATGTGTGCCGCGGACCGCCGTCCTGCCAGTATCGGCGCGCCGAAGGGCTGTGGGCGTGCGGTGGACGTAGCAGGTCAGCGACTACGTCGCGGATCCCGGGTCCAGATCAGGATGACGCCACAGGTCGCGCCCGCGGTCTGCATCCGGTCGACGTACTCGATGGGCACGTTGGGACCCTGGTACACCTCGAGCGCCTCGATTTCTTCCGGGGGCACCACCTCGAGGTCGAAGCTGACCGTCGGTGTGCCGTTGAAGTACGGGAGCAGACGGCACCGGCCTGAAGAATCCCCGGCGCGTCGCCGGTTGCTCGTCGCCTCCGAACCGCTGCCGACTTGGTTGCTCACGACGGTCACGCCGCCGACCCGCCGCAGGATGTCGCCGACCATCATCGGGTTCAGCTGCGCGATGTCCCGATGCGTGAAGCGGTCGCCAGAGACGTTCTGGGCTCGTCGGTAGAAGCCGCTCCGCTCCAGGTAACGGGAAGAGACCTCGACCTCGACCGGGGGCAGCTCCACGGGCCGGGTCGACATCGCGGCGTAGATCTCGACGGTCCGGCCGGCCTCGACGGTGAGGGTCGTCGTGCGTGACTCGTAGCCCAGCCGTCGGAATTCGAGCGTCACCTCCCCGGGCTCCAGGCCGCTCAGAGAGAAGCGCCCCGCACCGTTGCTGATCGTGCGGGTAGTGGGACTGCCGAGCACGGTGATGTCGACGTTCGAGATGCCGGCTTGCGAGCCCTCCTCGGTCACCTGGCCATAGATGCGGCCCACCGTAACCTCGTCGTCCTCCCCGGTCTGCTCCAGGAGGATGAGGAAGTCCGTTTCCCAAGGTACCGGAAGCTCCCCCTCGGTCGTCGCGTATCCGCCCCGTCGCACCTCTATGGGGTGACGCCCCCGGGGGAGCGGGTCCAGCACCACGCGACCCGCCTGGTCCGAGAGGTAGCGACGCTCTCCGACACCGGCGATGCCGCGGATGCGCACGATCGCCCCGCCGAGCGGTGCGCCGTCGTAGGCATCGGCGACGTAACCGACCCTGACCAGCTCGTCGTCCGGCGTTACGCGAGGGCCCGCGCTCTCGAGGAGGTCCATGCGCCTGCACGCGGCCGTCACCTCACGACCGCATGCGCTCTGGTAGATCGCGAGCGCACGCCCGAGGTCCCGGGTACCGCCTGCGCCGGACTCGTAGATGAGCCCGACGACGGTGCAGTTCACCACATCGCCGTCGTCGCAGGCTGCCTGGTATTGAGCCGCAGAGCCTTGCGGCGTGAGCGCCCCCGGCGTCAGCGCGAGCGCAGCGAGAACCAAAACCGTCCTGCTCGACATGAGGCTTCCTCGGCGGCGTCTGCCTTGGGAGATGCGTGCACATTGCGGTGGCCGTGGCGGGAGGACAAGTACCGCCCGGTCCGCGACGGGAGGTCACCCCCGCCGGTGGTCCCGGATGAACTCGAGCACGGCGAGCTCGTTGTCACGCAGGCGCCTCCGGGCACGGCGCCGGGCCCGGCGTGCGGTCGGCTGCAACGGCATGACCTTGCCGAGCCCGTACGCCTCGAGGATGACCGGGTGGATGTAGTACTTCCGGCAGACCGAGCGCGTGTTACCGAGGCGTTCGGCGACACGGTCGACCGCCTGGACGACATTGGCCTTCTTGTCGCGAACGAGCCGTGCCGGCCCGATGTCGCGGAGAGCTTCGGCCGCGAGCATCGTACCGGCCCACGTGCGGAAGTCCTTGGCCGTGACGCCCGGGCCGGAAATGCCTCGGAGGTACTCGTTCACGTCGGTGGAGCCGATGTCCTGACGGTTCCCCTCGTCATCCACGAACTGGAAAAGCTGCTGGCCGGGCAGGGTCTGGCAGCGCTGCACGATCTTGGCCAAACGCCGGTCGTTGAAGGTGACGAAGTGCTCTTTGCCGCTCTTCCCCCGGAAGGCGAAGGCGACGGTGGCTCCGCGTACCTTGGCGTGCCGGTCCTCCAGCGTCGTCAGTCCGAACGTCTCGTTTTCTCGGGCGTACTCGGCGCTTCCCACGCGGATGAGCGTGCGCTCCAGGAGCCACACGACCGTCGCGAGGACCTTCCGGCGCGGAAGACCGGCGAGACGCAGATCGGCCTCGACGCGCTCGCGCGCCAAGGGGAGCATTTCGCTGAACGCGAACATGCGGTCGAACTTCGTTTCGTCTCGGATGGCGCGGTACTTGGCGTGGTAGCGGTATTGTTTGCGACCCCGCGCGTCGCGGGCGGTCACCTGCAGATGGCCGTTGGCGTGGGGACAGATCCAGACGTCGGTCCAGGCCGGTGGAATCGCGAGCGAACGGATCCTGCGGAGCTTCTGCTCGTTGGTTAGCGGACGGCCGGTCGCCCCGACGTAGCGGAAGGAGTGGCCCATCCGCTCGCGACGGATGCCGCGAATCGAGTCGGGCGTATACCGGAGGCCCGCCTGCTCGGCGGCCAGCACGTGCTCGGATCGGGGGTCCTTCTGAGGCATCGGCGGCTTCCTGAGGGTGCGCTGCCAAGGTAGGGGCCCTCCCATCGGGATGACAGCGAGCTGGACCGAAGCGCGGACCGTGGCCGGACCTCGGTCGCCTTGCCGACCGGGCCGGCCTCGTCTAGCCTCGCCGGCATCATGACGCCATCGATCACCCCACCCCCGCCCGAATGGGCACCCCACGAGGCCGTCTGGACCGCGTGGCCCAGCCATCCCGAGCTCTGGGAGGAGGACCTGGAAGGGGCACGCGCCCAGATCGCCGGCCTCCTGCGGGCGATCGCGGACCCCGATCCTGCCTCCTGGCTGCCACGCGGCGAAACGCTGTGCGTGCTGGTCGCGTCGGGGGAAGCCGAGGGGAGTGCCCGCGCCGCGCTGGCCGGGCTCGGCGCCTCCATCATCCGGGCTCCGTTCGGGGACATCTGGCTGCGGGACACCGGACCGATCTTCACCGTGGATGCCTCGGGTGCACCGCTCGGCGTCGGCTTCCGCTTCAACGGCTGGGGCGGTAAGTACCGCCTGGAAGGGGACGAGGACGTGGCCGGCCGAGTGTGCAAGCTCGCAGGCGTTCCCTTCGTTCAGCACGACTGGATCCTGGAGGGCGGCGCGATCGAGGGTGACGGAAGCGGCACGCTCGTCACCACGCGCCAATGCGCGCTGAATTCGAACCGGAACGCCGGCCTCTCCGAGGCCGACGTCGAACGGCGCGTGGCGGAGGCGCTTGGGATCTCGCGCGTCGTCTGGTTGGAGGACGGGCTGCTCAACGACCACACCGACGGGCACGTGGACAACCTGGCGCGCTTCGTCGCGCCGGGGCGCGTCGTCGCGATGTCCCCCAGCGGCGCGGACGACCCCAACGAGGCGACGTTGGTCGCCATCCTGGAGGACCTGGGCGAGGCCGGGCTCGACGTGGTCCCTGTGCCTTCGCCGGGTCGCGTGGTCGACGCGGCGGGGGAGGTCGTCCCCGCCAGCTTCATGAACTTCTTCATCGGCAACACCACGGTCGTGGTGCCGACCTATGGCACGGACTATGACGACCCGGCGCTGGCGGCCCTCGAGCCGCTCTTCCCGGGCCGGCGGGTCGTGGGCGAGCGGGCGAACCACTTGCTCACGGGTGGCGGGTCGTTTCATTGCATCACGCAGCAACAGCCCGAATGCGTGTGAGGCCCAGGCAGCCATGACCAAAGTGACCGTCGCAGCCATCCAGACGAGCTTCACGGACGTCATGGACGACGATATCGCGCGCGTCGTGGCGCGGGTCGAGGAGGCCGCGGGGCGGGGCGCCCAGGTCGTCCTGCCGCCCGAGCTGTTCCAGGGGCACTACTTCTGCCGGACGGAGGACGAGGACTTCTTCAGCCGAGCTTTCCCGGAGGCGGAGCACCCGGCCGTAGAGGCGATGCGGGAGGCGGCCGAGCGCCTGGGGGTAGTCGTACCGGCGTCCTACTTCGAGCGCGACGGTCAGCACTTCTACAACAGCATCGCGATCGTAGACGCGGACGGCTCCGTCATGGGCACGTACCGGAAGAGCCACATCCCCGACGGCCCGGGCTACGAGGAGAAGTTCTACTTCCGGCCCGGCAACACCGGCTTTCGGGTTTGGCCGACCCGGTACGGGCGACTGGGTGTGGGGATCTGCTGGGACCAGTGGTTCCCGGAGGCGGCGAGGGCGATGGTCCTGATGGGTGCAGAGCTGCTGCTCTATCCGAC
>Ga0326597_10010204_pt1 | contig 12536 bp, 8 predicted proteins | sample RVTome_12_FD_203789 | JGI IMG/M metagenome (GOLD analysis project Ga0326597, IMG submission 203789) | Soil microbial communities from uranium-contaminated site in the Upper Colorado River Basin, Wyoming, United States - RVT100D185 | ecosystem: Environmental > Terrestrial > Soil > Contaminated >... | reverse complement strand
CGCCTTCCGGCGACCGCATCATGTACACCTCGATGCGCGATGGCTTCCCTCACGTCTGGATGATCAACGCCGACGGGTCCAGTCCGCGGCACGTGACCGAAGGATCGCAAGCGGCCTGGTCACCGGATGGAAAGTCGATCATTTTCATTCGGGACGACCAGGCCTACATCCGGGAATTAGCCACGGAAGATGAACGGCGCGTGACTCCCCAACAGTGGCGGCGGTGCGGGGTGCCGGCTTGGAGCGCGGATGGAAAACAAGTCGCGGTGGCCAGCCGTCACCTTGAGCGAATTGGCATCTTTCTTCTCAGCACCGACGGAACGGAGCAGCAGCAACTGAAAACCGAAGATGCGTGTTGTACGCCGCAGTGGTCCCCCGATGGTGAACAGATCGTATTTCAGACGGACAAGGGACACATTCACCTGTTGCACACGGAAGACGGGACCGAGGAGCAAGTAACCTTCGGTGCGGACATTCAGCACGACGCACGCTTCTCGCCGGATGGTTCGATGATTGTTTTCTGCCGCGCCCCGAATGAAGATGGACCGTGGCAGATCTGGATCACTGACCTGGATAGCGACGACCTGGACTCCGTTCAGATCACCGGCCAAGGAGAGGCTGTGAAAAAATTGGGACAGGCACCTCGCAGCTATGCGAAATCCTTGCTAAACACCGACATCGGCTCGGAGCCAGTCCCATTTTTTCACAGCCAAGGATCGAATCGCTTGCCGGACTGGCATTAAACCGAGAATTAGACCATGAAGCACAGACTGGCCTTTATCGTTCTGCTTGTTGCACTGGTCGGCGCCGCGCGGGCGGACGACGACGAATCACTGAAGACCGAACTACAATCATCGCCCCACGGAATTCTGTGTGAGGCGTATGTCGAGAACAACTGGGAACTGCTGGTGATGAATGCGGACGGGAGCGGTCTCAAGAACCTGACGAACACCCCCGACGTTCACGAAATGTATCCGCAGGTTTCGCCGGACGGCAGCAAGATTTGCTTCTTGGCCGATGTCGAGCAGAACGGTGACACGCTTCGCAGCGTTTACTACATGAACGCCGATGGGACCGAACGGGTACTGGTCTCCGAGCGGGCGAGGCAACCTTGTTGGAGCCCGGATGGAACGAAGATTGCATTCGTCCCGCAGGAATTCGAGCGGTTCAGGATCGACGATTACGTCAGCAAGGGACTGCGTATTTACGACCTCAAGACGCGGCAAACCGCGGAGCACCCGAACAAGAGCATTCACCATTTGTACGGACTGAACTGGTCCGCTGATGGCAATTGGATTGTCTCGACGGTGCATGGCGGAATGGGATACGGCCACGCCATCCTGGCGATCGAAATCGATGGCGACAAGGTGTTCGATTTGAAGATTTCCGGCTGTCGGCCGTGTCTTAGCCCGGATGGAAAACGGGTAACGTGGAGCCGCGACGATCACACGATCTGCGTGGCCGACGTCCAGCTCACTTCGTCCGGTGCGAAGGTGTCCAGCGTCGCGGTTGTCCATCAGGAAGCGAAGCTGCACCTGTACCATCCCGATTTCTCGCCGGACGGAAAGTTCATTTCGTTCAGTGTCGGGCCTGGCGGTCGGGTTCGGGCCAACGGCCCCGGGACTCACACACAGGTCGCCGAAATGGTGGGGGTCCGTGGGCCGTGGAATTTGTTCGTCCGCCGCGCCAGTTGCGAGGGTCCCGTGTTGCAACTAACCGACGATGCCAGCCGGTCCACTAAGGAATCGGAATGGATACGCGGCCTTGTCGTCGTAGCGAGCAACTGATGCGTCGGCAACCGCTCTCTTTCGCCGCGGCCCTGCTGATCCTCGGACTGCCGTCGTGCCAGACTCAAAACGGCACGCAGGCGCCGCCGCGGCTGGCCGGGACAATCGAGATCGCGTCCCAGACGGGCGTCCCGTTGGTGTTCATCCCCGCTGGCGACTTTCTCATGGGCAGCGACAACGGCAATGCCGACGAAGCACCGCGGCACAAGGTGGTGTTATCGCCGTTTGCGATGGACAAATTCGAGGTGACGCAGGGACAGTTCGCCGCACTGCAGCTGCCTGACCCGTCGCAGTTCAAGAGCGCTGACCGCCCGGTGGAACAAATCCGCTGGCTGAGCGCCGTCGAGTTTTGCAACGCACGATCAAAGGCCGAGGAGCTGGAGCCGTGCTATGACGAAGTGACGTTCGAGTGCAACTTCGACGCCGCCGGATACCGTCTTCCGACCGAGGCGGAATGGGAATACGCGGCGCGGGCCGGCGTGGATACGGACATACCCTCGAGCAACACGCCGTCGAAGCTGAAAAGTTACGCCTGCTATGCGGGGAACTCAAGGAACAAAACCGATCCAGTCGGCCAAAAGAAGCCGAACGCGTGGGGGCTGCACGACATGCTCGGTAACGTCGCCGAGTGGTGTCAGGACGTGTACAGCGAATCGTATTACCAGCAAAGTCCCGCCGACAATCCTTTCGGCCCGCTCTTGGGCGATAAGCGCGTCATGCGCGGTGGCTCTTGGAAAGCGAGCGAAGCGTCGTGCAGCGTAACGGCGCGGCAAGGCTGCGTGGCGGGATTCACCGACGCCTGCTTCACGGGCAATACGCTCGGATTCCGTTGTCTGCGGCGATTGTCGCCGGACGAGCTTGATCGGCTGCGCCAAGTCAACTCAACGGATCTGTAGAACCCGCAGCATGCTGTTCCACACCTGGCCGTTTTTGCTTTTCTTCTTGATCGTTTACGCGGTTTATCTTCCTTTGCGGAGAACGCCGTTTTGGCTGCATTGGTTGTTGGCGGCATCTTATTTTTTTTACGGCTGGTGGAACCCACTCTATCTGCTGTTGGTCGTTTATTCGACGGCGCTTGATTACTTCGTCGTCATCGCCATGGACCGCAGCCGGCGAAGGAAGCTGTGGTTGTGGGTCAGCCTGCTGAACAACCTGTTCCTGCTCGGTTTTTTTAAATACGGGGCATTTGTTACCCAGAACATCAACGACGGCCTGATGCATCTGGGCGTGAACTACGCGTTGCCGTCTCCGGGCGTGCTTCTGCCGGTCGGCATTTCGTTTTACACGTTCCAGTCGATGAGCTACACGATTGACTTCTACCGCGGCCACATCGATCGTGAACGCGGCTTCATCCGTTTCGCTACCTTCGTGTCTCTGTTTCCACAACTGGTCGCCGGTCCGATCGAGCGGGCCAGCGAGTTGTTGCCGCAACTCCGCGAAGCGCCCCGTGTCAAATCGAAGGACATCGCGGACGGGCTATCGATGTTTGTTGTCGGCCTGTTCAAGAAGGTGGCTCTGGCCGATTACCTGGCGATGTATGTCGATCCGATCTACGCGGTTCCGGACCAGTACGGCGCGCCGGCCTTGATGCTGGCCACGTTCGCCTTTGCCTGGCAGATTTACTTCGACTTCAGCGGCTACACCGACATGGCCCGCGGCGTGGCTCGGATGATGGGGATCCGGCTGATGCAGAATTTCAACAACCCTTATCTGGCCACCAGCCTGGGCGACTTCTGGTCGCGCTGGCATATCAGCCTGTCGACGTGGTTTCGCGACTACGTCTACGTCCCGCTGGGCGGGAATCGTCGCGGCGGCTTCATGATGTACCGCAACCTGTTCCTGACCATGGTCATTTCGGGCCTGTGGCACGGCGCCGCCTGGACCTTCGTGATCTGGGGAACGCTGCACGCACTGGCCACGATGGCGACACGAAGCGCCGAAAGGTCGAGCTGGTATCGGCAACGCGTACCGAAGTTCGCCAAACAGATCATGGTGTTCGGCGTGGTCTGGTTCGCCTGGATTTTTTTTCGAGCCGATGGTCTGAGCGATGCCTGGTTGATTGTGACCAGGATTTTCACGGCCGATTGGCTCGATCCGGCAATTCCGCTGTTGGCCGTGATGCTGGTCGGCGCGGTGTGGTTGTATCAGTTCTTGGCCGAGTCTTCGGTGCGTCGGTTCCTTGATCTGCCGGCGGCGCGCATCGCGCTGGTGGTGCTCATGATCCTCTACCTGTTCATCGTGCCCGGTTCGGGCAGCGCGGCATTTATCTACTTTCAGTTCTAAGAACGACGCTCTGCGATGGCAAACAAAGAACGAACGAATGCGAGCGAAGAGTCCGATGAGGCGTTTGGTTCAAACGCGGTACGATTATCGATGCGCGATTGGGTCGTGACGACCTCGATTGTGCTCTCGGTAATGGTTTTCACGCCCGTGGTTTGGAAATACCTTGAGCCATTTGACCCACCGACGGACTTCCGCGTCCCCTACGGCCTGAGCGACGACTATTGGACGTACCAAAGGCACGTTGATCGCACGGTCAAAGACGAGCGAATTCTACTCATTGGCGACTCGGTGGTCTGGGGTGAGTACGTCGATCCACAACACACACTGTCGCACTGCCTTAACGAGCTGCGCGGCGAGACGCGCTTTGCCAACGGCGGCCTGAACGGCACGCACCCGTTGGCGCTGCAGGGTCTCGCGCGACATTACGCGACGGAGCTGAGAGACACACGGGTCATTTTGCATTGCAATCTACTGTGGATGAGTTCCGCAGAGCGGGATTTGCAAACCGAAAAGGAAATGGCATTCAACCACCCGCGGCTCGTACCACAATTTGTGCCGCGCATTGCGTGCTACAAGGCACCGGCAGCCGAGCGGATGGGTATCGTGATCGATCAGCACCTTTCGCTTCGCACCTGGGTGAACCACCTGCGGGTTGCTGATTTCGACGGTCTGGACATGCACAGTTGGACTCTGGAGAACCCCTACGCGAATCTCTTCGAGCGCATCAGCTTGCAATCCACCCAACCAAAAGACGAACCGCACAGCCTGCCGATCGTCTGGACCGAACGCGGGATTCAACCCCAGGACATCCCCTGGATCGACCTCGACACGTCGCTCCAGTGGCAGGCATTCCGCAAGACCGCTCGGTTACTGCGCGACCGTGGCAACAGCGTATTCGTGATCATTGGCCCGTTCAACGAACATATGCTGACGGCCGAAAGCCGAGAACGATACGGCACGATGAGCCGGCAGGTCGAATCTTGGTTAGACGACGAAGCGATTCCATGCTTTGCAGCCGCGCCGCTTCCCAGCGACGAGTACGCAGACGCCAGCCATCCGCTCAGCGCAGGATACGCACGACTTGCAGAGCGAGTATCCTTGCACTCTGAATTCCAGCGGTGGCTTGGTGGTCGTCCACACTCCGTGGTGGATCAACGGGGCTCGATCGTTTGGAACGCATCACCTGTCGAGCGAAATCGCATCCCCACGAAGCGGGAAGTTGGTCTCGCCGCCTGCGAGCTAGTCCCACTTTTCAAGAGTCGACACAGCTTGTGACGCTTCCCGCGAGGAGGCGTTTCGAGGCGTGGCGCTTGGCCGCGGGTCGACGATGCGGCGAGCGAGTCGCCCGATATCGTCGAAGAATGTGTACAGCACCGGAATCGCCAACAGCGTGAGCAGCAGCGAGAGCATCTGACCGCCGACGGCGAGGACTGCGATCGAACGGCGTTCTTCAGCACCTGGGCCGGTGGCGATCAACAGTGGCAACAGCCCTGCAACGAACGACAGCGTCGTCATCAAGATGGGACGCAAACGATCGCGGTTGGCTTGCATGATCGCCTGATGACGATCCATTCCTTGGCCGCGGAGCGCGTTCGTGTGATCGACCTGCAGGATGGCCGCCTTCTTGACGACACCAAACAGCACCAGGACGCCGAGCGCGGAATAGAGGTTCAGTGTCTCGCCGCCCCAGTACAAACAAAGCAGACCGAAAGGGACAGCCAACGGCAACGACAGCAGAATCGTCAGCGGATGGACAAGGTGCTCGAATTGCGCGGCGAGCACGATGTACATGAAGATGAAGGACAAGGCGAAGGTCCAGCCGAACTCTTCCAGCGTCCGTTCCAACTCGCGGCCACCACCCAGCACCTGCGTGCCGAATCCCGGCGGGATGCCGATCTCAGCCGCCGCTTGATGCATCGCCGCGATACGATCGCCCAGTGCGTAGCCGCCGTCGATGTTGGCGCGGACCGCGACCATTCGCTGCCGATTGAGCCGGTCGATGCGCGAAGCCGCGAGGCTGTACTCGAAGCTCACCAGGTTATCAATGCGAGTCAGCACGGGCGCGGAGCCTCTTGGCTCACTCGCGCCCGCCTGCGACTCGCCGCGACCGCTCGTGCGGACATGCAACTGCGAGATCGACTCGATATCGTCGCGATCGATGCCGACCAGGCGCAGTTCGACATCGTAGGCGTCGTCAATGGTTCGGTCGCGGTAGCGGGAAACGCGGTCGTCGCCCCCGACGGCCACTCGCAACGTATCCGCGATCTCGCGGACGTCGACCCCCAGGGCCGCCGCCCGCTCGCGATCGATCCTCGCCAGCAATTCGGGATTGTCGATCCGCAGCGTCGAGTAGACATCGACAATTCCCGGCAGCTCACTGGCGCGTTGGCGTAGCTTGTTACTGAAGTCCAACAGTTGATCGATGTTTGGGCCCGTGATCGCGAAGTCGATGTCGACCGGCGCGCCTTGGCGGAGCGAGGTCAGGTTGCGAACGGAAATCTGCAAATCGGAAATCGTGCCCAATCTCTTCCGGATCTCCGCCATTTTCTCCCGCTGTGTAAAGTTGCCGCGAAAGGCAGCTTGCGGATCTCCGCGAAACAAGCCCGCCAACAGCCGCGTGAACGAAAATGTACGTTCGACGGTATCTTGTAAGCGGACAAAAAGCTCGGCCCGATTCACGTCTCCAAAGCTGCGAGTCCCGATGGTGGTCAGCACCGTCTCGACGCCGCTGGTGTTACGCAGCTCCGCTTCTACCGCATCGAGCGTCTCGCGCATCGCCTGCAGGCTGGCGCCTTGTCGGGCTTCGAGACGGACCTCGAACTCCGATTCGTCGACGTTCAGCGGGATGTAGTCTCGCTTTACCAGCGAGGCCAGCGGCACGTTCGCCGCGATCACGGCGATCACGAGCAGCAGCACCCCCCAGCGAAAACGCAACGAATTTCCCAACATCCAGAGGTAGACCTTTTCGAGCCGCTGGTAGAAACCGCGTCGCGACGCTGGCCCGCTCGGGTTGGCAAGGCCGGGTTTGAGCAGCTTGCTGCACATCATGGGCGTCAGTGAAAAGCTGACCAGCATCGACACCAGAATCGCGACGGTGGCCGTGACGCCGAACTGAAATAACATCCTGCCGGTAACACTCGACAGAAACGAGACGGGCAAAAAAACGATCACCAAAGACAATGTCGTTGCCAGCACCGCGGGCCCGATTTCACGCGTTCCGGAGATCGCCGCCTGGACTGGGTCCATCCCCTTTTCTTCGATGTAGTGAAAGACGTTTTCCAAGACCACGATCGCGTCGTCGATCACGACGCCGACCATCAGTACCAAGGCCAGCATCGTTACATTGTTTAAGGTGAATCCGAACAAGCGCATGAAGGCGAACGTGGCGATGATCGAAGCCGGGATGGCGACGGCCGCGATCAAGGTCGAACGCCACGACCGCATGAACAACAGGACGGTGATACAAGCCAGAATGCTGCCGGAAATGAGATGCCGTTCGATTTCGTGCAATGCGGCCACGATGTAACGTGACTGATCTTGAATGACGGCGACTTCGACTTCTGGAGGAAGCAGATCGCGGCAGCGCGGCAGCAGCTTCTGGATGCCTTCGATGGTCGAGACGGTGTTCTCACCCGATTGCCGTTGTACCTGCAGCACGACGGCGGGCTTGCCGTCCAAACGGGCTAACGTGCGGACTTCCTTCGTCCCGTCCCGCACTTCTCCCAGATCGCTCAACCGCACGGGCGTGCCGTCGATCGTCGCCACAACCAGGTCGGGGAACTCACGCGAGTGTTCGACTCGGCCCAGCGTGCGTAAGCCGCGCTCGCGCTGGCCTTCGTCCATGCGACCGCCCGGAATCTCGGCGTTTTGACGGACTAATGCCTCGCGGACTTCCAGAATCGAAAGCTGATGCGCGGCTAAGCGGCGGGCGTCGATATTCACCTGTATCGCGCGATCCGCCGCGCCGACAATCGTCACTTGCCCCACGCCGTGCGACGACTCGATCACATTCTTGACGAACCGATCCGCGAGTACGAACAAATCGCGGGGTGCACGTGGTCCGGAAACCGCCAGGGTCATGATCGGAGATGAATCGAGATCCTGCTTCTGCACGACCGGCAACTCGATATTCGGCGGCAGCCGGTTGAGCACGCTGGCGACGGCGTCACGCACGTCTTGCGTCGCGGCATCGATATCGCGATCGAGTTGAAAGGTGACGATCACGAACGACCGCCCATCCGCCGAAATGGACCGTAACTCTTCGATCCCCGCCACGGTCGCCACGGCGTCCTCGATGACCGAGCTGACTTCGGATTCGACTTCTTCCGCCGCCGCGCCGAGATACGACGTGCGGATGTAGATCTGGGGCAGATCCATGTTGGGAAAGCGATCGACGCCTAGTTGTGGAAACGCCGCGATCCCCGCGACGACGAATGCGGCAATGAACATCAACGCAAAGACCGGTCGCTTGACGCAGAGCTCGGCGAGCCAATACATCAGTTCATTTCCTTCGATTTGGCGAAGTCACGTCGGGTCATCCCGACAGCGTGGAATCCGGGGAAGTCTCGTTGGCGGGATGGAGCGAGTGATCGGTGTGTTCTTCAGGTGGTTGTTCCGGAGTGTCAAATTCGTGCGGCCTGAGCAGGGGTTCGATACGCGCGACGCTCCCTTGGCTGCCATCGCTTAGAATCATGTCGCCGGCGGTCAGACCGCTAAGAATCTCGATCCCACTAGATCGCCGCTGCCCCGCCAGCACCTCTTGCTCACCCGCCATGCCGTCAATCACTTTCCAGACTTTCTCCGCGCCAGCAAACTCGACCACCGCCGCATGCGGGACGACCAGCGCGACAGCTTGCGGATTCAGTACGATCTCGGCCTGGGCGAACAGTCCCGTCCGCAATTGCTGAGTGCCGTTTGCCAACTCGGCCTCGAACATCAAGGATCGGCTCGCCTGCTCCAGCGATGGACTGATTCGAGTTACCTGCGCTGCACGCGGCTCGGCGATCCCTTCGATTTGCAGGCGAACTGCCTGACCGACAACAAGACTCTGGGTATGATGTTCGGGCACGGTGCCGCGAAAGCGGAGTGGATCGCCGCGGACGAGCGTGGCGATCTGATCGCCGACTTGCACGTAATCGCCCGGAGCCACAAGCCGTTGCTGGACGAGACCATCAAACGGCGCGACAACCACCGTATTGCGCAACCGCTCGCGGGCGAGTGCCAACTCCACTTCGCGAACGCCGATCAGGGCAATCTTCTCCTGCGCCGCGTTCAGCGCGCCGGCATAACGGGCCTCGGCCACACGTTCGTTCGCCACGATCTGACCGAAATCCGCGGGAGCGATCACACTCTGATCCTGTAATTCCTTGCCCCGCTCAAGACTCGCTTTGGCTTCGTCCCAAAGCGCCTGCTCCTGACGCACCGGCGGCGAGTTCCGCGGTTGGAGCGACGCGACCGGCTGCTCTGGTTTCAACCCCATCGCCGATCGTGCTTGGGCAAGTTGTGCTTCGGCCTGGTCGACGTGCAGTTGAAACTCGTCCCGATCGAGTTCGACAAGCGACTCGCCAGCGTGAACCAGATCGCCCAGATCGACGTGAACTTTTACCACGCTGCCTGCCATCTTGGTTCCCACCGACGCAACTTCGTCGGCGACGAGCACTCCCTGACTGCGGATAATCAACGGCCAGGGCTGCAGCTGAACCGTGTAAACCGCGGCTTGGCGAGTCGGCTGTGCCTCGCGTGGCGGCGGGCTATCCGTTTGTGCGGAAGATTGACAACCAAGCGAAGCAACGATGCAGCCCAATAGCAGCAGCGGCGGCAGGGACAGGCCTGGCATGAAAGTGAGTCTCTGTGAAACGACCACGTCAGGGGCGGCAGAGGAAGTTGCCCTTCCAATCTAACTTGTTGACTGCCAAAGTCCAGCGTTCGCGGCATCGGGTTCGAGGACGGTCATGTGCAACGCTGTGCGCTGGGAGTCGCTCACTCGAGCATTCGCGACCTCCAAAGAGTTGTAGGCAATCACGCTCGCGCGCATTAACTTTGCGCCGCTAAGACGAGTCCGCAAACGGTTGCTTTTTCCGGCCTTCTACGATAGGATCGCCGTTGAGTTCGAATCGAGCTTCTGGGTAGTTTTGAATTTGTCACTTAAGGAGCGGCATCTCAATGATCACTACTTTTTTATTGATGGCCCTTGTTGGCGCGCAGGCCGAAGATGTGAGCACGAAATTCATCGCGAGCGGGGCGACGGCAAAGGTCGGCGGTTATCGTCCGCTGCGCGCGGAAATGGACGGCCAGGCGGAGTCGGTCAAAACAGCTCCGGAAGGCCTGACGACTCCCAAGTACGGGGCGCTCAAACTGGGCGACAAGAGTTGGGGATTCATCCTGGACGAACCAGAGGGCAAGCCCGCAAAGTTGTTCATCGACACCGACGGCGATGGTGATTTTACGAACGACCCGGAAACCTCCTGGACCGCGAAGACCAGCGGCGGCCTGACCATGTACCAAGGCAAGTCCCTGGTGGACCTTGGCGCCGGCAAACTGGGAGCGATCAACTTGTACCGATTCGATCCGAAAGACCCGCGGCGCGCCCAACTCAAGAACACGATGATGTTCTATACCGACTTCGGTTTCGAGATAACCCTGGACCTCGACGGAACGACCTTTACCACTTTTGTGGCTGGTGAACTGCAAGCCGATAGCAATCTCTGGGTTGACCGCGACGCCAACAACAAGAGGAGTTATAAGCGAGAGACGGTCTACGTTGGCAAGCCCTTCAACTTCACCGGCACGACCTACGTCCTGGCGCTCGTCGACGGTGAAGCCAAGCTGGAGAAAGCTTCAGCACCCCAGCCCTTGACTCCACTGCCGCCGGACCTCGCCATCGGCAAGCAAGCCCTCGCATTCCAGATGGTCGCGATGGACGGCACGGAGATCGAGTTTCCCAAGTCATACGCAGGCAAGATCGTGATGTTGGACTTCTGGGCGACTTGGTGCGGCCCGTGCATCGCGGAACTTCCGAACGTGACGAAGGCTTACGAGACTTGGCACGACAAGGGCTTCGATATCCTTGGCATCAGCTTCGACAACGAAGACATGGCCGAAAAGCTCACGGCCTTCACAACAAAACATGAAATGCCTTGGCGACATCTTTACGAAGGAAAAGCGTGGAACACCACGCTCGGCGAACTCTACGACGTCGGCGGCATCCCGTTCGTTCTGCTAATCGATGGCGACACCGGTGAGATCCTCGCGACGGCCAAAGAGCTTCGCGGCCCCGGCCTAACCGAATTCATCGGAAAGGCTCTGGCAAAGAAGCAGAGTGACTGACTTTCGGCATGGTCTTGGTGACTGCAGCGTTGGTTCAGAGCTTGGGACTCTCATTCTATCCATCAGCACAACGGTTGCACTGAGGCCACAACGGCTCGTGACGCACGATTCGCCTGTGTCTTCAAGACGTGTCGATGGAGAGCTGGCGAACTCTACGCTGCAACGTCAGCCACGCCAACCAGTATGTGCGGTTCGGCGACGTGCATGATGCAGACGCTGCGTGATATACGGTGCGTGTTCTGCGGCTCATGTTATCGGGCGCATGTTCTGCGGCCCGTAGAACGCTCAACCTCGGGTGGGGAAAACGCAATCTAAATGCTTGCAGCCACTGACCAAACGGCGTAGACTCGGTTCGTGATTTGACGCGCGATATACGGCGGAAACCGTCCACATATCGCTCAACGACCGGAAAGTACCGACCGTAGAATTAAATAGTTAGCAATACAGGATGATGGCATGCAAAACTTCGTCACGCTAGAGATTCCAGGCTATGGAGACCGTGAACTGGCCTCGCAGTTGGTTCCACCGGGCGAAGGAAAACGGGACAGGTCCAATTTATGGGTCGCGATAATTGGACCTGTCCCGTTTTCCTCCGCCCGTTGAAGAACTGATGGAAATAGGCAGAGTCGTGTTGCTGGAGCACGCGAACACGAAGTCTGTTTGCAAAGTCCGGGTCAGTCGCCGCGAGGGCTTTGATTTGCGCTGCGACTGGCGGCGTGTACCGCCGCGTGTCGTCGGCTAATCCCAGGGTGCCTTGCCAGCAGGGGCAGCGACAGTAGCGGAGCCCCCATCAACGCTCTTTTTGCCACAGTTCCAAGTTTGTGTGCGTACAGGGAACTCCCACTTCACTGGCAACAAGCGTTAGTAAGCTCCCGTGGTCACGGACTGATGTCTGGATCGGCACGCCAAGCACACTGTAATGGGAAACGGATCGCCAAACTTGACAGTCGGGGCAGTGTCCTACAAACCACGACCAATCCACTGCCAGAAACCAGATTGCCGTCATCGCGAAAAATGCGATACCAGCTCGAACGTAAATGATCGGTCCACGTCGTAGGAAAAAGTACGCCCACACAATGGTGAGCAGTGCCGTGAGCATTCCTCCAGCCACGGCAAAGCCAGCAGTCTTAGAGATTGCGA
>Ga0326597_10010202_pt1 | contig 12538 bp, 5 predicted proteins | sample RVTome_12_FD_203789 | JGI IMG/M metagenome (GOLD analysis project Ga0326597, IMG submission 203789) | Soil microbial communities from uranium-contaminated site in the Upper Colorado River Basin, Wyoming, United States - RVT100D185 | ecosystem: Environmental > Terrestrial > Soil > Contaminated >... | reverse complement strand
TGCTTGTTCAGTGTATCATCGGTACGGTCTTCAGTACGGTCCCCGGCACCGTCCTCGGTATTGCGGGTCCCTTGTGTAGCATGGGCGTGTCGATTACCGCCCAATCCGGTATTGTAGTCTATCCCCAGCCAGCGATCTGACAGGGAGACGCTGCCTCCCGGCATAATGACGCCAGTATGGAAATTCTTCCAGACAAAGCCCTCCCATCGCACCGCGGCGGGTGATTCATCCCGTAATATGATATTTGCCACGATTGGCTGTCCCTGTAGATCGACCCCGCTCATCTGTCCCCTGACCATGTCGATACGTATAACATTACTCGCGGGTATCCGCCCAAGTATGGCAGAGGGCGTGTCCTGCTTGACGCTTGGCCGCCTGTCATTAATCAGGACATTACCCGCAGCAGAGGTAAACCCTCTCGAGCTGTCACCGTCATCAAGCTGAAATCCCGGCAGTTGCCTGACCATATCCAGCGCCGTATTCGGCTGATACCGCGTGAAGAATGCGGCAGGGTATTCAACGACCTGTGCGGGGACAGCTGTCGTTACTGTTGAAGTATCCTGGTGTGGCACTCCATGATCTGCATAGGTATATGCAGAAACCAGTCCCGCCCAAAAAATTGCATATCTAGCCCAAGCTATTATTTTGCTTACCTTGCTCATCAAATTCCTGTTCCCTGGACTCCAGAGTTAAAGTGATCGGGTCCGTATATTACGGAAGGTGTCACAAGTGACCGTCCACGGATAGAAATACGGATGCACTATATTAGCAGACGTCAAACCGGGATTAACAGCGATATGAGACAGGCAGTATGGATTATAGAGTGGCATCCCCCCGATAGCAGGGGGCGCCGTTCATACACATATTAATTATTCATCACCGCCACCCCGCCGGTTGCCCTTGCCCTTTCGCTAACCTTCGGCTCTGCGAATACCTGGTAAGAGGACTTGCACCTCTCAAGTTAAGTGCCATGCCCGGCACACACAAAGAAAAAAACCCGCCGGGGAGAATTCTCCCCGGCGGGTCGCGGTGGGTACCGCTTATGCGGACTTCGGCCTAGAAGAAGTTGTACCGCAGACGAAGTCCGTAGTTGGTGAAGTTGGACGGCCGCAGGCTCGGTTTCGAGATGCCGAAGTCCGGGTTCTCGAGTTCCTCCTGGTACCGCGTTATGGTCGGGTGGTTCAGGTTCTTGATAAAAGCCGTCACCTCCCAGTCGCCGTCCATGTCACCGATACCAATGCTCACGTTGGCATCCCAGTGCGTGCCCCAGCGGGTCGTACCACAGTCCCCGATCTCGTCGCAATACCCGGCCGAGATATAGGCCTTGGTATTCAGGCTCAGCTTGTGGTCGGGAAATCCCGGCATTGGCAGCCAGTAGTCCAGGTCACCTATCACCTTCCAGTCCGGTGTATTCGGCGCTGAATCGCCAGAACGGTTCAAGGTGCCGCCCGCATCCGGGTTGCCCGGCTCGTTCAGCGCGCAGCCCGAGGACGCCGGGTTTTCCGCTTCAGTCTGGGTACACGGTGCATCCGGGAAGTCCGTCATCACCCCGTCCAGGAACGCGCCGGAGATGCTCCCGAGCAACTGCTCACTGAAGATATAGACGGTACTCCACTCCAGGCCGCGTACCCGCTGGCCTCCAATGTTGAGCTGAACAGTACCTCCTGACGTCTCACCGGCGACACTTGTCTCCTGCTGCAGGTCTTTGATCTTTATATCGAACAAGTTGAAGTCATACCGGAGCCGGCTGTTCAAAGTGGTCCCCTTGACACCGCCCTCGTAGCTTCGGGAGTACTCGGAACCAAAGGACCAGGCTTCTTCGGTGTCCGGCAGCGTGGTCTGGCCGGTGTCGAACCCGCCCCCCTTGTAGGCCTGCGCGTAGCGGGCATAGACAGACATGTTGTCGTTCGGCCGGTAGCGCAGCACCACCTGCGGGTCGACGCGGCCTTCGTTGAAATCTCCCACCCACGGGCCGCCTTCGACGCCACGTACCGTGAAGTCCGGCGCCGTCAGGCCGACTGCATGTGCCCGGTCACCGCGCCAACTGGTCGGGAGATCCCGGCCGTTCTGGGAGTTCGGCGCATTATACCTAACGGTCCACAGGTTATTGAGATCCGCCTTCGTGTCGTAGATCCGCGGGTTGTCCGCCATGGTGACCTGCACCGCGGCCGGATGCATGGCACATTGATTGACATCGTAGGTGGCCGGATCCACCTCATCGACGAACCAATCGTCAACCAAGGGATCCTCGTCCGGCGCGCAGGGGAAGACATCGTAGATCCACGTGGCACCGTAACCATGTGCAAAGGTCTGCTTATCGTTCACGGAGTAACGGGCGCCGAGGTCGATCGAGGCCCGGTTGTCCAGGAAGTTGTAGGTCAACACACCGAACACGCCCTTCCACTCCTGGTCCTCCCAGATCTTGTTGAAACGCTGGGGCTGTCTTGTGTTCGCACGCAAGCTCGAGCCGAAGACGTTGAAGTTACCGATCTGGTAGGAGGCCCCGAGCTCCCACTCGAACATTCCGCCCGTGCGCGGCGAGTAAATGCGCAGTTCGGCACTCCACTGATCGTAGAGCTCTTCGCGCGACTGGATGTTTTCGATGAACACCGAGAGCCCGTTGTCGCGTACGTAATTGCGCACATAGTCCAAGTACCCCACACTCAATTCGCTCGTTATGCCGTTGTCAAATTCATACTCGGTAATAAGCGCAAAGGTCTTGGTATTCAAGTATTCGAAGGCTTCCAGGCCGCCGCTGAGGATGGTCGGCTTGTCCCGCTCGAAGAAGCCCGGTACGGTGCTGTCGTTGACGAAGCCCGCCGCCGCCAGGCGGATGTCCGGGTGACCGGCATCGGAGTTCCGGGACGTAGCATACGTCGGCGGGGCATAGAAGGGACCGCCCGCGGAGATGCCGTACTTGACCTTGCCACAGCCATCCGGGTGCGGGCCCGGGTCCACCGACAGGTCGGTAATGAAGGCATTGTTCCAGCCCAGGCCGTACGGCGGGTTGAGAAAAATGACCTCAGCACTTAACGGCTCATCCTCGTATGTTGCAGCCGTAGTATCTACATCGTCATCTTCGAACAGGTGGCCGCCGCCCCAGCAGATGGTATTCGACTGGGGGTCGCGGTTCAGCTTGGAGGTATCGGCCTTGGCCAGCAGGGACAACTGGTCCGTCGGCTGCCACTGCAGGGTCAACCGCCCGGCCGTGTTCTTACTTTGGCCGAGGCCCTGGCCGGTAACGATGTGCTTGATATAGCCGCCGGATTGATCACGCTGGATGGCCGCGCGCATGCCAACGGTGTCCGTGATGGGGCCGCCGGCCGCCGCCGTCAAGGAATAACCGTTACGGTCGTCCACGTTTAAGGCGATGTTGCCCTCCCACTCCGGGGTCGGCCGCTTGCTGCGGATGTTGATGGCGCCCGCCGTGGCGTTTATTCCGAAGTAGACCGGCTGCGGGCCACTCAGTATCTCCACCGCCTCCGTGTCCAGGAACGCCGTCTTGAACATCGATATCCGGTTGTAGTTTATGTTGTCGACGAAGATCGGGACCGCCGATTCCAGTGTCACCGATCTGCCGATGGTGCCCAAGCCGCGGAGGGAGAGGCCCAGCTGGATGACGTTGGTATCATCCACCAGCAACGTGGGCGTGAAATCGGCTATCGCGTCCAGGTTATCAAAGCCCTGCCTCTGCAGTTCGTCTCCGGACAGCGCGTACACCGAGATTGGGACGTCCTGCAGAGACTGCTCGCGACGCTGGGCCGTGACCACGATCTCTTCCAGTTGCTGGGCCGAGACCGGGATGGAGGTCAGGAACAGGACAGACAGGGATACGAACGCCAGTGCCTTGGATAAACAATTGAATTTATTCATACATCTCCCCCTTAACTCGAATTAAAATGGTTGTTATGGTTATTACAACATTGTGGCTTAGATATGAATGCTAACAAAGTATAGAAACAATAATTTTCTAATGCAAACCGAGTAGTAATAAATGCTTAATACGGCATATAAAGCAAAATAATCATAGAGTTAGAGTAGAATGGTGAACCGCCATTGAGGAAAGCAATCATCGACCTGGCTCGGGACTAGGGCCGGTATGGGTATCGACGGATTACCGCCCTGTTGCAGCGGGGTTGGCAGGTGAACCACAAGCGGGTGGAACGGATTTGGCGGGATGAAGGTTTGAAAGTCCCGAGGAAACAGCAGAAACGGCGGAGGTTATGGTTGAACGATGGATCCTGTATCCGGCTCAGACCGGCGTACCGACATCATGTGTGGTCGTATGATTTCGTCATGAATCAAACCCACGATAAGCGTCGTTTCCTGATGCTGACCGTGATCGATGAATACAACCGGGAGTACCTGGCCATCAAGGTAGCCCGGCAGCTCACTTCTCAATCGGTTCTGGAATTGTTGATTTGCATAACTCGGAATACTATGATTTCACAGCTAAAACCCACAGTTACATTTGCTCCTTTATCATCCTTACTGACTGTATTATTATATCCACTCCTAAGCTAACGCTACTTTAATTATTACCTAATCAAAAGACGTTCCTTTCCTTCTTTTATTGAACCAATAGGTAAAAACTGCCAGTAATAACATGACACTTCCAATCATAATTCCAAAACGGGAAAGAATATTTCCCCCCGAAGTCTCTCCCGCCTGCGTCACTGTCTGATTATTATGGGGCTGGGAATCAGTCTGAGTGTGTTCAATCGTGTTTTTGTCTGCGGTGTTTCCTGAGGCTGTAGATACTTGATCCCTTTTTACAAACTTGCCGGTTTCCGGATCGAATTCATAACCATAAGTGTCTGTGTAAGGTATGTAATAATCTTCATCTATTGCAAAAACCTGTCCTGCAATAAGCAATCCAATTAACATGATTATCCTGGCCAACATCATTAACCCCCTAACTTTTGGTCTGTAAGTAGACAGGAAATTCCACAGCAGCTTTTCATTATCGATTGTCAGTTTCGACTGAATACTGCACGTAGCACATTAGTAGAGCGAAAGTAATACATCGGACGAATAACGGTCTAGGACGCCCTTGGCTTTAACACTTGAAAATTAAAGCCAAGGGCGTCCTAATAAAGAATTCCTATCGATGCAGGACCTCAGGATTTTGTTCCCAATCACTTATAGTCCGTATCACCTGCTCTGGTTGTATCCCAACCGGATCCGTCTTGAATTCAGCGGCAAGCCCGTTATCAAGATACCTTACGTGCCCACCTATTACCGTCATTAATGGCCGTACTGTTCTAATCATGGGGTCAGGTATCACATCCCGATCAAAATAGTTCTTATTTAACACCAGCAGATCTGCGAATTTACCTTCCTCTAGCGTACCCAATACATCCTCTTTTAGGACGTAATAGGAAGCCCATGATGTTGCTGTCTTCAAGGCCCAGACACGGTTAATCCGTTGCTCTGGAGCATATACTTCCCCATTCGGTCCAAAACGATTAACGTATTGCCCAATATGGTAAAAGACTCCTTCTCCGGCAACGGAATGGGTATCTATCTCAAATACTGTCCGCACACCTGCATCTATGGTGGTCTTCATAGGTACCACCCAACTCAAGTATTCCGAACCGTAATCTTTAATAACGTCAGGCCCATCGCCCCTGATATATTTAGGTGCGCAACTCATAGTTATATCCAATCGTTTTAATCTCGGAAGTTGTTCTGGCCTGGGATTCATTCTGCAATGATCAGATGCATGACGTTTGGCGTGAATTTCATCCAGAGACAAGCCGGCTTCCGCTGAACCAATCTCTAACAAATCCAGTGCTACATCCAACGTACGATCTCCGGCAACATGTGTATTTGCCCATCTTAAACCGTTTGCTGCATATTCCCTGACATACTTAATTCTATTCCGCAACAATTCACGCTCCTTAACCTCAGGACGCGCTTCAATCGTAGTTGCGTGAAGCGGATAAGCACCATCCCCTGAAGAAATGCTTATGCTATTCAACCATAGCCAGTCTGTCCCTGTTCCAGAAAGATCCACTCTAAATATGGGGTTCCCGGGCATCATTCTGAACCAATAGCTGTCAACAGAATAAGCATGCCGTATTGGCATACGGCCTTCCTTATCAAGTAACAAAATTGCCGATACCATATTAGCCATACCAGAACGACTGGAGTATGTCGTTATTCCATATGCAGCCCATTCCAGTAACTCTTGCTCAATTACGGCCTTGAGAAGTGGTATCTCCGTTGTTTCCTCATCAATAACCCGTCCGACAGAACCGGACAATGTAATGCCATCATCATGATACACATCTGGATATGGCTCATCATCATTCTGGTCAACACCACCAAAAAACGCGCCGTACGATTCCATGCCACGGGTGTTCAATACCCCACGATTGCCTGTAATGTATATGTTTTGTACTGAATTTGCCTTGTCCAGCATATGACGGGTCAAAAACCGGTGAACTCGGAGCATGGCATTTATATCAATATCGCTAGTCTTAATACTCCCGGGCAAATCAATGAACACCCAATAACCAGGTTCAAATTTGTCCTTTATGCTGGCCACCTGGTCCAGGGTCTTTTGTGCGATATTATCCCATGTATCTCCTTCTTCCTCCTCAACGGTGAAATTACCTTCTCTGGGCGGACCCCAGTGTCCCATGGCATATTCGTGAGGATGAGAATGCGTATCTATGATTCCCGGAATGATAGTACGTCCTTTAACGTCATATATTTTAGTCTGTGGACCCGCGAGGCTTCTAATACTATCGGTCGTACCCAAGCTCAGGATACGACCATCCCGAATTGCTACAGCCTGGTAGACGGAACCTACATTCTCATTGACCCCATTGTCATCCATACTGACAACATTGCCGTTTATAAATAGCATTTCAGGGTAACGCACAAGTATTGAGTCGAGTTGTTGTGCATTACCAGTTGCTGAGTAATACAACCCCAGATAAACCACAATTAAGAATTGATAGCTGAGTCTATTCATCACTTCTCCCCCCTGCACAAAGCAAGATTTAACCAGTTATTAAATAAAATAATATCAGAACAGTAGGTCTGCCTGTCGAATAATCAAATTTCTACACAAATATTCATATTTCTTCCATTTTTGCGATTGGCGATTTTGTATGCATTCGCCCACTCCTTAAATAAAATAAAGAATCGCACAAAAAGATTTAACGGCCACCGACTCTCAAACACAGTGGCCGAATTCCAATCTAAAATTCTTCTGACACAGACAACCAAATTAATCGTCGACCATTGCTCCTTCCATCATAAAACCTTCCCACGCTGAACTCGATTTATTAACTTCAGGTGTACGCTCCCACTCACTTATAGTCCGTATCACCTGCTCTGGTTGTATCCCAACCGGTTCCGTCTTGAATTCAGCGGCAAGGAGTACAGGAAGAATAGACGAGGTATTCCGGGTTTGTCCAGTTTCCCCATCTGTTATCTGTATCACTGAAATCAGGAGTGGTTCTCCGGTTCCGGCGCGCAATCGCTACAATCTCTTCATTCAAGCTCCCTGAATTACCGCTATTCCCGGCACCTGCCGACACCTGCCCCTGCACACCGCCTGGTCGCATCGTCCTTGCCGCTTAGATCCTGTCCTAGGGTACCGGCCGGCCCGGCGGCGCACGGCTGGTAACCAGGTGCGTGGTTTCCAGGCTCGCCTTCCCTGGCTCGCAGGTGACGGAGTATTTTCTCGATCACCACCGGGTCTTCGATGCAGGCGATGATATTCACCGGCCCCTGACAATTCTCGCATTCAGTGATGTGGGGTGAACCCGGCCTCATGAATGAGCCACGTGGCAATCACGCGATAGACATCCCCAAGGTCTTGCCCAGCAGCTCCGGGTACCCGGCGAACTGTCTACCATTCTTCTTGCGCCGCAACTGGGTCAGAAACCACGACACTTACAGCTGAAGGCAACCAGCTTCTCGTGGTGACACGACGAGCAGCGCACCCGCAATTAGAATTTTTCCACCTGCATATACAAAACTCTGACATCCACGTGGTGGGACAAAGCGGTAAGCCCGGCTTACTCTGGAGCCAACTTGAGTATATAGGCGTCAGCAGGACCACCGCCGTATCCCGGTGAACCCGGCTTCACGGGAAAGTCTTGAGAAACTGTATGTCCTGATATCAAGATATTACCAAAGGCATCGACGGTCATGTCCCGACCGCGCTCGTATGCGCTGCCACCATGATAACTCGAATACAACAGCCTGCGTCCCATCGGGTCGAGTTTCATGATAAAGGCATCCGCATCACCACCCGCGTATCGTTCCTGGAGAGGCTGTTGCAGTGGAAAATCCTGTGTAGAAGTGGTAAAGCCGGTCAGGTAGACATTACCGGCCTGGTCTAGTGCAATCCCCCGGCCAAAATCATTACCGCTTCCGCCCAGGTAGGTCGAGTAGCGTAAACCCGAACCCTGCGCATTCAACGATGTCACAATAATGTCATGGGTGCCGCCGGCGAAACCCGACTGCATCGCATTCATGGTTGGATAATCCCGGGAACGCGTATACCCGGTAATGATCGCATTGCCGGAGTTGTCGATAACGATACCGCGGCTTTCATCATCGCCGGTTCCACCAATGAAGGTCGAGTAGACAAACCCGGTCCCTGCCAGATTTATTTTTACAACGATGGCATCATCTCCCTCACCGCCACGGAAAGCCGGTTGAAATGCGCCGGGGTTAGTGGGGAAATCCGAAGAGTTGCTGAGTCCCGTTACATAGGCATTGCCTTCTGCATCAACCTTGAGATCGTGGCCGAGGTCGTTTTTACTGCCACCGAGATAAGTTGAATAAACTATCCTGGCTCCATCCGGGCTTACTTTGGTTACGAATATGTCCTGTTCATCGTTTTCACTGGAAAATTGAGAAATAATCGGATTCATCACTGGAAAATCCCTGGAGGTGACCTCGCCGCTAAGGTAAATACTGCCGCTGCTGTCCAGGGCCATGGCGCGGGCAAATTCGTAACCGCTGCCCCCGATATACGTGGAGAAAATCAGGGAAGTTCCATCGGGATTGAGTTTACTCAGGAAGATATCGTCGGTGCCCCCGGCGAAGTGGGTTTGCAGGGCATTACGTACCGGAAAATCGTCCGCTTCGGTTCGGCCCGCCAAGTAAACATTTCCTTCCGAATCCACATGGATACCATGAGCTGTAGAGATCTTACTGCCACCCAGGTAAGTCAGAAAAATTAACTGCGACCCCGTGGGATCAAATTTACCGACAAAAGCCAGCCTGTTTCCCTCGACTTCAAACATGCTCTCGGGATAATCCAGGCTGTTTTCACTTACGGGTAAATCCGGGGTAGATGAAGAGCCGGTTATGAAGATGTTTCCATGCCGATCCGTGGTCAGCTTGATTTCATCTTCACCACTGCCGCCAAAAAAGCGGGCAAAACTCATCACCGGATCGATAACCAGTGTATGCTCGGGCAGGTAGTCGGACAAAGTAAAGCCGATCCCGCCGGAGTCATCCAGAAACTGTCTCGTTTCAACCGTCTGCCTGTGTCCCTGGACGTCCTGGTACGTGGCGGGAATCTGTTGAATCATCGAATCACCGCCAACCTGCAGAACCACCTGATCATTTTCATTCATGGATATCTGGTCGGTGCCGGTGAACTCCAGCCGGATCCGGCCCGGGTCAGCGCCGGGAGCGACGATAAAATCGTATTCCAGCAATCCGTCTTTTTCGTAAAACACGAGATCAATACCTGGATAGAGCTCACGGTAACGCACTTTTCCATAGTGAGTAATATTCCTGTTCCAGCGAGATGGATCGCCGCCTACGAAATAATTAGTACGGGCGATCAGAGGTTCCTCACCCATGACTTGAGGTGCCCGGTTCGCACCACCAAAAAGCATCCTTACGGGAGTAGTAACTTCAGGCAGGTTGAAGACCACCTCTGTGGGAGTCAAGTATATCCGGATGCCTCCGTTACGAGCCAGAAATGTAACACGCGGATCTGTCTGGCCCTGATTTCTCTCGAAAGAGAACGGAAGAAAGGTAGTACTGTCGATGAGCCTCGGCCGCTTGGATACCGTGGTCTCACTGCCGGCCTGTACCTGCTGCGCGGGCAGAGTGACCATAAGGGAAAGAAAGAGTAAAACCAGGCTTGAATGGAAGCAGTTTTTGACCAATCCTACCCTTAAGGTGCACATGACCCCTCCCATCTGCTGAATCAGGAATTATCAAATCAAGATTATAGAAATTCGTTGGTAAAGGAGACGACCATGACAGAGCCCAAAGCAAATAACCGAGCGGCAACGCTACTGGCTTGAACATATCCGGGCGAGCCGGGACAGTCAACTATCGTTAACCGCCTACGCGGCACAGCACGGCCTGAACGTACAGTCGCTGTACGGGGCGGCAGCATGACTCAAACCAACAAGTCTCCGGAATTCCCGGGGCGGTTCGCAAGCCCGTGCACTTAGTCGTCGACGGTCTGCCTGCGCACAAGAAAGCCTGCGTGCGAGAGTACGTCGAATCGACGCGCGGTCGACTGACACTTCAGTTCCTGCCGGGATACGCGCCCGATCTGAACCCCGATGAATTCGTGTGGAGTCATGTCAAGCGCACCGGCGCTTGTTCGCTCACTCTTTTATATAACCGACTGCTGAGTAAAGATAATTAAAATCTGATATCAAAAAATGATTCAAATGAACTGAACCAGTCTTCACCGCCTCCTCTCCTGGTGAGGTGCCACCCCGAAACGATAAGTTAGAGACTACCACTTTCATCGTTTACACCGCCTCCTCTTCTGGTTTCCGAGCCCGCCTCCCAATCGGCAATTTGCTGCTTCAACTGTTCAGGCTGGATGCCAACAGCATTAACCTTAAATTCTGCCGCCAGACCAGTATCCAGGTACTGGACCTCACCTCCCACCAAGGTCATTAGCGGACGGACGGTCTTAAGCATAAGATCCGGAACCGCCTGCTCATCAAAATAGTCCTTGCTTAGGATAAGCATATCCGCAAACTTTCCTTCTTCCAGTGTTCCTATCACATCTTCCTTATACAAGTAATAGGGGGCCCACGTGGTTGCCGTCTTTAATGCCCAAATTCGGTTAATGCGCTGATTCGGTGCAACAACATCCCCCTCTCTGTTTATGCGGTTCACCATGTTCCCGATATAATAAAAATTCCCCTCACCCGCTACGGCATGAGTATCTGTTTCATATACAGTCCGTACACCACCTTCTATCAACGAGCGCAGCGGTACCAGCCACTCCAGATACTGCTCACCATAATCGGCTCTCAGCTCCGCCGCGTCGCCGTCAATATACTTCGGTGCACAACTCATGATGATACCCAACCGTGCAACTCGCGGAATCTGTTCGGGTCTCGGATTGAGACGGCAATGGTCTGCGGAATGACGTATCTCCTTAATCTCATCCAGGGACAGTCCGGCCTTGGCGGAACCCGCCTCGATCATGTCCATGGTAACATCCAAGGTTCGATCGCCCGCTATGTGGGTATTGCCAAACCTCAAGCCCTTTTCCGCGTATTCCCCCGTAATTTCATTCCTACCCCGCAATAGTTCGCGTTCCTTGATCTCGGGTCGCGCCTCGATAGACGTGGCAAACAAGGGATAGGCTCCATCGTTGGAGGTTGTACTCCAAGCATTAAACCACAGTTTATCAGTGCCATAACCACGAAAATTATAACCAAGATAGGGATGTGCCCTCATGGTCAAATAGAAGGTCGGGCCCAGACCATACGCCACTCTGTTAGCCAGCCTCCCCTCTGCATCCAGCGCCAGGACCGCGGTCAATTGTTTGGTAGATTCAATTGAACTTGACCAGGTCGTCGTACCATATGCAGCCCATTCTTTAAATTCTTGTTCTTGCATTGCTATAGTAGTTGGAAGATCGTACAACTCCTCAGCGAACAGGTGCCTTAAAACCGTGGCCGATACAAAAATCCCATTTTCCGGGGTAATTTCCGGCGGGTAATCACCGGCAAAATAACTCCCGTATGTCTCCATCGCCCTCGTATTAAAAACGCCTCTATTGCCTGTTATAGCTATCCTTTGTACGTCATTCGCCTTATCCAGCATCTGCCGGGTCATTATTTTGTGTGTATTAATAGCAACATCTTTGTCCAGATCACCAACCCTACCCGGCCAGTTGATAAGTACCCATTGGTTAGGTGCCACTTTACCTTTCAGGCCGGCAACAAGATCGAGGGTCTTGGTGATAACATCATCCCAAGTATCACCTTCCTCTGCGGTGATTCTATATCCGTTATCCCGCGGCGGCCCCCAATGCCCCTGGGCGGAGCCCCATAAATGTACGTGAGTATCCACAATGCCGGGAACGACTGTTCTGCCCTTAAGATCAAATACCGTGGTCTGTGGGCCGACCAGTTTCCGGATGTCCGCTGTCGTTCCCAAGCTGAAGATACGATCATCCCTGATGGCAACAGCTTCGTACACGGACCCCACATTCTCATTTACACCCACATCATCCATGCTGACGATCTTGCCGTTGAACAAGATGACGTCAGGGTAGTCAATGAGG
>Ga0326597_10010201_pt1 | contig 12538 bp, 9 predicted proteins | sample RVTome_12_FD_203789 | JGI IMG/M metagenome (GOLD analysis project Ga0326597, IMG submission 203789) | Soil microbial communities from uranium-contaminated site in the Upper Colorado River Basin, Wyoming, United States - RVT100D185 | ecosystem: Environmental > Terrestrial > Soil > Contaminated >... | reverse complement strand
TGCGCACCCAGATCCTGGCCGCACCCGGCATCGCCGTGGCCCTGACCGGGGTCGCGTACCTCATGGCCCGGCGACTTTCCCCGCGGGCCGGCATGCTCCTCATCGGCGCATTCGGCGCGTGGGTCGTCGCGGTGGGGACCGGACGCACCCTGGCTCTCCAGCGGGACTGGGACCGGCACGGGCGGTTCCCCGCCCAGCGGGCGGTTCTCTCTGAGCTGGTGAGCCTTGCTCCCGACGTGACGCCTCACACGGTGTTCGTCCTGCTCGACCCGTCGCAGGCTTTCCCCGCGGTGTTCCCCTTTCGCCACGCCGTCGAGTACATGTACGCCCGCCGGGCCAGCGGCCTGGCCTGGGGCGTGCCCGACCTCTTCTATCCATACTCCTTTGGTGCCGCCGGGCTGCGGGTGGAGCCCGCCGAGGCGTTGCGCGAGCCCTGGCAGGAATCGCCCACGACCTACCGCTTCGATGAGATCGTGGTCGTGTCCCGGGAGCGCGACGGCCTCAGGCTCCTCGACGCCTGGCCGCCGGTGCTCCCTGCCTTGCCGGCGGGTGCTCGCTACGAGCCCCGGGCCCGGATCGTCTTCCGGGATCCCCGGCTCGCGTCACGGTCCCTTCTCCGGTACCCCTGACGAGGTCGGCGCTCTCTACTGGACGTAGCCCAGGGAGCGCAGGGTCGAGAGCGACTCTCCCTGCCAGATTGGAGCCGCGGGTCCCCAGGGAAGGCTGTGGCACGACCAGGAACGGACGAGGGCTTTCAAACGCGCCACCTCTTTCGGGCGCTCGCGGGCGAGATCGTTCCGCTCCTCTGGATCGGCCCCGAGGTCGAAGAGGAGATCGATCCCCTCGGGTAGCCGATGCACGACGGGGTGGGGTGAGGGCAGGGACAGGACTTCGCCCAGGCGAACCGTGATCGGCCACCCCGGGGCTCCGTCCGGCAGCCAAAAAGGCTCCGCGACGTGGATCAGCTTCAGGTTCCCCGCGATCACGGCCTTCGAGTAGCCCATCACGCCGGGGGCCACCCGGTAGCTGCTGGGGCCCCACGCCGCCTCCGTGACTACGTAAGGCTCGAAGGAGCGGTTGCGGATGCGAACGAGGAGGTTCTGACCACGGACGGGCAGGTTCCGTTCGAACGTCCCCGGCCCCAGGCCCAGGTCGACCAGGGTCGGGAAGAGGTCGATGAGTGAGACCACCTCCGCGTAGCGGCCGTGCAAGCTCGCCTCCGCCGACCCTTCGGGAAACCGGATCACCAGGGGGGCGCCGACGATGTACTGGTAAGGCCGCGCCCCCGAGTGAAGATACAGGGTCTCGCCGTTCTCCCGCAGGCTCATGCCGTGGTCGGAGGTCACGACGGTCACGGTGTTCTTGGTCAGACCCCGTTCTTCGAGGTATTTCCAGACCGCCTCGAAGCTCGCGTCGTAGAAGCGATTGTCGAAGACATGCTTCAGGTAGGTGGCCGCAGACGCGAAGGGCGCATGGCGGAGTCCGATGGCGGTCGCGTTGGTCTGCAGCCACGCGTTCAAGTCCTCCTGCGCGGCCGGGGGGGATAGGCGGCGCCCTCGCGCGCGCCCGTTCAGGATCAGCGTCTCGAGGGCCCAGCGGGTAAAGAGACCCGGATCCGGACGGGCCACGGTCGCCATGTGCAGGTTGAGGAAGAGGAAGAACGGGCGGCTACGCGCAGCGTCGCCGAACACGTGGGCGTCGAACTCCCGGGCGTAGCGCTCCCGGAAGTAGTCGGACAGGCGGTAGAGAGGATCCAGCGGAGCGAGAAGGACGTCGTTCAAGGGATCTCGGTCGACCGGCCCCGCCTCGGGCGCTCGCTCTCCCGCGTTGAACTCCCGCACCGCCTCGGCCACCGCCGCTCGCGCGAGCGGCTTTCGCATCACCTCCAGCCGCGGCTCATGGACGACCTTCCCGCCCGGGGTGCCGATGTTGGTGGCGGAGGTATAGCTCTCGTAGTCGCTGATCACGTTGAACTGCTCGAAACCCCGGATCAACGATACGCCCTCGTGGGAGTTGTAGAAGTACGGGTGATCGGGGTAGGCGATGGTGCGGTAGCCCGCCAGCTTCAGGATCTCGGCCAGGGAGAGCACCCCTGAAGGGAACGCCGACCATCCCGGGTTGTAGTAGTCGTTGCCCAGCTCGCACACGGAGAGGCCCGAGAAGATCGCGGCGTGCACCGGCACAGTCCAGCAGCCCGGGGCCAGGGCCGCTTCGAAATAGACGGCCTCGTCCTTGAAGTGGGCGAGGAAGGGCGTGTCGCCACGGCGGTTGCCGAAGGGGCCGAAGGAGAAGTCGTCGCGACGGCGCGCATCGTAGACGACGAGGAGCAGGTTGGGCCTTTGGGCCCTGGTGACGTCGGTGATCCGCGAGACCCAGGCCGGGCCGGTGGGACGCCCGGCCCGCCGGCTGCCCCAAAGGACCATGGCCCCGAGGAGCAGTCCCGTGGCAATGAGGGCGATCGCACGGCGCGGCCGTTTGCCGGGCGTCGACATATCGCCTAGTCTAACGGATAGGATGAGTCGACCCTCCCCGGGTCGGCTGGGCCCTGTGCCCCTCGCGCCGCGCGTATCGTGTTCTTCAAGAGCATGGCGATGGTCAGGGGGCCCACCCCACGCGGCACGGGCGTGATGACCGACGCCACCTCCTTCACCTCGGGGAAGTGGACATCCCCGACCAGGGCGTGCCCCCGGCGCTCGAAGTCGCGGAAGCGGGCGGGCTCGAGCAGCTGCCGTGCGTCCTCCGCCCGCTCGATCCGATTCATCCCCACGTCGATGACGACCGCGCCCGGGCGCACGTGCTCCCGGCGGACGAGACCGGGGCGACCCGCCGCCACTACGAGCAGGTCGGCTTCCCGTGTCACCGCGACGAGATCCGGGGTTCGGGAGTGGGCCCAGGTTACCGTCGCGTCGGCATGCAGGAGTAGCAGACCCATCGGCTTGCCCACGATGTCACTGCGGCCGACCACCACCGCTCGTGTCCCCCGGACGGGGATTCCCCGCCGGTGCAGCAGCTCCATGATTCCGGCGGGAGTGCAGGGCACGAACCGCGGCCGCTTCTGCACGAGCCGGCCGACGTTCTCCGGATGGAAGCCGTCCACATCCTTCGCAGGGTCGACGAGGTCCAGGACGCGCTCCGCGTCGACCCCGCGGGGCAGGGGCAGTTGGACCAGAATCCCGTGGATCTCAGGGCGCCGGTTGAGCTCCTCGACCACTTTCGCCACCTCGGCGGTGGAGGCCCCCGCGGGCAGTCTCTTCGTCTCGTGCCGGACGCCGAGCTCCTCGCAGGACCGCGTCTTGTTGCGGACGTAGACCGCCGAGGCCGGATCGTCCCCCACCAGCAAGACGGCCAACCCCGGCACGACGCCGGCGGCCCGCAGCCGTTGGAGCTCGACCCCCGCCTCGGCCTTGATCGCCGCGGCTGTCTCCACTCCGTCGAGGACGATCGCGCTCACCGCTCGGCCTTCCCGCTTCCCGTGACGAGCCCTGGCGCGACCATGGCGCCAGCGAGCCCCTCGCCCTCCCGAGGGCGCGCCGCCACGGCAATGAGCGAGGTCCCGAAAGGCCATGGCACCAACCGACCCAGGAGGCCCTCGAGGCGAAGGGCGAGGAGAAGCAGGGCGTTGAGGCCGGGTACGACCCCTAGCTCGGCGTCGCGGCGGCGCGCCGGATCGGACACTCTGTGCGCGAGCAGGCGCCCGAGCCTTCGCACGATCACGAGGAGGGGAACGAGCTGCGCCATGAAGTGCTCGAGGTGTCGGATCTCGAACCCGGCGCCCCGGAGCCTGGCCGCCAACTCGGAACGCCTGTAGCGCCGACGGTGGTGAGCGAGCTCGTCCATCTCGTCGAAGAGGAAAGGGTGGGCGGGGACGGTCAAGACCAGTATTCCACCCGGCGCCAGCACGGACCTCGCCCATTCGAGGGTCGAGGCGTCGTCGTCCAGGTGTTCGAGCACGTCGAAGAAGCTGATGAGGGTCTGACCCGAGGCGAGGGGAGGCGGACGGTCTGGGTCGACCAGGAGGACCGGGGCGGCGAGACGGGCCCGCGCCAGCTGCAGGCCCAGGGGATGGGCGTCGCACCCGGCGGCCACCGCGATCCCCGACCGCTCGATCCAGGAGAGGAGGCCCCCCGTGCCACATCCCACGTCCACGAGCGACCGGGCAGACAGGTCGGGGACGTGGCGCCTGAGCGCGTCGAGAATGTGCTCGCGCCGCGAGACGAACCAGAAGTGCGTATTCTCCACCTGCGGGAGCGTCCCGAAGTAGTGGGGGTCGTAGCCCGCGAGTCCTCCCCGACCCGAGGTGAGATCTACGATTCCCTCGCGCGTGGGGTAGGAGGCTCCGCACTGTGTACACCGGTAGGACCGGACCTCCCAGTCCGGGCCCGACGCCGCCGTCGCGTCGGGTAGCAGGCCCGGGGCGGGGGGTGGGGCCGTGCGTTCTTGCTCGAGGGGTTCTCGGCCGCAAGCGGGGCAGCGCAGGGCGAGCGACGTCCTCGGCCCGGGCCTCGGAGCCTCCGCCGATCCGCGGGCGAGCAGGGCCGAGACCACGAGGAGGCCGCAGAGGCTCACCAGCGCCCCGGCACTCAGCAGGGGCGCGCGGTAGCGCAACACGATCTCGTGGGCGCCCGCGGGAAACGGCACGGCGCGGCCCTTGCCGTTCCCGCGGAGGACGGGCACGGGTCGCCCATCCACCTCCGCACGCCAACCGCGGGCGAAATTCTCGCGCTCCACCAGGAGGGCGGGAGCGTCGGCTTTCACCCGGTAACGATGCTCCGCGGGCTCGGTGGCCTCGAGGCTCACCGATCCCTCCGCGCAGCCCGCGACCGCTTCCTGTTCCAGGCTCACGTCGCGCTCGAGATCGAACCCCGGCGACATCGGCAGCGCCAGGGCTTCCTCCCGCGAGCCGGCGAGGAGCACACGACAGGCCACGTAGACCAGGGGACCGGACCGCGACACCCCGTAGACGTGGGCCGTGAGACCGGGGGGCCCCAACGGCACGGCGGCCCGAGGCTCGAGCTCCGAGTGCTCCAGGGGATCGAGGCTCAGCACGCGCGTCACCCCTGCCTGTCGCATCCACGGAAGGAGCCCGCCGACGTTCTCGGGTCGGTAGTCTTCAGGGTGCAGCTGCCCGGGGCGAGGAGTGAAGGAAGTGACGTCCCGGTCGTCCGGAGCCCGAACGTGATCGATGAGGTTCAGGTACGGAGACAGGAGCTGCCGATTGACGAAGAAGGATGCGAGGCGGACCTGTGAAGGTCGTCGCTCTAGATAGTGGAGAAAGGCCGGACTCGTGGCGAGCGGGTAGGAGAACACACGCCCATCTCCTCCTGCTGGGAGCTCCGCCGCGAGCTCTGGCAGGAGGCGATAGAGCGAGGGATCGGCCTGCGGGTTCATCCCGAAATGGCTTCGGACCAGGTCGACAGTGAGCAGGACGGTGACGAGCAGCAGCCCGAGGCGGCCACCGAGCCAACGGCGAAGGACCGCGACGGCGAGGCCCAAGCCCGCGAGGGCGAGGAGCAGCGCCAGGGCGGCGGACGACGCGAGCGCCCTGCTCACCGAGGGGACGACATCGGGGGCGAGCCCGCCCACGCGGCCGACCCACGCGGGCGCCATGAGCACGGCGAGGAGAATCGCGCCCACGACCAGAGCCAGAGTCCCCGACGCGCCGCCGAAGCGTCTCCAGCCCTGGCCGCGAAGAAGCTCGTCCGCGCCCAGACCGGCCAGGATGGTCGTGACCAAGTAGGGCAGGAGCCACGCCTTGCTCGGATAGCGCAAAACGGGGAAAAGGGGCAGCAGCCGCGTCGCGAGCCCGGCCGTTTCGCCGAGAGAGAAGACGACGGCAAGGAGGACACCCGCCGCCGCAACGACGCGCATCGGCCGCGACAGGCGGGGCCAACCTGCCCAGGCGAGGGCGAGGGCGAAGGGGCCGACGTACAGGCTCAGGAAGTAGGGAAGGCGAGCGAAGAAGCCCTGGCCCCACCACACCTGCACCGGATCGGACACCGACCCGAAGAGGTTCGGGATGACGAGCTGCACGAGGGCCACGGGAGGAGTGGCGTGCCCGAGCAGGACGTTCGCCGCCAGTCCGGTTCCCCGCTCCGTTTCCGGGAGGAGCCCCAGCAGGGGGAGGACGGCTACACCGGCGAGGCCAAACCCGAGCGCCACCGCCCCTCCCAGCCGACGGAGGGTCGTGACGCCCGGCCGCTCCACGAGAGCCCAGGCCATCCCGAGCGCGATGGCCTGGGCCACGAACTCCAGGGCGAGGGTCGTAAGCCCGAGGGCTGCGACGATGGCTGCCGTCGCGATCCACCGGCCTCCTCGGCGGGCGGCGCGCCGCAGGACCAGCACGGTCAGGGGAGCCAGCGCCAGCGCCTGGAGAAACACGTAGAGGTTGGCGGAAGAGCGGGCGAGCCCCCCCAGGGAGAACAGCGCGCCCGCGGTGAAGGCGGCCCCCCGCCCCGCCCCGAGATCCCGCAGGAGGGCATGGGCGCACAGGGCGGCGATGGGGAATTGAAGCGTGAGGAGAAACGAAAAGGCAACGGGCCCGGGCAAGACGGAGTGCAGGAGGTCCAGCACGTGAAAGTACGGCACCACGAAGGTCCCCTCGAACAGGTAGGGGTTCCAGACCGGCCAGCGCCCCTGGCGCAGCTCTTCGGCGGCGAACTGTCGCACCGGGTAGAAGGTGACGCTCATGTCGCGGAAGAAGTACGTGAGCCGCGGAATCGCGGCCCAGGGGTCCGGAGCGAGGGAGAGCCCGGCCAGCAAGACGAGCGGGATCGCCTTGGACCATCGCCCCGACCCGGTCTCCGACGACGAGGACTCCCGGACGTCTCCCGCCCCGGTCATGGGGCAGCGGCGGCCTTCTTCCTCGAGGGCTGGAAGCGCTCCATGAAGCGGGTGTCCACCTTTCCCGCCAGGAAGTCGGGGTCCTCGAGGATGCGCCGGTGGAGGGCGACGTTCGTCTTGATCCCCTCCACCACCGTGAGGTCGAGGCAGCGCCTCATGCGCGCGATGGCTTCCGCGCGGTCGCGCCCGTGGGCCATCAACTTGGCCACCAGGCTGTCGTAGTACGGCGAGATCTCGCAGCCCTCGTGGGCGAAGGTGTCCACCCGAACCCCCGGCCCGCCCGGCACGTGGAAGTGGCGGATGGTGCCCGGCGAAGGGACGAAGGTGAAGGGGTCCTCCGCGTTGATCCGGCATTCGATGGCGTGGCCGTTCATCACCACGTCCTTCTGGGCGAAGGAGAGGGGACGGCCCGCGGCCACGTGGATCTGCTCCTTGACCAGGTCGCGCCCGGTGACGAGCTCGGTGATCCCGTGCTCCACCTGGATGCGCGTGTTCATCTCCATGAAGTAGTAGTTGCCGTCCTTGTCCACCAGGAACTCGAGGGTGCCCGCGCTCACGTACTGCACCGCCACCGCCGCCTCCACCGCGGTGCGGCCCATGCGCCGGCGCAGCTTCTCGGTGATCACCACCGAGGGCGCCTCCTCCAGGATCTTCTGGTGGCGCCGCTGGATGGAGCACTCACGTTCGCCGAGGTGCACGACGTTGCCCTTGGTGTCGGCCATGATCTGGATCTCGACGTGCCGCGGGCCGTCCACGTACTTCTCGATGTAGACGTCGGGCACGCCGAAGGCGGCCTGGGCCTCGGCCTGCGCGTTCTTGAAGGACTGGGTCAGCTCGGCCGCGCCGCGGACGATGCGCATGCCCCGTCCGCCCCCGCCCGCCGAGGCCTTGAGGATCACCGGGAAGCCGACGTCGCGGGCCGCGCGCACCGCCTTCTCCTCGTCCTCGACCACTCCCGGCGAGCCGGGGATGACGGGTACCCCCGCCTTCATCATGGCTTTCTTGGCCCGGCTCTTGTCCCCCATGAGCCGGATCGCCTGGGGCCCGGGGCCGATGAACTTGATGTTGCAGGCCTCGCAGATCTCGGCCAGATAGCTCGACTCGGAAAGGAAGCCGTAGCCGGGGTGGATGGCGTCGGCCCCCGTGATCTCCGCCGCGCTGATGATGGCGGGAATGTTCAGGTAGGAGTCGACGTTGCGCGGGGGACCGATGCACACCGCCTGGTCGGCGAAGCGCACGTGGAGCTGGTTGGCGTCGGCCTCGGAGTAGACGGCCACCGTCTTGATGCCGAGCTCCTTGCACGCCCACAGCACCCGCAGGGCGATCTCCCCGCGGTTCGCGATCAGGACCTTCTTGAACAAGCCTAGGGCCGGATGGAGAACAGGGGCTCGCCGTACTGCACGGGCTGGCCGTTGTCGTGGTGGACCCTCACCACCTCCCCCGCAACCTCGGCCTCGATCTCGTTCATGAGCTTCATGGCCTCGATGATGCAGAGGACCTGGCCCACCTTCACCTGATCGCCCACGCTCACGAAGGGAGGGGAGTTCGGGTCGGGCGAGCGGTAGAAGGTCCCCACGATGGGGCTCTTCACGATGGTGAGACCGTTCAAGGCCTCTTCGGAGAGGCTGGCCGCTGCGGAGGCCTGGCCCGAAGTCGTGGCCGCCGGGGCGGACGCGGGCTCGGGAGGAGGAGGCGCCGTCGCGATCGCGGGTATGGCGATGGGAGCGCTGGAGATCACGAGGGGTGCCTGGGCCCCGGTCCCGACGGGAGGGGGAGCGCCCGCCCGGCGCACGCGCAGCCGCCTTCCCTCCTCCTCGAGCTCGAACTCGGTAATGTCCCGTTCGTCGAGCATCTGGAGGATCTCCTTCAGCTCTTTCAGGTTCAAGGGGTCTCCTTCACGTGCTGAATCGCCTCGGGACGGGCGCGGGAAGCCCGTATTGTGCGCGGCCGAAAAGCCGGCTGTCAACGCTCACCGTTCCGGCGCGGGCCTCCCCTGGCCTGACCCGGGCGGGCCCCTACCGCGCCCTCCCGGGGCGGCCCCCTACTGGAACTCGCGCTCCAGCGCGATGCCCGCGAGCCGCAGGGCGAAACGCGCCCGCCCCAAGAGCGCTCCCGGGGCGAGGCCCGCGAAGAGGAAGTACTCGGGCGTGATCCCCACGAGCAGCGCGGTCATCTTCTCGGTGACGACCGAGAGCTCCAGCAGCTCCCCGAGGCCGGTGTCGCTGGCCGCGGAGACGCTCGCCCGCAGGAGGGTCGTGTACTCGGCGGCCACCGCCTCCAGGTTCGCGTCGGGACGCACCACCAGGCGCTCGATGGGAATGCCGTCGGTGCCCATGATCATCACCATCTGGGTCTCGGGTACGCGGGAGGCGATCCTTTGCAGGGTGTCGGCAAAGGTGGACATGGCGCTACTCCCTCCTCACCGCGACGAGCATCTTCTCGAGCCGTGCGATCGTGCGCTCCAGGGCGCGACGCCGTGGCGCGTGCGGGTCGTCCGCTAGGGGGGGCGGCGCGGGCGGCTCGAAGGTCGCCGGGGCCGGGACCGCCTCCCGGAGCGCCGTGGCCGCCACGGGCGTAGTCGCGCCGAGCCTCTTGATCTCGATGAGGCGTGACCGCGCCCGCTGGTCGTAGGGGTCGCTCTCCAGCATCTGCTCGTAGACCTCGACCGCCTTGTCCGGGAAGCCCTGCTCGAGATAGAGCTCGGCAAGGGTTGCAGAGCGGAGGGCGGGCGCCGACGCGGCCTCGGCCGCGCTCGGCCCGCCGACGGCGGGGGCGGCGACCGCGACCGGGGGGGAGGGAGGCGGTGGGGCCTCTGGCGGCGGCGGGAAATCGGTCTCGAGCCCGGGCGCCGACGACGCGACTACCGTGGGGAAGGCACCCGTGGTGGCGTCTGCCGCAGGCCTATGGGCGGAACCCGGCGGGCCGAAGGGAGAGCCGGAGGGAGGCGCCGCCGGCGCTTCGGCAAAGGGTGCTACGGCCGGCGCTCCCGCCAACGTCTCGGCTCCCGCCGGCATGTTGCCCGGTGAAGCCCCGGCCGCACGGCTCACCGGAGATGGCGGCTTTTCGAAGGAGAGGGTGACGGGCCCTTCAGGGGGGGGCACCGCCGGGAAGGCGGCAGTCTGCGGGCGAGCCTCGCCTCGGGCGGCCTCTCCTCGGGTCGGGGTGGACGCAGGCGGGCCAAAAGGCCCTCCCGGCAGCGTCGGGGCCTCGTCCTCGAGAAGGAGAATGGGACCGCTCTCCGCGGCAGAGCCGGAGGCGCCGGCGCTCTGCCACGAGGGCGTCGCCTCGAAAACGTCGTCGAAGTCACCTGCCGCCGGCAGCGACGGGCCCGCCGGGTGCGGAGAGGCCTCGGCAGCCTTCGGCGGGAGAGGGGGCAGCCGCGGAACCTCCGGCCGAGGCGGCAACGCGGCCGCTGCAGAGGCGGGCACGGTCATGGCCGCCGGCAGCACCGGCGGAGGGGTGACAGCCGCGCGCGCCTCCGGGCGAGGCGGGGTGGGGGGCAGAGTGGGCAGCGTCGAGGCGGGCCGGAGCGAGGGCAGGGTCGCCCCGCCGTCCGCGACCGTCGCCGGCCCTTCCTGCGCGGCCAGCGTGGCGTCCACGACCCCCGCCGACGGGGCGGCGGCGGCCGGCGCGGCGGGTCGAGCCGGCGGCGGGGCGGCCAGCCGCTGCTCGAGGGCGCGAATCTGGCCCTCGATCTGGCGGTCACCGGGGCTGAGACGCAGCGCGGCCCGGAATTGAAGGAGGGCCGCCCCGAGGTCGCCGAGGCCCTCCAGGCACTCGGCCAGCATGCGGCTCGCGAGTATGTTGTCGGGCGCTCCGCGCAGCACGCTCTCGAGCTCGGTGCGCGCCGCCGTGAGGTTGCCGGACTCGATGAGGGCGCGGCCCAGGGTGAGGCGAGCCGACGGATAGTTCGGGTGCAGGGCCAGGCCGCTGCGGGCCACGCGGATGGCTTCCGTCAGGTCCCCGTCCTTGCGCAGCTCCTCGGCGAGCTGGGCGAAGAGGCGCGACCCGGGCTCGCGCTGTAGCCGACTACGAAGCTCGTCGATGCGCGGGTTCGCCACAGTGGATCAGGGTAACACGCGCCGAAGGCCCGGGCTTCCGGGCCTCCGGCTTGAAGACGAGGCGATGGCGGCCGATCCGCCCCCTAGTTCGTCACCGTGATCGCAGCCGTGCAGGCGGAGAGAGCGCCGTTGTTGTCGGTCACACGGTGCACCACGTCGAAGGTATCGGTGGTGCGGAAGATGTGGTTCTGGTCCGGGGCATACTCAACTCCCGTGCCATCTCCGAAGAACCACTCGTAACGCACAATCGTTCCGTCCGGGTCGGATGCCGTGCTCTGGAAGAGCACTCCCGTGTTCACCTTGACTGAGCAGGTGGTTGCGTCGCTGCAGGTCGTAGAGCCCTGCGGAGCCTCCACCACGAAGCTGCAATTCGGCGCGTCGTTCGTGGGATCCGCAGGGAAGAGTCTCGGTTCGGCGGACTTGAGTTCGACCAGCGCCTTCGAGTAGACGACACCACTCGCGTCGGTGCCGACCGGGCGCGCCACGATGGTCACGAACTGGTCGGCCGTGGCATCCGTGCGGGCGGGCGCTGTGTAGATCGCTTGGGCTATCCCATTGGAGCCCGTCACGACCACGGCTTCGGCCGCTCGCAGCCGCGCGCCGCTCGTTGCATTGAGCGTGCCGATGTCCGCGAACCGACCGGACGTGTCGGAAATCGCTAGAAGGATGGACTGACCCGAGGCCGCCGCGCCATTCTCGTTGAAGACCTCCGCCTGGACCAGGGAGGTGCTGAATCCGTCGGCCGTGATCACGTCGGGTGACACAGTGAGGCGGACGCCGAGGGCGGTGCCGGACGGACCGGACAGCTCAGGTATCGTGACGTCGTCGAGGCCGCACGCGGAGCACAGCACCAGCAGGCCGACACCTGCCCGGGAGGCCCGTCTGCCCTGCCACAGAGGCTTGGGTTGTCTCGTCATGGTCTCCTCGCTCGAACTAAGTCCCCGAAAAACTCGTGAGCAGGCCTCATGGCTACTGGTCGCAGGTCGTGGCCTGTGGGTCGACACCGTCGTTGAAGGACCCGTAGTCTCCGAAGTCGATCTGCAATCGCGCCGAAACGGAGTTCGTGGTCTGCCCGGTCGTCATCCGGGCGTGCAACGTCACCTCTGCGAACATCGTGATGACCCCCGGTGCTCCCACAACGTCGACTTGGCCGCCCGTACGGGCCAGGTTGCTGAGAGGGGGCTCAAGCTTCGCCTGGGCGCGGACGACCTCCAGGCTCAGTGTCTCGGCCTGCGAGGAGCGGACCTCTTGGGCTACGTTGCCGGTGATCGTGTAGGGCACGTGCACACCCTGCGTACTACGTCCGTCGGACCGGAAGTAGCGGACCTCGTAGCGCTCGACCACCATGTCGCCTCGGAAGCCGGCCGTGTCGGCGACGGCGGGGTTCTTGGAGTGGTTCTCCAAACGAAGAGCCACCGAGTCGGGGCATGCCGGTCGGACATCAGAGCGCAGAGGCACGCCCTGGTTGATACCCGTCATGAGGAGCACGTAATTGGCCTCTCCGTTTGTCACGTAGTCCGGGCCGATGCCACAGCCATAGAGGGTCAGCCCTCCAAGGGCCACCGTGCTTGCGATCACCATCGCTCTCATCGTTTGCCTCCCCGAGCCGGTCGGGAACGAAGCTCTGTCTACGCTCA
>Ga0326597_10010198_pt1 | contig 12541 bp, 12 predicted proteins | sample RVTome_12_FD_203789 | JGI IMG/M metagenome (GOLD analysis project Ga0326597, IMG submission 203789) | Soil microbial communities from uranium-contaminated site in the Upper Colorado River Basin, Wyoming, United States - RVT100D185 | ecosystem: Environmental > Terrestrial > Soil > Contaminated >... | reverse complement strand
GCCATTGGTGGCGGGCCAGCTCCCAGTTCCCTCCCTGGGCGGCGTAGAACAGGATCCAGTAGCGGCGGCCGACCTCGGGCATCAACCGGCCCAGGCCGGGCTGCAGCTCGACGAGCTGGTCGAGCGTTAGCTCGACGTGCCGGCTTCGGCCGCGTATCGACTCGTGCATCTCCATCCTCCCAAAGGATAGTGGTCAGTGGTCGGTGGCCAGTGGGGAGTTTCCGAAGCCCCCAATGGGCTGCTTCGAACGTTCAGTCTTCCGCTTCCGGTTCCCACATTCCTGCACCGCAGTTCATCTTGCTCGCACTGTCCACCGACCACTCACCACTGGCCACTGCTCTTGTCACGCCGGGATGATCAGACTCTCGAGATCCCGCGGGTAGTCGGTGAGGATCTCGATTGCGTCTTCGGTCATGACCACCGTGTCCGAGTGCCGGAAGCCGCCGAGGCCGGCTCGATACAGGCCTGGCTCCACGGTGAACACCATCCCCGGCCGAATGAGGGTGGTGTCGCCGGAATCCAGGAAGGGACCCTCGTGGTAGCGCAGCCCGATGGCGTGGCCGGAATGATGGCGCCAATAGGCCGTCAGGCCGTGGTCGTCAAAGTACCGGCGCACGGCGCGGTCGACCTCGGAGCAGGGCACGCCGGGGCGAAGGCGATGCAGGGCCGTGTCCTGCAGGGCCAACATGTGTTCGAACATCCTGCGCGCCTCGTCGCCGGGCGATCCCACGAACATCGTGCGTTCGAGTTCGGATTGGTAACCCCACACCGGGGCGCCGGCGCCGGTGACAAGGACATCGCCGGGCTGGAAGGTCAGGTTGGAGGTCAGGGAATGGGGAATGGCCGCTTGGCGCCCGATCTGGCCGCGATATCCGGCGCTCGGCCCGTGCTCGAAGGTGCTCTGGGCGCGGTAGACCGGGCCGATCGCCTCCAGCATCGCCCAGGTCGCCTCGGCGCTCGCCCGCTGGCTGACCTCGGTCTCCGTCGCGCCTGCCTGGGTGTAGGTCTGCAGCAATCGGTGGGCCAGCGCCCCCCAACGCACGCTCTCCCGGATGCAACGGAGCTCGGCCTCGGACTTGACCGCCATCCGGGCTTCTACGAAGGGTCGGAGCGGGAAGACGGGGGAGCCGGTCAGCTCGGACAGCCGCGGCCCGCGATATCCAAACTGCCACGGATAACCGTCCTCGTCGGCGCCGAGGGGTCCGTTCAGGTTCAGGCTCTGGAGAACCGCCCGCAGGCGTTCCATGGGGTGAGGGTCGCCGGGGTATTCGGCGTAGTCTTCCACATGTTCCACCGCAGGTTGGGAGGCGGCGTGCTCGCGTTCGAGGCGGGGGACGAACAGGAGGCGCTCCCCCGACCGGCCCAGGACGAACGCCATGGGCCGTTCCGTGGGGATGAAGGCGAACCCCGTGTAGTAGAGGATGTAGTCGCGATCGAACAAGGCGGCGCCGGCCAGCCCCTGCGCTGCCAGGTGTTCGGCCAGACGATCGCAACGGGACCGATGCTCGGCGGGGGAGATCTGAAGCGTCGGCATGGGCTGCGCCATAGGGGCCTCCGGGGCGGGGGAGGGAATGTTATAGCCCTTGTCCCTCGGGTGCCAATCGGGCGCATGGACCTCGCGGAGACCAGTCCCCTCTCGGGTTGTTGTCGAGGGGTGGGGTCGGCCCCCGAGTCCCAGTGGCCCTTAGCCGGACTCGCCTGGCATCAATGAGGAAGTGCAGGGGTCTTGTTTGTTGCCGGTGACGCTCACGCGGCGTTAGTCGACGAGCCCGGCCGGCCCCCGCCGGCCGGGAAGTTCCTGCGCGATTGCTCGGCCTCTCACTAGGTGGCCCTCTCCCACAAGCGGAAGGCGTTCGTCTGTCATCTTACTGGGGCTCAAGGAGGCATGTTCGACGCGGTGCCTTCAAGGGGAAGGGTGAGGCTCCGCGCCACCGGCTGTTCGTAGAGGACTTGATGCCTACCCAGGAGGCACATGGCGCTGCAATAAGATGAGCTAGGGGGAAGAGCAGAGGATGAGAATCGTCAAGGTAGCCTCGTGGCTCGGGCCCCCGTCCAGCCTTCCGGTCAAGAGCGCGCCTAACCTCGCTCGCGATTGACCCTTCGCCTTGACTGGGACCGCGGGAGGAATCTTGCCGGGAAGGCCGCGCGTGCTGGTGGTGGAAGCGGATCCAGTCCGTCGCGAAGGGCTCGTGGCCTGCATTTCGAAAGACCCCCACCTAGCTGTCGATGGTGCGGGGCCGGACCTCGTGCGAGCACTGGGCTCAGACCCCTCTTCACGTCATATAGACATCCTGCTGATCAATGTTGACCAAAATCAAGCGGATGAGGCCCGGTTCTGGGCAACGCTGCATCTTCTGTTGCCTCCAAGCATTCGGATCGTGGCTTTGTCGCATGGAACGAACGAACGCCTGCTTGAGATGGTTCTGGCAGCGGGTGCCGTCTCGTTGTACCCGCCAGACGCAGACCCCGAGAGAATCTGCCAGGCTGTCAAGAATGCGTGGGAGGGGGTGATGGACTATCACCCGTCACTCGCAGGGAGGATAAAGCTGCTTCTGATACAGCCCCACAGACCAAGGGAATTTCGGATTGGCGACATTACACTCGACCGTCGGACCGGTCGAGTGCTTCGGCAGCAGCAGCCAGTACCCTTGACGTATCGGGAGAGGCAGGTCCTATCGATGCTTGGAGAAGGGAAAACCAACCGCCAGATTGCGCGGGCGCTGAATGTTCGTGAGCGCACCGTTGCTTTCCACACGAGCAATATCCTGAGAAAGCTCGGCGTATCGTCCAGGGTTGAGGCCGGCCTGGTTGCTCAGTGGCTCGAGAACGAATTCGGTGCAAGCGGAAGCAAGTAGGACCTGTAAGGTTGCCAGGGTTGACACTGTCAACTCTTCCAGTTCCTCCGTGGCGCGTTCTGTGCCAGAGTAAAGGCTAGCAATTCCCATGTAATGGCCTGCTGATTCTCGAAGGCCTGTCGGACCCAAGCCCTTGGCCGTCTTCTGGGGCCCCAACCGTGAAGTAGATCTCAACATTGACGGCTAGCGCCGGGGAATAGTAAGATTGTCGCGCCACCCTATCCGTTTCCTGAACATGGGCTATGGCACAAGGAGAACGCGGCCAAACCTACTTTCGTGTGGCGGGATTGAATGGAGGGAGGAATGAAAGTGGTGAGACTGATGTTCCGGAAGCCGAGGTGGAGCACCATGCTGCCCCTCGCTTTAGGTGTTGGGCTTGTCGTGTCCTTGGCTATGACCCGTCAACCAAGCTATGAGGACAGTCAGCTCCGTCAAATCGCGCCTCCCGCCAGATCAAGGGGTGACGTGGCGGTTATGGTGGATTCGCTCAGCCAGAAGTGGATGGAGCAGTTCGAATCTCAGGACTGGCTATTCTTCAGTTACAAGGACGAAATCACTGGACCCGTGGGGAACAACCCTGAGACTGGCCAGCCTCTTGCGAATGAGGCGTTTTGGGAGTTATGGTACGAACTCGACGAATCTGGGAATGCAGTCACAGTGCTCGTCAGGCACACGGATCTGGAGCGGGGGACCGTCACGCGTGTTGCATGGCATGCAGAAACGCTACTTCGAGAACCAAGCGGAACCATGGAGAGCGGGCACGATTGGGCTGGCAATCACCCGATCAAGGATCATTTCTGCAACAAAAGCGTCCTCGAGCTTCGGCCGTCCGCGACGGTGAAAGAGTCCTGGTGGATTGACGGCGATGGGGTGTCGCATCGGGTCACTCAAGTGCGTGCGGGGCACTCGTCAATCACCACCGCAGACATCACCGGAAAGGAACAGGAGTACATAGGAACAGAGCTAACCTGTAGTCGAAATGAGTCGACGGGAGCAGTCGATTACTCGAGCCTTGCCTTCCTTCCATCCCTCGGAGAGCCGATCGTCTACCAGCGAACATATGAGTACGTCGCAGACAGTGTGGCCCAGCCGCCCTCCGAGATGATGGACCTCTTGGACGAGCTACTCAGGCGACTGTCTGAGAGATAGGGTTAAGGCCCAATGATTGGTGTTGAAGGAGGCCGCCACCATGGCAGAGAGACTCAGATTTCGTAGTTATCTCGCGATTGCGCTTGTCGTTGCGATCCTGGCACTTGGAAGCCATCTTCTCACTGCTGAAGCCGCTCTGTTGTGCAATCCGTCCTTTCCATTCGCTGGGAGGTACGTTCAGAGCTGCAAGGACAACTACAACTTCGACACTTCCTATTGGAAAGGGAGAATGGTAACAAAGGTGCTATCGGGAGGTGCCATTGCGAAGCTGGGTTGGAACTACTGGTCGGATACCAGGTGGTGTAATGGCGTCGCTGTGTTTCAGTGGACATGGGGGAGTTCGTATGGCTTGAACGCAACCAACTGGGCGTCGACGAGTCCTAGCCACCCCAAAGGCACATGCGCAGGGGCTAACGAAGCGCAGGTTTACGGCATACACTATTGGGAGCAGTCTGGAAGCAGCACTACTGAGCCTTGGAGCTACTGGCGAACACTCTGAGTTGGCTGGGGCAACCTCCTTCAATAAATAACTGGGAAACATTGGCAGCAACCTGCAAGAGCCCCCGTAGGTGAGGGGGCTCTTCGATTTCGCCGTCGGGCGGCCCGTGAGATAAGCCTTGTCATTGAGAGAATCCGACAGCCTGGGCACCCTAGGCCGAAAGGTGGCATGGGATGCCAACAGGCTCTTCCCGGCTGATGTCTACGCGGTGCTGGCGCAGGAGCTCCGCGAGGAAGATCCGCGAACGGCGAACATCGTCGCCTCGACGCTGAGGGAGCACGTCACAGAGGAGGGCCAGTTCTACATCCTGTACAACACGCCGAGGCAGGTGGGTCTGCCGTCAGATCTTGCGGTAATTCAGTTCGGCCTGTCGGGGATCCACGTGGCCGGCTTCGAACGCGCGCTGGCGCACCACTTCGCGCTGCGCATCGCGGCCACGCAAGCCATTCGTCGGTTCCTGGCTTCTTCGGCCCCGAGCCCAACCCGCATCATCCTGGATGAGGCCTCCAAGGTTCTTGTGGACGAGGGCATGGTCAGCACCGTAGTGAAGATGCTTTCGACGCCGCCGGCCTTCGGCATCACGTTGCACATCGCGTTCCAGGACGCGCACGCGTTGGTGAAAGCCGATCGCTTCGGACACTCGCAAGGGAACGGGGCCCAGTCGGTGAAAACACTCCTGGGCGTCCCGGTCACGGGCTGGTTGTTCTTCCAGGCGCCGGCCTCGGCGCACGAGGTCGGGGAGCATCTTGAGCAATGCAGGGAGAAGTGGGCTCGCTCTCAAGGCACAAAGTCGGGGAGGCGGTCCTCATGCTGGCCGACCAACAACACCTGCCGCTGCGCGTGCTGGCCCCCCCTCCCTGGATGCCGGCTTTCGAGACCGATATGGCCTCGATGCAGCGGAATCTTGTGGAGGCGAGGAGGGGGCGACCATTCGTGGGCGAGGGGGATGAAAAGTGCCGCAGGCCTGGCTGCCTGAGCGGAGCAGACCCCGGCACCGGCGAATCAGACTCTTGTACACCTTTGGCCGGATTCCGGCGGAGCTTCACGGCGAAGCTGCTCTGCATCCTTCCCGCACTTCGCGGTCATACGGCTCCTTGACCCGGCCGCTACACGACCGGGCCCCACGTTCGTGTGGAGATGCGCGAGCTCGACATGGGGGTGGGGTCCTGCATCCCGCGTGACGCAATGACGGTGGTGTTGATGGGCAAGCCGGAGATACGTTTGGGGGACCTGAGGGCTAAATGGCACCCCTCGGGGCCGCAATAGGATGAGGATCACGAGAGCAGGTGGGGGCGAAACTCGCCAAGGGCTGCCGGGCTGGCTAGGCCGTCGGCTGGGCTCGCGCCCGATGTGATCTGAGTTCGCGCCCTTGCCTCGATTAGCAGTATCTCGAAGAGCCTTTGATGGGCAGGACCGCTGTGCTGGTAGTCGACACGGATCCCGTGCGGCGTGAGGGCCTTGTCGCCTGCCTCGTGAGACATCGTAATCTGACCGTCGTGGGTTCAGGGCCGGACCTCCTGGCTGCACTCGGCTCACCCCGCTCTTCAAGCGACATCGACATCCTTCTCATCAACGTTGACCAACCTGCAACAGAGGGAGTTTAGTTCTGGGCAACGCTTCATGTTCTGCTGACTCCGATGACTCGGATCGTGCCCCTGTCAAAGGGAACGTCCGACCGGCTTCTCAAGATGATTCTTGGCGCGGCTGTAATGTCCTTATATCCGCCAGATGTTGATCCTGAGGCAATCTGCCAAGCGGTCACGAATGCGTCGAAAGGCCGAATGGACTATCACCCGTTACTGGCGGAGAAGATAGGGCCCCTTCTGATGAAGCCTCCTGAAGAAGGAGAACTTCAGATTGGTGATCTTATGCTCCACCGGTTGACCGGGCAGCTCGTTCGAAGGGGCGAGGCTGTGCGTCTGACGGATCGGGAGAGGGAGATCCTTTCACTGCTGGGCGGAGGGGAAAGCAACCGCCAGATTGGCGAGAGACTCCACATCAGTGCCCGTAGCGTTGCTTTCCACGTCAGCAACATATTGACGAAGCTGTGCCTGTCTTCCAGAGTCGAGGCCGGCCTCGTGGCGAAGGGGCTTGAGAAGCGTAGCCGTGGCAGTGGAGGTTCACAGGACCTGTAAGGTTGACAGGTCAGGAACTGGCAAGTCTGCCAGTTCCCTTGTGGCGGATCGCAGTGCTAGGATGTCAGTAGATGGAGGCCCTCCTCACAGAGGGCTCCGATGAAGCGTTCCTGAAACTCCTCTCCGCGGTGGGCGGGGTCGTATTCCGGCCACAGGATGCAGTGCCGGGACGCCGCGGCGGCCGGAGGATTGTTACGGGTTCCACGTGCCGCCAAGCGGCTACCGCCGAGAACAGGGCCCCATACTTGACTGCGGTACCCGAGATCCGCTGCCATTTGCTATTGGGCTGGGTGGCGCGGAAGGGTCAGGGTGTACGAATGGGAGACTCGCTGCTATCCCCTCTTGCCGCCGACCTAGTGGTCGTCTTGCGATTTGTCATCGGCGTCACTCTGCTCGCCGCCTCATTCCCCAAGCTGAAGAACCCCGCGAAATTCGCCCTGGGCGTCATGCAGTACAAAGTATTGCCAACACAGTTGGCGCGGGCCTACGGTTTGCTCCTTCCGTTATGTGAAGTTCTTGCTGGTAGCATGCTGATTCTCGGGGGCTGGGTGCGCGTGGTCTCTTCAGCGTCGGCGATCATGTTCGGATCCTTCGGATTCGGCGTGCTGGTCAACCTCTTGCGCAAGAAGGAGATGCCCTGCTATTGCTTCGGCACCAGCGAGAGCCTTGGCTGGAACACTCTTACAAGGATATGCATACTTCTTGGCCTCTCAATGGTCCTCGCTTTGATTGCCCCTGGCGAGGGAGGGGGTCTGTCTCTGAGTGTGCAGGCCGTGCCAACGGACCTCCCCTCCTTGGCCCCCCTGCTGTTCCTGACATTGTTCGGACTTGTCATGCTGGAGTTCGTCCGAATCTCACCCTCCGTAATTCGAGCATGGACCGCCAGGCCAAGAGTGGTGCACCAGGGCGGGCAGAGCGTCGTGTGGACGCGAGAGGCTTCGGAGGACGGAAAGTGACCCGTAGATGAGCGGCATCTGGCTTGTGAGCTACGTGGCCTTGTGGGTGCTGCTCCTCCTGATGGCCCTTGTTCTCCTCGGGTTCGTCCGCCAACTCGGCCTGATGCAACTTCGACTTGGTCCCGAGTCCGAACCGCTTACGACCAGAGAGGGGCTGGAGTACGGAACTCCCGCCCCGGAGTTTGAAGTGCCGAACCTGTTGGACGGGAAGGGCCGTATCAGCATGCGCTCACTTAAGGGGAGGCCAAGCATCCTCGTCTTCTTCTCGCCGGCCTGCTCGGCATGCCTCGATCTTGCTCCGAAACTTGCGGAGTTTCACCGCTCCTTCAGAAGGAAGGTGAATGTCGTCCTTATCAGCAATTCGTCATCCCAGTCGAGCCTGGACGTCGCGGAGACATTCAAGTTGAAGATGCGAATAGCGGGAGACAAGAGCGGGGCGATCTCAAGGGCGTACAGGGTGAGGGCAACGCCGTTCGCATACCGGATGGATGCTGGGGGTATCGTGCGGAGACGGGGGCTTGTCGGTTCCTTCGAGGACCTGGAGGACCTCTTGAGGGACCCACAGAAGGACGAAGTGCAGGTCAGCTTGCCAGGCTAGGGTTCCTGGGCTCCTGAAGGAGCCCTACCTCGCCGAGGAGGGGTTTGCCATGACGATCGACGAGCGTTTGACAAGAACTGCTGCTACCCGACTGAGCCGACGACACTTTCTGAGTGTTCTGGGAAGAGGAGTAGCCTCCCTCGGGTTGGCGTTAGCTGGTGGGACAATTCTGGGTCGGGTCGAAACCGCGGAGGCGGGGCCGGCGTGTTGCCCTTCGCCTGAGTGCCCGGGCTGCCAAGCGCAAGGGTCCATATGCCCGGTGGGGTACACAAACATAGGTCACACCCCGTGCTGTCTCAACTTCTGCAGGTGGACGTGCACCAAGTGCGAGCACAACATAACCAAAGCGATATGTTACTGCTCGCACGACGACCTAACGACATGTCCGGGCGGTGTTTGCGGGAACGCACCTGCTCCTTGATATCCAACGGCAACGGGAGGCCGTTCGGGCAGGGCAAGGTTCAGTCGGAGGAGGACCCTCTTGACAAGAGGGTCCCCTTCTTCTCATAATCCTCGCTGGTTCGAAGGCTGCAGGCCTGGTCGCAAGGGCCATTCTGAGGGGTTCAAGTCTTGGGCAATTGTCGCCGGTCAACGCAAAGCTAGCGGTCGAATCCCTTGATCGAAGGACACGATCGATCGAGTTGGTGGCGCATGATCAGGATTTCAAGGTCATTGCCGCCTACCTTACTTTTCGTTCTCTTATACGGTTGTGGCCGTTCCGGGACTACGACGCCGACGAGTAATACCCCTTACCCGAGTGCCTCTTCCACAAGCGCTGCGTTCGCAACGGCCCCGTCGGCCTCTGCCTGTGCCTTCGGACTAGGAAACCCTGAGATCGGGAGCCGGCAAAATCCAGTCGTCGCGGCAACAGACTTCGCAGCGCCCCTCTACGCGGAGACAATGGAGCCATGGAAAGAATGGGGGTACGCGCTGACCTCGCAAACTGGCCTTACTGTGGTCGTGATCCCCGGTCCCGCGACTGAGATGGAGCTGCTAAGTTCCCTGGCCCGCGGCGAGGTGCATGTGGCGGACCTGAGCCCCATCGCCGCGGGCTTTGGCGCCAGTCATTGCTGGGCCGATGTCGTGGCATGGCCCCAGTATTCCGCCGGTTTCTTTGACACGGTCATTATCGTGTCCCGAACGGACACCGGGCTCTTCCCTGGAGACCCGCCATCGGTTCTCTTGCAGCTTGAGGGAAGGACGCCTTGCTACCCGGTGATAGACCAGCTTGCGTTCCCTCCAGTTGCAGACTACCTGATCCCGGCGGGATTGCTTGGGCTCAATGGTGTCCAAACCGGCCCTCCCTTCTTCATGGAGGGGCTTAGGGAGCACACGTACGAACCGAGCCTGGAAACAGGCGTCTTTGCCAGGTATTGTGACTTTGCCACGGTGCGAGATGACGCGCCTGGTAGGTTCCTCGACTTCGTGCCCGGTGAGGCGGACGCGATGGGGGTCACCGCCTCGACCTGGCGTGAGCAGATGCAAGTGCTGTACTCCTCAGGGCCGCTCATTCCTCCGAACGCAATCGGGTTATCGCCAGATCTGACTTCCTCCGTCCGAGCGAGGCTCGAAGAGGCCATCTTCGACATAGGATCGCCGTTTGCGGAAAAGGTTGAGGCGCCGGATCATGAGTTGGCGTCTCACTTCGACTCTATCGTGGCTGCGTCGGGCATGGACGTCGGCGCCTGGCTCGAGAAAGCGTGGATGTCAAATCTTGTTGAGATTCTTCAGATTTCGCCCATCGAGTGGCAGAAGCCACCGGCGGAGACCGCGGTGATTGACGTGCCGACGAACACGTCGGGCGCAATCGCAATCTGGTCTTCGGATCCATTGAGTCGTCTGCTGCGGCCAGCCATTTCGGCCGGGCTGACAGGCCTGGATTCTTCGGGCCGGGAGTTCGCAGTTCTGGCGCGCGACGTGCCCTCGGTTGCGCGGGGTGATGTGCGTTTGGAAGGGGAAGGGTTGGACGAACACATCGCCGTCGAATATCGCCTGCGCAGCGGCCTGACCTGGCACGACGGCGCTCCGCTCACATCCAACGACGCTGTGTTCACCTGGCGCTTGATGAGCGACCCGGCGTGGCCCTTCTCGAGACAGACGCAATTCGGCCCCGTGGCAGAGGTCTACGTCAGCTCTGTCGAGGCTCTCGGCCGGGACCGGGTCGTGTTCCGCTTCATGAGTGAGCGCGAGGCCAGGGAGGCCGCGCTTTTGGGCGGAAGGATCGAAGATCCGTCCCTCTATTCCGACTTGGCTGATCAGGTGGGACCAGTCGTGCCGCTCGATTTCGCCGCTGTGGGCAGGGTTCTCCTCCCTGAGCACATCCTCGCTGATGTCCCGCCTGCGGATCTTCCCGGGAGCGACTTCGCCCGCAACCCTGTATTGGCCGGCCCTTACCGCCTGATCGAGCATGACAGCCAAGGAGGCCCGGTCGTTTTGGAGGCGTTTGGAGGCTTCGCCCTGGGTCAACCGTCGATTCACCGCATTGTGTTCGGAGCCTCGGAGTACTCAGGCGGCGTTCTGACGTCATCCTGGCAACCGCCTGATCTGATGGCGGACGCTTTCCAAGCCGGGGCCATTTCAGCGCAGCTGGGCCTCCCGGCAGTTAACTCCCGCCAGGGGGAGGATCCCTTGGGGTACGATACCCTCGAGGAACAGGGACTGGCCGGAGTGGATTGGGTTCCCCGCCAAGCGTGGGAAACGCTTGATTTCAATCTGGACAACCCTCACGTGGCCGACCTTCGCGTACGCCAGGCGATCGCGCACGCGATCGACCGAGAGCGGATTATTGTCGCGGTCCTCTCAGGGCACGCAGGTCTGATGCGGAGCTATCTACCCGATTGGCACCCGCTCTACGCGGGCGACGCGGCTCTCCCGGATTACGACTACGACCCGGAGGAGGCCCGGAGCAGGCTCGAGGAGGCAGGGTACGATCTCTCCCGATTCCCTGCCAATCACCCACAGCGCGGGCCGCTTCGCCTGGTCCTCGCCTCGATGGACGTGAACGTGTATCCGCGAGCTCCGATCGCCGAGATCATCCGGAAGGATCTCGCCGCAATTGGGATTGAGGTCGCGATACAGTTCTACCCTTGGCCGGAGTTCGAAGGCCAGGATTGCTCGGCGGTCCGCAACGGCAGGCGGTTCGATCTTGGCTTGGCCGGCTGGCTGGGAGTTCCTAGCCTGTACCCGGTGAATTGGGTCAAGGACGTCACATTGACGGAGAGTATCCCAACTCGGACGAACGGCTGCCCCTATGAGAAGTCAAACTGGTCGGGCTGGAGGAATGAGGATGCGGACGCACTCTATCCGACCCTGAGGGATGGGCGGGTCGCGATGGAAAACCCCGACCTGTACCGGCAGGCGTGGGCAGAGCACCAGGTCATTTGGGCAGGTGGACTTCCTAGCCTGCCGTTGTTCAACTCCCACCGGCCCGTTACCTATTCGCTGGGCCTCGCCGGGCTCGATCCAAGTCCTTTCGCCCTTGCAGACGGCGTTGAAGACACGTGGAACATCTATGAATGGGGGCTGGCACCGTAGGGTCTTGGCCCATCATTCTTGACAAATAGTGCTTTCGGAAGCCTGATGACTGACCGACGCCGGGAGCAACACGCCCGGGCCGGTCCTTCGGAACGTGGACTACTCACACACGATGGAGGCATTTGCCGTGGTGCCCGCGGCTCGGCCTCGTGTCTCGAGCGGTCGTCGAATGAGCATGTAGGCGCACTCCTACAGCGTCCCGGGTTCCCCCCGCACAGCCTCGTGAGATAGCCTCTGCTGGAGATCGTCGGTTCGGTTTCGTATTCTGGCGGAAGGGATTGGCTCGGCCCGGAAGCGCCTATGCCGGCGCGTGAAGGTGCGGAATGACATCCCGGCGGACCGACCCTGGGAGGTTGGACGATCATGACCACCATCCTGCTCATCCTTCTGATCCTCCTTCTCCTTGGCGGCGCGAGCCGGTCGTCGCTCGTGAACCTGCTGCTCCTGCTCCTTCTGGTGATCCTGATCCTGCGCCTCGTGTGAGGCCGGGGCCGCCGAGCCCTGACGCGACCGAATTCGTGTACGATGAATCCCAAGGAGGCAGCCCATGAAAGTCAGAGACGTGATGACCCCGGATGTGGAGGTCATCCACCCCCAATCCGGACTCCCGGCGGCGGCGATGGCGATGCGCAAGCTCGACGTGGGATCTCTTCCAGTGGTCAAGGACGGACATCTGGAAGGCATCCTGACGGATCGCGATATCGTCGTGCGGGCCGTGGCCGAGAACCGGGACCTGACGACCGCCCTGGTTGATGATGTCATGAGCCGGGACCCGGTCACCATCCAAGAAGACGAGGACGTGCAAGCCGCCGCCC
>Ga0326597_10010197_pt1 | contig 12543 bp, 12 predicted proteins | sample RVTome_12_FD_203789 | JGI IMG/M metagenome (GOLD analysis project Ga0326597, IMG submission 203789) | Soil microbial communities from uranium-contaminated site in the Upper Colorado River Basin, Wyoming, United States - RVT100D185 | ecosystem: Environmental > Terrestrial > Soil > Contaminated >... | reverse complement strand
GACGGCACGCGCATCGCGGTGAAAGTCGATTCGCTGCTGGTGCGCAATGCCGGCGGCTGGGCCGCCATGCTGCCGCTGCGCGGGGTGACGCAGGCCGGCGCGATCGCAGAAGCCGTTGCGCGCGCCGGCGGCGGCGCGGGGGTGTTCCTGGACCTCAAACAGGAGTCCGACCGGCTCTATCAGTCCTATCTGCGCGAAGCGCTGACCCACGCGCTGCTCGGCGCGGCCGCGATCGTCGTGCTGCTGCTCGCCGCGCTACGCTCGCCGCGGCGCGTGGTGAGCGTGTTGGCGCCGCTGGGCGCGGCCGTGATCGTCACCGCGGCCGTGCTGGCGCTCGCCGGCCCGCGCCTGTCGATCTTCCACCTGGTGGGGCTGCTGCTGGTGGTCGCGGTCGGCTCCAACTACTCCCTGTTCTTCGAACGGCAGGCGGCGCGCGGCGCAGACCGCGAGCGCACGGCCGTGTCGCTGCTGTTCGCGAGCATGACCACCATGATCGGCTTCGGATTGCTGTCGTTCTCCAGGGTGCCGGTGCTCCACGCGCTGGGCGCGACGGTGGGCATCGGCGCGATACTCGCATTGGTATTCTCGGCGGTGCTGCACCGGCCGGAGCCGGATGCGCAACCATGATGGACACCAGCCGTCCAGGAGCCGCTTGCCGACAGCCAGCGACGCGCGCCGGGGTGCCGCCGCAAGCCGCCGCCCGCGGCCCGCCGCGGTAATTTGCCTGTCCATGGCCCTGCATGCAGCCGGCGCGCCGGCACTGGCGGCGTGGCCCGCGTGGTGGCCGTGGATAGTGGGCTCGTAGCGGGCAATCTCCTGGCGTTGGGCGCCGCCGTGCTGTTTCCGTGCGCCTCGCTGCTCGGTTCCAGCATCGTGCGGCGAAGCGGCGGCCTATGGGGTGGCCGCGGTTTTTTGCTAGACTCGATGGTCCGACATTTCATGAAATCCCGGCCTCCCCGTTGCAGCCCGCCGCCATCAGCCATTATTCGATCGTCAACAGCCTGGGGGCCGGCGCCGCGCCCGTTCTGCACGCTTTGCGCGGCCGCGAGTCGGGGCTTGCGCCCTGCGATTTCGAGACCGTGGCGCTGGAAACCTGCATCGGGCGGGTGCGCGGGCTGGAATCAAGGCGTGTGCGCAGCGATCTTGCCGCGTACGACTGCCGCAACAACCGGCTTGCGCAATGGGGGCTGGAGCTGGACGGATTCGCCGGCGCGGTCGCGGCCGCCCGCACGCGCTACGGCGCCGCGCGCATTGGCGTGTTCATGGGCACCAGCACTTCCGCGATACTCGAGACCGAGCTTGCCTATCGCCGCCGCGATCCGGCGACCGGGGCCTTGCCGCCCGGTTTCCGCTACACCGAGACCCACAGCACGGCTTCGCTCGGCGATTTTGTGCGGCGCTATCTCGATTTGCACGGGCCGGCTTGCGTCGTGTCCTCGGCCTGCGCTTCGAGCGCCAAGGTATTCGGCAACGCGGTGCGGATGATCGCGGCCGGAGTCTGCGACGCGGCGGTCGTGGGCGGCGTCGATACGCTGTGCCTGACCACGCTCTACGGCTTTCATTCACTGGCGCTCATTTCGCGGCAGCCGTGCCGGCCGTATGACGCCCAGCGCGACGGAATTTCGCTCGGCGAGGGCGCCGGTTTCGCGCTGGTCGAGAAGCCCCGGGCGGCCGCCGCCCGGATCGCGCTGCTCGGCATCGGCGAGAGCTGCGATGCCCATCACATGTCCACGCCGCATCCGGACGGGGTCGGCGCGCGCCTCGCGATGCAGCGCGCCCTCGACGCGGCGGGATTCGCCCCGGCGGACATCCATTACATCAACCTGCACGGCACCGCGACCCGGAGCAACGACGCAGCCGAGGACAAGGCGGTATTCGACGTGTTCGGCGCGGCGACCCCGTGCAGCTCGACCAAGGGCGCCACCGGGCACCTGCTCGGCGCGGCGGGTATCACCGAAGCCATCATATCGGCGCTCGCGATCGAGCACGGGCTGATTCCGGGCAGCGCGCAGACAGGCGCGGTGGATGCGGCGCTGAAATGCAACTACCAGACCGCCGGCCGCGATGCCGCGGTGAAGCGCGTGCTCACCAATTCGTTCGGCTTCGGCGGCGCCAACTGCAGCCTCGTGCTGGGGGCGGTCGGCTGATGCGGGTGTACGTCGCAGGCGTGGGCCTCGCGGGGCCCGGGCTCGCCGGCTGGCAGGCGAGCATGCCGGTGCTCAGGGCGGAGGCGCCGTACCAGCATGCGCCGACGGCGGTGGCGGCAAGCGAGCTGCTGCCGGCGGCCGAGCGCAGGCGCACCGGCGTTCCGGTCAAGCTGGCGCTGGCGGTCGGGAGCGAGGCGCTGCTCAATTCCGGATGCGATCCGGCCGCCACGGCAACCGTGTTCGCCTCGTCTTCGGGAGACTGCGACAACCTGCACCAGATCTGCGAGGCGCTGGCGTCGGCCGGGCGCGAGGTGTCGCCGACGCGTTTCCACAATTCGGTGCACAACGCCGCCGCGGGCTACTGGAGCATCGCCGCCCGCTCGCGCGAGCCATCGACCAGTCTGTGCGGTCACGACGGCAGCTTCGGCGTGGGGCTGCTCGAGGCCGCCGTGCAGGCGGCGGTAGGCGGCAGGGCGGTGGCGCTGATTGCCTACGATCACGCGTATCCCGAGCCGCTGCACGCGGTGCGTCCGATAGCGGCGAGCTTCGGCGCCGCCCTCGTGCTGCTGCCGGCGCCCGGGAGCCGGTGCATGGCCGCGCTCGAGGTCGAGTTTGTGGCGAACGGGGGCGGCGCCGCCGCCATGGCGGATGCCGCGCTGGAAGCCGTGCGTGCGGGAATCCCGGCCGCCCGCAGCCTGCCGCTGCTCGCCGCGCTTGCGCGCGGCGGGGCGCACGAGCTCGCGCTGGAATGCGGCGGCGGTGCGCACCTCGCGCTCGGGGTCGCGCCATGCGCGTAAGCCGCGGCGAGATCGCACGGCTCATCCCCCACGCCGGCGCGATGTGCCTGCTCGACGGCGTCGCGGAGTGGGACGCCAGGCGCGTGCGGGCGGTGAGCCGCACGCATCTCGACCCGGACAATCCGCTGCGCTCGGGCGGACGCCTTCCCGCGATCTGCGGCGTCGAATACGCGGCCCAGGCGATGGCGGTGCACGGCGGGTTGAGCGGCAAGGTCGCCGGCAGGCCGCGCGCCGGCTATCTCGCGGCGCTGCGCGACGTTGTCTGCAGCGAACCGTGGCTCGACGCGCACGACGGGGATCTCGTCGTCGAGGCCGAGCTGCTGCTGGGCGACGGCGAGCGCGCGATGTACGGCTTCACCCTGCGCGCCGGAGGGACGGAAATTCTGAGCGGTCGGGCGACGGTGGTGCTCGACGCCGGCGCGGAGCGCCCGCGGTGAAGCGCGCGCTGGTCACAGGTGGCAGCGGCGCGCTCGGCGCCGCGATCTGCCGGCGGCTGGCGGCGGACGGGCTCGAGGTGTGCGTGCACGGCAACGTCAATGTGGACGCGGCGCGGCGGATCGCCGGGGAGATCGTTGCGGCCGGCGGCAAGGCGCACGCGGTGGTGTTCGACGTCGTCGACCGGGCGCGGGCCGAAGCCGCGCTCGAGGCGCTGCTCGCGGACGGGCCGATACAGGTCCTCGTCAACAACGCCGGGATCAACGACGACGCCGTGATGGCGGGTATGCGGCCGGAGCAGTGGACACGCGTGGTCGAGGTGGCGCTGCACGGCTTCTTCAACGTCACCCGGCCGCTGCTGATGGCGATGCTGCGCACGCGCTGGGGGCGCATCGTCAACATCTCCTCCGTCGCGGCGATACGCGGCAACCGCGGCCAGACCAATTACGCGGCGGCCAAGGCCGGGCTGCACGGCGCGACGAAATCGCTCGCGCTGGAGCTCGCCAGCCGCGGAGTGACGGTAAACGCGGTCGCGCCCGGGATCATCGCCTCGCCCATGACGGAAAGCGTTTTCACCGCGGACGCGATAGCGGCACTGATCCCCATGAAGCGCGCCGGGACGCCGCAGGAGGTGGCGGATCTGGTGGGGTTCCTCGCGTCCGAGCAGGCGGCCTACCTGTCCGGCCAGATCATCGCCATCGACGGCGCGATGAGCTGAGTGCGCCGGGGAAAGGGGCCTTGGCGGGATGCGTCAGCGCAGAAGGAAACTCCCTCCCCAGCGCGTAGCGCGGGGGGGTTGGGGAGGGGGAATTCAGAGACAGGAAGACCTGGCGTCCTGGCGGTGAATGCCTTTTTTGCCAGCGGTTTTCAGCGTTTCCGCAGGCCGCGCCAGGCGAGCAGCGGCAGCCGCGGCAGGAATTCCGCGACCAGCCGCAGGTGCATCCAGGCGAGGAGCGCGTTGTCGCGCAGGTAGTGGAAGTGCGAGACGCCGCCCTCTTCGCGGCGGAAATACCTGACCGGCGCCGGGAGATTGATCGGCCTCACGCCGCGCCAGCACAGGCGGACGGCGGCTTCCGGGTCAAAGTCGAAACGGCGCATCGATCGCCGGCTTTCCATGACCTCGAGCAGGGGCGCGATCGGGTAGACGCGAAAACCGTAGAGCGTGTCCCCGATTCCCGCCCACAGCGTCTCCAGGTGCGCGAACGCGTTGCAGAGCTTGCGCCCCTGCACGCGCACCGCCGGCGCACTGGCATCGAACACCGGCATGCCCAGGATCTGAGCATCGGGCTGGGCGGCCGACGCCGCCATGAATCTGGGGATCGAGCCGGCGGGATGCTGGCCGTCGGCGTCCATCACCAGCACGTGCGTGTAGCCGGTGGCTGCGGCCTCGCGCACCCCGTGCAGCACGGCCGCGCCCTTGCCCCGGTTGCTCGGCAGCACCATTACCTTCGTGTCGGGATCTTCCTGCGCCAGGGATTGCAGCGCGGCCGCGGTGCCGTCGGTGCTGCCGTCCACGACGACCCATACCGCCGGCCAGAACCGCCGCGCCTCGCGCACGGTGTCGAGGACCCTGGCGCCGGTGTTGTAAGTCGGGATGAGGACGAGGTGCGAGCGCGGCGTGGCGTTCATGCGGCGGCAAGCGATGGCCAGGCGGACCGGCGATGCGCGGGTCGCGCGGGTGCGCGGACCCTATTTTCTTCCGGCGGCAACCGTGGTTCTCGATTCACCGAGTATCCAGGCGATGGCGAAGCCCGCCGCGAAGTACCGGCGGTCTTTCACCAGCGGGCTGTCTTCGAACGCTGCGTCGCGCAAGGTGTCCCACCGGGCGAAACCGCCGATCCAGAAATTCCTGTAGCGCTTGCTGAGACCGGCGACGAGCTGCGCGCCGGCATAACCTTCGCGGGGGGTATAGGCCGGCCGGCTCGCAGTCGCGAACGCGGGATCGACGGCGTAGAAGTAGCGGTTGTAGCGGCGGTCGGAAAAGATCGGCCCCCCCATCAGGCCGAATTTCCATCCCGCGTTTCCCATGAAGTCCTCGACGCCGATGTTGACATTCGGGAGGAACAACCAGCCCTCGTGGCTGGCGTGGGGAAGATCGGTGGCGATGACCGCGCGCAGCGGCAGGCGCAGCTCGAGCTTCCGCCTCGCGTTCGTCGAGCGCCACAACGCGAAATTCAGCGTGGGGCCGATCTCCAGCGTGGGATCCAGGTCGGGCATTCCCCGCCTTGCATCGTTGTCGTCGCTGTCCACGGGAATCGCGCCGTTCACGCTGATGTTGAGATCGACCCTGTCGCTCTCGAACAAAAGACCGCGCATCCCGTGCTCGTCGACCCGCAGGAATTCGCCCCGGTAAACCACGTACGGGAATGGCAGCAGCCAGTTTCGGCGCTGGTCCGAGCCGCGATAGTCCGGAAAATTGATGACCGCGACGCCGGCCCCCGCTTCCCACAGCGGCAGTTCCGCGGCGCGCGCGGAGGCCGCGGCAACTCCCAGCGCGAGCAGGCCCGCGGTCATCAGCCTGGCCGCGGCAACTCCCAGCGCGAGCCGCGTCAGTTCGCTGCGGTGTTTCCGGCGAGGCACACGCCCTCCACTTCCATGAGGAGCTCCCGGCGGCAGATGTCGGCCTGCAGGTACACGATGTTTGCGCCGGTGCCGAAAGCCCGCGTCAGGCGCTCGCGGATCGCCGGCAGATGCTCCGGGTGCCGGACATAGGCCTTCAACTGCAGACCCGTGCCGTTCCCGAGCGCGAGCCCGGCGCTTTGCGCCTTCTCGATGACGGCGAGGACGTTGCCGACCGTCTCCGCGGCCTGTTCCCGTGCGCAGCCGGCGTGTACCGTCTCGTGGCCGACGATGCTGGCCGTCCCCGATATGAACAGCAGCGGCTTGCCTCCCGGCTGGCACAGCGTGGCGCGGGAGAACAGCGGCGCGCGCGGCCCGTACTGCGGCGGATAACGGTAGGCGCTCATCTGCCGCGGATTCTCGATACTGATGCCGGCGGTGCGGGCGGCCAGGAAATAGATCACCAGCGGGCCGCTGCGGCTGCCGAGCGCGCAGGCGGCGGGCGTGTCCCCGCCGGGGCCGCGCCTCTTCGCCACGAAGGCGTCGTGGCGGCCGACGCTGAACCGCCGGTAGCGCTCGAGGCCGCCGTCGGCCTCGTTGATCCCCGGGAAATAGTTCCACACGCGCATCAGGCCGGCGTAGCCGCGGCTGTCGATCACGTCGAAGATGCGGCAATAAGCATCATAGGCGGCGGCATCGATTGCGCCGCCCGGCGCCGCTTCCAGGCAGCCGAACAGCACCTCCTCGTTGCGCGCCGTGCGGATGTCCTGCACCGTCTCGCGCACCAACGGCTGCTCGCTGTGCCATGCCTCGAACAGCGTTGCGCCGTCGAGCACCGGCATGTCGACCCAGGCAAACGGGTGATCCGCCGCCGCGCGCCGCGGCCGGCTGCCGAACGCGATCAGGCCCAGCATCCGGCCGTCGATACGGTTGTCGTCCAGCTCCCGCGGGGTGAGGTAGCTCAACCGCACCGCTGTACCGATGCCCTCCATGCTATCCCCGGCTCTCCGCCGCATCGACCCCGGGATCCCGTATGGCGTTCCTGCGCTTTCTCCATGCGGCGATGCTTTTCCTGAGGTAGCGGACGCTGTTGAGATAGTACAAGGCCTTGAACACGACGAGCTGCGCGCCGAGCGGCGTGCCGCGGAATATGTCGCCCGACAGGACCGCCAGGATCGCCTCCCGCAGGCGGAAGCGGTTCTGCGCGCCCATGAACAGCTCGCGCAGGCCGGGGGTCGTGACGCGGTAAATGTACCAGGAGAAGACCTCGGGGCCGCGGCGCATGCTGGCGTCGAAAGCCTTCAGCGCGGCGCGCGCCCGCTGCGGGCGGTCGAGGCAGGTTTCGACGGTGTCCGCCGCGACGAACGCGCTGTGCATGGCGATGAACACGCCGGTCGAGAACACGGGGTCGATGAATTGAAACGCGTCGCCCAGCATCAGGTAATTCTGTCCGGTGCTGCCCGCCGCCTGGTAGGAATAATTGCCGGTGGCGGTCACCGGCGAGATCAGCTTCGCATCGCGCAGCCGTTCCGCCAGCGCGGGACACAGTGCGATGGTGTCGCGCAGGAAGCGCTCCGGGCTCACCCTGCGCGAGTTCATGTAATAGGGCCAGCAAACCGCGCCTATGCTCGTTGCGCCGTCGGCGAGCGGGATGAACCAGAACCAGCCGTGCTCGAACCAGAACACGCTGATGTGGCCCTCGGCTCGGCCGGGGAGCCGTTTCGCGCCGGAGAAATGGCTGAAAATGGCGGCGCTGTTGTGCTTCTTGTTGCGCCGTTTGGTGCCGAACTGGCTGGCGAGGAAAGTATCGCGGCCGGAAGCGTCGACCACGAACTTCGTTTGCCACGCCTGCTCGCGCCCGTCCCTGAAGCGCGCCGTTACCGTGGCGCCGCCGGGATGAAAGTCGACGCGGCTGACGCGGCATTCCTCGATCCCGTGCGCGCCCTTGCGCACGGCGTTGCGGAACAGGATGTCATCGAAGGCCGCGCGGTGGACATGGTAGGCGGAGGGAAACGATTTGTCCCACGCCTCCGAGAATTCGAAAATCGCCGGGTCGCAGTGCGCGGGGGAGACGAATTCGACGCCGTACTTCGGCATGCCGATGCGCCGGATTTCCTCGCCCACGCCGAGGCGGTCGAACAGCGGCAGGTTGAACGGCAACAGCGATTCACCGATGTGGAAGCGCGGATGCTTGGCCTTTTCAACCAGCACTACGTCGCGCCCGCGCTGCGCGAGCAGCGCGGCAATGGTCGATCCGCCGGGGCCGCCGCCGATGATCATCGCCTCGCAGGAGCGGGGCCCGGGCTCGTGGGCCGGTGGCGTATCGGGCATGGATTGCGGGCCGCGCGTGATCATGCGCAGTCATTATAGGCAAAAGCGCCGGCGAAACGAACCGCCGCGTCCGGGGCGGCGCAAGCGCGGACCGTCGCGGCTTACTCGGGTGCGAGCCAGTCGACCCGCGCGCCACCCGCGCCTTCGTTGGCGAGCTCGAGCCAAAGCCAATCGAGCAGCGCGCGCGCTTCCTCCTCGAACTTCCACGGCGGATTCACCACCAGCATGCCGCAGCCCGGCACGGTGAGCGTCCAGTCGCCGGGCTCGACCACGAGCTCGAGCCGCAGTATCTTGCGGATGCCGGTTTTCTGCACCTCGCGCACAAACGCGCGCATTGCGCTTTTTTCCATGAGCGGATACCAAACCGCGTAGATGCCGGTGGCAAAACGCGCGTGCGCTTCCGCCAGCGCCGCGGTGATCCGCTCGAACTCGCGCGCGCGGTCGAACGAGGAATCGATCAGGGTGAGCCCGCGCCGCTCCTCCGGCGGCAGGAAAGCCTTCAGCGCCTGGTAGCCGTCCATCAGCTGCACGTGCACCTGCCTGTCGCGCGCGAAGAGCTTCTGCAGCCCGGCGCAGTCGGTCTTGTTCAGCTCGGCGAGCACCAGCCGGTCGCCGGGCCGCGCGAGCCAGCGTGCGATCTGCGGTGAACCGGGGTAGAACTTCAGCTCGTGCGCGGGGTTCGCGGCCTGCACCACCGCCATGTAAGGCGCCAGCAGCGCGGGCAGGTCCTTGCGGCCCCACAGCCGCGCGATTCCGCTCTCGTACTCGCGCGTCTTCCGTGCCCAGGGATGCGCGAGGTCGTAGCGCCCGGTGCCGGCGTGGGTTTCGAGGTAGCACCAGGGCTTGTCCTTCGCGCACAGCGCGGCGATCAGCCGCGCGAGCAGCGCGTGCTTGAAGACGTCCGCGAAATTCCCGGCATGGAAGAGGTGGCGGTAGGAGAGCATTTACTTGGTGAGGTGTGACGAGTGGCGGGTGACGAGTGACGACGTGCATGCGAGTCAGAGCGCCCACGCGCCGGGATTGTGCGGCGCCGAGCTACACCCTCGCAAAGGACCCGCGGCGGCGCCGCGGCATAATGGTCGCCACCTGCGACGATCGTTGTCCGCCGGCTGTCCCGTCACCCGCCACGCCTTTCAAAGTTTGTCATACTTCGTCGCCCGGCCACGGGACTTCTCGACCGGGTATTTCTTCGCATTGAGCGCGAGCTTCTTCGCCGCCGCCGCCGCGAGGTCGATTCCCAGCTTGTCCGTGAGCCGCAACAGGAACAGCAGGATGTCGGCGCACTCGAGCGCGACTTCCTCGCGCGTCTGGCGCGGCGGGCTTGCCGCTTCCTCGAACGTGAGCCACTGGAAGTGCTCCAGCAGCTCGCCCGCTTCGCCCGCCACCGCCATCGCGAGATTCTTGGGGTTGTGGAACTGGTCCCAGTCGCGCTCGGCGGCGAAAGCCGCGACCCGCGCGCGCAGGCGTGCCAGGCTGTCGTTTTGCGCTCTCATGCTGTGCCCTTGTCTCGGTTTGTCGGTGCTTGCCGCATTGTAACCGGGGCGCGTGGCGCCGCCGTTCGCGACGGGTAAAGAGTGTCAGTAAAACAATCAGTTATGAGAATATTCCCGGCGCGCAATCGGTTTGCGCCGTGTCGTGCTTGTATTTTCCGGGGTGCGCGGTCATAAGTACCCGGGCAGGCGCCTGAATGGAGAGTCCCGACTTGGATGTCAAGACGGCGGTAGCGCGTAATACGGATGCGACGAACCTGATCCTGCGCGCGGTCGCTTTTGCCGCGCACAAGCACCGCGACCAGCGGCGCAAGAACCAGGAGGCCTCGCCCTACATCAACCACCCGATCGAGCTCGCCACCGTGCTGTGGGCGGAGGGCGTGCACGATCCGGTGGTGATTGCCGCGGCGCTGCTGCACGACACGCTGGAGGACACCGAAACGACGTGGCAGGAGCTGCGCGGCGCTTTCGGCGAGGAGATCGCCGACATCGTCGGCGAGGTGACCGACACCAAATGGATCAAGAAAGAGGCGCGCAAGCGGCTGCAGGTTGCCCGCGCGAAGCACTCGAGCAACGCGGCGAAGCTGGTCAAGCTCGCCGACAAGATCTGCAACCTGCGCGACGTGGCGGCGCATCCGCCCGCGAGCTGGGCGCTCGAGCGCCGCCGGCAGTACTTCGAGTGGGCGAAGGAAGTCGTCGACCGCGTGCGCGGCACGCATGCCGGCCTCGAGCGGAAGTTCGACGAGGTCTACGCGCTGAAGCCTTGAGCTGCGCGCGGCCGGACCTTGTCGCTTTACCACTCGTACTTGTAGCCGACCCCGTAGACCGAGTGCACGATCTCGCGGTCGGGTATGACGGCGGCGAACTTTCTGCGGATTTTCTTCACGTGGCTGTCCACGGTGCGATCGGAGACGACGCGCTGGTCGCGGTACATCATGTCCATCAACTGCTCGCGCGTGTAGATGCGCCCGGGGTGCGAGGCGAGCGCCCTGAGGAGCTCGAACTCGACCGCGGTGAGCCCCAGGTCTTTCCCCGCCACCGTCGCTTTGTAGCCCGACTCGTCGAGCGTGAGACCCGTCTCCTGCGGCGCATCGGCGCGTTTGAGGCGCCTTAAGACGGCTTTCACCCGCGCCACGACTTCGCGCGGGCTGAAGGGCTTGCAGATGTAGTCGTCCGCGCCGAGCTCCAGACCGAGCAGTCGATCGATCTCGTCCACGCGCGCGGTCACCATGATGATCGAGACCGGGGCGCCTGATGCGCGCAGCGCCTTGCAGACTTCCAGCCCGTTCTTCCCCGGAAGCATGAGGTCGAGCAGGATCAGGTCCGTCCCGTGCGTGCGGACCCATTCGTCGACCTGATCGCCCCGGTGCAGCATCGAGACTTCGAAGCCTTCCTGCGCGAGGTAGTCGCGCAGGAGCGCGGCGAGCTTTTCCTCGTCTTCGACGATCAGGATGCGGTCAGTCATGGCCGTTCCATCCCCTGTGCGGAGGAAGCGCGATCTCGATCGTGAGGCCGCCCAGCGCGCTTGCCTTGGCCGTGAGAGTACCACGGTGGCCTTCGACGATGGCCCTCGCGATCGCCAGTCCCAGGCCCGAGCCGCCGCCCGCCCGGCTGCGCGAGCTTTCGACGCGATACAGCCGCTCGGTAAGCAGGGAAAGCTCTTCCACGGGCACGCCGGGGGCACTGTCTTCCCATTCGACGATCACTCGCCCGGCTGCGCGCCTCAACGTGATGGCGATCTTCCCGGGCGCATCGGTGTAGCGCACGCTGTTCTGGAGGAGGTTCGCGAACACCTGCGCGAGCCGCGTCTCGTCGGCGAGCACCATGGCCCCGTGCGCCAGATCGGTCTCGAGCGTGAGGCCGCGCTCCTCGATGGAGCGGCGCTGAACGTCGAGGACATCGGTGATCACTTCCGCCAGATCGACGGGCCCCTTGCGGTAGCTCAGCGCGCCCAGGTCCGACATGGAAAGGGTATGCAGGTCTTCGACGAGCCTCGCGAGCCGCGCCGCCTCGCCTATAAGCGACGCCACCGCCATCTGGTCGAGCGGACGCACGCCGTCTTCGAGCGATTCGAGCTCGGCGCGCAGCACGGAAAGCGGCGTGCGCAGCTCGTGGGCGATGTCCGCGATCCATTGCTGGCGCGCCTGGCGCGCGGCGGCGAGCGTTGCGGCGAGCGCGTTGAAGTCGCGCGCGAGCTGCGCCAGCTCGTCGTGCCCTTTCGCGTCGAGACGCACGTGGTAATTGCCGTGGCTGAGCGCGTTCGTCCCGCGCGCGAGCGCGTGGATTCGGCGGGTGAGCCAGTACGCGAGCCCCGCGCCCAGCGCGAGTGCCGCGACGAGCATGCCGATCGCGATCGAGCCGAACGTGATGCGCTGGCGCTCCACGTAAACGCGCTCGATCGATTCGATGATTTCGGGCCGCGGCACGTAGCCCAGGTGCCCCACCGTACTGCCGTCCACGACGATCGGCTTCAGCACCGCCGAGGCTGCGACGACGCGCGGTCCGATGAGCGATGTCCGTTCGGCATCGAAAAGCATGAGCCGCCGGCCGATCGTCAGGGGTGTGTCGCGCAACGGATCGGCCTTGGCGTCCGTGGGTGCGCCGGCCGGCGTACCCACGGACGCCGCGGGCAACCCCAGCGCCTCGCGTGACATCCGAATCCAGCGGTCGCGGTCGTTCGCGAGGGAAGACCAGCCGCCCTCGCGCAGGTACACGTCTTCCAGCCGGTCGACGAGGCGCTCGAGCCGAACCTCGTCGGCGCGCTCGAGGTATTGCACGAAGCCG
>Ga0326597_10010195_pt1 | contig 12545 bp, 9 predicted proteins | sample RVTome_12_FD_203789 | JGI IMG/M metagenome (GOLD analysis project Ga0326597, IMG submission 203789) | Soil microbial communities from uranium-contaminated site in the Upper Colorado River Basin, Wyoming, United States - RVT100D185 | ecosystem: Environmental > Terrestrial > Soil > Contaminated >... | reverse complement strand
CCTGCCGCGCCTGCCGCATCCGCCTGATCGACGCGAAACGGAGGTTCAGGAAAAGGGCGCCGCTGGCGCCCTTCTTTTCGTCTGGTAGGAGTAGAACTCTATGTGAAGGTGGGAGCGGGGGCCGCGGCCCCAGTGCTCACGGAACGCGGTGGGCGTCGCCGCGCTGCCAAGTTCAGCGTCAGTTATGGAGCCTGCAGACGCCGCAATGTCATCGAGCGACCTGCCGCTCGCGTAACTCGTCCAGGGTCTTGCAGTCGATGCACAACGTCGCAGTGGGCCGCACCTCGATCCGCTTGAGCCCTATCTCGACCCCGCACTTGTCGCAATACCCGTAATCCCCGCCGTCGATGCGCGCGATGGCCTCGTCGATCTTTTTTATCAACTTGCGCTCGCGGTCGCGATTGCGCAGTTCCGTCGCAATATCGGATTCCTGGCTGGCGCGATCGTTCGGATCGGCGAAAACCGTCGCATCCGCCTGCATCGTCTGCACCGTGCGATCAATATCCTGCGAAAGTTCGTTTTTCAGTATCTCCAGCATTTTGCGGAAGTGCGCGCGCTGCTTGGGATTCATGTATTGCTCGCCCTTTTTCGGGGTGTAGGGCGGTAAGGTCTTGTGCTGCAGTTCCAATTGAGCAAGCTCCAGTGCGAAAAAAACCAAGGCGTCTTGATACCAGAAATAAACATGTCGGGCAAGCGAAAACAGCCCTTCCTAGGGAGTTCGTTGAACTCGTCGCCTACGGGGCGTAGAATACCTGCCTTCTCGGGGTGTAGCGCAGCCCGGTAGCGCGCTTGCTTTGGGAGCAAGATGTCGGGAGTTCGAATCTCTCCACCCCGACCAGACATGGGCGAGCCTGGCTTACCGCAGAAGGCGCTTCATGCTTGGCAGAGTGCCCGTAGCTCAACCCGGATAGAGCACCAGCCTTCTAAGCTGGGGGTTGTGGGTTCGAGTCCCGCCGGGCACGCCATCTGCGCTAACGTAGCGGTGCTGGCGACAGGCGCCAGAGGTTGCTGGTTTCAGGTTTATAGTGGTGGCCGTAGCTCAATGGTAGAGTCCTGGATTGTGATTCCAGTTGTTGTGGGTTCGAATCCCATCGGCCACCCCATCAGTGCTATCGAAATCCCTACTCAGGGCGCGGCCGGCAATTGCTCCCGTGTTAGAAGAAAGACAGGGTCGCCGCTTGCGCTGGTCCGCGGCCAGGTGAACGGTATCATCGGGTAGGCGTGTTCCAGCACCTCCCTGTTGCTTCCGATTTCCACCACCAGTACGCCATTCGAAGAAAGACACCTTCGCGCATTGGCGAGAATACGGCGCACGAACGCAAGCCCGTCGCGGCCCCCGGCGAGCGCCGGACGCGGCTCGTGCTGGTATTCGCGCGGCAGCCGCGCCATCGCCCGCGCATTGACATAGGGGGGATTCGCGACGATAACGTCGTAGCGGGTGGTCCCGACTTCCGAGAACAGATCGGACCGGATCAGCTTCACCCGGCCTTGCAGCCTGTATAGCGCCATATTTTTCCGCGCGACGGCGAGCGCCGAAGGCTCGACATCCACTGCGTCTATCCGCGACTGAGGGAAATTGAGACCAAGCAGGACGGCAAGGCAGCCCGAGCCTGTGCACATGTCGAGCGCGCTTCGCACCTGCGCAGGGGACCGGACCCACGGTGCAAGTCCGACCCTGAGCAGTTCGGCGATGTGCGAACGCGGCACGATGACGCGCTCATCGACGTAAAAGCGATGCTCCCCGAGCCAGGCTTCGCGCAGCAGGTGAGCCAGTGGCTTGCGCGTGGCGATGCGCTCTTCGATCAAGGACTGGACGCGGCGGCGTTGCGCGGCGCTAAGAACGCGAGGCAGTGCCCCGCCGAGATCATCGTAGGGATGCCTTGCTACGTTCAGGAGCAGCCATGCGGCTTCGTCGTATGCATTGTCTGTGCCGTGGCCGAAGGCCAGTCGCGCACGCCTGAAGCACTGCTCGGCGTAGCGCAGCCAGTCGCCAAGCGTGGCGAGCCGCGACCGCTCGTCGTACTCGGATTCCCGGCGCGCCTGCGGCTTACGCGGCAAGCAGCTTTTCCAGAGTCCGCAGGTAGACGGCATGCAGCGCGTCGATGTCGTCGATGCGGATGTGCTCGTTCAGCTTGTGGATCGAGGCATTGACCGGACCGAGTTCCACGACCTGGCTGCAGATTTCAGAGATGAAGCGAGCGTCCGAGGTTCCTCCGGTAGTCGACACCTCAGGCAGGATGCCGACGATCTCCTGAATTGCGCTTGAGACCTTGTCGACCAGGTCGCCCCGCGGCGTCAGAAACGGCACGGCCGCAAGCGTCCAGTCGATGTCGTAGTCAAGTCCATGGCTGTCGAGCGTGGCATGCATGCGGCGCTTCAATTCGTCCGGAGTGCTTGCAGTCGCAAAGCGGAAATTGCACAGGACTTCCATTTCGCCGGGAATTACGTTGGCGGCGCCGGTTCCGGCATTGATGTTCGAGATCTGCCAGGTCGTAGGGGGAAAGTACTCATTACCGCGGTCCCATTCCACGGTGCCAAGTTCCGCAAGTGCCGGCGCCGCCAGGTGCACGGGGTTGCGTGCAAGATGCGGATAGGCCACATGACCCTGCACGCCTTTGACGCGAAGGCGGGCAGAGAGAGAGCCGCGGCGTCCGTTCTTGATGGTGTCGCCGAGCCGGTCCACCGACGTTGGCTCACCGACGATGGCATAGTCAATATGCTCGCCTCTAGCCTTGAGGAGTTCGACCACGCGTACCGTGCCCTCCAGTGCGACGCCTTCCTCGTCCGAGGTGATGAGCAGGGCGATCGAGCCTCGAGGATCGGGATGTCGATCCAGGAAAACCTCCACCGCCGTGACGAAGGCAGCGATCGAAGTCTTCATGTCCGCTGCACCGCGGCCGTAAAGCATGCCGTCGCGCTCGGTCGGAACGAACGGATCCGACAACCACTGGTCCAGAGGGCCGGTGGGTACCACGTCGGTATGCCCCGCGAAGCACACCAACGGCGCCGAGCGTCCGCGCCGTGCCCACAGATTGCTCACCTCGCCGCAGCGAATTCGCTCGATGCTGAAACCCAGCGGATCGAGTCGCTGGGCGAGTAAGTCCTGGCAACCGGAGTCCTCAGGGGTAATCGAGCGGTGCAGAATCAGCCCGCGCGCGAGCTGGAGCGTGGCGCTGTCCGCTCCGCGCCCGGCCATCAGTGATGCGCCTCGACTTCGCCGGTGTCAAGCTTGAAGCTGCTGAAGTCGCCGCTATCCCCGCTCGCCGCCTGCCTGGCTTCCTGAGCTTTTGCGCGCTGCGGGTCCTTGTCCTGTGCCTGCCTGATCGCGCTGCCGGCCTCGGTGTTATTGATCAGCCAGAGCAGATTGGTGGCCGAGTCGGCGTTGGCGAGGGCTTCGTCCTGACTGATTTTTCCGCTCAGGATCATGTTGAAAAGGCATTGCTCGAAGGTCTGGGAGCCGGGCGACAGACTTTTCTCCATTGCTTCCTTTATTTCGTTGATCTCGCCCTTACCCACGAGTTCCGAAATATGGCGCGTCGCGAGCAACACCTCGACTGCCGCATTGCGCTGGCCTTTCTTGTTGCGGATCAGCCGCTGCGAGATGATGCATTTCATGGTCGCCGACAGGTCCTCCAGTAGAGCAGGGCGGTTCTCCATCGGGAAAAAGCTGATGATCCGGTTCAGGGCGTGATAGCAATTGTTGGCGTGTAGCGTCGCCACGCACAGGTGCCCGGACTGCGCGTACTGGATGGCCGCCATCATCGACTCCTTGTCGCGCACCTCGCCGATCAGGATGCAGTCTGGTGCCTGGCGTAGGGCGTTCTTCAGCGCAATTTTGAAATCCAGCGTGTCGGTACCGACCTCGCGCTGGTTTACAATGCATTTCTTGTTCTGGAAAATGAACTCGACCGGATCCTCGATGGTGAGGATGTGGCCGGGCTTCTGCTCGTTTCGATAGTCGAGCATCGCGGCCAGGGTGGTCGATTTTCCCGAACCGGTGGCGCCGACCATCAGGATCAGGCCCCGCTTCTCCATGATGACTTCCTTGAGCACCTCGGGCACGCCCAGCGTACTTATCTGCGGAACTTCGCCCGGGATATAGCGCACGACCACGGCCTGCGTACCCTTCTGACGGAACGCGCTGATCCGGAAGTTGCCGATGCCGGGCATCCCGTAGGCCGTGTTGAGTTCCAGAGTTTCCTCGTATTCCTGCTTCTGCTTATCCGTGAGAACCTCGTAGAGCAAGGACTGAATACCGGGTCCATCCATGACTTGTTGGTTGACCGGGATGGCGACCCCGTTGATTTTTATGTTGATCGGCGCTCCACTGGACATGAATACGTCGGAGGCCTTCTTTTCCGCCATCAACTGGAACAGGCGTTTCATTGCGGACATGATTCGATCTCCCTATCGTCTGCGCCGGCGAAACCGGAACAAAGGTGTTGGTTATTGACCCTTCTTCTATCCCGTATCTTCCTGCCGTTGTGTCTATGCAACGGAAGCAAGATGCGAGAACGATATGAGAACCAATTTATTCGTCGGATTTGTCAACAAAAAACGTGTTATTGGACGAAGCTTGGACTATTGCCATTGCCCCGGAGGACCGGGCTAATCGCCGCGCAGCAGTTCGTTGATGCTGGTCTTGGCGCGCGTTCCCGCGTCCACTTGCTTGACTATCACGGCGCAGTATAGGCTGTATTTTCCGTCTGCCGATGGCAGGGATCCGGAGACCACGACCGAGCCCGCGGGCACGCGGCCGTACAGGATCTCGCCGGAAGCACGGTCCAGTATCTTGGTGCTCTGGCCGATGAATACGCCCATGGAAACTACGGAATTCTCCTCGACGATCACGCCTTCGACGATTTCCGAACGCGCCCCTATGAAGCAGTTATCCTCGATGATCGTAGGGTTGGCCTGCAACGGTTCGAGAACTCCTCCGATGCCCACGCCGCCGGACAGGTGCACGTTCGCGCCTATCTGCGCGCAGGAACCGACCGTGGCCCAGGTATCCACCATCGTGCCTTCCCCCACATAGGCACCGATGTTGACGTACGAGGGCATGAGCACGACGTTCTTTGCAATGAACGACCCGCGCCGCGCCACAGCGGGCGGAACCACCCGGAAGCCGCCCGAGGCGAAATCCTGGGCGCTGTAGGCGCCGAATTTTGTCGGTACCTTGTCGTAGTAGCAGGCCGAGGCGCCGGGCATGACGCGGTTGTCCTGGAGCCGGAACGAGAGCAGCACAGCTTTTTTGATCCACTGGTGAGTGGTCCAGCCGGCCGCGAACTTTTCGGCCACCCGCAGGCGGCCGGCATCGAGTTCGGCGATCACATGTTCAACCGCTTCGCGCAGGGGGCGGTCCGTAGTAGCAGGCGACAGCGCGGTGCGGTTATCCCATGCGCTGTCTATGATGGGCTGGAGTTCAGTCATGGTGGTCACAGTTGCCTGGAAAAAGTGGTGATGCGCCCGATCGCCTCTACGCAATCGGCGAGTGGCGCAACTAGGGCGACGCGGATAAAGTCCGCGCCGGGATTCTCGCCGTGGGCCTGGCGCGCAAGAAAACTGCCCGGCACGACCAGGACACTGCACCTGCGATAGATCTCGCGCGCGAACTCGGTGGCGGCGATAGGCGTGCGCATCCAGTAATAGAAGCCGCCCTGCGGCATCGCGGCCGCGAGCGGGGCTTCAATTAGGGCGAGCGTCGCAGCGAATTTCTCTGCATATAGCCTTCGGTTTTCACGAACGTGGATCTCGTCCCTCCACGCGGCGGTGCTGGCCGCCTGCACGGCAGGACTCATGGCGCTTCCGTGATAAGTGCGGTACAGCAGGAACGCCTTGAGCAGCGCCGCATCGCCGGCCACGAACCCGGAGCGCATTCCCGGGACGTTGGACCGTTTGGACAGGCTGGAAAACACGACTAGGCGCGGGAAATCGCTGCGGCCGAGCTGGTTCGCCGCTGCCAAAGCGCCCAGGGGAGGGTGTGCTTCGTCGAAATAGAGTTCCGAGTAGCACTCGTCGGAGGCGATTACGAAGCCGTATCGGTCGGAGAGGTCGAACAGCTGGCGCCACTCTTCCAGATCCATCACACGGCCGGTGGGATTCGAAGGCGAGCACGTGTAAAGCAGCTGCGTGCGCTTCCATACAGAATCGGGCACCGCCTGATAATCGATTACGAAGCCGTTTGCGGCCGTAGTGTTGACGAAAAAGGGGCTGGCGCCGGCCAGCAGGGCTGAACCTTCATAGATCTGGTAGAAGGGATTGGGACAAATGACAGCCGGCTCACTGCGGCTCGGATCGATCACGGTCTGTGCAAACGCGAACAGCGCCTCGCGCGAGCCATTGACCGGCAGCACCTGGGTTGCGGCATCGATCACAGCCAGGCCATGGCGGCGAACCAGCCAGTCCGCAATTGCCTGGCGCAGTTCCAGGGAGCCTGCTGTCGCAGGGTAGCTCGCCAGTCCCTTCAGATTTTCTGTCAAGGCGCGTTCGATGAACGGGGGCGTAACGTGTCTGGGCTCGCCGATCGACAGGTTGATTGGCGAATAACCAGCGTCGTGTTCGACGCCCGCGTAGAGCGCACGCAACCTTTCGAACGGGTAGGGTTGCAGTTTTGCGAGGTTGGGATTCACGCGTACTGGATGGGGCAGGATCCGCAGAGCGACGAATTATAGCGTCGCAAGATGCACCGCGTCGTTCAACATCGCTCGGGTGCAAGAAGTAGGGGACCGCACGGTCTCCGGCGCGCAGGGTGCGACGGGCAGTGCCGGATCAAAGCTTGCTGCCGGAGGCCCCGTCATCCAGCGGCAACGAGATCCACTGCGCGCACTTCCAGCCTCGTTTTCGGTGCTCGGCAACAACCGTGGTGAAGATGCCGCCGCGGACGAAAAACTTCGCACAGACACGCATGAATCGCGGCGCCACAGCCCGTACCAGATCATCGAGAATCCGGTTCGTGACCGCCTCGTGGAACGCACCCTCGTTGCGAAATGACCAGATATAGAGCTTCAGGCTCTTCAATTCAACGCAACGCCGGTCGGCGATGTAGTCGAGCGTGATGGTTGCGAAATCGGGCTGCCCGGTCATCGGACACAGGCAGGTAAACTCCGGAATATGCATGTGAATCAGGTAGTCGCGTGCTGGATTCGGATTTGGAAAGGTATCCAGTTTGCGGTTCGGCTTGCTTGGCATGGCGTCCCGACTGCGGCGGCGAAAATGTTATTATAGGCGGGAGCATTCGCTGTTCGTGATCCTGTTCCGGCGCCCGCCGGTTTTCTTTTATGTAGACGCGTTGGAACGTGCGCCTCACCCACTTAAAGCTCTCCGGATTCAAGTCGTTCGTTGACCCAACGTCGATCAGTGTGCCTGGCCGTCTCGTCGGCGTCGTGGGTCCGAACGGTTGTGGCAAATCGAACATCATCGACGCAGTGCGCTGGGTGCTGGGCGAATCCAAAGCCTCCGCCCTGCGGGGCGAGTCCATGCAGGACGTGATTTTCAACGGCACTTCGCTGCGCAAACCGGTGGCGCGCGCGAGCGTTGAACTGGCTTTTGACAACAGCCTGGGCAAGGCCGCGGGGCAGTGGTCCGAGTACGCCGAGATCTCGGTAAAGCGGGTGCTGCAACGCGATGGCGAGTCCTCCTACTTCATAAACAACATCCATGTCCGCCGCCGCGACATCCAGGACATTTTTCTCGGTACGGGACTGGGGCCGCGTGCCTACGCGATTATCGAGCAAGGCATGATTTCCCGCATCATCGAGGCCAAACCCGAAGATCTGCGGGTCTTTCTCGAGGAGGCCGCGGGTATATCCAAATACAAGGAGCGGCGCCGAGAAACCGAGCACAGACTTGCGGACACCCGGGAAAACCTCGCTCGGGTCGACGACATCAGGGTGGAACTGGGAACCCAGATCGAGAAGTTGGAGAAGCAGGCCGAGGTCGCGCGAAAGTATAACCAACTCAACGCCGAGCGCCTGCAAAAGCAGAGTCTGCTGTGGCTCCTGCGCCGCAATGAAGCGCAAAGCGAGACCCAGCGCCACACGCTTGAAATCGCACGCAACGGCACCGAACTGGAGGCGGAGACCGCGCGGCTGCGCGAAATCGAGAGTCAGTTAGAGAAATCGCGTGTCGAGCATTATGCCGCCGGCGATGCGCTCAGTGCAGATCAGGCGGCACTCTTCAGTGCTAATGCCGAAGCGTCGCGCCTGGAGGCGGAGCTTCGTCATGTGTCTGAGATGCGCCAGCGCCTGGAGTCACAACTTGCGCAGTTGCGCGCGCAACAGGAAAACGGCGCCCGCCAGGAAGCCGAACTTCGGGACGCGGCCAACATGTGGCAGGCACGCGTGGTCCAGGCGAGGGAGCGCGGGACGGCCGCTGCGGTGCGCCTCGAGGAGGAGACGCAGCGCCTTGCGCAGTCCGAGCAGGCCCACTGGGACGCACAGTCGCGCCTTGCCGAGCAGCGCGGGGCAATCGCGGAAGTCGAGCGCGCAATCCAGCTTGAGCAGGCACACGTTGCACACTCGGGCCGGATGCTCCAGCGGTTGCTCGAGCGCGAGGAGCGGCTGCTTGCGGAGCGCGCGCAACTGGTGGCCCCGGATTCCGCACAGATCGAACAAATCGATCAGAATCTCGCGCAGAGCAGTGAAGAGTTGCTCCGGCAGAGCGAGGTTCTGGCACAAGTTGAGGGTGCACGCGCCGGCGTTGAGTCCAGCCGCGCGACTGCACAGACTCGACTTCAGCTGCTCGAGCGGGAGCATTCAGCAATCGATGCGAAGCTGATGACCCTGCAGAAAATTCAGAGTCAAGTGGAAGAGAACGGCCAGATTCACGGCTGGATCGAGCGCCACCAGCTGAGTGCGCATTCCCGGCTGTGGCAGCAGATTCGGGTCGAGCCTGGTTGGGAGTCGGCGGTGGAGTCGGTGTTGCGTGAGAAGCTGCACGCGCTGCAAATTGACGGCCATGAAGCACTGCAGCGCCTGATCAACGATCCGCCTCCGGCCAAGGTAAGCGCCTTCACGGAGGGCGAACCTGAGACGCTGTCGCACGCGTATGGCCTGCGCCCCCTGGCGGAGCTGGTAACGCCGATGGAGCCCGGGGCGGGCGCGGCGCTCGCCTCTTGGCTGCACGATTGTTACGCGGTCGAGGGCGCACCGGCACTGGCGATTCGGCTGGAACTGCATTCGCGGGTGGTGCTGGTCAATCGCGACGGACATCAATTCGGGCGCCATGGCGTGACGTTTCATGCGCCGGACCCATCGGATACGGGAATTCTGGCTCGCCAGCGGGAAATCGAGTCGCTTAGCGCCGACGAGCGAACCATGAACGCGGATATCGGATGTGCCCGGCAAGCCCTATCGGGTCTTGAGCAGGCGCTCGCGGAACACGATCAAGGGCTTGCCGCGCTGCGCGCCGCAGGCGCTGCGCTGCGGCAGCGTCACCACGAGCGCCAACTCGAGCACGTAAAGTTGATTCAGGGGCAGGAACGCTATGCCGAACGCAGCAGGCAGATCGAGAGCGAACTCGCGGAGATCGGCCAGCAAAAGGCAGCCGAGGAATCCGCGCGCGCTACTTCGGACAAATTGCTGGCCGAGCATGGCTTGGCGCTGGCGGAGTTCAATGCGAATCTGCTGGGTGTCCAGGCCGCCTACGATGCGGCCGGCCACGCGCTCGAGGCACAGCGCCGGGCGTTGCAGCAGGCCGAGCGCGAGGCACAGGAAACCGCATTTGCGGTAAAGGAGTGCGAGAACAAGATTGGCGAGATTGATCGCTCGTTGCAGTCGCTTCTCGATCAGTCTTGCGCAGGCAGGGAACAGATTGAGGCGATACTGGGTGAACTTGCCGGTATTCACGACGAAGGATTGAAGGTTTCGCTGCAGCAGGCGCTGCAGACTCGTCTGGACTGCGAGCAGACGCTTTCGGCCGCGCGTGCCCGGCGGGAAGAAGCGGCGAACCAGCTTCGAACTGCGGAGGCATCGCGCCTTGCATGCGAGCAGAAACTGCAGCCGTTGCGGGATCGAATCGGCGAACTGCGCCTGAAGGAACAGGCAGCGCGTATGATCTGCGAACAGTTTGCCGCGCAGCTGACAGAAGCCGGCGCGGACGAAGTTGAATTGGTGGCCATGTTGAGGGGAGGGCAACGGGCGGCTCCGCTGCAAGGCGAGATTACGCGCCTGACCAATGCCATCACGGAACTGGGAGCGATCAATATGGCGGCGCTCGAGGAACTGGTGACAAGCCAGGCGCGCAAACAGTTTCTTGACGCCCAGGCTGCAGATCTAACCGAGGCGCTGCAGACTCTGGATGGGGCGATTCGCAAGATCGATCGGGAGACGCGGGAATTGCTAAAGTCGACCTTCGACTCCGTCAACGAACATTTCAGTCGCCTGTTCCCCGCCCTGTTCGGTGGCGGCGAAGCACGCCTTATCATGACGGGGGAGGAGATTCTTGATGCCGGGGTACAGGTGATGGCGCGGCCGCCCGGCAAAAAGAACACCACCATTCACCTGCTTTCCGGCGGCGAAAAGGCGCTTGCGGCAATTGCGCTGGTATTCTCGATGTTTCAGCTCAATCCTGCACCGTTCTGCCTGCTGGACGAAGTCGATGCACCCCTGGATGACGCCAACACGGAACGATTTTGCGACCTGGTGCGCAAGATGTCGCAGCAGACCCAATTCGTGTTTATCAGCCACAACAAGCTCACGATGGAGATGGCCAGTCAGCTGGTCGGCGTCACAATGCAGGAGCAGGGTGTCTCCCGCGTCGTCGCGGTAGACATCGGCGAGGCGTTGAAACTCACCGAAGAGGCCGTGGCATGAGCAACCGATCAGGGGCCGCCGAAGGGCGGAACTGGAACCCCGGCGCGAGCCGCGAACCTGACCCCGTAGGCGGCCGACTGAGGCCGGCGGCCCGGTGCGTCCGAACTCGGGTCGCGTCCTCGTCCCGGGGGGTCTGCTCCGACTCGCCGGCTGCCCCGCGACGCGGCGATGCGAGCGCGGCGAATGCCGCCAACGGCCGACGGGGAGGCGCGCAATGTCAGACGAATTCTTCGGAGGAGGCGCAATGAGCGATCTCCAGATTGGATTGCTTGCGGTCGGCGCAGTGGTGGTAATCGCTGTGCTTGCCTACAACAAGTGGCAGGAGGCCAGGTACCGGCGCGAGGCCGAACGCAGTTTAGGGTCGCGTCACGATGACACATTGCTGGCAACCGCGGGAAGTCTCGCCACGGCGGCGCCTTCGAAGACGACCCTACGTTCTCACGGCGCGCCCGTCGGTGAGCGCATCGAGCCAACGTTCGACGGCCAGGGCGCAGGCCCGGCCCCGATCATACGCCCAACCTCGGACGAGGCGACGCTTTCCGATTCGATCGACTTCATCGTGACGGTGGATGCATCGGCAGATACGGATGGCGGCGCGCTGATCGACGCGGCGGCCGCAGCGTTGGCAGGATTTTCTAAGCCGCTGCGACTGGAAGGTTTCCATGAGACAGAGTCCAAATGGGAACAACTTCGCCGGGACACTCGTTACACACTGATGCGTGCCGGGCTCCAGCTCGTCAACCGGCAGGGACCGACAAATGACGGCGAATTGGCGAAGTTTTGCGCAGGGGTGCGACAGGCGGCGGCGGGGGCGCTGGTTACGGTACCTGACCGTGGCGAAGCCGCAGCGCGCGCGACTGAACTCGACAAATTCTGCGGTCAAGTCGATATTCTGATTGCAATGCATGTCATTGCCACGGCCACGCCGTTTGCCGGGACCAAAGTCCGGGCGCTTGCCGAGGCCAACGGACTTCGGCTGGACGACGACGGGCGTTTTCGCCGTCGCGACGACGAGGGTCGCGTGCTTTTCGAGATTGTCAGCATGGATGCGAAGCCTTTTCACGTCGATACTTTGCGCTCGACGTCGATCCCCGGTCTCACGCTCGAACTCGACGTGCCGCGCACGCCCGACCCGGTACGCGCATTCGAACAGTTTCGCGATCTGGCGCAAAAGCTCGCCGAGGCACTCGATGCCAGCATTGTTGACGAGAAGCGTTCACCGGTTTCGGCGGCTGCTTTCGACCACATCTCCGCACAGATCCAGGCGGTAGAACGCGCCATGACTGCCCGCTCAATCTCCCCCGGCACGCCATCGGCCCTGCGCCTGTTTTCCTGACTGCCATGCCGGCAGCGAGCATTACCGATCGCGTGCACCAATTGCGTGCGCAGATCGAGCACCATAACTACCGCTACTACGTGCTCGATGACCCGGAGGTAGCCGACGCGCAGTACGACTTACTGTTTCGGGAACTCGTTGAGATAGAAACAGACCATCCCGAGATGGTGACGTCGGATTCCCCCACGCAGCGTATCGGGGCGCCGCCGTTGGCTCAGTTTGTTTCGGTGTCGCACCGCACGCCCATGCTTTCACTCAATAACGCCTTCTCGGAAGAGGAGGTCACGGCATTCGACCGGCGCGCGCGCGAGGGCTTGGGAATGGATACGGTCGAGTATGTCGCCGAACCGAAGTTTGACGGGCTGGCGGTGAATTTGCACTACCAGCGCGGGAACTTT
>Ga0326597_10010194_pt1 | contig 12545 bp, 6 predicted proteins | sample RVTome_12_FD_203789 | JGI IMG/M metagenome (GOLD analysis project Ga0326597, IMG submission 203789) | Soil microbial communities from uranium-contaminated site in the Upper Colorado River Basin, Wyoming, United States - RVT100D185 | ecosystem: Environmental > Terrestrial > Soil > Contaminated >... | reverse complement strand
GCCCGGGAGCGACGCCATGAAGACGAACGACTTCTTCGCCCGGCTGCGCGACGTCGGCCTGCGAGGGTTCTCGGCCACCCGCCGCGGTCTGGCGGCCGCGCTCGGGCTCGGCCGGCGCGCGCTGCTGCGCGCCCGCTCGAGCGAGCGCGCACGGCGCTGGAAGCGGCCGATGCTGCGCGCGCTGCGCGTCACGGCCGGCGCCGCCATCCTGGCGCTGATCGCCGTCCTGGCCGGCAGCGTCTGCTTCGAGCGCGTGATGCCCGGCACGGTCGGCGTCAAGCAGGCCAACTGGGGCTCCGGCATCGAGGAGCGCGACTACCCTCCCGGGCTGTACTTCGGCCCGCCCGGGCTCTCCACCTGGCACCACCTGGACGCGCGCACGCGTTTCGTGACCTTCGCCCCGGGGGCGGAGGGCGGCGCGTACCCGCCGCTCGAGCTGCGCACGGCCCAGGGGAACACGGTCGAGATCGCCGCCACGGTCCCGTACGGGATCGTGCCGGGGCGCGCCCACCGCATCGTGGCCGACGGCAAGAAGCTGGGCCACGAGCTCTCGATCAAGTCCACGATCGAGAGGGTCCTGCAGCGGGAGCTGGCCCTGCTCGAGGTGGTCGAGTACTTCGACGTGGACAAGCGCCTGGAGCTGTGCGAGCGCGCCCTCGCCAGGCTCAACGCGGAGCTCGACGCCCACCACGTGGCCGCCGAGCGCATCCTCGTCAGCGGCTTCCTCTTCCCGAGCACCTTCGAGCTGAAGATGCAGGACGAGCAGCTCGCCAGCCAGACCGTGCGCACGAACGCGGTCCTCGCGCGCCTCAAGGCGCGCAAGCTGGAGAACGCGTTCGTGGCGCAGGAGCTGGCCCGCGCGGAGCAGTCCCTGGGCGCCGAGCTCGCGGCCGAGTTCGCGGCCCAGCAGCAGGTGGCCCACTACGCGATCGAGGGGCAGAAGGTCGAGAACCAGCGCTTGACCCACGACCTGGAGGTCGAGAAGAACGAGTTCCTGGCCCGTCTCACGCGTGAGTTCCAGGCTGCCAGGATCGAGGAGCGCGATCGGCCGCTGGCCCTGCAGAAGCAGCAGAACGCTACCGCGGCCCTGGCCCTCGGGCAGGAGGTGCTCGACCTGGCGGGCGAGCTCGGGCGCGCCTTCGAGGCAGAGCGCCTGGCCCTCGGAGTCGATCGTCTGGAGGCGCAGCGCCGCGCCAACAAGCTCACGGGACTGGCGCTCGAGCGCGAGGGGCAGGAGCTGGCGGCCGAGCTGGCCCTCTCCCTGGCCGGGGAGCGCGCGCTGCAAGAGGACGCGCTGCTCGCCGTCCAGCGCGAGGCCCAGGAGCAGGAGAGCCGCATCGAGCGCGAGTCCGCCACCGCGGTCGCCCAACTGGTCGTCGAGGGCGAGCAGGCGCGGCAGGCCGCCGAGGCCCTGCGCGAGGAGCTGCGCGCGGGCATCCTGGCCAGTCCTGGCGGGCGCATCTGGCTGGCGCGCGAGGCGGCGAGCAACCTGACCATCCAGCGCGTGACGCTCGATGCCAACGACCCGCGCGTGCCCTCCGTGCTCGACCTCGACGCCCTCGTGAAGCTCCTGGTGGGGGAGGAGCAAGGCGACTAGAGGGCTCCCTGCAGCTCGTCAGTCGTCCCCGTCGCTCCCTTCTCCCCCTGCGCCCGACGCGTAGCCCAGGGCCTCGAGCTCGGCGCGCTGCGCGTTCGAGAGGCGCACCTCGCTCGGCGGCCCGAAACGCTCGCGCAGGCGCTCGCCGGCGGCGCGCTGCTCGCCGAGCAGGCGCTCCAGGCGCTCGACCACCTGCGGGTGCGCGCGGCCCACGTTCCTGGTCTCCCCCGGATCGGCCTCGAGGTCGAACAGCCAGCGGCGCGGTCCATCCCGTTCGGCGACGAGGCGCCAGCGCTCGGTGCACACGGAGAGGAGGTGCCCGCGCACCTCGATGGCGCTGTTCGCCTGGCTGAAGGCGGGCGCCTCGCTCAGGGTGCCCGCCAGGAGCGGCACGACGCTGCGCCCCTGGAGCGCGAGACGCCCCGGGTCTCCGCCCAGCAGCTCGACCACGGTCGGCAGCACGTCGATCGAGCGCACGAGCGGGCGGATGCGCCGCGGCTCCAGTGCCAGGTGCGGCGCGCGCACGATCAGCACGGTGCGCAACACGACGTCGGAGAGCAGCGCGCCGTGTCCGACCTCGCCGTGCTCGCCGAGCGACTCGCCGTGGTCGCTCGTGATCACGATCAGCGTGTCCTCCCTCAGCCCGAGCTCGTCCAGGGCGTCCAGCAGCCGCTGCAGCTCCCGGTCGGCGTAGGCGATCTCGGCGTCGTACAGATCGCTGATGAAGCCGACCAGCGGGTCCTTCATGTCGAGCGGGATGTACTCGCCGCGGGCGCGCAGCGCGCGCTCCAGCTCCTGCGGCCGGGCCACCGGGCCGGCGCACGAGAGGTCGCAGTGGTAGCGGTGGCGCGCGACGGTGGACCACTCCGCGCCGTCCAGCTCGCCTGCCCGGGCCCAGGTCGCGAGGGCCGAGCCGAGCGCCTCGCGCTCCGCTTGCGCGTCCCAGGAGGGCCGCATCAGCTCCAGGAAGCCGGGCTCGGGCTGGTAGGGGTAGTGCGGCTCGTAGGTGTGGAAGAAGAGCAGGAAGGGCCGCGTCGCCGTCCGCAGCCAGGCCACGCTGCGCTCGACGTTCTGCTCCAGGCGGCTCGGGTGCAGCTGGTTCGAGACGTTGGACTCGTCGTCGCCGGGGTTGCGCGGGTAGACGTCGAAGCCCTGGTCGAGGCCGAAATCGCCCTTGGCGTAGCCGCCCTCGGTGAAGGCCGCCGTGGCGTAGCCTTGGGCGCGCAGGATCTCCGCCAGGGTGGTGACGCCCGCGCTCATGCGCAGCGGTTGCGGAAAGCTCTCGACCTGGTGCACGTCGGGCTGGAGCCCGGTCATCAGCGAGACCAGCGCCGGCGCCGTCCAGGGCGCCGCACTCTGCGCGTTCTCGAAGACGAAGCCCTGCGCCGCCAGCGCGTCGATGTGGGGCGAGGTCGCCCGCTCGTAGCCGTAGCAGCCGAGGCGGTCGGGCCGCAGGGTGTCGAGCACGATCAGGACCACGTTCGGGGCGGGATCGGCCCAGCGCGACGGAGCCTCCGGCCCACAGGCGAGCTGCGACAGGCAGAGGGCGGCCAGGGAGAGCGCGCGGGCCTGGACGCGGAACCTGGACCCATGGTGCTCGCGCCGGTCGACTCGTCCACAGCGCAGCCGCCAGGCGTTGGTCGTGGGGCATCCGTGAGGCTGCATCCTGCTCATCCCGCTCGACCTCTCAGCCTCCCCGCCGTTTCTTGCGCAGCGCCAGCAGCTCCGAGGCGATCTCCTCGATCGGCTTGCGGGTGACGTTGATCACCGACCACTCGGGGTGCCGCGCGTAGATGTCGCGCGCGTGCATCAGCTCGACGCGGATGTGCTCGTAGTCGTCGTACTCTCCCAGTTGACCCCCCAGGTGCTCAGAGCGGATCTTGCGCAGCTCGGCCAGGGCCGCCACGTTGGTGTCCAGGCCGAACACCTTCCGCGCGGGCAGCCGGTAGAGGATCTTCGGCAGGTCCCTGCCCATCACGATCGGAACGTTGGCGCTGAACCAGCCCTTGAAGGCCAGGTAGATCGAGAGCGGCGTCTTGAAGGTCCGCGACACTCCGAGCAGCACGATCTCCGCCTTGCGCAGCTCCTCCACCCGGTTCCCGTCGTCGTGCCTGATGGCGAATTCCATCGTCTCGATGCGGCGGAAGTAGTCCTTGTTGAGCTGCTGGAAGAGACCGGGCTTCTCGGCGGGGGTCGCGCCGAAGCGGTTGGAGAGGCGCGCCAGCAGGGGACCCATCAGGTCGATGGTCTCGACGTTGTGCTTGCGGCCGTGGCGCAGCATCAGGTGGCGGACCTCGTCCGTCACCAGCGTGTGCACGATGCAGGCGCCCCGCTGCGCCGCCTCCTGCACGACCCGCAGGACCTTCTTCTCGTCGCGGACGAGCGGGCGCAGCTCTATCTCGACCGGCAGGCCTTCGAACTGGGTCAGCGCGGAATCGAGGGCCTGCCTGGCCGTGCGGCCGGTGCCGTCGGAGACCACGAGTATCCTGTGCATCACGCCCCCTCCGGCCCCCGATTATCGCCTCGTCGCCGCGCGGGACGGCGTCCTATCCCCGGATCTGCGGCGCCCCGCGACCCCGCCACGCGGCTGAGGCTCGAAGAGCGCTCGCGTCACGCTCCGCTGCTGGACGTCGAAACGCGCGCGAGCTACGATTCTCCCGGGGCCCGCGTCAGCGGGCTCCTCTTTCGCGCGCGCAGGGGCTCCGAGAGGGACCAGGTGGCAGCGGGCAGATGATTCAGCGCACGGGACTCGGGTGGATCGCCGCAGGCGTGCTCGCGGCGGGGGGCTGCGTCGCGCTGCTGGTGCTCCGCCCGGTCCTCTGGTCTGGAGGCGCCAGCGCGCCCGAGCGCTTCGACCAGGTCGGGCGCGAGGTCGCCTTCCTGGAGGTCTCGAGAGCGGCCGGCCTGACCCACACGCACCACAAGGTGCAGCTCGACCCGCGACTCGAGCCGATCATGCCCTGGATGGCGAGCGTCGGCGCGGCGGCGGCCGCCGCCGATTACGACGGCGACGGCTGGGTGGACCTGTACGTCACGCAGTCCCGCAAGGGCGTCGCCAACCACCTCTACCGCAACCGCGCCGACGGCACCTTCGAGGACGTCGCGCGGACGGCCGGCCTGGCCGATGTGAACGACCAGGGCGGGGCCAGCATGGACTGCGTGTGGGGCGACTACGACAACGACGGCCGGCCCGACCTGTTCGTCGTGCGCTGGGGGCGCGACCGCCTCTATCACAACGAAGGTGACGGCACGTTTCGTGAGGTGACGGCCGAGGCCTTCGTCGACGAGACCGGCGCGCCCGGGTCGCCCTGGGCCAACGGCTGCGCCGCGATCTGGATCGACTACGACGGCGACGCGCTGCTCGACCTGTACGTCGGGAACTACTTCGCGCCCCAGGATCTGTGGCAGCTCGAGCACACGCGCATCATGCACGACAGCTTCGAGCGCTCGCGCAACGCCGGTCGCAACTCGATGTTCCACAACAACGGCGACGGCACCTTCACCGACGTCGCGGCCCGGCTCGGGCTCGACGACCCCGGCTGGACCCTGAGCGTTGGGCACGGCGACGTCGACAACGACGGCTGGCCCGACATCTACTGCGCCGACGATTTCGGCTCGGACCAGCTCTTCCTCAACAACGGCGACGGGACGTACCGCGACGTCACCGACAGGGCGCTGGGGGGCGACACGCGCAAGGGCATGAACGTCGATTTCGGGGACTTCGACGCTGACGGCTGGCTGGACATCTTCGTGACGAACATCACGACCGCCGAGTACCTGCGCGAGTGCAACATGATGTGGCACAACCGCGCGCTGGACGCGCAGGGCGTGCCCCTGTTCATGGACGAGTCGATCGGGACAGGGACCTGCGACGGCGGCTGGGGATGGGGCGCGCGCTTCTTCGACTTCGACCACGACGGCGATCAGGACCTGGTGGCGCTGAACGGCTTCATCACGGCGGGGGAGGGAAGCTACTGGTTCGATCTGGCGTCCTGGACGGTCACCGGCGACGACGTGACCGACGCGCTGAACTGGCCGCCGATCGGGGACCGCAGCTTCTCCGGCCGCGAGGCCACGCGGCTGTGGCGCAACGACGGCCAGGAGTTCTTCGTCGAGATCGCCGCGCGCGCCGGCGTCGACGACCGCGGGGACGGCCGCGGAGTGGTGACCTTCGACTACGACGGCGACGGCGACCTCGACCTGTACATCGCCAACCAGGGACAGGCGCCCTCGCTGTACCGCAACGAGGTCGGCGCTGCCGGCAACTGGCTGATGGTGCAACTGATCGGCAGGCCGGAGTCCGGCTCGAACCTCGACGCGATCGGCGCGCGCGTCACGCTCGTGACCTCGCAGGGCGCGCAGATCCGCGAGCTCGACGGCGGCAACAGCTACGCCGCACAATCGGATCGGCGCCTGCACTTCGGGCTGGGCCAGGCCTTCGCCGTGGGCACGCTCGAGGTGCGCTGGCCGTCGCGCCGCGTGCAGGTGCTGCGGGACGTGCGCGCCAACCAGGTCCTGGTGGTCGAGGAGCCGGCCGAGCTGCCCGCGGTCGCGTCGCTGGTGCCCAGCGAGCACCGCGCCGCGCCACCGCCGCCCGCGCCGGAGCGCGAGCCCGAGGTCTCGATGTCGCCGCAAGAGCGGGACGCGCTGCTCTCCTCGCTCGAAGGCCGCGTCGGCGCTCGGCCGGAGGACATGGTCCTGGCGAGCAGATACCGCGCGCGCTGCGTGGAGCTCGGCCAGCACCAGCGCTCCCAGGCCTTCTTCGAGACTCTGGTGCAAGGACACCCGGCCGTGCCCAACGTCCGCTTGCAGCTCTCCGCGGCCTACATCGACAAGATCCCGACCTGCGGTGGAATGGCCGCCGTGGTCTCGAAGGGCACTCTGGCCCGCAAGTCGCTCGACCAGCTCGACCTGCTGGTCGAGGCCGACCCGAGCTGGTGGCCCGCGCTGTACTCGCGCGCCACGAACCACCTGCACTGGCCGCGCGCCCTGCGTCACTCCGATGAGGCCGCGCGCGACTTCCGCGCCTGCATCGAGCTCCAGAGCGCCGCCGGAAGCGCCGCCGCGCGCAGCTACCACGCGCGCGCCTTCGTGGGCCTGGGAGACGCTCTCGCGAAGGCGGGCGACTTCGCCGCCGCGCGCGCGGCCTGGGACGAGGGGGTGAGCCTCTTCCCGAGCGACTCCGGCCTGGCCGCGCGAGCTCGACTGAAGTCCGCGGCCGAGGCGCTCGCATTCGTCGAGGGCGTGCGCAACCTCGAGCAGCAGATCGACACGGACTACTCGTTCCTGATGCTGCCTTGAGGGAGGCTCCGTGACAGGTTCGACATGAGCTCGGCCATGGCCTGGATGCGACGTCGCGCCTTCGGAATCAACCTCGAGCTGGCGCTGCGGCCCTTGAGTCGCCTGCCCGCGAGCTGCCGCGAGCGAGGGCGGCTGGAGGCCGTGGTCGAGACGTTCATGAGCGGATACCACGCGGCGCTCGAGCAGCGCGACGGCCCGCGCCTGGCCCGCAGGCTGACGGACGTCGAGGCGGCCGCGCGCGGCTTCGCCTTCGAGGGAGCTGCGATGGCGCTGCGCCTGGTGGACGCCTTCGTTCCGCCTTCGCGCCGGCGGCTGGCGTCGTTCCTGGCCGGGCCCGGCGCCCCACACGCCTACATGGTGCTCGTGGGCGCGGGCTGGGCGCTGGCGCGTCTGCGGCGGCCGCTCGAGCGGCAGCTCGTTCGCTTCGACCCTCTGCTGCGCTGGCTCGTCAGCGACGGCTACGGGTTCCACCAGGGCTTCTTCCGGGAGGGGGCGGCGCCCGCCGGCCTCGACGGGTACGCGCGCCGCGCCTTCGACCAGGGGCTCGGGCGCAGCGTGTGGTTCACGGCCGGCGCGGCGCCCGAAGCCGTGCGCGAGCGCGTCGATGGCGATCCCGCGCACAGGCGGCCCGACCTGTGGAGCGGCGTCGGGCTCGCCTGCGCCTACGCGGGTGGGACCGACGCCGGCGAGACGGAGGCCCTGCTCGACGCGGCCGGGGAGCACGCCGCGCACTTCGCGCAAGGCGTCGCCTTCGCCGCGGCCGCCCGCGATCGGGCCGGGAACCCGGCCCCGCACAGCGAGGACGCCTGCCGCCGCGTGTGGGGGCGGAGCGGGGCGGACGTCGCCGCCATCGCCGGCGAGGCGGCGCGCAACCTCCCGCCCGACGGGCAGGAGCCGGCCTACGAGGAATGGCGCCGCCGCGTGCGCGCCCGGTTCTGCCAGGACGTGGGCCGTGTGGCATCGCCGTAGGACCCCGCCGAACGGGCCACGCTGCGCCTGCGCGCGCCGTGCCTCACCAGGCGGCTTCTTCAAGGGGCTCCCGGCTTCCTGCCCGTCGAGGCGAGTCGCGTCTTCGGCGCGATGGTCGTGCACGCCGTCCGCGGACTGTTCCCCGGCCCGGCGGCCTCGTGCATGCTGTGCGCCCGGGCGCCGGCCGCGCCCGCGCTGCATCCACCCACCGTGCCCGCCCCCGTGCCCCGCCAGGAAGTCTGATGCCCGCCTACGAGTACAAGCACGTCGTCGCGTTCGAGGAGACCAGCCTGATCGGCAACGTGTACTTCTCCAACTACCTCATCTGGCAGGGGCACTGCCGCGAGCGCTTCCTGCACGACCACGCGAAGGAGATCGTGGGCCGTCTCCTGGGCAAGGAGCTGGCCTTCTTCACGCGTAGCTGCTCGTGCGAGTTCATGGGCGACTGGGGCTTCACGGCGCTCGACGAGGTGGCGATCCACATGTGGCTGCGGAAGTTCCGCGGCGGCCGCATGACGCTCGAGTTCGAGTACCTCGCCGCGAGCGGGAACGGGACCCCGGTCGCGCGCGGGTTCCAGGAGGTCGCTTGCAAGGCCAGCACGTCCGGCGGCTGGGTGCCGGCGCCCTTCCCGGCGTCGCTGGTGCTGGCGCTCAAGAAGTTCGCGGACACGCCCGAGCTGCAGGCAGCCCTCGACGACGCGCTCGAGTTCCAGCGCGACGCCGGCCAGTGAGCGCTCGCGCCGCCGCCCCGCGCCCGGCGCCGGCGCGCGGCGCGGGAGCTCCCCGAGCCGAGTGCGCTCAGCGCGGGCTGAAGCCCGCAACCCAAGGGAAGGACTCGGCCCGCGCTGATCCTGTTGGCGGGGGAGGCGGACCCTCCCCCGCACCGGCCGCGACACGCGGCCTCCCCCTCCTCGCCGCCTGACCGGCGGCGCGGCGCCTGCGGCGCCGGATCCACCGCCCGGCAATCGAGTCGATTCTTGAACGCCGGTCAACATCTGCGGCCCTGGAGGCTCAGGGTCTCGTTTCCCTCGAGGCTAGCAGCACGGGCAGGGCGACCAGGCTCGCCGCCATGCAGGCGAAGAGCGCGAGCGCCATGAGCAGGCCCAGCCGCTCGTTCGTGGGCACGACCGAGAATCCCAGCAGGCCGAAGCCGGCCCCCACCGCCAGGCCGTCGGTGAGGATCGCCGGCCCCGCGCCCCGCACCGCCTCCAGCGTCGCCGCGCGCCCGTCGGCCCCGGCCGCCCGCGCGCGCTCGCGGCGCAAGAGGACGTGGATCGCGTAGTCGACGCCGATGCCGAGCGTCATGCTGGCGAACATCGCGCTGGCGACGCCGAGCGGGATCCCGCCGGCCCCCATGACGGCGAAGATCGCGACGACGGCCAGGCAGGGCGGCAGCGCGCTCGCCAGGCCGAGGGCGATCGAGCGTAGCAGCACGCTGGAGAGGACGACGACGGCCAGGAGAGCCAGCAGGAGCGAGAGGACCTGCGTGCGCACGATGCCGCCCACCAGCGCCTGGCTCACGGCGACGTCGCCGCCGAGCTCGATCGAGAGGCCGAGCGGCTCGAGCTGGCGGCGCGCGTACTCGCGCACGGCCGCGATCAGTCGCGCGGTGTCGACGTAGTTCGCGCCCTTCAAGAACACCGTCGTCAGGGCGCTAGTGAAGTCCGGATCGAACACCTGCCGCAGGCGCTGCTCGCCGCGCACGCTCGCGTAGTGGTAGAGCACGCGCTCGATCTCGCGCGGGTCTTCCGGTATCTCGCGCCGGAGCGGATCGCGCGCGTGCAGCATGAAGCTCATGTTCTCCAGGTGCTCGTGCGGGCCGACGACCCGGCCGACGCCGAGAGCGGAGAGCTGCGCGAGCCAACCCTCGAGCTGGCCGAGCAGCCCCAGCAGCTCGGGCTGGACCAGGGCGCCGCGCGGCGAGACCTCGTACGAGAGCTGCTCGAGGCTCGAGGGCAGCCACCCGGGCAGCGACCAGGACCCGCCCCCGCGCCCGACCGGCGAGAGGTGGAGCCGCGTGCCTTCGCCCTCGGGCTCGGCGGACAGGATGCGCGCACGCACGGGCTCCGGCGAGCCGATCTCGACGCAGAGCTCGTGCCAACGCAGGCGCTCGGGCGGCTCGGCGATCCGTCCGGGCAGCAGGACGTCGTGCTCGCCGAAGGCATCGCTCGCGACGCGGCCCGCCGCGCGCACGCCGTCGAGGGTGACGGCGACCTGGAGCATCTGCGTGCCGCCGAAGAGCTCCTCGATGCGCCGGGTCGAGCGGCGCAGACGGCTCTCTGCGGCGAAGTTCTCGACCCAACTGTCCTGCACTCGCAGGGACGATGCGGCGGGCGAGGCCGCGATCACGAGGGCGGCCAGCGTCGCGAGCACGAGCCGGCGCCGGCGCAGCGCCCGGCTGCACAGCCGGCCCAGGTGCTCCTCCGCCGCGCCGATCCACCCGCCGCGCCCGCCGCGCAGCGAGCGCCGCCAGTGAGCGGGAGCGACCAGGGCGAGCGCCGCGGGCACGACCAGCAGCGACCAGGCCATGCAGAGCAGAACGCCGACCGCCATGAACAGCCCGAAGGCGCGCACGGGCCCTATCGGCGCGGCGGCGAAGGCGAGGAAGCCCACCGCGGTCGTGAGGGATGTCGTCACGACCGGCCGCGTCATCTCGTCGAGCGTGCGCTCGACCGCGCGCGACGTGTCCTCGTCGGGGAAGGCGCGGCGCCGGCGCAGGAAGCTCGTGAACAGGTGCAGCTCGTCGGCCACGCCGACGGCGGTCAGGATGACCGGGAGGACGGCGGCCGTCAGGTAGACGGGCGTGCCGCTCCAGCCCATGAGGGCGAACACCACGACCAGGCAGGCGCCCACCTCGACCAGCGGCAGGAGCACCGCCACGGGGCTTTTGAACGCGAGCAGGAAGATGAGGGCCATCACCGCCAGCGCCAGCGGCACGAGCAGCACGAGATCGTCGAGGACGTGGTCGCCGAGCTGCGACTCGGCCACGGGCGCCCCGACCAGGTGCCCCTCGACCGGCACGCCCGCCTCGCGCAGGGCGGCCACGGCGGGCCACAGCAGCGAGCGGACCTGGCTCACCAGCGCGCGTCGGTCCGCGTCCGGTGGCACTCCGACCAGGATCGCGGCCGCGCTCGCCGGCTTGTCGCTCGAGAGCAGCGTGCCGCCGTAGATGTCGACTTGCTCGAGGTCCCGGCGCAGGCGCGAGAGCTCGTGCTCGTCCCGCGGGAGTGCCTCGAGCCACGGACGGAACTCGAGCGTCCCCGGCCGGACGCGATCGCTGTGCTCGGTCGCCAGGCTGGCCACGTCGATCGGGCGCACGCCCTCGAGCTGGAGAAAGGCGCGGCTCAGCTCCCGCACCAGGCCGAGGATGCGCGGGTCGTAGATGCCGGCCGCGCCGGTCGACTCGATCACGACCGCGATGGGATCGCGCACGCCGAAACGGGCGCGCAGGGCCGCATCGACGGCGACCTCCGCGGCGCCCGCCGGAACGAGCGCCTTCCCGTCCGTGCGCAACTCGAGCCGCGCCAGGCCGGGCGCCAGCGCGAGCGGGATCGCGACCGCGACGGCGATCACGGTCCTCGGCCGCCGCACGGGCAAGCGCATGCCGGCGGAGTATCCGCATCCGGTGACGTGACACAAGGACCCGGTCGCTCCGGCGCCCGCGCGGGTGGGCTCGAAGCGCCCTCGATGCCGGCCGGAGTCCCCCCGACATTCGAATCCCCGCGCGCTCCCGCTCGCTCGCGACGCCCGCGACCGGCGCACAGGGAACAGGGAACAGCGCCCGCACCTCGCCTGAGGGCTTCGTCGGATGCCGGTTCCCGGGAGTCATCGCCGGCGCGCGCGTCGCGCGGCGCGCGGCGCGCCGCCCCCTCGAGCCCGCGCACTTGCGGCCGGCGGACCCCGACGAGCCCATGGCGGGGGCCGGCCATCGTCGCAGCCCGCGCTCCAGACCGCTCAGGCGTGGCGCGGCCCCGCCGGTGCCCCCTCCGAGGCTCGCTGCGGCCGGCCCGAGTCCCCGCGCCGGGAACGCGGCTGGCCCTGGGCCCCCCGTTCCGGATGTCGAGGGGAGCCGGATTGCGCTCGCGCGCGATGGGGTGGAGAATCTCGCAGGGAACATCCCCGGAAAGGAGGGGGGAGAGCACGCCCCCCGCTGGAAGGACAGGGGTCGGCCGTGGTGCGGTCCAACGCGGATCGGTGCCGGTGCAGCGCGGGCCGGGATCGAGGCGCGAAAGAGCGGCACGGCGGCGACACGGGTTCCGAGTCACACAGGAGACCACCATGAGATCAGCGATGCTGCTTCTATCCGCCCTGGCCGTCGCGTCGACGGCCAGCGCACAGTCGACGATCTACGGGATCGACTTCCGGATGGACCGCTTCTACACGACCGACACGGGCGACTTCGTGGGCAACTTCACGACCGTCGGGCCGAACAGCCAGTCGATCTTCTGCATCGACTTCGACCAGACCGCCACCACGCTGTGGGGCATCAACTTCGACACGTCGGAGTACGGCACCTTCGACCTCTCCACCGGCGTGTTCACCGCTCACGGACTCGTCTCGGGCCCGACCGGCAACTGCACCGGCCTGACGTGCACCACGAGCGGCCTGTGGTACGTGTCGGAGGTCGCAACGGGGTCGAATCTGTGGGTGGGCGACGTGACCACGGGCGCGTTCACCC
>Ga0326597_10010193_pt1 | contig 12546 bp, 7 predicted proteins | sample RVTome_12_FD_203789 | JGI IMG/M metagenome (GOLD analysis project Ga0326597, IMG submission 203789) | Soil microbial communities from uranium-contaminated site in the Upper Colorado River Basin, Wyoming, United States - RVT100D185 | ecosystem: Environmental > Terrestrial > Soil > Contaminated >... | reverse complement strand
TGGCGACCCGATAGGCCGAGCCCAGGGCCAACAGCGCGAACAGGGCATCCAGGAAGTTGAAATACCCGGAGAAATCATCGGTGTCCGCCGCCATCGTGACCGCCGTGGACTGCGCGACCACCTGCTGCACGGGAACCGACTGCCCGGGAATCGGCTCCTCACCCTGCTGCGTATCCTCCCCCTGCTCCGTGATCAGGCCCAGACTGCGGCGAAGACGCAGACTCTCCGCCTCGCGGACGAGCTTGACGCGCGTGGCGTCGGGCATCGCGTCGACCTTCGATTTGACGGCCATGTATTCCGATTGCCAGGCGCGGGCGCGCTGCTCGTTATAGTCGTCGGAGAATTCATATTCGTACTCATCCGCATCGTATTCGTCCTCGCCACTTTCGTCGTGGCCCGCCTCGTTTCCCGCGCCCTCGCCCTCGGCGGCTTTGCCCTCCGGGCGCCAGTCCGTCAGTTTCTCCGCGACGCGAAGGGCGATGAGATAGTCGTGGACGTACTGTTGGTCGCTCCACCTGCCGCCGTCCTCCCAGTCGTCGAGCTTGGCGACGACCTCCTCCAGTTCTTTGTTGGACAGTTTGTCCGCTTCGGCCCGAGTTTCGCGGACGAGATCCATATGCTCCGTTCCGTCGGGCTCCAGTCCCATTTGCAATTCGAGCAGGCGGGCGCGGTGCTCGGCCAGTCGGCCACGGTTCCATTTGCGCTCGCGATCGGGGCGAATCCTGTCGAGCTCGGACTGTCGCCTTTCCTCAGACATGTTGTAAATGTAATTCCTGGCTAGCAGGAAATCGCCGTAGCCCGTCCCGTCGACGTCGACCGAATATGGGTACGTAGCCGCATTGTAGGGGTCTGCGTTGCCCGCCTCCTCCATATAAGCGATGATCAGGTAGTCGCGGACGTATTCACCGTCTTCCCATTTCTTGCCCCCCTTCCAGGCCTTAAGCTCGGCCAGCGTCTGGTCGAGTTCGTCGCGATTGAGCCGGGCGGCGTGTTGATATTGTCGTCGCAACTCCCAGTCAGACACGTCACCGACGCTGCCGTCGCGCATAGCCCGGCGCGCCGCATGGTATCTGGCGACGGTGACCACATCGGAAAACCGATCCTCCGGCTGCGGAGCGCCGGCAGCATTGTCTTGTTTCTGCTCGTCGCCCGCATTCACGCCGCCAGTTATTTCGTCGCCGGCGGGCTGGTCGGGGGCAGTCATCGCAACCGGCACGGCGGATGAGACATTCCACGGGTCATCCTTCTTGACGCTGTAGAAGATCATGGCCTTAGCCGCGACGATGCCGAACAGGGCGATGATCGCGGCGGTGATGCCGCAGGTGGCGTTGGGGGCGCGGAAGCCGAGGAACATGCCCAGCCCGGCTAGCAGCCCCAGCCCCCAGGCGATCCATCCGATTTCGTATGACGTGGAGAGGGCGAAGGCGCCCCAGATTGCGGCCCCAATTGCGGCGCCGATAACACTGAACAAGCAGCCGAGCAAATAGGCGACCAGTCGTGCGCCGACGCCGCCCTCGACTGATGTTCCGCGCATGTCCCGGGCGACCTCCGGCAGAACCTGGCCGGTCTTGCGGTTGAACCCGCAGGCTAGGCAGACGACGGCGCCGGGGGCCATGGCGACCTTGCACTTCGGGCACGCGGGCCGTGCTGCTCGCGAGGCGGACTGCCCAGACTCAGACGAGGGTGCGGGGCATGGGCGGTGCGGCGGGAACGCACGATGGCGCGGCGCTTCTTGTCCGTGACTGCTGTTCGGCCGGCACGGCAGGGGGTGACGATGATTTGGCCCGCGGCGGCAACGAGCGCTCGGGGGCTGGCGGCGTGTCGGACAGGTTCAGCAGACTGTCGAGCAGGGAGTCGGCGTGGTCGTCTTTCGGGGAATGGGCCGGCGCCGGCGGCTCGGCCCTTCGGACGCTGGGGACCGTGAAAACGGCGTCGCATCTGGGGCACTTCGCCATTTTGCCCGCGGTGGCCGCGGGAAGCTTCAGCTTCGTGCCGCAAGCACATTGAACCCTGATGACATCGGAGGGTTGGCCTGACATGGGCGGCGCTCCAAGCGACTGAACTTTTCTCTTAAACTGGCAACCGATTCGGACATTGACGACTTACGGCAATCTCCGTTCCAAAATCGAAATGGACTTGGCGTTTCTGTACGGGCTATTCAATGTGTCGTGTAGCATTCCCTGACCGCGTACCCTTGTAACAGAGATGCTGCCCGGTTCGCAACCGATGGGAGGGTCGCCGGACATTATTCGATTCCCATGATACGAAAACGGGTGAGACACTGCAACCCGCGCGTTGCGAAGCGCTCCGCCAGCCGTTCTGCGCGACGGACCATTGAGCCGAACTACACGGGTGGCATCATCCGCCGCACATGTGGGCGATATCGAGGCAGAACCCCAAAGGGCTTTTCCGCCGGGTGAGCCGTAGCGGGTTCGTTGGTGTTAATCGGGTGGCAACCGGGCCGGCGCTTCGCCCCGCCATTCGGCCGCCTGCTCGGGTCTGCCCCAGGCTTCGTACAGTTTGCAGAGCCGCTCGATGACCCATTCAACCCTGGGGTGCTTGTCGCCGAAGATGCGGTAGGCTTCGAGAAGGTCACGTTCCGCCTCGTCAAAACGCTCCTGGCGAATGAACATCTCCGCCCGGCTGGAGAGCGTGAATGCCACGCGCTCGTGATCGGCGCCGTGGACGGAGCGGCGCATATGGAGGGCCTTTTCGAACCATTGCTCGGCCTGGGCGAAGTCGCCCCGTTCGCGAAGGACGACGGCGAGGGTGCTCATGTCGGCGGCGACGTCCTGGTGGTCATTCGCGACCCCGTACAGTCGCCGGTGCATATCCAGGGCTTCGCGGATCAGTGTCTCGGCCTGTTCCAGGTGGCCGCGCTGTTGCAGGAGGGCGGCGAAGTTGTTGAAAAATGAGGCCATCATCGCGTTGTCGCCCGGGTAGATTTGGCGGTAGCGGGCCTCGACCTGGCGGAACAGGGTCTCCGCCCGTTCCAGTTCACCGCGGTAATGGAGCATCTGGGCGAGATAGTGCATGGCCACCGCCACGTTGGGGTGAGTGTCGCCCATGGCGGTGCGATAGATGTCTATGGCGTTCGCGTAATGTCGCTCGGCCTGGTCGTACCGGGCGGTGTAGTGGAGCACGATGGCCATCGCGAGCTGAGCGCGAGCGGCCGCCTCGTCGGGCGGGTCGGGTCGCGATCGGACGATGGACATTGCCTCTTTGAGATGCTCTTCGGCTTTTTCGTACTCGGCCAGATTGGTCCAGGCGGTGGCCAGTCCGTTCAGGCCATCGATGACGGCGGTGGTCTGCTCGGGCAGGCGGCGGCGGGTGCGCAGGGCTTGCTGGTACAGCTCAACGGCCTCCTGATGGCGGCCGCCGCCGGTGTAGGCGTCGGCGAGTTTGGTCTGCGTTTCAGCGAGATCTTGATGGTCGGCCGGCAGGGTGCGGCGGCGAACGGCGAGGGCCTGTTCGAGCAGGGACGCTGCGGCGGTGTAAAGCCCCAGGTTGGCGTAGGCGCAACCCATGACGTGTATCAGGTTGGCCTGCAACTCGGGACGGTTCTTTATGGCGGAGCGTTCGACGTTCTTGACACCCAAGTCGAGCACCTCGCGCACCGTGACCGTCTGGCCCCGTGTCTGGGAAGGATCGGCCTCCTCGAACAGATCGAGCAGGAAATCCGTGACATATTGGGCCGTGTCGGCTTCGGTGTCGGCCCGATCCCGCTCATCGAGCACGCGGAGATACATGGCTGTGGTGGCCACCAGCCCGACACACATGGCCGCCACGATGCCTAGAGCGGTGAGAACGGCGGTGCGATGGCGTCGCACGAACTTGGCGATGCGGTAGGCCCTGCTGGGCGGGCCGGCGAGCACCGCTTCGGTGTTCAAATGGCGCTGAATATCGGCGGCGAACTCCGACGCGCTGGCATATCGTCGAGTGCGGTCCTTTTCCAGAGCCTTCATCGTGATCCAGTCGAGGTCGTTGTGCAGGGCGCGCGTCAGGGTTCGGGGATCGGCCCGTCGGTTGCGGGCAGCGTGCTGCACGTGTTGCGACGACGGGCCGCCTCCGGACACCATGCCGCTGAGCCGCAGGCTGGGCAATTGCGGATCGACCTCGCGAATGAGGCGGCGGACCTCGGCGTCGGCGGCGGCTCGCAGGGCGTCCGGGTCTAAGGGCAGCAGCCCCGTCAGCAGCTCATACAGGAGCACGCCCAGCGAGTAGATGTCGCTGCGGGTGTCGATATCCCCGGCCGCGAAGTCCGCCTGCTCCGGGCTCATGTACTCCTTGGTGCCCACCAGTTGACCGGGCTGGGTGAGGGCGTGGCGTCCGAGCAGTCGTCCGGAGAACACCTTGGCGATTCCGAAATCGATGACTTTCGGCTCGGGCTTGTCGTCGCGTACGGTGACCAGCACGTTGGACGGCTTGATGTCGCGATGGATGATGCCCTTTTGATGGGCGTGATGCACCGCGTTGCAGACGGTCATGAACAGTCGCAGCCGGTCGTCGATGATCAACCGCTGGCGATCGCAGTATTCGGTGATGGGCCGGCCGCTGACGTACTCCATGACCATGTAGGGCCGACCATCGTCGAGGCGCCCGCCGTCGAACACCTGGGCCACGTTCGGATGATTGAGCATGGCCAGGACCTGGCGCTCGTCCTCGAATCGTGCGATAAGCTCGGGAGAATCCCAGTAGCGGCGAATGACCTTCAAAGCTACCCTGCGTTGCACGGGCTCGTCCTGCTCAGCCAAATACACCTCGCCGAATCCGCCCGCGCCCAGCCAGCGGAGGATTCGGTAGCGCCCGATCCGCTCGGGCGTGGCGGCAGACGTGCTCGGCAACGTATCGCCCAGGTCCGCGCGTTGTTCAGCGCGTTCAACAAACCTGACGGCCTCGAGCCGGTCGGCGAGCTGCGGCTTCAGGTCTTCATGGGCCCGCAGGATTTCGCTGTCACGAACGGTTTCGCCGCGGCCACGCCGCCGCAACACGTCTGAAACGACGTCGTCGATCCGTCGGAGCTTGTCATCGTCGGCTAGTGGGTATTCAGATGCCATCGCGCACGAACCGTTGGCCGCGACCGCCTCCGACCGGCTGGACGCGGCGTGATAACCAATGCCTCCACTCCGAAAAGCAAGTCGATAGTCCACCGCATTGTTCCGCCGCGATGGACCACGCCCACGATCTGCTATCGGCTAATCCTGTCCACCCGACGGCTGGCCGCCGCCGACGATCGCCGCGTTCTTCCAGTTGCGGATTTGGACGGCGAAGTAAACCCGCACGCCCGGGTTGGGAATCCGAATCGTCTGGCCATCGATCGTCGTTCCGGGAGGATATTCGCCGCAAGGCGGCGCAACCGGCTGGATCGACACCTCCGCGGAATCGGCGGGCGGATTCGTCGTCGGCGACGGCAATTCCCCCTCCTTGGGCGGCCCGATAACCACCCGCATGTCCCGGGCCACGTATCTGATCTCGCGACCCTGCTGATCCTGCAACCGAGTTTTGCTGGCGTCGATCTTCATGGAGAATCCCGACGCTTGCAGACACGGCGGTGAGTCGTCCGACAGGATGCACGATCCCCACGCCGCGCGCTTCATCGCCCCGCCGTCCGCCCGTCCCATCTCTCCCTCCACGGTCACGCTCAATGTCTCCATACGCCCCCCGGGTCCGCCGCGCTGAAGCTCCGCGGCCATGCGCGAGACTTTGTTGAACACGTCGTTGGGATATCCGCTCGACGGGTTGATCTCGGAATACGGCGCGCACGTGCTTGGCGGCGGCGGAGGAATCGTATTGGCCTCGATCCTGATAAGCTTCAGAAACATACCACAAAGGTCGCAACTGGGGGCCACGATGGCACAACCATCGAGTTCAGGGCTGCAATTCGTGTCGCAACATACGTCGTCGGCGAATAACTGCTGGCCTGCGATCAGCAGACATACCGCGGCCACGACGACGCTGCCCATCCGGTTGAGTCGAACACTGATCATGACATGCACTCCTTATTGGGCCGTGCCGCGTTCATGGGGCGGTTGATCTGGTTCCCTCGACGCGGCGCGGCGGCCACACTTGCGGGGACATAAACGTCAACAATAGGGCGTCGTCTCCAGCATGTTGAATCCGCCGGTCGGCTCTTGCGCCCACTTTTTGAGTCATTTCCGTGTCATCGATGAGACCGTAACGGGAAAACAGGGTCCGTCCCCCCCAGACGATCCCGGAGCAGGTCACGTCCGCGACGCAACAGACCCTGGATCGCACGTTCGGTACAACCCATCCGCTCTGCGGCAGCGCCAATACTCAGGCCCGAGATACGGACCAGCCAGAGGGCCATCCGATATCGCTCGGGCAGGTCCATCATGGCCCGCTCCAGCGCCTGGGTAGCCTCATCCCGCATCGCCGCACGGCTCGCCGTCGGACCGGGCGTCATCACGTCGTGCATCCGGCACCACGTCGACCCGCCGTCGCGGCGGCCGAACGCCGAAACGCGCAGCAGCATCGATATTCGGTGCTGACGCAGCGCCTTGCGCAGCCGGTTCAGCGCCAGCGTCGCCAACCAACGATAAAAAGCGTCGGGCCCAGTCGATCTAAACGTGCCCACGTGGCGAAACGCGTCGAGGTACGCTTCCTGAAGGATATCCTCAGTCCCGACGACACCAGCCAGGCGACCGCTCATCCGCCGCTCGATGTATCGGGCGAGGGCGCCGTGGTGTCGGGTCAGCAGCAACTTGAGGGCGACCCGGTCACCCGCCGCGGCTTGCTCGGCGAGATCGTGCGTGCCTTCACTTTCCGCCATTGTGTCGATTCCTGTGGGGCCGATTTGAATCACGTGGATCATAATCGTGGCGGGCCGGTCAAATCAACGGGCGCGTCTTGCCCTTGTCTGTCGCGAGCGGTTTTCGGCGGGATTCTGAGCATCGTGTTACCCGATTTCAAGCCCCAATGGCGTGACCCCAGGCCGCCACGCAACCGCGGCGAGGGGAATCGCGATTGGACTGGAGGCGAAAACGCCCGGGTAGGGACAATCGGCAAGCTGCGATATGATGAACCGCCGATGCGGCCGGGCGCGTAGACGGCGGCGGCCGAGATTCCGAACGATTGGGCGACCAGGCCATGAGCGTCATTCGCATCCAGAACGTTACCAAGCAGTTCGACACGCAGATCGTCATCCAGGACGTCACGCTCGAACTCCGCGCCGGCGAAACCCTGGGCCTCGTCGGCCCCAACGGCGCCGGCAAGACCACCCTCTTCCGCGTCATCGCCGGCCAACTCGAACCAGACCTGGGCACCATCACCTCCGCCAAGGGGCTCGAAATCGGGTACCTCCCCCAGGAACCGCGCATCGACATGAACCTCACGCTCCATCAGGAGGTCGCCAGCGCCTTCGCCGAGCTTCTCGATCTCGAAACCCGCCTCCACGACATCTCCGCCCAAATGGCCGAACACGGGCACGGCGGGCAACTGCCCGAGCTGATGGCTCGCTACGACCGCACCAACGCCAAGTTCGCCGCCAAGGGCGGCTACAGCTTCGTCAAACGGCTTCATGAAGTCCTCGGTGGGCTGGGCTTCTCACCCGCCGACTACGAGCTTCCCATGTCGGCCCTTTCCGGTGGTCAGAGGTGCCGGGCGGCACTCGCCAGGCTGCTCCTCCAGGACCGCCAATTCCTCCTGCTCGACGAACCGACCAATCACCTCGACATTGATGCCGTCCGCTGGCTCGAAAAATTCCTCGCCGCCCATCAGGGCGGGGCGGTCGTCATTTCACACGACCGCTATTTCCTCGACCGCCTCGCCGACCGCATCGCCGAAATCGGGAACCGCCGGCTCGTCGTCTACCCCGGCAACTACTCCGCCTACGTCAAGGCCAGGGAAATCCGCCAGATCACTCAGGACCGGCAGTTCGAAATCGACCAGGCCTACATCGACAAGGAACGCGACTACATCGCCCGCTACGGCTACGCCCAACGCGCCCGCCAGGCCCGAGGCCGACGCACCCGACTCGAACGCCGCATCGCCGACGGCGAATTCGTGCAGGAGACCACGCACACCCGCCGCCACGTCACCTTCAGGTTCGAGCAGAACGAACACGAGGGCACCACCGCCCTCCGCGTCGACGGGTTGGCCAAGGCCTACGATCAGAAACAGCTTTTCCGCGACCTTGACTTCCAGGTCGCCGGCGGCTCGCGCTTCGGCATCACCGGGCCCAACGGCGTCGGAAAGACCACCCTCCTCAAAATCGTCACCGGACAGGTCCCCTCCGACGCCGGCACCTTCCAGTTCGCCCCCAAAACCGAAATCGGATACTACGCCCAGGATTCCGCCCTGTCTCACGAGCAGCACTCGGTCATCGATGAGTTTCGCCGCCAATGCCCACACCTCAGCGAACAGGCCGCCCGAACCTATCTCGGCGCCTTCCAGTTCATCGGCGACGACGTCTTCAAGCGAATCGCCGACCTGTCCGGCGGCGAGCAATCCCGCCTGCGACTCATCCGACTCATTCTCACCGCCCCTAATGTCCTCATCCTCGACGAGCCCACCAACCACCTCGACATCGCCGCACGCGAAGCGCTCGAAGACGCTCTAGAAGACTTCCCGGGCACCATTATCGCGGTCAGCCACGACCGCTACTTCCTCGACCGCGTCGTCGACCACCTCATGGTCATGCGCCCCGAGGACTCGCGCGTCTATCCCGGGAACTACTCCGACTACATCGAGACCATCGAACGCGAGCAAGCCCAGGCCGCTCAGGAGGCCGACCGCTCCAAGCAGCGCACCAAAAAGACCCGCCGCCCGCAGCAACCCGATCAGCGCCGAACCTCATCCGCCTATGACCGCCTCTCCGTCGACGAACTCGAAGAGATGATCGAACAACACCAGCAGCGCGTCGACGAGCTGACCCAGCGCTTCGCCGACCCCGAGACCTACCGCGACGGCGACGCCGCCCAGTTGCTTCGCGAGCAGCTCAACATCGCCAAACGCGAGTTGGCCGAGATCGAAGCCGCCTGGGAAGACCGCATCGAAAACGGCTGAACGAGCCCGGCCCCAGCCCGAAGGTTGACGACAGGACCGACCATCGGCGAAACTCCCCGTCGGCGCCGGTAGCCTATCTTGTTACTCGTCAAGTCGCGGACTAAATTCCGCGCGGACGCCCGGACCGCGAAGAACGCGCGTCCAATACCATGCACGAAGCCTGGCACGGGCCAACCTATGAAAGGACGAAACATTGAACAGATTCGCGTGCGCTTTCGCCATCTGTGCAGCCGCCGCCACGATCGGCTGCTCAACCGAGGCCAACATGCAATTTGACCGCTACTGGCAACAGAACCTCACCCAAAGGCAGTCCGTCGACGCCGCCCAACCCGGCGCCGTCCGCCTCACCCCCGAAGCACTGCGCATCCACCGCGCCGCCCTCCTCGTCGACGGTCACAACGACCTGCCCATGAAAATCCGCGAAGACGGCGGCGCCTCATTCGACAAACTCGACATCTCCGCCCCACACCCCGATCTACACACCGACATCCCCCGCCTGTACGCCGGAAACATGGGCGCTCAGTTCTGGTCCGCATACGTCCCCGCCGACACCATCAAGACCGGTGGCGCCGCCGCCTACGCCCTCGAACAGATCGACCTCATCCACCGAATGGCCCGCCGTTACCCCAAATCCTTCGAGATGGCCTGCACCGCCGACGACATCGAACGCATCCATCGACAGGGCAAGATCGCCTGCCTCATTGGCATCGAAGGAGGCCACGCCATCGAAAACTCTCTCGGCGCCCTCCGCATGTTCCACGCCCTAGGCGTCCGCTACCTCACCCTCACCCACTCCGACACCCTCGACTGGGCCGACTCCGCCACCGACGACCCCCGACACGGCGGCCTCTCCGAATTCGGCGAGCAGGTCATCCTCGAAATGAACCGCCTCGGCATGCTCGTCGACATCTCCCACGTCTCCGCCGACACCATGCGAGACGTCCTCCGCGTCAGCAAAGCCCCCATCATCGCCTCACACTCCTCCGCCTACGCCGTCGCACAGCACGCACGAAACGTCCCCGACGACGTCCTTCGCCTGGTGGCCGACAACGGCGGTGTCGTCATGGTCAACTTCTACTCCGGGTTCGTCGACCCCGAAGGCGCCCGCGTCGCCAAGGACATCTTCGACGTCTACCGTCGCATGAAAGCCGACTACCCCGACGAGCACGAACGCGACGTAGCCTTCAAGAAATGGGCGGCCGACCACCCCGTCCCCCGCGGCACCGTCCGCACCGTCGTCGACCACATCGACCACGTCGTCGCCATCGCCGGCATCGACCACGTCGGCATCGGCTCCGACTTCGACGGCGTCAGCACTCTGCCCGAACAACTCGACGACGTCTCCTGCTACCCCTACCTCACCCAGGAACTGCTCAACCGCGGATACCCCGCCGGCGACATCCACAAGGTCCTGGGCCTCAACGCCCTCCGCGCCCTGCGACAGGCCCAACACGTCGCCGACCATTGGAACGACTGACTCATTCAGACCGCGCCCGGGCGCCCCGATTCGCTTCATTGGGAAGCGCCTTCGCGCTCCCACGCCGCGCCCACGGCTGACTTGACGTTCGTTCCCCTACGGACCACTTCCCGGCGTCGCCATTCCCCTTATCGCCGGCGGCGGGACACAATGGCCTCGACCACGTCGGGCAATGCGTTCCCCTTCTTAGGCCGCCGGGCGATCCACTGGACCACCCTTCCCGTCCGGTCCATCAGGCGATCCCCCTGCCACAAATAGTCCTTGCCCGCATGAACGTCCTCGATCAGGAACAACGGATGGTCCGGATCCTTCTTGCCGATCGCCCGCGCCTCCGGCTCCGCGGCGTCCAATGGGCCGATCACGCACCACACGCCCTCACGCTCCGCTACAACATGCCGTGCATCTTGCGTCCACAAGAATGGGCCCTCAACGGTGACCGACAGATTCTTCTTGTGGTGCCAGCCGTCGGCCGCCAGACGCGGCTCGTCCGGATCGTGCATGACCCTCTTGCCGGCCATCGACGGACGATTCTTCCACTCCGGAGTGTCCTGGGTTCCGTCATACTCCCATAGAGATGGACGCCCTTCGATGGTCATCAGCAATTCGACACGCTTCTGGTCCAGGGCGCGAAAGTCGAAATACACCCTGCCCTGTCCCCGGTACCCGGGGAATTTGGAAGTCCGGTAGCCGTTCTCGGCCAGCTCGATCCCTCCCATCATCGCCGACCCCACAGGATCAATTCGGAAGTCGGTCCACGCGCGCGAAATCTTCTGTCCTTCCGGGCTATTCAAATCGAGCATAGCCCCGCGACCGGGAGTCATCAGATCGATGGGCCAGCGAACGGCAATTGTGAATTGTCCTCCGACCCCAAAGTCACTATGTCTAGCCGTATACAGTGTGCCTTCCGTGACCTGCCAGCGAGTCGGATTGTTCCATCGATCTGATCCGAAGTATAGCCACAGATCGTAAAGGTCCCGGTCCCAGGCTTCAATTCCGCCCGAGAGCGAGTGTCTTACCAGGGTTGCGCGCCCCTTAATGACACGTCTCTCACGGCCCGACCCCTCTGCGCGACCCCATTCCGCATCCTCGAGGACATCGGACGTTAGAGGTGTACGTTTGACAACATACCCGTCACGATAAGTGCATATCTCCTCTACCTTCTCGAGCACGTATGCGTCGTGCTCGAAGACCATAACGCGTTTGAGCAATACGAACTCATCGGGGACCGACTGTCCAGCCATGATTACTGGAATGTCGATCAACAAGATCGCTAAACAAAGAATTCCAGTTTTCGCATTAACGGTCATGAAAAGTCACGTCCTTTCGTCACGGGTATTCCCTGAAATCGTCGACAAGCCGGATGCCAGCCTGCGCAGTCTGGAACAGTATACAAAGAACGTTTGGCGCGTCAGCCATGTCTCCGTCCCCGTTAAGATCGATATTGACCGCCGCCTCGGAGACCGGCCACAACCTCCTTTCGAGGTACCCTGCGATCGCCTGGGTGTGAATTTCCTCCAGCGAAGCATAGGATTTCCCGTAGCTGGGATCGTAGTAGATGCCGTTGATGTGCGCCACCTGATGGTTGTTGAACCACGAAGCGGGGTTTCCCGTACCCTGTCCCGGTACCCCGGTTTGGTCGACGACCTCGGTGAAGAACCACATATATGTGTTTTCGATGACAAATGGAGTCATTTCAATTGCGAGATAAGGATAGCTTTGATTCCCACTTATTCCTCCACCCTCTGCGAACTGCCAGTTCTTCACAATGAACCCGAGGCCATTCTGGAAACCGATTTCAGAATTGAATAAGAAAACATGGTCGTTTGAGTAATTGACCCCGTGCGCACGAAGCATATCGAGGAGTAGTTTGACCCATGCCCCACACTGGCCGTCACCGGCGGACAATAGATCGTTTGTGGTCAGGTTGCCGCACACCCAATTGGCGTAATAAGTCAATTGCACGGGATTACCATTCACGTCCGGCTCGGCCCGCATCACCACTCGGTCCGTAAAATCCGACCACACCCCAGCCAACACCTGCTCCG